>Ga0207747_1001396_pt1 | contig 17411 bp, 16 predicted proteins | sample HigsolmetaGSP11D_FD_184839 | JGI IMG/M metagenome (GOLD analysis project Ga0207747, IMG submission 184839) | High solid enriched microbial communities from the Joint BioEnergy Institute, USA - SP1-1-D (SPAdes) | ecosystem: Engineered > Bioreactor > SSF (Solid state fermentation) > Aerobic >...
TCAACCCCCCATCCACATAGATCAGTTGCCCGTTCACATAGCTGGACGCATCGGAGGCCAGGAACACCACCGCCCCGATGAGCTCCTCCGTATTGCCCCAGCGGCCGGCGGGGGTGCGTTTGCAGAGCCAGTCGTTGAAGGCCGGATCGGCCATCAGCGGCGCTGTCATTTCTGTAGAGAAATAGCCCGGCGCGATGCCGTTGGCCTGGATGCCATGCCGGGCCCAGTCGGCGCACATGGCCTTGGTCAGCATCATCAGCGCGCCCTTGGTGGCGGTGTAGGGGCCGGTGGTCGGCCGCGCCAGCATGCTCATCACGGAGCAGGTATTGATGATCTTGCCGCGGCCACGCGGGATCATCCGCTGTGCGCAGGCCTGGGCGCAGTAGAAGGCGGCATCGAGATTGGTGGCGATCACCGCCCGCCAGGTCTCCTCGGCGATCTGGTCCAGCGGCCCGCGCAGGTTGATGCCGGCATTGTTGACCAGGATGTTGATCGGCCCAAACCGCTCCTCGATCCCTGCCACCCCGGCCTGCACGGCCGCGCGGTCGGTCACGTCGAAGGCCGCGGTCTTCGCCGCGATGCCCTCCTGGTTGAGTCGTTTCGCAGTGGCGGCGAGCTTCGCCGCATCGCGCCCGTTCAGCACCACCTCGGCCCCGGCCCCCGCCAGCCCGCGGGCCAGTGCCAGGCCGATCCCCTGGCTGGATCCGGTGACCAGCGCGCGCCGTCCGGTCAGGTCGAAAAGCCTGAGCGACATGAGCCTATCCCTGTCCTGCCAGGGCAGGTTCGCAAGGAGGCACGAAATGAGCAAGGCGGGGCGGCTATTGCGGCGCCCCAGCCCGGCATGGGGGCGCCGCTGCCGCATGCGATCCGTTGGGGAGGAGCCCGGCGCGGACCGGAAGCCGGCCCGGCCGGGTTTCAGGCTCACCGCCGAGGCGGTGGCAACAGCTCCCAGGTGTCATGGCCGGGGAGCCGGCGGGCACTCCGTTCAGTGCGCCGCAGTCGTAGGTTCGGTCCGCCCGGACATGGCGCTCCAGGCGCCCAGGATCAGGACGATGGCGCCGACGACGATGTCGTTCCAGTGCGCATTGAGGGCGCCCTGGACCATGGGCGCCATGGCCGGTGCGGCCGGCGTCGCGGCTCCCGTTGCCGCTGGCGGGACCGCGGCGGCCGGACCATAGGCCCAGATGAAGGAGGCGACGATCAGCCAGATGCCGAGGAGGGCAATCACCCAACTCACACCTGGCCCGGTCCCAGGCGACCAGATCCGCGCCGCTGCCAGCAGTGCGATGAGAATGCCGCAAGCGACATTGTTCCACAGCGGCCAGGACAGCCCCGAATAGCCCAGGACCCAAGGCGAGATGATGAGCCAGATTCCGAGGATGATGTTCAACCCGCTCGCCCCGCGCACCATGGTGTCGGAGTAGATCCCGTTCGGATAGGTAGTGTTCATGATCAGACCTCGATTGCCAGGCCGCACTCGGCCAAGGCGGGGCCATTCTTGTCTCGGGACTTGGCCGAGCCAGATGCAGCCAATGCCCTAACCGCGGAATTTTCCGCAGGTTTCGTCAAACACGGTTGTGATCCGCCAGGGAGCGAGGCAGGTGCGGCAGGCGCCATTTGCCCAGATCGCTGCCGCGCCTTCACCCCACCCACACGAGCTTCTTCCATCATCGCCGTGCCTAAACCGCCGGCCGTGCAGGCGAAGCGGGGGCGGCGCCCGGCAGCTAGAAAGGCAGAAGAATATCCATCAACTGCTGCCCGTAGCGGGGCTGCTGCAGGTCAGACAGCGTGCCGCGGCCGCCATAGGAGATGCGTGCCTCCGCCAGGCGGTCATGGCGGATGGTGTTGTCGCTGGCGATGTCCTGCGGCCGGATCACGCCCTGCACGGAGAGCTCGCGCAGCTCCCCGTTCACACGTACCTCCTGCCGACCGCTCACGACCAGATTGCCGTTCGGCAGAAGTTGGGTGACCGTCGCTGCCAGGCGAAGCGTGATCGTCTCGTTCCGCTTCACGCTGCCGTTGCCATCCGTGACCTGGCTGCCGGAGGCATCGAGCAGCGTGTCCGGGCTGGCCGCACGCGGCAGCCAGCGAGTCTGCATGCCGAACAGCTGCGGCATCCCAAGGCGGTCGTTGCCCTGACGGCTGCGCTGGGTGCGGTTCTGGAGCTGCGCCTGATCCTGGATGCTGACCAGGATGGTGATGAGATCGCCCACCTGCGCCGCACGCTGATCGCGCAGGAAGGTGCGGCTGCCCGGGCGCCACAGGCTGTTCGCTGCCATCGGCGGGTCCTGCGGCGCCGGCATCGGCATGGAGACCGGCCGCCAGGACGGATCGGCGGTCGGGTCGGTCACCGCTGACATCTCCGGCGCACGGCCGACGCGCGAGAGCCGTTCCAGGGAACCGCAGCCGACCAGCAGGACCGGCAGCAACAGCAGGAGCAGACGCATGGCTTCGGAACGTCCTTCAGCGGGCGATCGGGAGTGTGCCGAGGGCGACGCGCACGCGACCGGGGCCGATCACCTGACCCTCGGTGATGTTGCGGCTAGCGAGGTTCATCACCGGCACTATGCCGCCACGCGGCGCCGTCTCCAGCGCCCGCCCCTGGGCGGTGAGGGAGAGGCCAGGCGCCTCCAGCAGCATAGTGACCAGGCTGTTCTTCTCGACCATCGCCGGGGAGCCAAGATCGGTAGTCATGAAGATCGCGCCGCTCGCCATCGGCCGACGCAATTGCTGCCCGACGACCTGGTCCAGCCGCTGCGCAGCGCCCGGCCGCACGCGCTCGGTCCACATCCGGGTCAGGCGTACGTCATCCGGCCCCACGATCTCGCCGAGCGCCAGGCGACGGGTCGCGACCACCACGGGCCGGGTCGGGCGCGCACGGCCGGAGAGGCGCAGGCGCTGACCCGGCATGCCTTCCGCCAGAACAAGGAGTGTCGCGGCAAAGCGTCCGCTTGCAGGATCGAAATTCGCCGCTTCGGTGGCAAGCCGGATCTCCGCGGCAGGCGGCACCATGGGCGGCACCAGCCTGCCGAGGTCGAGCTCGGCTTCGGGATCCAGGCCGAGTGGTAGCAGGTCGGCGCGAAGCGTCGCCTCGATCTCCTCCCGCGGCACCGGCCTGCCCGGACGCTCGATCACGATGCGCTCATGCGCAGTGAGCGGACGCCAGGCAAGGCCATGCGCGCGCGCCAAGGCGAGCAGTTGCGGCACTTCCAGCACCAGCCGCCGCCCCGGTGCGGGCGCGGCGCCGACCGGCTGCGCGGCCCGCGCTCCCAGGCCGTCGAACAGGTCGCCGAGGCGGAGCGTCGGGCCCTCCACAACCGCTAGCGGGCGCAGCGTCGCGAATTCCTGTGCCGGTGCCAGGCCCGGCGCCAGCAGCAGGAGAAGCAGGGCAAGGATACGCATGGGGTCGCCTCACCGCATCCGCGACAGGGTGGAGAGCATTTCGTCGGCAGCGGTGATGACCTTGCTGTTCATTTCATAGGCCCGCTGCGCGGTGATGAGGCTGGTGATTTCCTGCACCACGTTCACGTTGCTGCTCTCGATGAAGCCCTGCAGGATCTGGCCATGCCCCGGTTGCCCCGGCGCGGCGAGCTGCGGCTCGCCGGAGGCGGGCGTCGCCAGCAGCAGATTGTCGCCGATGGCCTCCAGCCCGCCCTCATTGGCAAAGATGGCCGTCTGGATCTGGCCGACATTCTGCGGTGCCACCTGCCCGTCAAGCTTCGCCAGGACCTCGCCTGCCGCATTGATGGTGACATCCCGTGCTGCGGCCGGGATGGTGATGCCGGGCTGCACCACGAAGCCCTCCGCCGTGACGATCACGCCTTCCGGCGACAGGCCGAAGGTCCCGTCCCGCGTATAGGCCAGCTCGCCGGAAGGAAGCAGCACCTGGAAGAAGCCGTTGCCGCGGATGGCAAGGTCGAAGCTGTTCTCGGTCTGCTGCAGGGGCCCCTGCTCACTGATGCGATAGATCGCCGAGGTCTTCACGCCGAGGCCAATCTGCGCGCCCGAAGGCAGAACGCTGCCGATGTCGGAACTCTGTGATCCGACGCGGCGCATGTTCTGATAAAGCAGGTCCTGGAATTCCGCCCGCCGGCGCTTGTAGCCGGTGGTGTTCATGTTGGCGATGTTGTTCGAGATCACCTCGACATTGGTCTGCTGCGCCAGCATCCCGGTGCCGGCGATCTGCAATGCGCGCATGGTCAAACCCTCCGTTCAGGTGCGGCGGCGCAGGATGCGTTCGACGGCGCTTGCCAGGCGCTCTCCCTCGCGTTCGGCGAATTGGGCGGCGAACTGGAATTCGCGTAATTCGGAGGTCAGATTGGTGAGCTCCAGCACCGGCCGGACATTGCTTCCCTCGAAGGCGCCCTGCACCAAGTTGGGGCGCTGCACCGGTGTGGCCGGATCGTCGCTGGCGAAGAGCCGGTCGCCCTCCGCCCGCAGGCGCTGCTGGTCCTCGAAGCGCACCACGCGCAAGCGTCCGACCACGCCGTTCTCGCTGCGGACTGTACCATCCCCCAGGATCTCGATGCGGGTGTCGTTCGGGCCGAAGGTCAGCGGCGTGCCGCGCATGTCGAGCACGGCATTGCCTTCCATATCGGTCAGGCGGCCATCGGGGCCGAGGGTGAAGCGGCCGGCCCGGGTGTAACGCTCGCCCTGTTGTGTTTCTATAGCGAAATAACCGTCGCCACGGATTGCCACATCCAGCGGATTGCCCGTGGTGGTCAGCGCACCCGGCGTGGTGTCGCGCCAAGTCGCCCGATCCACCGTAAAGGCCGTGGGAACGCGTGCGGCACCGGTATCGCGCTGCGGCTGCAGGTACTGGGCGAAGATCGGCCGCTCGGCCTGGAAGGCCGGCGTCTCCGCATTCGCCAGATTATGCGCCAGCACCTGTGTCGCTCTTAGCTGGGCGCCGAGGCGGGACAGGATGACGTAGCCGGGCGTGTCCATTGGCGATCTCCGATATGCGCCGTCCTGGCGCCTGGGACGCGCCGTGCCACGCAACCCCCGTGCCAGGCGGATCTGGTGCCAGGACGGGAGCACCCTGCCGGCTTCGGCAGGAATTGCCGGCCCGGTGGCGGAGCCTGCCGGTCAAGGCTTCCTTAAGCGATGCCGGCCAGACTGTGGCCCATGGCAATCGGGGGAGCCCGGTGACGGAGCGGACGAAAGAGGGGAAGCCCGGCCGCAGCAAACTGCTGCTGCTGGCGGGAATTCTGGTGCTCGGGGTTGGTGCGGGCGGGCTCTGGTACAGCGGCCTGTTGTCCGGGCTGCTTGGCGGCGCCCCCACACGCTCCGCCGCCGCGGCCAGCCGCCCGCCCGTCTTCTTCGATATGCCGGAGATCGTGGCCAACCTGAACGCACCCGGCCGGCGCAGCAGCTACATCAAGCTGCGCAGCAAGCTGGAACTCTCCGGCCCGGAGGACGTGGCTGCCGTTCAGGCGGCCATGCCGAGGCTGCTCGACCTCTTCACAACCTATCTCCGGGAAATGCGGCCAGAGGAATTGCGAGGCAGCGCCGGCACATACCGTCTGCGGGAGGAGCTGATCGCCCGCGCCAGCATCGCCGCCACTCCGGCACGGATCGTCGATGTGCTCTTCGTGGAGCTGTTGCTGCAATGACCACGCAGCAGGAAGAGGAGGATCTGGCTGCCGCCTGGGGCGATGCCCTGGCGCAGGAGGCTGCCGCGCCGGCGCCGCCGACGCCCGACTCCGCCAGGGTTCTGAACCAGGCGGAGATCGACAGCCTGTTGGGCTTTGGCGGCGCGCCGCAAGCGCAGGAGGACCAGTCCGGCATCCAGCGCATCGTCAGCGCCGGCCTGGTGTCCTACGAACGCCTGCCGATGCTGGAGATCGTCTTCGACCGGCTGGTGCGCATCATGTCCACCTCGCTGCGCAATTTCACGAGCGACAATGTCGAGGTCTCCATAGACAGCATCACCTCGCTCCGCTTCGGGGACTACCTGAATTCGGTCCCGCTGCCGGCCATGCTGGCGGTCTTCAAGGTGGAGGAGTGGGACAATTTCGGCATGCTGGTGGTCGATTCCGCGCTGATCTATTCGGTGGTGGACGTACTGCTGGGCGGCCGTCGGGGCACCGCCGCGATGCGGATCGAGGGGCGCCCCTATACCACCATCGAGCGGACGCTGGTCGAGCGGCTGATCAAGGTGGTGCTGCAGGACCTATCGGAGGCCTTCGCGCCGCTCTCGCCTGTGCAGTTCCGCTTCGAGCGGCTGGAGGTGAATCCGCGCTTCGCGGCCATCTCCCGCCTGTCCAATGCCTGCATTCTGTCCCGCCTGCGGGTGGATATGGAGGACCGGGGCGGCAGGATCGAATTGCTGCTGCCCTATGCCACGCTGGAGCCGGTGCGGGAATTGCTGTTGCAGCAATTCATGGGCGAGAAATTCGGCCGGGACTCCATCTGGGAAACGCATCTGGCCGATGAGCTGCGCCACACCGAGCTTTCGCTCGATGTCGTGCTGGATGAGCAGACGATGCCACTCGCCTCCGTCCTGTCGCTGCGCCGGGGGGACCTGATCACCCTGAATGTCGCGCCGGGTGCGCCGGTGCGTCTGCGCTGCGGCGATGTGCCGCTGTTCGAGGGCGAGTTGGGCCGGCGGGAGAACCGCCTGGCGGTACGCATCGAGCGGGAACTGAACCGGCTAGGGGAGGAATGAGGCGATGAGCTGGCTGGAATGGCTGCTGCAACTGGCCGTCCTGGGGCTCCTGGCAGCCACCATGCCCTTCGCGATCCGGCTTGAACGCGAATTGCGGGCGGTTCGCCGTGACCGCAGCGCCCTGGAGGGCGGCGCCGCCGGGCTGAGCGAGGCAACGCGCATGGCGGAGGCTGCCTCGCTGCGGCTGCGCGCGGCTGCCGAGGCTGCTGGGCGGCAGGTTGCCGAGAAGCTGGCCGCGGCGGAGCCGCTGCGCGACGACCTGCGCTATTTGGTGGAGCGGGCGGAATCGGTTGCCGACCGGCTGGACGGACTGGTGCGCGCCGCCCGGCCGACCCTCGCGGAGACAGCAGCGCCGGAGGCTTCGCGCATGCCTCGCAGCCAGGCGGAGCGTGACCTGCTGCGCGCCTTGCGGCTGGCCCAATGACCTGGCGTCCCCGCCTGTTGCCCTCCGCAATCGCCATGATGGCGCTGCTGTCAGTGGCGAAGCTGCATGCGCTGCTGGCCGGCATGCCGGAGGCCATGCCCGGGGTCGGGCTGGTCACGGCCGCGCATGCCGGCGGCACCGAAGCGCCTCCGAATACGGCTGCCGCGGCGACGCAAGCGGCACAGCCGGCACCTGAGCCGGAGCAGCGCGCGGAGCGGGAGCTGCTCGAGAACCTCCGTGCCCGCCGTGCCGAGCTCGATGCCCGTGAGCAGGCGCTTGCGGCGCGGGAATTGGTTCTGCAGGCAGCCGAGCGCCGGCTGGCCGGGCGCGCCGAGGAAGTGGCCGCGCTGCAGCGGAAGCTGGAAGCGGGAAGCCGCGCCATGACCGAGCGTGAGGAAGCCGGCTGGCGGCAATTGGTGAAGCTTTACGAAGGGATGCGACCGCGCGACGCGGCGGCAATCTTTGACGAACTGGACATGCCGGTCCTGGTCGAACTCGTGGATCGGATGCGGGAAGCAAAGGCTGCGCCCGTGCTGGGCGCCATGCGGCCGGAACGGGCGCGGCTGCTGACCGCGGAGCTCGCCCGGCATCGCGCCCGCGTGGCGGAATAGGCGCCGCCTTCCCCGGGGACAGCACCCAGGACAGGAAAGCCGATAGGAGGTCGCAGATGGCACTAGACAAGAGCACCAGCGTACTGATCGTGGATGATTACAAGACGATGCTTCGGATCATCCGAAACCTGCTCAAGCAGCTCGACTTCGACAATGTCGAGGAGGCGACGGACGGGCAGGAGGCGCTGGCCAAGCTGCGTGCCGGCAATTTCGGCCTGGTGATCAGCGACTGGAACATGCAGCCCATGACCGGCCTCGATCTGCTGAAGGAGGTGCGGGCCGATGCACGGCTGAAGGACACGCCCTTCATCATGGTCACGGCCGAGAGCAAGACCGAGAACGTCATCGCCGCCAAGCAGGCCGGCGTCTCCAATTACATCGTGAAGCCCTTCAATGCGGAGACGCTGCGCGAGAAGATTGAGAAGGTGCTAGGCCATGCCTGACGGACATGCGAGCGAGGATCCGATCGAACGGGCGGTGCGCGCGGTCCTCGGCAGCCTTTCCGGCGACATGACGGTCACGGAAGCGGCTCTGCTCGCGGAGCTTGAGGCGCTCGGCCGGGAGGTGGCGCGTGCCAAGACGGAAATCGCGGCGCTCCGGGTGGACGACATCAATGTAAGCCATATCCCCGCGGCAACGGACGAGCTTGACGCGGTGGTCAGCCACACCGCGGCGGCCACCAATGAGATCCTGGACTGCTGCGAGACGCTGGAGGCGCTGCAGCCACGCCTCTCCGGCCAAGATGCCGAGGCCCTTTCGGGCGCCGTGACTCGCATTTATGAGGCTTGCAGTTTCCAGGACATCACCGGTCAGCGCATCAGCAAGGTGGTTGCCGCCCTGAAGGCGATCGAGGCCCGGGTCGCCGCAGCGACGGCGGCTTTCGGCTGCGGCAACCCGGCAGCTCCGGCCCCGGTGGCCGAGGAAAGCGACAGCCGCACCGAGGGAGAGAGGCTGGCGAATGGACCGCAACTGCCCGCAGCCGCTTCCTCGCAGGAAGAGATCGACCGCCTCCTGGAGAGCTTCGATTGATGCGCGGGGCGCTCCGAGGTACGTTCCTGTGCGGGTTGGCGCTGACTCTGGCGCCGGCGGCGCTGGCCGAGGAGCGGATCGGTGTTCGCGTCGGCGATCATCCCGGCTTTGGCCGGATTGTCTTTGACTGGCCACGGGCGCCTGCCTACCGCCTGGAACAGGCAGGTGAGACGGTCACCCTGCAATTCCCGGACGGCGCGGCAATTGACCTTCCGGGCGTCCGCCGCTTGCCGCGGAACGTTCTCGGCGTGGCGGCGACCGCAAAGGGAATCGAGATCACGCTCCGGCCCGGCGCCCGGGCACGGCACTTCCGACACGGGCCGAAGGTGGTGGTGGATCTGGTGGACCCAGCGGCTGAGCAGGCCGCAGGCGCCCGGACAGCCATGCGGGAGAGAACCCGTGTAGCAACGCGGTTGGAATCCCAAGTGCCCCGGCCCGCGGCAGCGCAGCCGCCTCCGCCTATCCAGCCGCCGCCGGCTTCGTCAGCACCATCGCAGCCGCCTTCGCCCGTCGAACCGCAGCCGGTTCCGGAGGCAGCATCGCAGCCGTCCCCGCCCGTCGAGCCGGCGCCGCCGGTTCTGTCGGCGGCCACCCAGCCGCCTCGATCCGAGCCGCCTGCGATAACGCCCACCGTATCGGAGCCGGCGAGCGTGCCGGCGCCGATGGCGCTGCCGCTTCGCCTCGTCACAGGCCCAGGCGGTGGCCGGGCGGTGATGCTGCCTTTTCCGGCTGGAACCGGCGCGGCGGTGCTGCGGCGGGGCGACCTGCTGCTGGCGGTCTTCGATGTGGCTGTGCCGCTCGACCTCTCTGCCCTGCGAGGCGACCCTGTTTTCGGCGGCGCGGAGGCGGTGCTGCTGCCCAATGCCACGCTGCTCCGCTTGGCCCTCGCTCCGCCCGCCACGCTCCGCCCCTGGAAGGAAGGCAATGCGTGGCTGCTTGAGGCGATGCGCCCGGCCGCAGCCTCGGATGGCCAGGATTCATCCAGGAACCGCCCACTGGTACCGTCAGTCGAGCCCGAGGCCACACCGCGTCTTCTGCTGCGGGCTACACAGCCAAGCCGGGTGGTGCCTCTGACCGATCCGGAAAGCGGGTTGCCATTGCTGGTTGGCACGGTGGGGGAGGCGGGGCAGGCGGTGCCGGTCAGCCGCCGCCTGCCGGAACTGGACCTGCCGGCGACGCTGCTTGGGGCGGCCGTGCTGGCACGGGCGGACAGCGTCACCATGCATGTGGCTCCGGACCATTTCACCATCGCCGCCGCAACGGGCGGGCGTTTCGCCCTGGACATGGTTGGGGCGGAGGGGATGGCTGGCCCCGCCATGACGCGCCTGTTCGACCTGCCGGTCCTGCCGGTGCCGCAGCAGTTGGAGAGGCTTCGGGCGCAGCAGGCCGCGATCGTCGCGGCGCCGCCACTGGCGCGCCTGCCGCAGCGCCTGGCCGCCGCCGAATCGCTGCTTGCCCTCGGCATGGCCCATGAAGCACAGGCGATGCTCGGCCTCGCCCTAGGTGAGGATCCACGGGCCGCAGCCGAGCCGCGCCTCGCCGCACTCAGTGGCGTAGCGGCCCTGCTTGCGGGCCGTCCGGCGGAGGCTGGCGGGCTGCAGAAGCCGGGCTTGCCGGAGAGCGATGAACTGACCTTCTGGCGCGCCATCTTGGCCGTGACACAGGGCGAGCCGCGCCGAGCCGCGCCGGGCTTCGCAGCAACGCTGCCCTTGCTGCTTGCCTACCCGCCTCATCTCCGGTCCCGGCTGGCGCCTCTGGTGGCGGAGGCCCTGGCCGAGGCAGGGGAGCTGGACACTCTGCGGCGGCTGCTGGCTGCGATCGCGCCGGAAGAGCTTGGCTTGGCCCGCGCCATGCTGGCCGAGGCCGAAGGCCGTACCGAGGATGCGCTGGCCGCCTACGACGTCCTGGCCCGGGGACGGGATCGGCGGGCCCGGGCCCGTGCCTTGCGGCGGGCCGTGGAGCTTCGCTTGGCAACCGGCCGGATCGATGCGAAGGCGGCAGCGCAGGCCTTGGATTCCGCGCTCTTCGCCTGGCGCGGCGGAGAGGAGGAATTCGCTGCCCGGCTGCGGCTGGCAGAGTTGCACCGGCTTGCCGGGGAGCCGCGCCGGGCGCTGACCCTGCTACGTGAGACCGAGGCGCTGTATCCGGACCGCGCCCAGCAGGCCAGGCCCGAAATGACTGAGGCCTTCCTGGCGGCGCTCGCGCAGGAATCGCCGCACACCGCCGTTGTCCTGTTCGACACCAATCTCGACCTTCTGCCTAACGATTCGCGGGCCGAATCGGCCGTGCTGCTGCTGGTAGATAAACTGCTGGCCCTCGATCTGGCGGACCGCGCCTCCGGGGTGCTGCGCCAGGCGGCAGAGCGGGCAACGGGGCCGTCTCGGGCGGGGCTCGGCCTGCGGCTCGCGAAGCTGCGCCTGGCCGAGGGCGACGCCGAAGGCGCGAAGGCCGCGCTCACCACGAGCGCGGCGCCGGACCTGCCTCCGGTTTTGTTGCTAGAACGCAACATTACCATGGCGCGGGCCGAAGCCCGGGACGGGCAGGTGTCGCAGGCCGTGGAGAGATTGCGGGCCCTGGGCCCACCCGGTGCGGAAGCCCTGGCGGAACTGCTGATCAATGCCCAGGACTGGACCGGCGCGGCAGCGGCCATGGCCGAGCATCTGCGTACGGCGCTTCCGGCGGCGCCCGAGCCGCTTACTGACTCCCACCGCCTTCTGCTGCTCCGGCAGGCGGCGATCCTGGCCCTGGCCGGCGACACGGCCGGACTCGCCCTGCTGCGGAGCCAGTACGCCGACCGGATGCAGGGTGGACGGCTGGCCGAACCCTTCGCGGCGCTGACCGCCGACCCGTTGCGTGGCCTCGCAGATCTTCCACGGCTGCAGCGGGAGCTGCGGCTGTTCCAGGGGATGCCGGCGCGGCTGGAGGCATTGCGGACGGGCGGCCCGGTAACGCGATAAGTCCCGCGCCGGGCGCGGGGCCGGGCGGCAATTTTTTCGGCCGAAAGGCCCCAAATTGGCTTGCGTTACGGGGCCACCTGCCCCATATGCGCGCCCCGTTGACCTGATCGATTCCCGATCACCCTGGTCATCTGCTGGTGGGAAGGAGCCCGCAATGGAAGCTCTCGTCCAACTGGGGATGGTCTCGGAGCAGCTCCCGAGCGAAGCCCAGAATTCCGCAACCTCGGTGAGCGAGGCCAAGGATTATTTCGTCAGCCGTGATGGCGTGAAATTCGCCGGCACGCATCTTATCGTCGATCTCTGGGACGCCACGAACCTGGCGGACCCTGAGCATATCGACGCGGTGCTGCGCGAGGCCGCGATCGCGACTGGCGCCACCATCCTGCACGGGCATTTCCACCATTTCGGCCCGAACAGCGGGGTGTCCGGCGTGCTGGTGCTGGCGGAGAGCCACGTCTCCATCCACACCTGGCCGGAGCGGGACTATGCCGCGCTCGACATCTTCGTCTGCGGCGAGTGCAACCCGTACAAAGCCATTCCGGTGCTGAAGAAGGGCTTTCAGCCCGGCCGCGTGCAACTTGCGGAGCACAAGCGCGGCTTGGTCGGCTGAGACCGCGTTTTCAAGCTGGGACGGGGGCCGGTCCCGCGGGGCCGGCCCTTTCGCCATTCCGGAGGGTTGTCATGGCAACGGATGTCTGGGTGAATGAGACGCTCTACCCCGGCTGGGGGCAGCACTTCCGAGTGAAGCGTGAGCTCGCGCGGGTGAAGAGCGACTTCCAGGACATCATGGTGTTCGAGAGCGACAGCCATGGGCGGGTCCTGCTCCTCGACGGCGTGGTGCAGATCACCGAAGCAGACGAGTTCGTCTACCAGGAGATGCTGGCGCATGTGCCGCTGCTGGCGCATGGCGCGGCGAAGCGCGTGCTGATTATCGGCGCTGGCGATGGCGGCGTGCTGCGCCGAGTTCTGCAGCACCGGACGGTCGAGAAGGCCGTGATGGTTGAGATCGACGGCGAGGTTATCCGCCTGGCCAAGGAATTTATGCCTGGAATCGCCGGCGATGCCTGGACCGATCCGCGCGCCGAGGTGATTGTCGGCGACGGCATCGACTATGTCCGCAAGGCCCCGGCGGCCAGCTTCGACGTCGTGATCGTAGACAGTACCGACCCGATCGGCGTCGGCGAGGTGCTGTTCACCGATGAATTCTATGCCAATTGCGCCCGGCTGCTGACCGACCGCGGCCTGGTGGTGAACCAGTGCGGCGTGCCCTTCATGCAGGCCGACGAACTGCGCGACACCAGCCTGCGCCGGGCCAAGTCCTTCCCGGATGTCTTCGCCTATGTGGCGGCGGTACCGACCTATGTCGGCGGCTTCATGACACTCGGCTGGGCGGCGAAGGATGCTACCTGCCGAAAGCATGGGGTGGAGGAGATCCGGCAGAGGGCAGCGGCGGCCGGAATCCTCGGCAGCACGCGCTACTGGACGCCGGAAATCCATGTGGGCGCCTTCAACCTGCCGCCCTATATCGCGCAGCACCTGCCGTAACCGCCGGGCGGGGCCGCTGGCGGGAACCAGCGGCCCATAGCGGATCAGACCTCCACGCCGTACAGCTGCTTCGCCGCGGCGGGGCTGACCAGCCCATCCGCGACGTCCCGCCGCACCAGCGCCGGGTCACGCTCCTTCGGATCGCCCATGCCACCACCGCCGGGCAGCTTGAGCAGCAGGCGGCGTCCCTTCGGGATGATCTGGAAACCCTTGGTCCGCAACGGCGTGCCGTTCGGGTCGTTCAGCCCGACCCAGCCGGCGGCACCATCCTGGCCGCCATCGCGGCCCTTCGGCGCATTCGCCACGCGATCGAAGATGGCGTTCACGGCGAATTCCGCATCGCCCTTAGCGCCGATCTCCATGATCTGGCCGAAGCCGCCACGGGTGCGGCCGGCGCCGGCGCTGTCCGGGCGCAGTTCCTTCTTCCAGAAGATCACCGGCGCGACATTCTCCGTCGCCTCCACCGGCATGGTGCGCACGCCGGAAGGGAAGGCGGTGCCGTCCAGCCCATCCTTGGTCGGCCGTGCCCCGGTGCCGCCGGAATTGAAGGTGATGATCTCGAAATCCTCCACCTCCGCCGCCTGGCCGGAGACCTGGGCGCCGCCGCGCAGCGGAGGGTTCCACAGCGCCGAGGAGCCTTCCGCATTCACCCGGTCCGGCACGGCCTGGTGCAGGCAGCCCATCATCAGGTCCGGCAGAAGCTGGCCGATCACATGCCGCACGCTGACCGGATAGGGGCGGGGCGCGTTCAGGATGCAGCCTTCCGGAATCTCCATCTGGAAGGGCGACAGCGAGGCCCAGTTGTTCGGGATCTCCGGCGCCACGACGCATTTGATGCCGAAGCAGGAATAGGCCCGGCAATAGGCCGGTGGCACGTTGATGCCGCGATTGGACAAGCCGGAGGTGCCGGCATAGTCCACCACGATCCGGTCCTCATGCACCGTCATCGCCGCCTTCAGCGTGACCGGCGCCTCATAGCCGTCCGACCTGATCTCCGCCCGGTAGGTGCCCTTGGGGAGCTTGCGGATCTCCTCGATGGTGGCGCGCAGGCTGCTTTCGAAGATGTACTCCGCTAGCGGATCCAGCGAGTCCATCCCGAACTCGTCCATCATCTCGATCAGCCGCTTGGCGCCGGCATCGTTGCAGGCGCAGAGGCTGTAGACATCGCCTTCCAGCTCTACCGGGGTGCGGCTGCCGGCGCGGATGAAGTCGAAGAAGGTTTCGTTCGGCTGGCCTTCGATGAAGCACTTCACGATGGGGATGTAGAGCCCTTCCTCGAAGACGCTCCGCCCCTCCGGCCCCATGCCGAGGCCGCCGACATCGATGACATGCGCGGTATTGGCGAAGAGGCCGACGATCTTCGCCTTGTGGAAGGCCGGCGTGACCACCGTCAGGTCATGCAGGTGGCCGGTGCCGAGCCAGGGATCGTTGGTGATGTAGTGATCGCCCGGCTTCATCGTCTCGGCCGGGAATTTCGCCAGGAAATGCCCGACGCTCTCGGCCATGCTGTTCACATGGCCAGGCGTGCCGGTAACGGCCTGAGCCAGCATCCGGCCCTTCAGGTCGAAGATGCCGGCGGAGAGATCCCCGGCCTCCCGCACCGTGGTGCTGAAGGCGGTGCGGATCATGGTCTGCGCCTGCTCCTCGACCACCGCGATCAGGCGGTTCCACTGGATCTGGCGCTGGATGGTGGCGAGGGCGCCGGTCTCTTTCATCACGAAGCCTCCTGCGTCAGCTCCAGGTATCCGAGCCCGTCCATGCGGCAGGTCCAGCCGCGACCGACCAGGGTGCTGGTCTCGGCCTCCGCTACGATGCAGGGGCCGGCGACCACGGCGCCGGGCACCAGGGCGGCGCGGTCATAGACTGCCCAATCCGTCACCTCGCCCGTCGCCGTGTCGCGCACCGCCTGGTGGCGCAGCGGCGCCGGGGCTGGGGCGGGGGCGACCTCCGCCGCGGGCTCAACCTCCTCGGACTGTGTCGCCACGGTGACGGCGAAGCTCAGGATCTCCACATCGCTGCCGGGCACCGGGCGGTCATAGAAGCGGGTGTATTCGGCATCATAGAGGGCACGGATGTCCTTCACATCCTGCTCGGTCAGGTCGCGCGCCGGCAGCGGCACCGCGATCTCGTGCCCCTGGCCGACATAGCGCATATAGGCCAGGCGGCTCTCCACCATGGGTGCGCCGAAGGCACCCTTGGCCACCACTGCCGCGGCTTCCTTCGCCATATCGGCAAGGAGCGCGTTCACCGCCGGCACGTCGAAGCTGGCGAAGCGCTGGTAGAGGCTCTTCACCACCTCATAGGCCACCGGAGCGCGCAGGAAGCCGATGGCGCTGCCGACGCCGGCGCCGCTCGGCACCAGCAGGCGGCGGACGCCGATCTTCTCCGCCACACGGTAGCCATGCACCGGGCCACCGCCGCCGAAGGCGATGATGGTGCGGTCCTCGAACCCCTTGCCGCTCTCGATGGCGTGGACACGGGCGGCATTGGCCATGTTTTCGTCCACCATCTCGACCACGCCGAGCGCCGCCATCTCGGCGGACAGGCCGAGCCGCCCACCGACATGCTCCGCCAGCGCGTCCCGCGACCGCTCCGGATACAGGCGCAGCGAGCCGCCGGCAAAGAGGTTCGGATCGTAGCGGCCGAGCGTCAGATTGGCGTCCGTCACCGCCGGCCTGGTGCCGCCGCGGCCATAGCAGGCCGGACCGGGATCGGCGCCGGCGCTCTCCGGTCCCACCTGGATGCGGCCCATGCTGTCCACCTGGGCGATGGAGCCGCCGCCAGCGCCGATTTCCACCATCTCGATGACCGGGATGCGCAGCGGCAGGCCGGAGCCCTTCTTGAAGCGGCCGACCCGTGCCACCTCGAAGCTACGGCTGGCCTGGGGCTGGTAGTCGTCGATCAGGCAGACCTTTGCCGTGGTGCCGCCCATGTCGAAGGACAGCACCTTGGTCAGGCCACGCTGCTTCGCCACATGGGCGGAGAAGATGGCGCCGCCCGCCGGACCGCTCTCCACCAGTCGGATCGGGAAGCGTGTCGCCGTCTCCAGCGTGGTGAGGCCGCCGCCCGACAGCATCATGAAGAGCGGGCAGCCGAGGCCCATCTCCCGCAACCCGGCCTCCAGCCGCCGCAGATAGCTGGCCATCAGCGGCTGCACATAGGCATTGGCAACGGTGGTGCTGAAGCGCTCCCATTCCCGCATCTCGGGGGAGACTTCGGAACTCAGCGAGATCGGCAGGTCCGGCCAGAGCTCCCGCACGATCGCCGCGGCCCGGCGCTCATGCGCCGGATTGACGAAGCTGTGCAGGAAGCCAATGGCGAGGCTCTCGATGCCCTCGGCGCGCATGAAGGCGACCTGGCGCGCCACCGCATCCTCGTCCAGCGGCAGCAGCACCTTGCCGGTATTGTCCAGCCGCTCCGGCACGGGCAGGCGCCAGCGGCGCGGTACCAGCGGCTGCGGCAGGTCGATGTTCAGGTCATATTGATCGTAGCGCGATTCATTGCCAAGGGCGAGGACGTCCCGGAACCCCTCCGTCGTCAGCAGCGCGGTCCGCGCGCCCTTGCGCTCAATGATGGCATTGGTCGCCAGGGTGGTGCCATGGATCACCAATTCGATGTCGGCCGGGCCGAGACCGGCCTTGGCCAGGACCGCCCGCACACCTTCCAGCACGCCCTGCTCCGGCGCGCTCGGCGTGGTCAGGACCTTGGCGGTCCAGCGCTCGCCATCACGCTCGATGGCGAGATCGGTGAAGGTGCCGCCGATATCGACTGCGAGCCTGGCGGTCACTGCGCTGCCTCCGCCGCGAAACGCTGGGCCACGGCGCAGGCGGCCGCGAAATCCTCGATGCGCATGTCTTCCTTCGGGTTGTGGCTGCCATTCTGGTTGCGCACGAACAGCATGCCGGACGGCACGCCCGCCTGCGCGAAAGCGGCGGCATCATGCCCGCCACCGGAGGCCATGGAGAGATGGGGGATCGACAGAGCCTCCGCCGCGCGCTTCAGCCCCGCCTGAACCTCGGCATCCATCAGGCTGGGACGGCTGCCGCTTTCCGGCCCGAGGTCGAATTTCACCCCGCGCCGTGCCTCGATCCGCGGCACCAGATCATACAGAATTTCGAACAGGGCATCGCAACTGTGCAGGTTCACGCTGCGCACATCGAGCTGGAAGGTGGCCT
>Ga0207747_1001399_pt1 | contig 17357 bp, 15 predicted proteins | sample HigsolmetaGSP11D_FD_184839 | JGI IMG/M metagenome (GOLD analysis project Ga0207747, IMG submission 184839) | High solid enriched microbial communities from the Joint BioEnergy Institute, USA - SP1-1-D (SPAdes) | ecosystem: Engineered > Bioreactor > SSF (Solid state fermentation) > Aerobic >...
ATAAATTTTTTATATTAAATAGGGATTGATTTCTATAAAAAAGTTTTAATTTGAAAACAGGGCTTTAGAGAGGTTTTTTAATATTTCCTGCCGATTTTGATAATATAGTAAAGCATTTTTGAAATATGTTAAATCATCCCAATGATGAATTGTTGGTATCTGTTAATGGTAATGTAATTAATGAAAATACATTAACCGCTGTATTGGCTTTATGTGTGGAACCGAAAGAAAAGTACCTGGAGGCTGTCGGAAGGGTTTTCGCCCATAAAGATTACAGGTCAGTTGCTATGGAATTTTATAAATACATAAAATATAATTATAGCGGTTATCAGTTTGACGCAGCTTATCCGGAAGAAAATAAACAGGCCATAGATTTTATGATATCAATAGGAGCAAGAGTATTAGCCTAAGAATATGAATATAGGCTACATAAAAATTATTTTTCTAAGCAGCCTGAAACATATTATATTATTGAACTGAATGAAAAATACCATAAAGGATTTAAAAAAATACATAACAAAAATTATAAATAATAGAAATTTATATTGAAATTAATGTTTTTTAAGTCGAATATAATATGCCTAATGAGTCAAAACTTTTGATGAATAAAACACAAAAATGCGTTATACCGGCAACAATATCGATGATATATTATATATTCCTAAAAAAGCTTTACAATAATAATATTATTTTAAAAATATTATTTACCATATATTATGTGATAAATTTAGCAGAAGTAGGGAATCTTGGCTATTTGCTTCTGTTTTATTGTATTCGCAACTATTCGCAAAACCATAGTTTAACGAAATGTTGATAGTCAAAAATAGGTACATTTAAGCCTTCGCCTGTCAACCGGCTTTTTTATGCCTTAACGCTTACTTAATTCATTTCTTTACTCATTATGTATTTATACATATCTTTTTGTTATTTTTAAATTAATTTGATCTGTTATTTATCGTAGTTTTTTAATTTATGAAATTAAATTTGAATTTAGCATTATTCATTTAAAATTATTATTCATTAAAATTCCTGATAAATTTTTTCTAAGATTTTTCTATTTATTTAATTGATTGTTTTTGTTAAATTACCTGCACTTTAATTCATTTGATCTTTATTTTAATAACTAAATCCTATTAATAATTTTTTAATATGGACTAAATCTTTATTAATAACCGAATTTTGATTTTTATGATATTTTTATAAATAACTTTTTAGCAAACAAAACCTTTGTCTTAAGCAATTATCTTCATTATTATATATAGATAATCATTATATATAGATAATCAAATATTTAAATTAATTATACCGGCTTTCAGAATTAACTATTATAATTATGATCAGGTCTATTAAAATCATTATTTATCATTATTTTATCAGCAAATTAACTGCATAATTTTGATTATACGTACATTTTCTTAAAATTAAATTATCACCATTAATTTACATAATATATTCATTATATAATATTGCCGTGTATTTACATTTTATAAATAATTAATTTGTATATTTTGTACAAATTATTGTAAATATTTTATTCAAAATACATATATTACTAACTTTTATTAGCCTGTTTAACTATGCCTAATTAAATTTTTGGGTATGTTCCTTTATAAAAAACCGCTCAGAATAACTCTGCGCGGTTTTTAGATTAAAGTAATAAATAATTGTCTATCACATGTATCTTTCCGAATACTCGACCTTATCAATCAAATTCCTGCAGGATTACTGACCTGTAACATTGGTTAACCTCCCCGATTTTTAGTTACAATTGGATATAATTAAACTAATTATAGCAATAATACCTGCATAATCCAATACATATTTTAGAATACCGTTTATTTAAACTTTTTTATTATATTAATTTACCGAATCTTTTCCACTTCTTATTAGCAACAGTAGAAATCATTAAATTATAGGTTTTTATGAAATTACAGAACATACGTTTTGTTTCCAGTAATTTAATAATGAAGCACCCTTTCATACGGTCTATAATAAAAAAGGAATTTCAGTCATATTACGTAAAAATATGTCTGTTTCCGTTGCAACTAAAACATATTTATGTAAGGAGGATCAACAGTGAAGAAAAGACTTAGGTACATAGCCTACGCACTGACAGGCCTTGCCCTGTTCGCGGCAATTCTGATTACAAAAGAGAAAATAAGTGCTCAAGCGGCTGGCAAAGTATATCTTAATGAAACCGATCTGACTTTGGAGCTTGGTCATTATCGAACTCTTAAAGTGAATGGAACCAGCCAGAAAGTAACCTGGAAATCAGCAAATACAAAGGCTGCTACCGTAACAAGCGGCGGTAAAGTAACCGCTATGGGTTGGGGAAGCACCAAAATATATGCATATGTAGGTGATAAGACATTAACCTGCAAAGTTACTATAGTTCAAATGAATAAAAAAGATATTACATTGGCACCCAAAGGTACTTACCAACTTACCCTCTGGGGAGCAGACAAAAATGTTACCTGGAAATCAAGTAACACAAAAGTAGCCACAGTTTCGGATGACGGTTTAGTTACTGCTGTGGGAAAAGGTAGCGCAACAATTACCGCAACCTTTAACGGTAAAAATATAACCAGTAATGTAAACGTTATTGAACTTACCCTTAACCACGAATCCGCCGTACTCGAATATGACGGCAAATTCAGCTTGACCCGCGACGGTTTCGGAAATGTAATTAAATTGTCTGCATCCGGCACCAAAGACAAGGTAACCTGGACTACAAGCGACAAAAAAGTAGCCGATGTTGACAGCAATGGTAAAGTAACCGCAAAAGGTCCCGGAACCGCCATAATCACAGCTACTGCAAACGGTCTTAAAGCTACCTGTGAAGTTAATGTTTTAAAAATTTCGAAAAACGAGCTTACGCTTAAAAAAGGTGAAACCTATAGCCTTAACGTTCTCGGTACTGACAGCGATATAAATTGGTTTTCAAACAAAAACTCTGTAGCTACCGTAGATGAAAACGGTCTTGTTACGGCAAAAGCACCCGGTACAGCAAAAATAATCGCCGAAGTGGGCGATAAACTTGTAAGATGTATTGTCACCGTAAAATAACAGCTTATCGTAAAATGTAAAGTATAAAGTTTGCTTTATGCTGTAAACCTTTATTTATTAACAATATTTAAAACTGTTTCAAGAAAAAATAATATAATAGTCCAAAGTTTAATAAACAGCCTGTTCATAATTCTTTCTATTATAAAAAAGGTTTACGTATAAAAGCAAACAAAAAGCACCTGCCGGTGTTTGAATTATCATAATCGGACATTAAATATCCGTTGATAATTAAACACGGCAGGTGTTTTTTTATTTATTTAAATTTCCCTAAATAATATATTTGCTTTACATATTATTACTCTTTAATTTTTCTCATCCATTTCTTTCCGTCCACAAATCTGGCTACCAGCATGGCACATACGGTATTTCCGGACGCATTAAGAAGGGTTGCCGGAGCATCAATAATAGTACCTATAACCGCCAGTACAGGGAATGCAGCAGGAGTAAAACCATATACACTTATAATCAGCAACTCTCCTATCATTCCTCCGCCGGGTATGGCACCCATAACCGCACCGACCAGTAAACTTACGACAAGGATGGATAAAAACATAGGTATATTATTATAATCCTTTCCGAACAATCCGAACAGGAAGACAATCTTTAATACACCGCCGATTACGGAACCGTCCTTATGGGTATTTACACCCAATGGAATAACTGTTTCTGCAATATCATCCGGTATACCAATCTTTTTAGCTGCATCTAGATTTACCGGAATGGAAGCTGCACTGGAACAAGTCGCCAGGGCCGTAACAGCAGGTGCTATGGCATTTTTCCAAAAAGCCTTAACGGCAGCACTTCCCCCTGCAACATAAGCATAGATGGTAAAGAAACCAAAATAATAAACAACCGATAAACCGATGTACAGTAAAAATACTTTCAGATATCCTTCAAGAATCTGTGTCCCCAACTGTCCGGTAAGGGATGCAAAAAAGCATGCAAGTCCGAACGGTGCATAATACATAATAATTTTAATCATATTCATGATTACAGAGGAACATGCATTCAGGAAATCCTTTACCACATTGGCCTTCTCTCCCGCCATTACCAATGCCAACCCAAATAAAACAGATATGACAATTAACTGAAGCATATTGCTTCTTGAAAACAGATCGGAAAAATCACCGACTGTTATTGTTTTTACCAATTGCTGTGCAATAGAAACATTATTAGCTTCTTCACTTACATCTCCGTCTGTATCCTGCAAAATACTTTCTATAGCCTGATCATCCAAACCTTTTATCGGATTGAAAATATAAGCGCCAATCATGGATACCAATGCGGATATTACTGCTGTAGCAACAAAAACAATAATTATGTTAAAAAGGATCTTGCCAAGCCTTCCCATGCCACCCATATTTGCTATGGAAGAAGTCACGCTAAAGAAAACAAGAGGTACAATAAGTGTAAATATCAGGTTAAGGAATATCTGGCCAAAAGGTTCAAGTACACTAGCTTTCGGCCCCATAATAACTCCGATAATACCGCCAACTAAAATTGATAAGAGCAAAATTAATGATGAAGCATAATTCTTAATTAAGTTTTTCACGAGTAACTTTCTCCTCCCTATGTTCATTTCTCAAGTATATTATACTAACAACATTTACGAAATTTGTTGCAATATATGTTTGATATATTGCAATTAGTGCTTTTATTATGTACAATAAAGCCATATGGATAATTTGAATGTTGCATACATAACCTATATTGACTTACTGCTTGAAGTATTGCAGCAGCATTAGACTTTATTATCCAATACTAACTTTTGGGAGAAAATATGGATAAAAGCAAGCATGAAGAAACAGTAAAGAGAGGTTACCTTAACGAAGACTTTTTGTTCTTTAAATTAAAGGACCAGAAAAAAAATGAATACGAATTTCACTACCATGATTTTAATAAAATAATAATATTTTTATCCGGGGATGTTACCTATATCATTGAAGGAAAATCCTATATATTAAAACCCTGGGATATACTCCTTGTCGGAAAATATGACATCCATCAGCCGATTGTAAGCCCTCATGTGCCTTATGAACGGATTATACTCTGGCTAAACCCCCGTTTTCTTGATGCCCACAAAAAAAATGACTGCGATCTTCAAAGTTGTTTTACCCTGGCAACGGAACGAAAAATGAACATGATTCGCTTAAATAAAAAAGATATTCCTTCCATAAAACAGACACTGGATGATTTGGAAGGAGCAATAAATGATGACTCCTTTGGAAGCGATATACTTAAAAATGCCCTGTTCATTCAATTGATGGTAAAAATAAACCGGCTTTTTTTCGGAATGGATATCAAAAAAAGACTGGAAGATGTAAGATACGATCCCAGAATTGAACAGATAATCAGTTATATAAATGATAATCTGGACAGCGATTTAAGCATTGAACATATATCAAATAAATTCTATCTAAACAGATATTATCTAATGCATCTTTTTAAACAGGAAACGGGTTATACCTTATACAACTATATACAGAAAAAAAGAATTATAAAAGCTTCGGATTACATTAAAAACGGTATGCAGGCCGGAGAAGCCTGTGCCTTATGCGGTTTTGACGATTATTCCACCTTTGTCCGCAATTTCAAGAAAGAATTCAAACTTTCCCCCAAGCAGTATTATAAGGCATATTCAGAAACACAATAAAAAAATAGTACGCAAGCATATTTCGTCTGTATTGCGTACTATTTTCATGGGTTTCTTTTTAAGAAACCTGTTCGGAATTTATATAAATATTTCACAGGAGGCATTAGGGTATGATTTTAAGGAGATTTTCAACACCTTTCCTGGTAGCTTTCTTATAAAAGAAATCATGCCTGAAATATAGGTATCCGTCTACCTGGCCGGTTTTCCTTCCATATTCCACCTGTTTTTTAAGTATCTTGGCATCATTCTTCCATTCGTTATCTTCGCTTGATCCGGCTTTATACACCGCAATTCCCACATAAATCTTTATATTTTTATTCTTTCGCAGTTTAATCCAGCGATCCAAAGTTTTATCAAACGGATATTTGGAATGGCTAAAGGACCAGTAAATTTGCGGGGCAATATAATCCACATAACCGGACTTTGACAGCCAAGTTTCAATATCGCAATAATAGCGGTCATCCATCAAAAGATAATCCAAAAATCCCCCGGGGCTGATACCGAATACCACATTTTTATTAACTGCTTTTATAGTTTTATATACACTTTTAATTAATTTATTTACATTTTCACGGCGCCAGTCCTGAATACTTAAGGGTTTTTTGCCTTCTTTTTTTGCTTCTTTCACATATGCTTCATATTCAAGATAATCAAAGCTCTTGGCATAATTTGAACCTAAAGTCGGATAAAAATAGTCATCAAAATGAATTCCGTCCACATCATAATTTTCTACTATCTCTTCTATCCCTTTTCTGATATAAAACTGTACCCATTGATCGGCAGGATTGTAATATAATGATCCGCCGAAAGACAATACCCGCCTTTGTTGATCTTTTGATTTGGAATTCATCCATTTTCTTGCCTTGTTATCCTTGGATAAAGTACTTATATCGGTAGTACCGCTGGTCACACGGTAAGGATTAATCCAGGCATGAAACTCCAAGCCCCTCTCATGGGCAGCTTCTACCATATATTCCAAAGGGTCGAATCCGGGGTCCTTACCCTGGGTCCCGGAAACGTATTTAGACCAGGGAAAGTATTCGGAAGGATAAAAGGCATCGCCGAACGGTCTTACATGGACTATAACCGCATTCATATTAAGGCTTACTGCCTGGTCAAACATTTCATCTACAACCGCTTCAAACCTTTCTTTTGTAAATCCAAGTTTTCCTGTTGAAGGATCTTTCAGACGGTCGTTAAATTCTAGATACGAGATCCATACTGCATGAAGTTCATCATTATTTTCTGCAGCATAAACTTTCATTGATCCAAAAGGCATAATAATCATATTTATAATAACAAGCCATATTGCTGTTATCTTATAAAATATATTTATTTTTTTATTCTTCATTTTCTCCTCCTTTTACTTTATCCGACTAAAATCATCTGATTTTTGTCCGAATGAATTATCTTCCGGTCGGATATAGTTCGAATACCTGAAGCAGGGTTTCGTATATTGTCTTAGCAGCTAAATACTGAAAATCCGGATCAGAAAGCTTTTTAAATTCATTTTGGTTTGACATAAAACCAAGTTCAATAAGTACAGCCGGAACAGTATTTTTGTGTACTACTGTATATTTTTCTGCTCTTATACCTCGATTGTGTGTTTTTAGGGCATATGTAATGTTATTGGCAAATAACTTTGCAAGGATTTCACTGGTAAGCCCGGCTTTGTTCGGCTTATTGTTGCTGGCGGAATAATAAACTTCAGTACCGTATACCGATTTACTCGTGCTTGCATTCATATGAAGGCTTACGAATAAATCGGCTCCGACTTTCTCCGCAAAAGCAGCCCTGTCTCCAAGCGAAACGTCCACGTCAGAAATTCTTGTATAATAAACTTTAAGTTTGTCGGGGTCAGATTCAAAAAACTGCTTTCCTATCTCATACAGGATTTTAAAGTTTAAGGTTTTTTCATAGGTATTAAAATAATAGGCACCCGGCTGTGATCCCCCGTGACCCGGATCTAATACAACGATATTTTTATATATATCTTTGGGATTAGCCACTTTTACATATATATAATTTTTGTCTGCATACAACTTATATCCCTGTATCTTTGATGTAGTTACCAATATCTCCGTTTTATTCTTAGAGTTTAAAATTACTGAAACATCTTTTATTACACCGGAATTAACCTTTATCGGATTTTTACTAAAATATGATACATAATCTCCCGGCAGTTTTATGGAGAATCTGAGATTATAATACTGATCTTCATGTTCAATTTGACTTATCTTAAGGCCGGAAGGATTTGGTATGATTAATTGATATTGATCCGCACCGGATACAGGATTTTCGGGTACAACCGGATCATTTTTCCCCGGATCAGGTTCTTTTGGAACAACCGGTATTGTATTTTTGTCTTTAGGAAGCATAATGGTGAATGAATTTCCTTCTTCCGCTATATAATAATCGGCAGAATTCTTTAAGCCCAGTATCAAATGAGTTCCGTCAGAAGTATAATATACACTGGTATAATATAAGTTTATCGCATCTGTTATATTCACAAACTGGTCGCCGAAACCTTTTTTAATTCCGGGAAGGTCTACTGTTATTGTGGTATAAAAATTATTGATAACCGGATTTATAGGAAAATTACACGTTAAAGTAATATAATCCATTGTATCGTTGGTGCCGATAACCACCTTGTTTAAATAATCATAATATATCGTAAGATACAAAATATTATTATACTCGGAAGAATAGGCCAAATCATAAGTAAACTTATCTGTATTAAGCTTAAAATCCAGGCGGCTGTTTTTGGTGTCAGCCATATAGGTATGGACAGTATTTAATATTCCGTCACTGATTTCGCTCATTGAATATGTATAATCAGAAGTATACATATTTGATATATCCAGTTGAATTTGATTTCCTTTGGCATTTGACGTAACCTTTGTAAATGGAGCTGTTGAATAAATTGCATAAGTTTCGGAATTTACATACATTTTATTATCGTAAATTCTTGATACCGAATATATAACTCCACTTTCGTCCGCCTGGCTGCCGTTATCGATTGTTTGAACTCCTGTTCCCGATCTGATTAATTCTTTCGGAGTTTCCCACTGATAATGAATCTTTCCAGCATCCCAGGTCACAGGAGAATCTCCTAATTCAGGTGCTTCTTCCTTTTGATCGTTATTGTTGTTTGGAATTGTTTCCTGCGGTTTTTCTGTTTGACTGTCTTTTCTTGATGTAATAACAGATGTTCCCGTATTTTTATCCCAACGATAATCAAAGCCTAGGCAGGTTGCTGTAACACTGCCCGGAACCATGACATAAGAAGTCTCAACATCATGATTGGTTACAATCATAGGAGCCGTGTCAAGTATAAAAGGGTTACCGTTTAAGTAAGCAACCGAACTTCCAATCTTCATTTCCAGAACATTTCCGTTTCTTGTTAAAGTTATTGTTTTATCCTTTGAATTATATTTATACTTCGCTTTGATGGCTGAATCGGCAAAAACCCTCTTGGCTCTTAACATGGCTGTATTGTTGGTAATAACGCTTGGCATATTGCCAAGGTCCACGGCTTTTCCGTCTATGGTTACTTTCCCCTGCGTTCCTGTATAGTAAAAAGGTTCCCCGTCATTGTAAGAAAGAAGCATAGGGAAAGCATCTCTTTCAATTGCAACAGTGCTTATTTCTTTTTTCCAGGTATATTTAAATCCGAGATTTTCACTTACAAATCTGGATGGAACAAGAATTTTAGTAACGTCTTCTTTTACATATTTTATTTTTACCGGTGCTACCGGTGCGGTAACTTTTTTCCCGTTTATATATGCTTCCGTACTTCCGATTTTAAGCACAATTGTGGTCCCATATTTAGAAATAGAAACTGTGCCTGCAGCCTTATCATATACACAATCGGCATTAATAGGCGAATTTGCAAAAATGTCTTTATATGAAACCAAAGCATAACCGTTCTGAAGAATACCCGGTGTGCTGTCTTTACTTATCTGCTTTCCGTTATATGTTACCTTGATCTGTGCATCTGTATATGTATATTCCTTTTTTGTTGTGTAATTATAAATTCTTAGACCTGAAGCGGCCATTACCTGTTCTTTACTTAGGAAGCAAAGTTGTATGCCGATCATAAAGAACAATAACGGCATGACCGTAAACTTCTTATTATCCGTTTTTAAGCTGTAAACTTTCTTTTTTCTTTCCTTTTGCATTCCATATATCATCTTCTGTCATCAACTCCTTGTAAAATCCTTTGTCTGCAGTTTCTTTAGTCTACTTGACTTATCTGTTTTAGTACAAAATTTTCTATAAGCCATTTTGATTTTAATTCTTATGTAAATTTAACGGTTATTCAGTATATAAAACCACTTTATACGTTATATTTGAATTTTTATCTTTTGTTTTTATTCATAATTCGTCATTTGACTGTTGCCTGACCGGCTTACTGCCTTCTTTTGATTTCCCTGTCTTTTGCTTTTCTCATTTTCCTTTGTAATCTCTAATTTTATTTTCTTTTGCATCTTAGTTAATAAAATTAAAATTACTTTCGTATTTTCGGTTTGATCTTTTGTATTTGAGTTTGATAGTTTATCATTATCTTTAATTTTAAAATTTACTTGAAAAATAAAGCTTTTAAGTTTATCATTTGCATATTGGCAAACTTTAATGGTATGCTTTTCATCTATAAGGCAATTATTACAATAGTGTTAAAAAGTGTTAAAACTGTGTCACAAATAAGATTTTTTTGGATTATTAATCGAAAAAGTATATAAACCATAATATTTTAAATTATTTTATAGATTTATTACCGATTAATTGCCAATTACCAAAATCTACTATTGTAGTATATATAATTAAAATCAAATTACATTATTCTACAATTTTAGAATATTACTATTGCTAATAATATGTATTTTATATTTTAAATATAAACAGTCAAAACCAGATACTACAGCATTAGAATGTGCATACACGTTTTGTCCATGTTTTCAATTCGAAGCAAATATGTTAGAATATACGTGATATGCTTATTTTTATTTCAGAATTCAAAATAATATATAATTTTAAAAATTTTTATTAAATTATTCTTTTAAACTAAATCTAAATGGAAAGGTACAGGAGATATATGAAACTGCAAAGACTACTTGGATTTGTAAGAAGAGCTGTCGACGATTACGGAATGATACAGGACGGAGATACGATAGCTGTAGGAGTATCCGGTGGCAAAGACAGCCTGACTTTACTTTATGCTTTAAACGAACTTAAAAAATTTTATCCCAAAAAGTATGATATACAGGCCATAACAATCAATATGGGTTATAAAGATGCCGATTTTTCAGGCGTGGCTAAATTATGCGAAGAATTAGGCGTAAATTATTCGGTCGTAGATACGGATATAGCCGATATTCTTTTTGAATACCGCAAAGAAAGCAATCCCTGTTCATTGTGTGCCAGACTAAGAAAAGGGGCTTTTAATAAAAAGGCAAAAGAACTGGGATGCAATAAAAAAGCTTATGCCCATCACTTTGATGATGTAATTGAAACTATGCTGTTATCATTATTTTATGAAGGCCGTTTCCACTGCTTCTCTCCCGTTACATACCTTGACAGGTCAGACATAACTCTGATACGGCCTCTTATTTACCTGGAAGAAAAAGATATAATAGGTTTTAAAAATACCTATCAGCTCCCGGTTGTTGAAAACCCTTGCCCCGTTGACGGCTATACAAAACGGGAAGAAATGAAGCAACTGATTAAAACCATGAATAAACAGAGTCCCGGCCTTAAAAAGAGACTCTTTAATGCCATTAGAGAAGGAAATATTGACGGATGGTCTCTGGATCAAAATTAAGTGATAAAGAAATTTATTTTTCTATTCATAATAGTAATCATTAAAATGTCCCTTTTTACGCAAAAGTCTAGCAAAGTCCATGCCTTATGCTTATAAAGAAAAAATTAAGGGTATCCGTATCAAAAATCGTCCTACGAAAGGAGCATCCCTATGGCTGAACTGAATTATCATGACCAGGTGGATATTGATAATGCAGTTAAACTGCGTAATCTTCTTGAAAAGCTCCCCAGGTTTTGCAAAGATTTCTTCCGGGGAATAGAGAACACCACCTCATCCAGAACAAGAATAGCCTATGCTTATGATTTGGGAGTATTTTTTGAATTTCTGGCTAACAATAATCCTCATTTTAAGAACACTCCCATTACGGATATAAAGGTTGACGTATTGGATCAACTGTCCCCTCTCGATATAGAGGAATATTTGGAGTATCTTAATTATTATAATTCTGACGGAAAAGAGTACGTCAACCGTGAAAACAGCAAAAAACGTAAATTAGCATCTTTACGGAGCTTTTATAATTATTTTTATAAAAAGCAGATTATAAAAACCAATCCTCCTTCGCTTGTTGATATACCTAAGATTCATGAAAAAGAAATTATCCGCCTCGATCCAGACGAAGTGGCTATGCTGCTTGATGAAGTCGAAAATCCGGAAAACTTAACAAAAGCCCAGAAAAAATTTCATTCAAAAACCAAAACCCGAGACCTGGCTTTGCTGACTCTTTTGTTGGGTACAGGAATCCGTGTTTCCGAATGTGTGGGCCTGGATATTGACGATGTGGATTTTAACAATAACGGGATAAAAATAAGACGTAAGGGCGGAAATGAGGTTGTTATTTATTTCGGAGACGAGGTCAGGGAAGCTTTGCTTAATTACTTGGAAGAAAGAAAAAGATTGATACCGGAAGAAGGCCATACCAATGCCCTGTTTTTATCCCTGCAGATGAAACGTATGTCGGTACGGTCCGTAGAAAACCTGGTTAAAAAATATTCTTCTGCCGTGACCAAATTAAAGAAAATCACGCCCCATAAGCTTAGAAGTACATACGGTACCAATCTTTACCGCGAAACCGGTGATATCTATCTGGTAGCCGACGTTCTTGGCCATAAAGATGTAAATACAACCAAGAAACATTATGCTGCTATCGAGGACAGCCGTCGCCGCAGTGCGGCTAATATGGTTAAGTTAAGAAAGGGATAAGTAATACTGTATTCCTATTATAATGCTATTGGGTTAGATATATTCTAAACCCTCAACTCTAGCAACAGTAAATTTTAAATGAAATATATGGTAATTGCTTGTACATAATAATATTAAAAAATTCAGGCTTTCTATGACATCATCATAGAAAGCCTGCTTCTTTCAAAAAAATCTTGTTTAGTAATTTTACCTATATTAAGTTAATATACGCTTAATATCCTGATATTGTCAAATGTCGGATCATTTTTTCTGGTACCTTGATAAGAAAGGTAATTCATCAACTTCTACTCAACCATACTCATGGATTAAATGGGATAAACGATTTGTTGATGACGGAAATTTAAGCTGGTATGATTACCTGACTATTGCATTTATTCTATCATTCAATGTCGAACTTTAAAGCGACTCATGGTATTTGTATTTTTTCAGTATTCTTCCGAAAATAAGACATATAACCATACCTAATATTCCGAGAATGAATATCATCAAACCTGCCCCGGAGCCCTTACCCATACCAAACATACTAGCCATTATACTTTCACCGGGTATTTGCTCCATGAACGGTTCACAAATCACATCGACCATCCAGCCGCCAAAGAAAAACCCTATGGGTATGGTAAAAAATTGCAAAGTATTACGACATGAATATACTCTTCCCTGCATTTCTGTAGGTATCGTCGATCTTACGATAACATCCAGACTGGTACTCATCAACGGGACTGGCAAATATCCCAGTATCTGTGCAATACACCATGCAACCGGACTTCTGGTAAGTGACATAAGAAAATTATCTGTTGTTAGTGAAAACAGCATTGTTGCCACGATAAGACGTATCCGGTCTTTTGGAGGTGGCAAAACAGATGCTAACATACTGCCTGCAAGCATAGCAATACCCGCAAATGAAGTGACAATACCAAGAATTGATTCACCGCCATTTTCTCTGGGCAGAATAAAGGCCGGAAGCACTGCATCAAAAGCTGATGCAACCAAATTGACACCCGACAAAAAGAGGATTAGCATCAGAACCATTCTGTTTTCGTTCAGGCATTTAAGTCCTGCCTTGGCAGACTCAATCAGTGTTTCACTTTGCCTTTCTTCAGATACTTTCACCGGTGGAATCTCTACAAACAACAGTAACGCAACAAATGCAACCAAAAATGTGCATAAGTCCACCGCTATTACAAGATTCATGCCACCTATCGCATAAAGAGACGTAGCAATCATCGGGTGCAAAACTGTAATCAGTGATCCGGAAAATGACATTAAGCCGCTGGTCTTTTGATAATACTTTTTAGGTGTAATCATAGTGATAACAACATCACTTGCGGGACTCTGTACCGTATTCATTAAACCGTTTACCGCATTAAGAAAATACAGATGCCAAGCACAAAGCAATTCGGTTTTCAGAAGAATACATACCAATATTGTACAGCAGGCTGCAAATGTATCACAAACCAGCATAGTCTTTTTCTTGTCCCACCTGTCGGATAGGGCTCCGGCAAAAATACTCATTAAAACATACGGAATGTAAGAACAAATAGTTAACAATGCAGTTTGCAGTGCCGACCCGGTCGCCTGATACAACCATAAGGTTAAAGCGAAGTTCGTCATTGTGCTTCCAAGCTGTGATAATTCTTGTGTACTCCATAAGATATAGAAATTCTTTAGCTCATGTATTCTGTTTTTCATTTTGACTTTGCTCCTTTGATTTTACTTTTTTATATCAAAAGTGCAAAGCCTGAGGATAACAGCCCTTAATGGCCTAACGCTCCATGCAGTATCCTCAAACCTTGCATGGAGCTTCTACGCTCATAAGAATCATATGTTTCTCCTCCGTTTTTTTAATTACCATGTATGAATATTTAATACTAATTAATAACTATATTACATAAATCTCATTACTTTGTAAATTACCACTGTAATCTTTGTTATACATTGTGGTAATAAAAAAATTTTGCTAAAAATCTGAAATAACCTAAGATTAATATAATTTTATTAATAAAATAATAAAAAAATATTTTAATTATCTTGTAATACAATTATAATTATGGTATAAATTAAATATTTTCATATAAGTTGTTTATAAATTTAATATATCCTATGCAAAGGAAGTGGTAATAAATATTTTATAATTTGACAATAGCCTAAAGGGTAAATAAAGCAATAATTTACCCAAAAGCAATAGAATATTTAGAAGATTTCATATTTTAAATTCCACTATAAACAGTTTATAATGCACAAAAATGTTTGCTTTTAGATTTTTACAAGAGAGGAAACTGACATGGACAAAACAGAATTAATAATGTCATTAGCAAAACTAATTAACGATACAGAAAAAAGTGACTACATTATAGAGGAAAAACAGCTGGATAAAAACACTTACTTGAGTCTTGTTGCAAAAGATAAAGATGAAAACATTCAAACGCATCCGGACTTCGAAGCCCTTATCAGTATTCTTAAATATTATAATTCAAAAACATTAAATTACGTTATTATGAGATTGAACGAAAATAAAAGAAAATTCTTTATTGAATTTAACGATAATGAGAAAGAAAAATTTCTCAGTGATGTAAGGGATTTATATGAAAAATTTATCGGAGCCAATACCAAATACTTACCCTTCCTCGAAACAATAATCACAGACTGGCTGGATAATCTGCTTAAACAATAATACCATTTTACATATTAAACAATAATCCGATTTTACATAGATGACCTGAATGCATATAATTGCTTTCAGGTATTTTTTTATTAGTTATATGTAAAACATAACTTCTTACAAAAGTCCTTTATTGCCATTACTTAGGGAGTAACAAGCCCTCTACCTTCGGTCAGAGGTTTTCTCTAAATACACTTAGCACTATTTTTTTGTATTTAAAAATAAAATTTACTATATACATAATGCGTGCTATATTTATACTAGTTGGATTAATTAATTATCAATTCTTAATAAGACATTTTTAATTATAACTTATCATAATATAATCTCTGTTTTATGTTTCATATCAATATATTAAAAGGAGATATACTTATGGAAAAGACAAATGTGATGAGAATTCTCGACCAAAAAAAGATAAATTATAAAAGTCATTCTTACGTAGACACCGATGCAATAAGCGGTATTGAAGTAGCAAAAGTTTTAAATCAGGACCCTAAAAGGGTATTTAAAACCCTAGTAACTGTTTCCGCCAGTAATAAAAATTATGTATTTGTAATACCGGTAGAAAAAGAATTAAATCTAAAAAAGGCTGCCAAAGCAGTCGGCGAAAAAAAGATTGAGATGCTAAAATCAAAAGATTTGCTTCCCCTCACAGGTTATGTCCACGGTGGCTGCTCTCCAATCGGTATGAAAAAATTCTTTCCTACTATAATTGATCAAAGCGCAGCCCAATATGACACTATCATTTTTAGTGCCGGCAAAATAGGATATCAGGTAGAACTAAGCCTGGAAGACTTGAAAAAAGTAATTGCTTTTTCATTGGGGGATGTCTGTGAAGAAGTCTGAGATTATTTGCTTTTATGCTTCATTAATATAAGCCTATAGACTTATAAATATTTGCTATAAATTTATAGGCTTATATTTAATACTCATCCGTGTCTGCGCTGTAAGTCAGTGTTTTCTCGTAAAGTTTCATAGTTATATTACTAAACCCGTATTTTCCCAAACTCTTAAACCGAAAACTCCTGTAAATTTCTGATGATTTAAAATAATCATCTTTGGACTTTTTGACCGATGTTGATGCGGCGTATACTAAATCAAAACTATTTGGCTTTTAAACTAAACCTTTAACTTAATTCTAGGCTTATCTAAATCTTCTATCCATACCTTCAGTTTTATTTACAAAGTCCATATCATAACGGACAGCATGATGATCTTTAATTACGGTTGCATTTGTTATACGGACTGCCAAAATAACTAAGTTTTTATCCTCTTCGTTATTTGCCATATCATACCATGGAGCAAAAGTTTTGCGAAGTTTCTCCCGCAACGTGGCATTTTTAGGGTCTTTAATCCATCCAAGATTTTCGCCAATTCCGTTTCCCGAAAACCATTCTCCGCCTACCGCAAAGGCAACTTCAGGATTTTTTTCTATCTGCTGCATTTTTAATGAAGTTGCATAAGTTGTTATATAGAACACGCCATCTTCATACATAGCGTCCACTTCACGAACAAAAGGCCGGTGTTTACCGTCTTCGTTCGGCTCCAATGCAATTGTAGCCAGGGATATTACATTATCTTTTCCATTGCCGCATCTTTCTTCAATTATTTTTAACCCTTCTTCAAACCTGCCCATTTTTATCCTCCTAAATCATTTATTATTTATATGGTTTTCAGTTTTTCATACATTTCATTTAATAATACCATTATATACCAGATATGGCTAAATGTAAAGAAAATTTTGAACATATGTTCGGTTTTGTAGTTAATAATTATTTTAACGGATATCTCACCTAAAAACTATAACGGAATCATATGGCTTTTCCCGGCAATTTTATTAATTCATTGATTTACCAATAATAATAGAATGCTGTCTTTAATTTATGATATATCATCCTAACCCGGTCCTATATAAATCCATTACCTATGCACCGGCTAGATTGAACTGTTTATTTTTT
>Ga0207747_1001400_pt1 | contig 17344 bp, 16 predicted proteins | sample HigsolmetaGSP11D_FD_184839 | JGI IMG/M metagenome (GOLD analysis project Ga0207747, IMG submission 184839) | High solid enriched microbial communities from the Joint BioEnergy Institute, USA - SP1-1-D (SPAdes) | ecosystem: Engineered > Bioreactor > SSF (Solid state fermentation) > Aerobic >...
CGCGCGCGAGATGCCCGGCGCCCGCTGGTTCCCGGGCGCGCGCCTGAACTACGCGGAGAGGATCCTCACCCCCTCGGGCGACGACGGAGAGGTCGCCATCTTCGCCCACTCCCAGACGCGGGCTCCCTTCGAGCTGACCTTCGGCGAGCTACGCGAGCAGGTAGCGCGGGCCCGCGCCGGGCTCCGGCGCCTGGGGGTTGGCCCCGGCGACCGCGTCGCTGCCTACCTCCCGAACGTCCCGGAGACGGTCGTGGCCTTTCTCGCCACCGCGAGCCTGGGGGCCATCTGGGCGACCTGCGCGCCGGAGTTCGGCCCGCGCAGCGTGATCGACCGCTTCGGGCAGCTCGACCCCAAGGTGCTGCTCGCGGTGACGGGCTATCGCTACGGGGAGAAGCACATCGACCGCCGGGCGGAGGTGCGGGACATCCGGCGGGCGCTGCCCACGCTGGAGCACGTGGTGCACGTCCCGTACGTCGGAGGGGCGGAGGACGTTCTGCCGGATTCGGTAGGGTGGGAGGAGCTGCTCTCGGAGGAGGAGCCGCTCCGCTGCGAGCCGGTCCCCTTCGACCATCCGCTCTACGTGCTCTTCTCATCGGGCACCACCGGCAAACCCAAGGCCATAGTGCACGGGCACGGCGGCATCCTCCTCGAACACCTCAAGAACCTGGGGCTGACCTGGGATCTCCGTCCGGGCAGCCGGCTGATGTGGTTCACGACTACCGCCTGGATGATGTGGAACGCCCTCGTCTCGGCGTTGCTTCTGCGGTCGGCGATAGTAACCATGGACGGCAACCCGCTCTACCCGGATCTCGCCTTCCAGTGGCGTCTGGCCGAGCAGACCGGCGCGACGATGCTCGGCGTGGCCCCGGCCTACCTCATGGCCTGCCGCAGGGCCGGCCTCGAGGTGGGGCGGGAGTTCGACCTCTCGAACGTGCGGCAGATAGGGGCGGCGGGGAGCCCGCTGCCGTCGGAGGGCTTCGACTGGGTCTACGAGCAGCTCGGCCCCGGCGTGCTGCTGAACATAGGCAGCGGGGGGACCGACGTGTGCACCGGCATCGTGCAGGGGAGCCCGCTGCAGCCGGTCTACCGGGGTGAGATCTCCGGCCCCTGCCTCGGGGTCGACGCCGCCGCCTACGATGAGCGCGGCCGACCGGTCGTCGGCGAGTTCGGGGAGCTCGTGATCCGCTCTCCCATGCCCTCGATGCCGCTCGGCTTCTGGAACGACCCCGGAGACAGGCGCTACCGCGCCGCATACTTCGAGCGCTTCCCGGGCGTCTGGTGCCACGGCGACTGGATCCGCTTCACCGAGCGCGGAAGCTGCGTGATCTCCGGCCGCTCGGACGCGACGCTCAACCGCGGCGGGGTGCGCCTGGGGACCGGGGAGATCTACTCCGTAGTCGAGTCCCTCGAGGAGGTCGCCGACAGCCTCGTCGTCCACCTCGAAGACGCCGAGGGCGGACCCGGCGAGCTCGTGCTCTTCGTCGTCCCGGCGCCGGGCACAGAGCTCGACGAGCGCCTGCGCTCCCGCATCGCCGCCACCCTCCGCTGCGAGCTCTCCCCGCGCCACGTCCCCGATGCCATCGAGGCCGTCCCCTCCATACCCCGTACGCTCTCCCAGAAGAAGCTCGAGGTGCCCGTCAAGCGCATCCTGCGCGGCGCCCGCCCGGAGGAGGTCGCGAGCCGCGACTCCCTCCTCGACCCGGCTGCCCTCGACGCCTTCGCCGCATACGCGAGGCACCGAAGCTGCGAAGACGGAGATTGACTACTATTTGAACCTTCTGCGGAGCAGGCTTCGTGCGATTGACCTCCGGTGTCGAATCGAAGAGAATGCCGGGCGGCGCTCACCCGCTCCCTGATAAGCGGACGGCCATCCGGTATCTTGTGGACAGGGCATGAAAAGAGTGGGAAAATAAGGAAGATGAGCGAGCATTTCGTGTTCAGCCCTGGAATGGGTGAGTCGTGCAATACACTCGAGCAGAGCAGGGTGCGATGTCCATAAGGGAACTCATAGAGATACTGCCCGAACCCCTGCGTCAGCGGGCGCTCACCCACCCGAGCGTCGCCGACCCCTACGAATCGAACGGGCGGCTCGAGTTCCTGGGAGACTCCGTCCTGAACAGCCGGGTCGCCGAGCTGGTCTTCCACAGCTATCCGGAGCTTCTCGAGGGTGACCTGACGCGCATCCGGGCTCATCTGGTGAGGAAGTCTTTCCTCGCCAGCGTCGGCCGGGAAGAGGGGCTCGAAGAGGAGATCGAGAGTTCGGTCATGAACGACTCGGTGATAGCGGACACGGTGGAGGCTATCATCGGGGCGGCTTATCTGATCGACCGGGACCTCGTCTACAGGACGATAGACGAGATCTTCAACCCGGCCGAGATCGACACCGAGGAGCTCCGGGACTGGAAGACCATGCTGCAGGAGACGCTGCAGGCGGACGGTCTTCGCCCCACCTACCGCGTCATCTCGAAACAGGGTCCTCCGCACCGGCCCATCTTCACCTCCGGGGTTTCCGTGGACGGACAGGAGATAGCGACCGGCAAGGGGCACTCGATCAAGGAGAGCGAGCAGGCGGCCGCCCGGGCGGCCCTCGAGATCCTCGGCACCCGCCCGCTCCCGCGCTCGACGGTCGAGGTCCACGTCGGAGCGTAGGATTCCGTAACGCTCGTTCCCGGTTCTTAAGTGAAGAGGTCCATGAGCTGCAGGTTCTCGAACTCTGCCGCGAGGGCCGGAGAGAGCTCTGCCCGGCTCTTCTTCTGTCCCATCTGGGAGGCGATCTCCAGGAAGGCTTCAACCGGGGGAGGGGAGGGGAGATCCTTGCGCCGGAGCGCCACGATCGGCCGGCGCGTCCTCGGCGCGTCCTCCAGCTCTATGATGCACAGCCTCCCGGCTTCGACCGCCCGGACCACGGCGGTGCGGGGCAAAAACGCGACCCCCAGGCGATGCTCGACCATCCGCTTGGCCGCCTCTATGTTGTCCAGCTCGAGGGTGCGGAACCGGGTGACTCCGGCTTTGCGCAACAGGTCGCGGGTGAGGCCGTAGTAGCTCGACGCGGTGTCGAACATGACGATCTGCTCTCTGCTCACCTCGCCGAGCGTTGCCGTCCCCTTCTCCGTGAAGGCGTGTTCTGGATAGACCACGAGGACCAGCTCGTCTTCATAAAGTGGTATGCTCTCCACCTCGGCGTGCTCGATCTCGCGCGCGAGCCCCAGCTGCACCTCGTCGTCGAGCACCATCTGCAGCACGTCCTCCGAATGCCCGGTCCTCACCGAGATCGAAACCTTCGGATACGCCCCGGAGAAACGCTCCAGAAGCGCCGGCAGCGCGTAGGTGCTCACCCCCGGCGAAGATCCGATGACGAGCCGACCACCCGTCAGCCCGTTTAATTCTTCTATCTTCCGCCGGCCCTCCTCGACGCTCTTCATCACACGCTCGGCATGCGGCAGAAACTCCTTGCCGGCCTCCGTCAGCCGCATCCCCCGGCTCGTCCTCGCGAACAACTGAGCTCCGAGTTCCTCCTCCAGAGCCTTTATCCTCGCCGTGAGCGTCGGCTGCGTGAGAAACATCTCCTCCGCCGCCCGGCTCACGTTGCCCAGCCGCGCCACCGCCAGAAAGCACTCTATCTGCTTGAAAAGCATCAGTCCTCCTCGCTGGATATAAAAATTCTCTATCGTTCATATGTAAACAAACAATTGGATTAATAGCAAGGGGGCTGGTAGCCTTTCTGGCAGTTGGTAATCGGGTGATACCCGCACATTCCAGGAAGGAGGTTTTGGGGATGATCCCGGTGCAGTACAGGGAGGCGCTCTCCGAGGAGGTGCTCGGGTCGGGTTACGAGAAGGAGATGCCGGAGATCGGGCGGCGTGTCCTGATCGGGCGCGAGCGCTACGAGGTTCTCTACCGTTGGAGGGGTGGGCCTATGGGTGGTGTGGTCTACGTGAGGCCTGTCTCTTCGGCGGAGGGGTGGCGAGAAGAGCGGTATGAGAGACGCGTCGCGTCGTAGGTATCCGGGGAACCGGAGTCTTCTTTCGAGGGAGGTCCAGGTGACGATATCCGGGATGGATCCGACGGAGATAGCCAGGAGCTGGGAGGATGAGCGGTGGGAGGGGATCGAGCGTCCCTACTCTGCCGAGGACGTCTCCCGGCTCGCGGGGTCGGTGCGCTTCGAGCACACGCTGGCCAGGATGGGAGCGGAGAGGCTCTGGAGGCTGATGCACGAGCGTCCGTTCGTGCGGGCTCTGGGTGCGATGACCGGGAACCAGGCCGTCCAGCAGGTCAAGGCCGGTCTGGAGGCCATCTACCTCTCCGGCTGGCAGGTCGCCGCCGACGCCAACCTCGCCGGGCAGACCTACCCGGATCAGAGCCTCTACCCGGCCAACAGCGCGCCCGAGCTCGTGCGGCGCATCAACCGGGCGCTCAGGAGGGCCGATGAGATACACCACGCCGAGGGCAGAGACGGCGTCTACTGGTACGCTCCAATAGTCGCCGACGCCGAGGCCGGGTTCGGCGGGGCGCTCAACGTCTTCGAGCTGATGAAGGCCATGATCGAGGCCGGGGCCGCCGGGGTGCACTTCGAGGATCAGCTCTCCTCGGAGAAGAAGTGCGGGCACATGGGCGGGAAGGTTCTGCTCCCCACCTCCCAGGCGATACGGAACCTCATCTCGGCCCGGCTCGCCGCGGACGTCATGGGGGTTCCGACCGTGATCATCGCCCGCACCGACGCGGAGGCCGCCAAGCTGATAACCTCCGACGTCGACCCGGCGGACGAGCCGTTCATAACGGGCGAGAGGACGGTGGAGGGCTTCTACCGGGTGAGAAACGGGCTCGAGCACGCCATCGCCCGCGGGATAGCCTACGCTCCTTACGCGGACGTCATCTGGTGCGAGACGTCCACGCCGGACCTGGGGGAGGCGCGGGAGTTCGCGGAGGGGATCCACGAACGTTATCCCGGGAAGCTGCTCGCCTACAACTGTTCGCCCTCGTTCAACTGGGAGCGCAACCTCTCCGAGGAGGAGATCGCGAGCTTCCAGGAGAAGCTCGGAGAGATGGGCTACCGCTTCCAGTTCGTCACCCTCGCCGGGTTCCACGCGCTCAACTACTCCATGTTCGACCTCGCCGACGGTTACCGCGACGAAGGTATGGCGGCCTACGCCCGCCTGCAACGGGCCGAGTTCGAGGCGGAGGAGCGCGGCTACACCGCCACCAGGCACCAGCGCGAGGTCGGGGCCGGCTACTTCGACGACGTCGCGCAGGTCGTCGCCGGGGGGCTCGCCTCGACCACGGCGCTCACCGGCTCGACCGAGGAGGCCCAGTTCGAGGTCAGCCGAGAGCGCGGCTGAGCAACGGAGAGCCGCGGCAGAGCCGGACTCCGGGGGAGCATCTGCTCCCCCGGAGCTTTTTGAGCGGCGCTTTGCGGGATTTTCCGGCGTGCTTACCGGGGGGAAAGCACGTAGAATTCGCGCAGGATGCTCAAGGACATCTACATAAAGGGCTTCAAGACCTTCGTGCGGCCGGTGCGGATGCCGCTGGAGAAGGGAGTGACCGCGATCATCGGTCCCAACGGCTCCGGCAAGAGCAACATCACCGACGCGGTGCTCTTCGCGCTCGGTGAGCAGAGCCCGAGCCTCTTGAGGGCCGGCTCGATGTCCGAAGTGATCTTCTCCGGCTCAGAGACCCTGAAACCGGCGGCCGTGGCGGAGGTCACGCTGGTCTTCGACAACTCTTCCGGGGAGATCTCGCTGCCGTACGAAGAGGTCTCCATCACCCGGCGCATCTCTCGTGACGGGCAGAATTCCTACCGGATAAACGGCTCTTCGGCCCGCCTCGTGGACGTTCGCGCGGTCGCCGGGGAGGCAGGAGTGGGGCGGCACAGCATCGTTCGTCAGGGGGCCGTCGGATCGATAGTCACCGGTGGGGCTTCGGCCGCGAGGGATGCGCTCGAGGAGGCTGCCGGTCTGGGTGTGTACCGCAGGCGCAGGGTGGCGGCGGCGAGGAGGCTGGAGCAGGCCAGCGACCAGCTCGAGAAGAGCCGCCAGATGGAGGCCGAGATCGCATCCCAACTGCGCAGGATAGAACGCGAGGCCGAGGCGGCCCGTGAGTACCGGGAGCTGGAAGCCCGCTACCGGAGCCTGAGCCTGGCGCACCTCTACCGGCTGGCGAGCCGGGATCTCGAACGCCGGAGGCGGGAGCTCCGGCGGGCGGAAGCGAGGGTGCACGAGCTCTCGAAGCGGGAGAGCGAACTGCGCGCACGGCGGGATCGCCTCTCCGAAGATCTCGTAAGGATCGAAGAGGAGCTCTCTCGCCAGGATGCGACCTTCGGTGCGATCGAGGGGTGTCAGGAGCGCCTGCGGCGTCTCTCCGTGCGCCTCGAGCGGGCTTCCGTCCGTCTGGAGGGGCTGGGACGCGGGGTGTCAAGGCCGGAGGCCGTGCTCCGGGAGAGGCTGGAGGAGGTGGCGAAGGCTCTGGGGAAGGCTCGCCGGCGCGTGGAGGCTTTCGAGGCTGAACGGGCCAGGAGGCTCGAGGCGGCGGACCGGGCCGGGAAGGAGCTGCGCGCGGCACGCGAGAGGGTGGAGGCTCTCTCCGGTGAGAGGGAGAAGATCGCGCTCGGGCTGGAGCGGCTTCGGGCCCGGCTGGAGCAGATGTCCGAGGATGCTTCCAGCAGCCACATGCCGGACCATCTGCTCGAGAGGCTCGAGCGCCTGCCGGGGACCCTGCGCCGGACGAAGGATCCCACGGGGCTTCAAAACCGGACTTCCGGGCTGCAACGGCGCATATCCGAGCGCCGGCGTGATCTCGAGGGCCTGCTCACCGCGGCCCGTGAGCGCCAGGGAGCGCTCGCGGCGATACGCGGGAGCGCCGAATCCACCCTCAGGAGGCTGCGTGCTGGCCGGGAGAGCGCGGGGACCTCGATCAGGCTGCGCGAGGTGATCCGTGCCCGCCCCGGTTTCGAGTCGGCCGTGGACGCAGCCCTGCGGGAGCTCGGAGATGGGGTGCTGGCGGACGATCTCGGCGCGGGTCTGCGGCTGGTCACCGGATCCGAGAGGGTGGCGGTCCGCCTCGATGCGAGCCCGGTCGAGGAGGAAGGTGCCCTCCCCGGCCTGCCGCTGTGGGAGTGTATCGAGGTCACCGACCCGCGCTACTCGGAGCCGATACGCAGGATCCTCTGCGGTATCTACGTCGTCGAGGATCCTTCCGGCGCCGAGCTCTCGAACGGCCACGTCTTCGTGACGCCGGAGGGGCTGCGCCTGACGCGGGCCAGCGTGGCTCGCGGCGGCTCGGGGTTCTTCGAGCGCGAGGGTCGTATCCGCCGGGAGGAGAAGAGGCTTGCCGACCTAGAGCGTGGGCCGGAGGTCATGCTGGATGAGGCGTGGAGCGGTTTGTCGCGCACCACCGAAGTTTTGCGTGGACTCTCCCGCGCTTCCTCCGAGCTCGATGCTCTCTGCAGGAGGCTCCTCGATGCCAGGGACCTCCTCGCCTCCCGCGCGGAGCGCCTCGCGGCCTCGGAACGTCGTTCGCGGGAGAGGGCGCGCGGGCATAGGGAACGGGCGGGAGCGCTCGCCCGGGAGATCTCCGCCGAAGAGGAGAGGCTCGCCGCTGTGGCGCGCGAGCTGCGCGAAGCCGAGAAGGAGGCTTCGGAGGCCGCGTCCGCCCGGGCGAACGCACGGGAGAGCCTGCGTGCCACCGAACACGAACTTGCCGATGGACGCCGGGTACTGCACTCTCTCGAGAGACGCCACGAACGTCTCCTGCACACCGTGAGACGCTCCTCCGCGGCCGCCCCGACTCCGGACGCAGGGGTTCTGGAGAACCTCGCCCGACGGACGCTCGACGTCTGCGCCTCCCTCTCCGATAGGCTGTCGGAGATGAAGGAGGCGCTGCGGCGCACCCGCGAGCAGGCCGGCGAGAGACGCCGGAGACTCGGCCGTCTGCAAGAGGATCTCGCCTCCAGCGCGGCCGGGCTGGCCGGGGAGATCGCCGAAGCCCGCGGAGAGCGCGAGCGCCTCGCGGACGAACTGCACCGCGCCGAACGCGGCGCCGAGGCGGCGCGGGAGGAGCTGCACTCCGAGTGGGGCGCTACCCTGGAGGAGGCACGTCGGAAGGCCGAAGATCTCGGTCCCGATACGGAGCGGGAGAGACGCGAACTCGCCCGCCGCCTCAAGAACTTCGGAGATGTCAACCTGCTCGCCATCTCCCAGCAGGAACAGCTGCGCGAGCGACACCGTTTCCTCGTCTCCCAGCGCGAGGACGCCGAAGCGGCCGCCGCGGATATAAAACGCATAATACGAGAGATAGACCAGGAGATAGAGCGTCGTTTCCTGAGCACCTTCGAACGGGTACGCGAAACTTTCGAAGGCATGGTTCCGCGCATGATGTCCGGTGGGCGGGGCAGGCTCGAGCTCTCCGAGGAGGGGGTGGAGATAGCGGTCGGGATAGGCCGTAGGGGATGGAAGCCGCTGCGCGTGCTCTCTGGCGGGGAGAGGTCGCTGATCGCGCTCGCGTTTCTCTTCAGCATCTTTCTGGGTGGGGCCCGCGAGTCCGGGTGGTTCTGCATGCTCGACGAGGCGGAGGCCGCGCTCGACGATCTCAGCCTGGCTCGCTTCCTCTCTGTGGTAGACTCTTACCGCGCGAAGGGCCAGATACTTCTGGTCACCCACCAGAAGCGCACCATGGCCTCGGCCGACGTCCTCTACGGCGTATCCGTGGACGGGACCGGGGCCACTGCGGTTGTGTCCAAACGTCTAAAAGGAGAGTAGAGTCCGGCGCTATGGCCCGTTCCTGGCGCAACTTTTTCAGGAGGAAGAGAGAGCCCGAAGCCGAACCTCCTCGGATAGAGGCCGCGGAGGAGCGACAGGAGGATGCGGCGGAGGCCGCTCCCCCTGCCCGTGAGGAGCCCGAAGCGGTGCGGGAGGAGGAGCCTGCGCCGCGTGAAGCGGAGGCGGCGCGAGTAGCGCAGGAAGAAGGTCGCGAAGAGCACGAAGACCGGGAAGAGGCCGGTTGGTTCGGCCGCCTCAGGCAGGGGCTACGGAAGAGCCGGGAGTCGGTCGTCGGGCAGCTGAACGCGGCGGTGGCCGAGTTCAAGGACGCCGAGGACGAAGAGTTTTGGGAGAGGGTCGAGGAGATCCTCATAGCCTCCGACGTCGGGGTGACGACCACGGCGAAGCTCGTCGGGGAGCTCGAACAGGAGGCTCTCAGGCGCAACATCACGAGCGGGGAGGAGCTCCGGGAGCTTCTCGTGCAGAAGGCCGAGAGGATGCTCTCCGGGCCCGTCGAGCTCGACGTCTCGCACAAGCCCACGGTCATCCTGATGGTCGGGGTCAACGGGACCGGGAAGACCACCACGATAGGAAAGCTGGTCAACTTCCTGCCGGGGAAGGTGATGCTCGCGGCCGGGGATACCTTCCGGGCCGCGGCGATAGAGCAGCTGCAGGAGTGGGGCAGGAAGACCGGGGCGCCGGTCATCGCCCGGCAGCGTGGCGCCGACGCGGCCTCCGTGGCGCACGAGGCCGTCGAGGCCGCAAAGAGGGAGGGGATGGACGTTCTGATCGTGGACACCGCGGGGAGGCTGCACACCAAGCTCAACCTCATGGCCGAGATGGAGAAGATAGGGCGGGTCATCGGCCGGCAGCTGCCCGGGGCCCCGCACGAGGTGCTGCTCACGGTGGATGCGACCACCGGGCAGAACGGGTTGAGGCAGGCCAAGATGTTCAAGGAGGCCATAGGGGTGAGCGGCATCGTGTTGACCAAGCTCGACGGAACGGCCAAGGGCGGCATCGCGCTTGCGATAGCCAACGAGATCGGGGTGCCGATAAAGCTCGTCTCGGTGGGGGAGAAGGTCGAGGATCTGCACCCGTTCGACGCCCGGCAGTTCGCGGAAGCTTTGTTCGGGGAGCTCTAGGAGATGTTCGACACTTTAAGCGACAGGCTGAACACCGCTCTCGAGGGCGTACGCAGCAGCGGGACCCTCACGGAGGATCAGGTAAAGAAGGTCACGCGCGAGATACGCCTCGCGCTGCTCGAGGCCGACGTCAACTACAACGTCGTCAAGGAGTTCGTCTCCAACGTGCGCGAGCGGGCGACCGGGGCGGAGGTCTCGAAGGCGCTCTCACCGGGTCAGCAGGTCGTGAAGATCGTCAACGAGGAGCTCGCGAACCTGATGGGCGGGACGGCGAGCAAGCTCACCTTCGCCTCCCGGCCGCCGACGGTCGTGATGCTCGCGGGCCTCAACGGGCACGGGAAGACGACCGCCGCCGGCAAGCTAGCGCTCTTCGTCAGGAAGCTGGGCAAGCACCCCTACCTCATCGCCTGCGACACCTACCGTCCGGCCGCCGTAGACCAGCTCGAGCAGATAGGGCGCGAGCTGAGGGTCCCGGTCTACAGCGAGGGTACCGAGCCCGCCCCCGAGGACATCGCAGAGCGCGGCATCAGACGTGCCAAGGACGAGGGGTACGACTTCGTCATCGTGGATACCGCGGGGCGGCAGGTCGTCGACGAGCAGATGATGGAGGAACTGCGGCGGGTGCGCGAGCGGATAAAGCCGCACTCTGTCCTGCTCGTGCTCGACGTCGTCACCGGGCAGAACGCCGTGGAGGTCGCGCAGGCCTTCCAGGAGTACGCGGACTTCGACGGCATGATCCTCACCAAGCTCGACGGCGATGCCCGCGGTGGGGCCGCGCTCTCGGTCGTCTCGGTCACCGGGCGGCCGATAAAGTTCGCCTCCGAGGGCGAGAAGATGAGCGAGTTCGACTACTTCTACCCCGACAGGATGGCCGGACGCATCCTCGGGATGGGGGACGTCCTGACGCTCATAGAGAAGGCCGAGGCCCAGATGGACCGCGAGCAGGCCGAGGAGCAGGGCAGGAAGCTCATGAGCGGGAAGTTCACCTTCGAGGACTTCCTCAAGCAGATGCAGATGATAAAGAGGATGGGGCCGCTCTCGGGGCTGCTCGGTATGATCCCCGGTCTCGGACAGCAGCTCAAGGGTGTCGAGATAGACGACCGGGTGATGGGGAGGGTCGAGGCCATCATAACCTCGATGACCCCGCAGGAGCGGCGAAACCCCAAGCTGTTGCACAACCCGAGCCGGGTGCGCAGGATCGCCCGCGGCTCGGGGACGAGCCCGCAGGAGGTGCAGAAGCTCGTCAAGCAGTTCGGCGAGATGCAGAAGATGATGCGGCAGATGGGCAAGGGGAGAGGTTTCCCGAAAGTCCCGTTCTGAGAGAAGAGAAGGAAGGTGATGACATGGCGGTGAAGATAAGGCTTGCCAGGTTCGGGTCCAACAGGAACCCGTTCTACCGGGTCGTCGTGGCCGATTCGCGCAGCCCCCGGGACGGCCGGTTCATAGAGCGGATCGGCACCTACAACCCGCGCACCAACCCCTCGGACATACAGATAGACACCGAGAAGGCGCGGGAGTGGCTCGCCAAGGGCGCCCAGCCCACCGACCAGGTGCGCAAGCTGCTCGAGATCTCCGGGGTCCTCTAGGAGGGAGGCATGCGGCAGTTCGAGGATCTGCTGCGGTTTCTGGTCGAGGGGCTCGTCGACGATCCGCGGAGCATCGAGATCTCCGGCGAGGAGCGGGGGAGCCGGGTCAGCCTCACGCTGCGGGTGGCGAGCGAGGACATGGGCAAGGTCATCGGCAAGGGCGGCCGGACGATAAACGCGATCCGCAAGGTCATGAAGGCCGCCTCCGTGAAGGCCGAGCGCCGGGTGACGGTGGAGGTTCTGGACTAGGAACCTTGCACCGGGAGCCCTCTGACCCGGTCACTATCGGCAGGATCCTGGCCCCGCACGGTGTGCGGGGTACCGTGCGCGTTAGGGCCTTCGGCTCGGGACGGCACCTGCGCGAGGGAGTCGAGCCATTCGTGGCGGAGAGGAGGCGCAGGATCCTGCGCAGCCGATCCACCCCGAAAGGATTCCTCGTGGACCTCGACGGCGTGGAGAGCCGCGAGGAGGCTTCTAAGCTGCGCGGACAGGAGATGTTGCTCGACCGCACGGAGCTGGACGAGCCCGACGAGGAGGAATACTACGTGGGAGACCTCATCGGACTCGAGGTCGTCTCCGGATCCGGGGAGACCATCGGGATGGTCACGGAGACCTTCGAGACCCCGGCGCACGAGGTGCTCGTCGTCCACGGCCGGGGTGGTGAGTCTTACCTTCCCTTCACCCGGGAACACGTAACCGAGGTGGACCTGGAGCGGGGAAGGATCCTCGCCCGGCCACCGGAAGAGGCGTAACGCGTTATGCGGAGCATCGACGTTTTCTGCGTGTTCCCCCGTGCCGTCGAGGCGGCCGTACGGGTCGGGGTCGTCGGGAGGGCGATAGAGCGCGGGCTGGTGGATTTCAGGGCCTTCGACCTGCGGGACTTCTCCGCCGACGGCAGGATAGACGACATGCCGTTCGGGGGAGGACCGGGGATGGTCATCCGGGTGGATATCGTGGCGCGGGCGCTCGAGGAGGTCTACGGCGTGCCGGCGAGAGAGCTCAAGGAGGAACGCCGGGTCGTCGTGACCGAGGCATGGGGGCGCAGGATCGACCAGGGTTACGTCCGTGAGATCTTATCCGACCGGCGTGATCTCACGATCGTCTGCGGCCGTTACGGAGGTATCGACGAGCGGGTGAGCCGGGTCATCGCAGATGAGGTGATCTCCCTCGGTGAGTTCGTCCTCTCGGGGGGGGAGATAGTCGCGGCCGCGCTCTCGGATGCGGTGATAAGGCAGATGGAGGGGGTGCTGGGGAACTCCGAGAGCCTCGTCGGTGAGTCCTTCTCTTCCGGAGAGGACGTGATGGGCCCGCCGCAGTACACCCGGCCCGCCGAGTGGGATGGAGAGAGGGTCCCCGCCGTGTTATTATCCGGAAATCACGAGAAGATCCGCGCCTGGCGCGAACGGGAGGCGCGTCTCAGAGCGGCCGGCTGCTCAGCCGTTCCCCGGCCGGAAGCCCGTCGAGAAGCTGCGAAAGGAGAGTAACTGTGATCACGAGCGAGAACATCGAGCCGCGCACCGACTTCAAGCCCGGCGACACCATTCGTGTTCACTACCGGGTCGTCGAGGGCAACCGTGAACGTACGCAGGTCTTCGAGGGTTTGTGTCTCGCGCGCAAGGGGGGCGGAATAAACGAGACCTTCCTCGTGAGGAAGACTTCCTTCGGCGTGGCGGTGGAGAGGATCTTCCCGCTCCACTCACCCAAGATCGCCAAGATAGAGGTCGTCACCCGCGGGGACGTCCGCCGGGCCAAGCTCTATTACATCCGGGAGAAGGTGGGGAAGAAGGCCCGGGTGAAGCGAGCCCGGTAACCTCACGGAAGTACGTTTGGGGCGCTCGCCGCTCTACGCCTTCGACGCTGCGTGGGCCGGCCGGCGCCGCGCCCCGCTGGCCGGAGCGGACGAGGCGGGACGCGGCGCGCTGGCGGGTCCTCTGGTGGCCGCGGCCGTGGTCCTGGGGAGGGGAACGGTCGAGAACCTCGCAGATTCCAAGGTGCTCCGTCCGGAGCGCCGTGAGGCTGCTTACCGCGAGGTGCTGGACCGGGCCGAAGCACTCTCGGTAGTCTCCGTGCCGGCCTGGTGGATCGATCGCCACGGCATCGGAGCGGCGAACCGCCTGGCTCTCGAGCGCGCTATCTCTCTGCTCGAAGGGAGCGCCGGGTGCTACCTGGCCGACGGGAACCTGCGCCTCCGACAGGGGATAGAGAGCCTGCCCGGGGCCGACGGGCGCAGCGCGGTCGTCGCGGCAGCGAGCATAGTGGCCAAGGTACTGCGGGATGCGGCGATGTCCCGGCTCGCCGCGGAGTATCCCGGGTACGGATTCGAACGCAACCGCGGGTACGGAACGCCCGTACACCGTCTGGCGCTCGCCGAGCTCGGACCCTGCAGGGTGCACCGGTTGAGCTACGCCGGGGTGGAGAGCCTCTAGGATGAGCGGCGGGCGGGATGCCGGACGGCTGGGGGAGGACCTTGCGCTCCGGCACCTCGTGCAGGAGGGTTACGAGCTCCTCGCCCGCAACTACAGGACGCGTCGGGGGGAGATAGACCTCATCGTCCGCCGCGGTGCGACCCTGGTCTTCGTCGAGGTCAAGCTGCGCCGGGGGGTGGGGTTCGGCGAACCCCTGGAATCCATCACCCCTCGCAAGCAGGAGAGGATACGCTCCGCGGCGAGCCACTACCTCTCCGGGTTGCCCGAAGACGAGTTCGAGGAGGTGCGCTTCGACGCCATCGGAGTACTAGTCCGAGGGGGGCGTGCGAGCGTAACCCATCTGAAGGACGCCTTCTAACCCCGGGGTTTGCATACAATACGATACTGCTGGTATAATGCCCCTCGCTTCGGCTGGTCCTCTCGTGGGGGGAGTTAGAGATGGCTGTATGCCGGGCTCGGAGCCTGGCGCTGGTCGGCGTAGACGCGGTGCCCGTCGAGGTCGAGGTAGACATAAGCTCCGGTCTGCCGGGGTTTTCGATAGTCGGGCTGCCGGATGCGGCGGTTCAGGAAGCACGGGAGCGGGTGCGGGTTGCGATCTCCAACGCCGGCTACAAGTTTCCGGCGCGCAAGGTGGTGGTGAACCTCGCGCCGGCGAACCTCCGCAAGGAGGGGCCGACCTTCGACCTTCCGATCGCGCTGGCGATACTCGCCGCTTCGGGTGTGCTGCGGGCACGGGTGCTCGAGGGGTGTGCGATCGCCGGTGAGCTCTCGCTCGACGGTGGGGTGCGTGGGATCAGGGGGGCTCTCTCGATGGCGGAGAGGGCGTACGAAGAGGGTCTTCCGCGGCTGCTCCTCCCGGCGCGCAACGCCGCCGAGGCGGCTTGCATGGGACGGGTGGAGGTGTTCGGGGTGGAGAGCCTGCGGGAGGCGGTGGAGTTCCTGGAAGGCGGCGTGAGGATAGAGCCGGCCGTCCCCGGGGCGGATGAGGGGCTCGGGGAAGAGGAGGGGGAGGACGACTTCGCCGACGTCGTGGGACAGGATTTCGCCAAGCGGGCCCTCGAGGTGACCGCGGCGGGCGGACACAACGTGCTCATGTGTGGTCCCCCCGGGGCGGGCAAGACGATGCTCGCGCGGCGTTTGCCCGGCATCCTTCCTCCCCTCACGCTGCAGGAGAGCATCGAGGTCACCAAGGTCTACAGCGCCGCCGGGCAGACCGATGGACGCCTGCTCAGGGTAAGACCGTTCCGCTCTCCCCACCACACCATCTCCACGTCCGGGCTCGCCGGAGGGGGGAGCAATCCGCGCCCGGGGGAGGTCTCTCTCGCCCATCACGGGGTGCTGTTTCTGGACGAGTTGCCCGAGTTTTCCCGCAAGACGCTCGAGGTTCTGCGTCAGCCGCTGGAGGACGGGAGGGTTACGATCGCGCGGGTCGCCGGGACGGTGAGCTACCCGGCCCGGGTGACGCTCGTCTGCTCGATGAACCCCTGCCCGTGCGGCTACGCCGGGGATACGCACCACGAGTGCCGCTGCTCGGCGGCGCAGATGGAGCGTTACCGGAGCCGACTCTCGGGGCCTCTTCTGGACAGGATCGACCTGTTCGTCAACGTGCCGCGGCCCAGGAGGAGGGAGTTGCGCGGGGCACCCCGGGCGGAGGGGTCCGCACGGATCAGGGAGAGGGTGGTGGCGGCCCGGGAGGTTCAGCTCCGGCGCCAGGGGGTACCGAATGCGGCGCTCGGCGGGCGCAGGTTGCGCGAGACGTGCGAGCTCGACTGGGAAGCTGAGGCGCTCTTTTCGGCGGCGATCGACCGGATGGGCCTCTCCGGGAGGGCGCACGACAGGATCCTGCGCGTGGCGCGCACCGTGGCCGATCTGTCGGGGGAGGCGAGGATCTCGGTGGACCATCTGGCAGAAGCCCTCAACTACAGGAGGACGAGCCTTGTCGGGGCATGAGAAGAGAGAGGCCTACCTGCTGCTCTCCCTGGTGCAGGCTCGGGCGGGGGCGAGCATCGTGCGCGGCCTCGGGGACGCAGATCCCCGCATCCTCCTCGAGGAGCCGCTGGAGCGGCTGCGCGAGCGGATCGAGCTGAACGAGAAGACGGCCGGGATCCTCGAAGAGATCCGACGCGGTTTCGACGCCGGGGAGGTCGTGGCGGCGCTCGAGGAGGGAGGAGCCCGGGTGGTGACCCTGGCCGACGAGGGGTATCCGGAGCGGTTGCGGCAGGTCCCGGATCCCCCGCCGGCGCTCTTCGTCCGCGGGAGGGAGATACCGGAGGCGCCGTCGGTCGCGATCGTCGGTTCGCGCAAGGCCTCGGCCGGTGCTTTGGAGGCGGCGAGGGAGCTGGGCGAGGCCCTCGCAGGACGGGGCGTGAACGTCGTCAGCGGGCTCGCCCTCGGCGTGGACGCCGCGGCCCACGAAGGGGCGCTGGAGGCCCCGGGGACGACCGTCGGCGTGCTCGGGTGCGGGATCGACGTGGTGTACCCGCGGAAGAACCGCGACCTCTACCGGAGGGTCGAGGAGCAGGGAACTATCCTCTCCGAGTACTTCCTCGGCGAGCCGCCGCTCGCCTGGAGGTTCCCGGCCCGCAACAGGATAATCGCGGGGCTCGCCGACACCGTCGTCGTCGTGGAGGCACCCCAGAGGAGCGGAGCCCTCATCACCGCCCGGCATGCTCTTGACGCGGGGAGGGAAGTCTGGGCCGTGCCCGGCCCGATAGGCGTGCCCGAGTGTCGGGGGTCGAACCGTCTGATCTCCGAGGGCGCCACCCCACTCTGGGACGTCGGTGAGTTCGTCGAGTCGGTCGCGCCTCCCTCGGAGGAGGAGCGCAGGTGGCACGAATCGCTCACCGAAAATCTCTGGGCCGTTCTACCCCACAGGGAGGCCGCCGTCCTGGCCGGCATCGGCTTCACGCCGTGCAGCGTGGACCAGATCTCCCGCAGGAGCGGTGTGGGGTTGCAGGAAGTCGTGCGCGTCCTGCCGTTGTTGGAGCTCAAAGGTTATGTCCGCCGCGACGCGAGCGGGATGCTCTCCCGCACGGGACCCGTGAGATGAGGAGGCGCCCGTGAAGTTCTGGAGCTGGAGGGGGTCTTCTTGGGTATCGGAGGTGGTCATACTCTAGGACGTCTGTGGGAGCGCTACCTCGCTCGCCGCAACGAGCTTGCGAGGCTCTCGCCGGACGATCCTGCCCGCCTCGGCCTGCGGCGGCAGGTCAACCGGCTCAAGGAAAGGCTGATGGTCAACTACTCACCGCTCGTCAAGTACGTCACCGGCCGTATGCCCGCCGGGATAAAGGGAACGGTCGAGACCGAGGAGCTCGTCTCCTGGGGACAGGTGGGCCTACTCGACGCCATAGAGACCTTCGACCCCGAGAGACAGACCAAGTTCGAGACGTACGCGATCTCGAAGATACGGTGGGCGATGCTCGACGAATTCCGGAGGCAGG
>Ga0207747_1001401_pt1 | contig 17340 bp, 18 predicted proteins | sample HigsolmetaGSP11D_FD_184839 | JGI IMG/M metagenome (GOLD analysis project Ga0207747, IMG submission 184839) | High solid enriched microbial communities from the Joint BioEnergy Institute, USA - SP1-1-D (SPAdes) | ecosystem: Engineered > Bioreactor > SSF (Solid state fermentation) > Aerobic >...
CCGGAAGCGCCACCCGCCAATGCCCCGCCGCAGACCATCCGCGTCTCCGTGGAGGTGCTTGAGGACCTGATGGTGCTGATCTCGGAGCTGGTGCTGACCCGCAACCAGCTCCTCCAGCTCGCCCGTGCGGAGGAGAACAGCGCCTTCGCGGTGCCGCTGCAGCGCCTGTCGCACATCACCTCGGACCTGCAGGAGGGGGTGATGAAGACGCGCATGCAGCCTATCGGCAATGCCTGGGCCAAGCTGCCGCGCCTGGTGCGCGACCTCGGCGTCGAACTCGGCAAGCGGATCGAGCTGGAGATGCGCGGCGCCGAGACCGAGCTGGACCGGCAGGTGCTGGAGCTCATCAAGGACCCGCTGACCCATATGGTCCGCAACTCCGCCGACCATGGGCTGGAGACTCCGGAGGAGCGCCGGCGCGCCGGCAAGCCCGAAACCGGCCGGATCATGCTGAACGCCTATCACGAGGGCGGGCACATCATCATCGAGATCGCCGATGACGGCCGCGGCCTGAATGTCGAGAAGATCCGCGCCAAGGCCCTGGCGCAAGGGCTGGCGACCGAGGCGGAACTCGCCGCGATGTCCGAGCGCGAGATCCAGCGCTTCATCTTCCGCGCCGGCTTCTCCACTGCCGCCGCCGTCACCGCCGTCTCCGGCCGTGGCGTCGGCATGGATGTGGTGAAGACGAATATGGAGCGCATCGGCGGCACCATCGAGGTGCGCTCGGAGGAGGGGCGGGGCACGGCTTTCGTGGTCAAGATCCCGCTGACCCTCGCCATCGTCTCCGCCCTGATCGTGGAGGCAGGCGGCGAGCGCTTCGCCATCCCGCAGATCGGCGTGGTCGAATTGGTGCGCGTCGGCGGCGAGGGGGCGCCGCGACTGGAGCGGATCAAGGATGCGCTGGTGCTCCGGCTGCGCGACCGGCTGCTGCCGCTGGTCAACCTGGCCGGGCTGCTGCGCCTCGACACGGAATCCGCGGAGGAGGGCGGCTTCGTCGTGGTGACGCAGGTTGGCGCGCATGTCTTCGGCATCATCGTGGACCGCGTCTTCGACACGGAGGAGATCGTGGTGAAGCCGGTGGCGCCGATCCTGCGCCATGTCACCATCTTCTCCGGCAATACCATCCTCGGCGATGGCAGCGTCATCATGATCCTCGACCCCAACGGCATCGCCCGCGCCACCGGGGTCGGCGGCGAGGCGATGGAGGGCGAGTCCGGGCGCGGCGAATCCCTGCCCGGCGCGCTGGCCGATGCGGATGCGCGCACCGCGCTGCTGCTGTTCCGCGCCGGGGACGAGACGCCAAAGGCGGTGCCGCTCGGCCTGGTGGCGCGAATCGAGGACATCCCGCGGGAGCAGATCGAGACCGCCGGCGGCAGGCCGCTGGTGCAGTATCGCGGGCGGCTGATGCCGCTGGTGCCGCTCTCCGGCACCTGGGATCCTGCGGCGATGCCGGCGCGCCAGCCGGTGCTGGTCTTCAGCGATGGCGACCGCAGCATGGGGCTGATGGTGGAGGAGATCCTCGATGTGGTGGAGGAGCGCCTCTCTATCGACCCGGCCGGAGAGCGGCCCGGCATGCTCGGCAGCGCGGTGATCGGCGGCAAGGTGACGGAGATGCTCGACACCGCCTGGTGGCTGCGCCAGGCGGGCGAGGACTGGTTCGGCGGCAGTGCCGGCGAGTCCCCCGGCGCCGGCCGGCGGGTGCTGGTGGTGGAGGACAGCGCCTTCTTCCGCAGCCTCGTCGTCCCCGCGCTCGGCGCCGCCGGCTATGCTGTGACGGCGGTGGCCGATGCGCGGGAGGCGCTGCGCCTGCGGGATGCCGGCGCCATGTTCGACGCCGTCATCTCCGACATCGCCATGCCCGGAATGGACGGCTTTGCCCTGGCCACGGCGCTGCGGGAGGGCGGCGCCTGGCGCGACCTGCCGCTGATCGCCCTGACCGGCCGTGCCGAGCCCGCCGATATCGAGCGTGGCCGCGATGCCGGCTTCACCGACTATGTCGCCAAATTCGACCGCGCAGCGCTGCTGGAGAGCCTGCGCCAATGCCTCGCCGCTCCGGTGGCGGCGCTGACCTCGGGAGAGGCGTGATGAGCATCACCATGGAAGCGCGCGCATCCGGCCTGGCCCTGGCGGAGACGGCGGAGGCGGTCTTCCTGACCCTGACCGTCGCCGACCAGCTCTGCGGCGTGCCGGTGCTGGCGGTGCGGGACGTGCTGGGGCCGCAGGCCATCACCCGCATCCCCCTGGCGCCGCCGGAGGTTGCGGGCAGCCTCAACCTGCGTGGCCGGATCGTCACAGCGATTGATTTGCGCCGCCGCCTCGGCCTGCCACCGCGCGATGCCGGGGCCGCCCCCATGAGCGTGGTGGTGGAGCGGGAGGGGGAACTCTACAGCCTGCTCGCAGACCAGGTCGGGGAGGTGCTGCCATTGCCGCGCAGCGACCGGGCGCCCAATCCGCCGACCCTGGACCCGCTCTGGCGGGAGGTCTCGGATGGCGTGCACCGTCTGGGCGAGCGTCTGCTGATCCTGCTCGATGTCGAGCGCGTGCTGGTGATCGGTGAGCCATGACCGGCGACGGCGCCACCTGCCTGGTGGTGGATGACAGCGCCGTGGTCCGCAAGGCGGCCCGGCGCATGCTGGAGAAGCTGGGCTTCAGGGTGGAGGAGGCGGGCAATGGCGCCGAAGCCCTGGCGGCCTGCCGCGCCGGCCTGCCCCGCGCCGTGCTGCTGGACTGGAACATGCCGGTGATGGACGGGCTACAATTCCTGCGCGCAGCGCGGGCGGAATTCGGTCCGGACCGGCCGGTGGTGGTGCTGTGCAGTACCGAGGCCGGGTTGGAGCGGATCATCGAGGCGCTGGAGGCAGGCGCCCAGGAATATGTGATGAAGCCCTTCGACGAGGCGATCCTGCGCGACAAATTCCTTCAAGCGGGACTTCTGCAGGACGGCGTGGCATGAATGGCGCACCAGGGCCCGTCCGGGTCATGCCGTGCGACCAGAATGCTCCCCTCGCCTCCGGGCCGCGGCATCCTTGGCGTGCCATCTCCTGGCGAGCGATCCTGCCCAGGATACGCCTTCCCATCCTCTTGGGCCTTGGCCAGAGCGTTCTGCGTTTCGATCAGTCGGGCGGCCGTGGCGGCCTGCATGGTCATGGCACGGTCTCTCCTGTCTACGGCCTCCGAAGCCAACTGCCTGGCACGCTTGCAGGCACGCTCCGCCTCCTTACGGAGATGTCGTGCTCGCTCTCGTTGGAGGGCGGCCGAGACGGCAGTGCGCCCGTCGCTCATGGCTGCCAGTCTGCGCCGCGCGTCCTGGTGACTCAATGAAATACGGCGGATGGAACTCCCCGGCTTCCGTGGGCGGTTGCCGGCAGGCCCGTATGAGGTTGAGCGGCCTTATGCGGGCAGAGCGTTCTCTTAACGGAGCGTGGCACCCGTCCGCTCTCGGAATGCGCGGGGCTGTCTGATGTCGGAACGCATTTCGGTCATGCTGTGCGACGACAGCACCACTGTCCGCGCCGCCTTGGCCCGGCTGTTGGAGGCCGATCCGGAGATCCGCGTGACTGCCCGCGCCGGCGATGGCCGGCAGGCGGTAGCCGCGCTGGAGGCACTGCCGCCCTCGCTGCGCCCACAGGTGGTGCTGCTCGACCTGGAAATGCCGGTGATGGATGGCATGGCCGCGCTTCCCCTGCTGCTGCGGCAGGAGCCACGGCCAGCGGTGATCGTCGCCAGCGCACTGAGCCAGAAGGGCGCAGCCATCACCATGAAGGCGCTGCGCGCCGGGGCGGTGGACTACATCCCGAAGCCCGGCGCTGCCGGCGGCGGCCTAGCGGACCCCTCCTTTAGGGCGGAGCTTCTGGCCAAGGTAAAGGGATGGGCCCGGATGCAGCGCCGGCCGGCGGCGAGGCCGGTTCCGCGCCCCATGCTCCTGCCTGGCGGACGGGCGCCGCGCGCTATCGGCATCGGCTGCTCCACCGGCGGACCGCAGGCCCTGGCGGCGCTGGTGCGCGGCCTGACCCGGCCGCTTCCCGTTCCCGTGCTCGTCGTGCAGCACATGCCGGCCGGCTTCACCGCCATGCTGGCGGATCATCTCAACCGCCTGGGTGGACCGCTCTGCGCCGAGGCGCGGGAGGGGGAGGTGCTGCGCCCGGGCCGGCTCTACCTGGCGCCGGGGGACCGGCATCTCCTGGTGGAGGCCATGGATGGCGCGCTGGTCGCGCGCCTTTCCAGCGGCCCGCCCGAGAATTTCTGCCGCCCCGCGGTGGACCCGATGCTGCGCAGCCTGGCCGCCGCCTGCAACGGACCGATACTCGCGGTGATCCTGACCGGCATGGGCCAGGACGGGCTGGAGGGCTGCCGCGCCGTCGCTGCCGCTGGCGGGACGGTGCTGGCACAGGACGAGGCGAGTTCGGTGGTCTGGGGCATGCCGGGCGCGGTCGCACGTGCCGGCTTGGCCCGCGCCCTGCTGCCGCCCGAAGCGTTGGCCGAACAGATTCTTGCCGCCACCGGCAGCAGGGCCGTGGCATGACGCCGGAGAGCTTCGCCTTCATCGCCGGAGTGGTGAAATCCCGCTCCGGCCTGATCCTGACGCCGGACAAGGGTTACATGCTGGAAACGCGGCTGGTCCCGCTGCTGCGGCGGGAAGGGCTGCCGAGCCTGGACGCGCTGGCCCTCCGCCTCCGCGCGCCTGGGGCGGAGTTGCTGGCCGAGGCGGTGGCGGAGGCGCTGACCACCAACGAATCCTCCTTCTTCCGCGACGGCAAGCCCTTTGAGCATCTGCGCCGCGTCCTGCCCGGCCTGGCCGCGGCGCGGCCGCCGGGGACCGTGTTGCGCATCTGGTCCGCCGGCTGCTCCACCGGGCAGGAGGCCTATTCGATCGCGATGATCCTCTCCGAACTGACGGCGGAGCTCGGCAGCCGGCGGGCGGAGATCCTCGGCACCGACATCGCGCAGGATGTGCTGGCCCGTGCCCGCGAGGGCAGCTTCACCCAATTCGAGGTCCAGCGCGGCCTGCCGGTGAGGCTGCTGGTAAAGCATTTCCGGCAGGAGGAGGGGCGTTGGCGCATCGCGCCGGAGCTGCGCGCCATGACGCGCTTCGAGCGGTGGAACCTGCTTTCGGATCTGCGTCCGCTCGGCCGCTTCGATGTCATCTTCTGCCGCAACGTGCTGATCTATTTCGACGCGCCGACCAAGGCGCGGGTGCTGGCGGCGCTGGCGGCACGGCTGGCGCCGGATGGGGTGCTGTATCTTGGTGGGGCGGAGACGGTGCTCGGCCTGACCGACTGCCTGGTTCCCATCCCTGGCGAACGCGGCGCCTATGAGCGGCCGCGTCCGGCCGCCCTGGCCGGGTGACCCCGCGCTTGCCTGCCGAGCTCGTCCGCTTCGTGACGCCGTGACCGAACCTCTGCCATCGGCAGGAAGGATGCCGAAGCGCCTGGGGCATCCGCCCGGCGAGGGTTGGCTGAACAACGCGCGGAATGCGGTGCCGGGGACGGCGGTGTATTTCGGCCTGCTGTTCCTGTGCCTGTGGCTTCTTGCCCTGTCCCTGCTGCTGTGCCGGCTTGCCACGCAGGAGCCGACGATGCCGCTGTCCTTGGCCGGGGGGATGATGGTGTTCTCGGCCGCCTATTTCGCCTTCGAGCCTAACCCCTTCGCCTTCTACAAGCGGACCGGCGATCGGCGTCGTCAGGGGGCGTGAGGCCGGGAGCGGCATCTCCTGGCCGGACCCGCTGCCTGCCTGATCACGGAGCCGGTTGAAGGCAGCGGTCCCGCATCGCGGGGCGGAGTGTCAGGCGGCCTGCACCGCCGCCATCGGCGCGGTCTGCATGCGGGTCTGGAACTGGTGGGCGGGATCGCGCAGCACATAGCCGCGGCCCCAGACGGTGCCGATCAGGTTGTCGGCGCCGGCCTGCGCCAGCTTCTTGCGCAGCTTGCAGATGAAGACGTCGATGATCTTCACCTCCGGCTCGTCCATCCCGCCATAGAGGTGGTTCAGGAAGGCCTCCTTGGTCAGCACCATGCCCTTGCGCAGGGTCAGCAGCTCCAGGATGGCGTATTCCTTACCGGTCAGATGCACCGGCTGGCCCGCCACTGTCACCTCGCGGGAGCCGAGATTGAGCGCCAGCGGCCCGACCGAGAGCGTGGGCTGGGCGAAGCCCTTGGCGCGGCGGACGATGGCCTGGATGCGGGCCAGCAGCTCCTGCATGTCGAAGGGCTTGGTGATGAAGTCGTCGGCGCCCAGGCCGAAGCCCTTCACCTTGGCCTGCGGGCGCGTGAGCCCGGAGAGGATCAGCACAGGCGTCTCCACCCGCGCCGCGCGCAGCCGGCGGACGACCTCATAGCCCTCCATGTCCGGGAGGAGAAGGTCGAGGAGGATGATGTCGTAATCATAGAGGCGGGCGATCTCCAGCGCCTCCTCCCCCGTATCGACGGCGTCCACGACCATGGCGGAGGCCTTGAGCATGGCCACCAGCCCGCGCGAGGTGGTCAGGTCGTCCTCAACCAGAAGGACACGCATCTTGCGATCTCCTACTCGTGATGCGCGAGTAGATTTACCACCGAAACGTGCAATGTGAAGCAGATTTTCACCTTTGAGACGTATCAAGTTACGAGACAAAACGTTGAAAGATGATGAAGGCGCCCGGAAGCGAGGGAAATGTGATGCCGGCTCAAGGGCTTCAGCGTCTTTCGGGGGCCATACCGGCGCTGGCGAGACTGCCGCAGGCGGGGCTGTACGGCCGGGTGGTGTCGGCGCAGGGCCTCGCGCTGGCCGTGGAAGGACTCGCGCCGTGGTTGCGGGTGGGCGTGCGCCTCACCGTCAGGCCGCCAGGGCGGGCGCCGGTTGCGGCGGAGGTGGTCGGGTTCCGGGACGGCCTGGCCCAGGCCCTTGCCTTCGCGCCGCTGGAGGGGATCGCCCATGGCAGCCCGGCCTGGCTGGCGCCAGAAGCAAGCCTGGCCGTGGATGATTCCTGGCTCGGCCGCGTGCTCGATCCGCTCGGCCGGCCGCTGGATGGGCGCGGGCCCCTGCCGCCGGGGCCGCGTCCGCGCCCGTTGCGCGCCTCCCCGCCGCAGGCCGGAACCCGTGCCCGACTCGGGCCCCGGATCGATCTCGGCGTGCGGGTGCTGGATGCCTTCGCCACCTGCCGGCGCGGGCAGCGGCTCGGCCTGTTCGCGGCCTCCGGCGTCGGCAAGTCCACCCTGCTCTCCATGCTGGCCGCCGGGGCCGATTGCGATGTCGCGGTCCTCGCCCTGGTCGGCGAGCGTGGGCGGGAGCTGCGCGAATTCCTGGAGGACGACCTGGGACCGGAGGGGCTGGCCCGCGCCGTGGTGGTCTGCGCCACCTCCGACAGCCCGCCGCTGATGCGGCGGGAGGCCGCCTATGCCGCCCTGGCCATCGCCGAGCATTTTGCCGAAGCGGGCCGTCAGGTCCTGCTGCTGATGGACAGCGTCACCCGCTTCGCCATGGCGCTGCGCGAGATCGGGCTGGCGGCCGGTGAGCCGCCGACCACCCGCGGCTACACCCCCGGCGTCTTCGCCGAATTGCCGCGCCTGCTGGAGCGTGCCGGGCCCCGGGAAGAGGGCAATCCCGGCGCCATCACCGGCCTTTTCACCGTGCTGGTGGAGGGCGACGACCATGACGAGCCGGTGGCCGATGCGGTGCGCGGCATCCTGGACGGGCATGTGGTGCTGGACCGCCGCATCGGCGAGCGCGGCCGCTACCCGGCGGTGGATGTGCTGCGCAGCCTCTCCCGCACCGTGCCCGGCTGCCTTTCGGCGGAGGAGCGGGCGCTGATGCAGCGGGCGCGGCGCATCCTGGCCTTGCATGCGGAGATGGCGGACCTGGTGCGCCTCGGCGCATATCGAGCCGGGACCGACCCGGCGGTGGACGAGGCGCTGTGCCTGGCGCCGCGCATCGAGGCGATGCTGGCCCAGGGCAAGGGCGAGCGCAGCAGCATCGCCGATGCCTTCTCCATGCTGGCTGCCGCCATGGAGGACGGAGATGCCGCCTGACCCGCTGGCGGTCCTGGAGCGACTGCGGCGCCTGGAGACGCGCGCGGCGCAGCAGCGCCTGGTAACGCAACTCAGCCGTGCCACGGCGGCGGCGGCGCGGGTGGCGGCGGCGGAAGGCGCGCTGCTGGAGGAGCGCGGCGCCGGCAGTCCCGCCGATTACGCCGCCTGGCTGCCCCGGGCCCTGGCCGAACGGGAGCGGGCCGCCCTGGCAAAGCGCCTGGCGGAGGACAGCCTGCACATGGCGCAGGCGGCGCTGGCCGAATGCCGCGCCGCAGAACGCGCGGTGGAGCGACTGCGCGAACAACGCACGGCAGAGGCGCGGCGCCGGTCCGGGCGCCGGCAGCAGATGCTGCTGGACGACGCGGCGCAGCGATCCCGCCGGCGGTAGTGCCCCTTCGGCACCACAGCGGCCCGCCGCGCGTTGTGCCCCGGACGGCAACGGGGCAGCGGCCCTCCTGCCGAGGTCCCGGCCCGTTCAGGAGGGAGCGGAGTGCCATGCGTGACAGGAAGAATGGATGGCGCAGACCGGCGCTTCTCACGGCCCCGGCGCTGGCGTTGATGCTGATGGCGCCGGGCGGGATCACCCTGGCGCAGCAGGCAGGGGAGGCCGGCCAGCCCCCGCCGCGGATCGGCCCCGAATGGGACTGGCGCAACCACCAGCCCACCGAGGCCGAGGTCGAGGCGCGGGAGCGTGCCGCCGGCCGCCAGCCCTCCGCCAATGCGGAGGATGTCCGCGAGGTGGACCAGCTCTACCGCGAACTGACTGGACAGAACCCGACGGAGATGCCGCGCACGCCGCCGCGCGCCTCGGATCGCCGCTGAGTGTCTACTCCGCCGCCGCGGGCTTCAGCACGCCGCGGCGGATCTGGTCCAGCTCGATGCTCTCGAACAGGGCGCGGAAATTGCCCTCACCGAAGCCTTGGTCGCCCTTGCGCTGGATCAGCTCGAAGAAGATCGGGCCGATGACAGTGCCGGTGAAGATCTGCAGCAGCCGCCCGCCTTCCGGCGTCGGCGCGCCGTCCATCAGGATCCGGTTGCGGCGCATCCGTTCCAGATCCTCGCCGGTATCCGGCATGCGCTTCGGCAGCAGCTCGTAATAGGTGTCCGGCGTGTCCATGAATTGCACGCCGACCTCCCGCATTCCTTCGACACTCGCAAAGATATCGTCGGTGCCGAGGGCGATGTGCTGGATGCCCTCGCCATTATAGGCGCGGAGATATTCCTCGATCTGCGACTTGTCGTCGCTGCTCTCGTTGATCGGGATGCGGATCTGGCCGCAGGGGGAGGTGAGGGCGCGCGACTTCAGCCCCGTCAGCTTGCCCTCGATGTCGAAATAGCGGATCTCGCGGAAATTGAAGAGCTTCTCGTAGAACTGCCACCATACATCCATACGGCCGCGATGGACGTTGTGCGTCAGGTGGTCGATGACCGTCAGGCCATGGCCCTTCGGGTGCGGGTCGGCGCCATCCAGCCAGCGGAAGTCCACGTCGTAGATCGAGCCCTTCGGTCCGTAGCGGTCCACCAGATAGAGCAGCGAGCCGCCGATGCCCTCGATGGCCGGGATATTCAGCTCCATCGGCCCGACCTTGCCGGTCACGGGCTTGGCGCCCATGGCGATGGCGCGGTCATAGGCCGCCTTCGCATCTGCGACGCGGAAGGCCATGGCACAGGCGGAGGGACCGTGCACGCGCTGGAAGGCCTGGGCGAAGCTGTCCGGCTCGGCATTCAGGATGAAGTTGATCTCGCCCTGGCGCCAGAGTGTCACCTGCTTGCTGCGGTGGCGCGCCACCGGCGAAAAGCCGAGGCGCCGGAACAACCCTTCCAGATAGGACATGTCCGGGCCGGTGAATTCGACGAATTCGAATCCGTCCGTGCCCATCGGATTGGCATCCGAGATGCGGCCGGCATAGGCGGTGCGATCGGGCGGGATGTCCATGACTGTGCGGTCCTTCCTGTTCGAGGCGCCGGTTCGGGAATTCTCAATGCAGAGGGCAGGGGATGTCGTCGGGCGAGGGTGCGCCGGGCGGGATCGGCTCCGCATCGCGTGCCGCTTCCAGCATCGCCGGCACGCGCTCCATGGCGGCGAAGAGCTCGGCGTAATCGCCGATGACGAAATAGGTCGGCTGCAGGTCGTCGATGAAATAATCGCTGCGCAGCACGCGCCACATATCGAAGCGCAGGCGGCGCGGCTTCGGGCTTTCGGTGGCGTAGACCGTCTCGGCGGAGGAGGAGAGGATGCCGGCGCCATAGGCGCGGATGCCTCCGCCTTCGCGCACCAGGCCGAATTCGACCATGTGCCAGTAGAGCTTTGCCAGCGGCTTCAGCGCGCCGATCCGCGCCGCCTGCTCGCCGAGCCGGCCATAGGCGGCGAGGAACTTGGAAAAGTCCGGGTGCAGCAGCAGCGGCACATGGCCGAAGCAATCGTGGAAGATGTCGGGCTCGACGATGTAGTCCAGCTCCTCCGGCTTGCGGATCCAGTGGGTGACGGGGAAGCGCCGTGCCGCCAGATGCTCGAAGAAGGCGCCGTCCGGGATCAGTCCCGGCACCGCTACCAGCCGCCAGCCGGTCGCCGGACGCAGCAATTCCGACACGCGGACGAAATCCGGCACGCCATCGGCGAAGGGCAGGCGGGCCAGGCGGTCGCGGAAGGCGGAAGCAGCATGGCGTAGCAGCAGCGCCGACTGGCGGGCGAGGAGGGTGCGCCAGGTCGCATGGTCGGCGGCCGAGTATTCGGCCATGTCCTGGTCCAGGGTGAAATCGGGCCGGGCACGGTGGTAGTCGCCCCGCAGCCCTTGCGGCAGCCCCTGAATCTTCGCCTCCATCGCCGCCTCCCGTGACGCCGCTACAGGCAAAATGCGCCAGATGGGGGAGGGGTTTTCGGCAAACTCGCCGCGAATTTGCGCTATCCTTGCCGAAATTCCCTATCAGGAGTCGAATTCGTGCCGAAATCCACTCCAACCCTCGATGCCATGGACCGCCGCATCCTGCGTGCCCTGCAACGCGACGGCCGACTGCCGGTGGTGGCGCTGGCCGAGCAGGTCGGCCTCTCCCCCACCCCCTGCCAGCGCCGGGTGAAGCGGCTGGAGGAGGCGGGCATCATCGCCCGCTACGCCGCGGTGCTGGACCCCGTGCGGCTTGGCCTGCCCCTGCAGGCCTTCGTCATGGTCGCGCTGGAAAGCCATGCGGAGGAGGTGGTGGCGCGCTTCCACAAGGCGCTGGCGGAGCGGCCGGAAGTGCTCGCCGCCTATGCGATGAGCGGCGAGATGGACTACCTGCTGCACGTCCTCGCCGCGGATTTCGAGGCCTATGCCGAATTCGCCCTGAAGGCGCTGCTGCGCATGCCGGGGGTTAAGGAGACGCGCAGCAGCTTCGTGCTGACCACGCTCAAGCCGCCGGGCGACGTGCCGGTGTGAGGCGAGGGGATCAGAAGGAGCCGCCGGTTCTGAAGCCGCCGCCGCCGCCCATCTGGCCGCCGGTATGGAAGCCGCCATCCCCGCCGAAGCCGCCGCCCGTGCCGAACCCGCCGGATCCCAAGCCGCCGTCCCATGGCCCACCGCCCCAGGGGCCACCGCCCGGCACGCGATGCTGCCCCATTCGGTTCCAGAAATCGTCGCGGCCGAGGCTGCCGCGCAGCAATTCGCCGACCAGCACGCCGATCAGCGCGCCATCGCGGAAATCCCAGTGGTCGCGCCCATAGCCGCGCTGCCGCATCTCCTGCCGCAGCCCCTGCAATTCCCGCAGCCGCGCGCGGGCGGCCTCGGCCTGGGTGCGGGCCTGGCCAAGCTCCCGCTCCGCCCGCTCGCGCGCCGTCGCGGCGGCCTCCAGCCGGGCGACGATGGCGTCGTCCTCCGGCGTCGGCGTGCGCGCCGCGGAGTCGCGCAGCGAGCGGAGGCTTGCCGCGCCCAGCGCCGCCTCTAGCCCCGCCGCGGCCTCCCGCATCGCCGCATCCTCCTCCCCGGCGAGGTTAGCGCGCTTCTGCTCCGCTGCGGTGACGGTATCGCGGGCCTTGTCCAGCGCCGCTTCCGCCTCCTCCAGCGCATCCTGCGCGGGGCCGAGGCCATCGCCTTCCGTTAGCCCGGCCATCCGCTGCTCCTGCGCCGCCAGCGTCGCGGCGGCTGCTTCCGCCGCTTGCCGCATCCGTCCGGCATGTTCGGCAAGCCGGGCGGGAAGCTCGCTCAGCAGCGCGTAATTGCGGCGTGCCGGCTCGAATTCGGCGATGCGCGCCACCCAGCCATCGAGCAGCCGCACCAGCGGCCCGGCGCGGTAGCGCATGGTGCCATAGCCGCGATCCCAGAGATAGGCGAAGAGGGGATCGTCCCGATACGGCTTGCCCTTCGCCTCCAGGTCCCGCCGGGCGAAGGCGGCCTTCTGCTCGGCATGGGTGGCGATGCGGGCGGCTTCCTCTGCGGCCGCGTGCAGGCGCTGCCATTTAGGGTCCTCCGCTCCGCGCTCCCGCGCCGCGGCCAGCTTGCGCTCGATCTCGGCCTGCGCTTCCTGCAGGGCTGCCGCGCGGCGGTCGCGCTCCGCCTGCGCTGCCGCCAGCTCCTGCCGCCGGGCGGCGAGTTCGGCATCGGCGGCGGCGACCGCCTGGGCGCGTTCGGCCAGCAGCGCCCGGATCCGCTCGCTGGCCGCATCCAGCCGGCCGAGCGTCGCCTCGCCATCCCGCAGCCCGGCCAGCCGCAGCCGCGCCAGGGCGCGCAGGGCCTCGGTTTCCGCCGCGCGGGCCTGGTCGCGGCGGGCCGCGATTGCCTCCGCCTGCGCCTGGGTCGCAGCAGCCTCGCGCTGGGCGCGGTTCAGCCGCTCGTCGAAGCTGTTGAAAAGCTGCACGCCATTCAGCATCGCGGGCTCACCATTGCAGGATGGCACCGCCGCCGGTGGGCACGGACCAGGAGGGCTGCAACTCCCCGGCCCGCTTCATGCCCACCACGGGCTGGTCAATCACGCCGTCGCGCAGCTTGTCCTGGCGCACCCTCTCGAATTCCTCCGCCGGCACGCGCAGGCCCCATTTGGAGACGCGGGCGGTGCGGCCATCCTCCTCGCTGGTAACCGGGACCTGCACCGGCTTCCCGTCCCGGTCCACCGCCTCCACGATCAGGTAGAAATTGCGGGCGCGCGGATTGGCCTGCGGCACGCGCCAGATGCCGGAGGGCTCGCCAGGGCGGGAGACGATGCGCACCGTATAGTCCTGCGCCAGGACCTGTTGCAGCTCCCGCAACTGCGCCAGCCGCACCTGCGCATCGCCCAGCGCGCCGGCGCGGGTGGCGGCTTCGCCCTCCGCGACCAGCCGGTCCGCGCGCTGCCGGGCCGAGGTATCCTGCGTCGCCGCCAGCACCCGCTCCCGCTCCGCCTGCAACATGCGCGGAATGTCCTGCAATTCCTGCTGCTCGGCGATGCGTGCGCGTTCCGCCGGCAAGTGCACGCCGAACCACCAGCCGCCTCCCAGCAGCAGCAGGGCGAGGAGCGCCATGCCAAGCGGCCGGCCCCAACGCCCCCGCTTCACCCAGAGCGTCGCCAGGCTGCGCGCCAGGCCGGGTGGCGTGGGGTGGTAGGTGAAGCGCTGCTCCTCCAGCGCCGCCACGCCCTGGTCGAGGATGCGCTCCGGCACCTCGATGCCCTGGCTGGCATAGATCTCGCGCAGCCGCTGCTTCAGCCTCGCCGCCCGCTGATCGGCGGACAGCTCGCGCTCCACCAGCCGGTCGGCGTGGCGGAGCGTGTCCACCACATCCATCGCCAGCATGGTCTCGTCGAGCGGCGGCTCGCGCGGGGCGGCCGGCGCGGTCGTGTCAGGCGGCATTCGCGCTCACGGTTTGCGCCTCGCGCGCCAGCCGGGCCAGGCGGCGCTTGCCGTCCTCCACCGACTGGCGGATCTCCTCGCTGTTCTGGGTGGCCTGGCGGCGCATCTCCTCGATGATCTCGCGCGACCGTTCCTGATAGCTGACGACGGAATCGACCAGCTTCTTCACCGATTCCGCCCGGATGGTCGGGCCATAGCCGGCTTCCAGTGCAGCTTCCTGCACCTTGCCGCCGATCTCGGAGAGGGTCTCGAGGCTCTTGTTCACCCCCTCCTTCATGCCTTCCAGCGTGCGGGTGCTTTCGGAGAGGCCGGTGAGGCCGGTGAAGCTGGCGGTCAGTGCGGTCAGCACCGCCTCATTGGTGGAGAAGAAGCTGACGGATTGCTGCCAGATCCGCTCCTTGGCGCTGGTGGTCTGCACCAGCCGCGCCATGATGACCTCGGAGGTGTTGTAGGAGATGGTCAGGTTGTCGGAGAGATCCTTGGCGATCTGGTAGCGCCCCTCTTCCTCCTGCAGGGCGCGCACGGCTTCGTCGCGGGCCAGTTCCAGCCGGGCGCGCTCGGCCGGTTCCGCATTCGCGGCGCCTTCCACGGTGCGGGAAGCGGCATCCACCTTCGCCTGTGCCTCGGCCAGCCGCGAGGCCGCGGTTTCCAACACTTCCAGCGCCATCACCTCGGCTTCCTTCAGCGCGCCGCGGAAGTCGCGATAGGCTTCCAGGATGCGGTGCTCGCGCTCGATCTGGTCCTTGGTGTCGCGCGAGACATCCAGATAGGTATGGCGGATCTTGTCGAAACGGTCGGCGATGTCGCCCCGCGTCACCTTCTGCCAGATGTTGGCAAGGCGTTCCATGGTGCTGATCCGGCCATCCTCCACCTGCCGTACCATCTCCCGCGCATCGTCGCGGATGGAGTTGAAGGAACTGGTGATGGTCTGGTAGCGGTCGCCGATCTCCATGGCCCTGATCTGCTCCCGCACCACCTCGTTGAAGGTGGTCGCCTGGTTCAGCACGCGCGCGATCAGCACCACGCGGTCCGGGTCCAGATCGCTGATGCGGGCAAGCAGGGCGGTGATGGGGCTTTCCTGCGCCCCGGTATCGGGCAGGGGCAGCCCCAGATCGCGCAGCGCGCCCATGGCCTTGTCGAGATAGCGCATGGGCTGCGCGACCGGGGGCTTCGCCTGCTTGGCCTGCGGCTGGTCCATGATGGCTCCCCTGCTCCCTGGAGACTGCCTGCGGTTACAGGGAGGATAGCTTTGCGGCCGCGCCGGTTCCGGCGAGATTCCCGGAAACCTTTGCGCGATTCCGCTGGCGATGCGGCATTGTGAAACCGCAGGGCTGCCGGCCCAGGGGGTGGGGCGGGTCAGGCGGCGCGGGGCGGCGTCCAGCTCTCGCGTTCGTTCAGCACTGCCGGGTCCATGCCCGCCAGCCGCTTGTAGCCCATGACGGTTGCCTCCAGTTCCGCCCGCGGCACGACATCCTCGATCCGGAGAAAGCCGTTCGGGGCGCGCTGGTGCGCCAGATCCATCACCCGGTCCGGCCCGTCGCCACGATTGGCCTCCACCACCGCCGCCGTCGCCGGACGCCGCGCCGCCTCATAGGCGGCGAGCGCCGCCTCGATCCCCGGCACAGTGGCGAGCTGCAGCGCCAGCCAGCGCGCATCGAGGATTGCCTGGGAGGCACCGTTGGAGCCGATCGGGTACATCGGATGCGCGGCATCGCCGAGCAGGGTCACGCGCCCCTGTGTCCACCAGGGCAGCGGGTCGCGGTCCACCATGGGGAATTCATAGACCGCCTCGGTCGCCCGGATCAGCGCCGGCACGTCCAACCAAGCGAAGCGCCAATCGGCGAAGAGGGGCAGGAAGTCCTCCACCTTGCCCGGCCGGTTCCAGTCCTCGCGCCGCCATTCATGATCGGTGGGGAAGCGCTTCTCGGCGATCCAGTTGACGATGCTGCGCCCGTCCTCGGTGCTGCCGATCGGGTAGCAGACGAATTTCTGGTCGCGGTGCCCGGCCTGCACCATGCTCGCGCCGGTGCGGAAGGGGGGCGCGATGCTGACCGCGCGCCAGAGCAGGCAGCCATTCCATTTCGGTGGCCCCTCATCCGGGAAGAAGCTGGCGCGCACCGTGGAATGGATGCCATCCGCCGCCACCAACAGGTCGCCGCGCGCCGTGCCGCCATCGGCGAAGTGCGCGGTGACGCCGGCCGCATCCTGCCCGAACCCCACCAGCCGCCGCCCGGTGTGCAGGCGTGCCGCGCCGAGCCTTTCGCGCGCCGCCTCCCACAGCAGCATCTGCAACCGGCCGCGATGGATCGAGTATTGCGGCCAGCGATAACCGGCGGCGAGGCCGCGCGGCTCCGCCCAGATCTCCTGGCCGAAGCGGTTGGCATAGACGAATTCCCGCGTCGCCACTCCGGTCGCTGCCAGGCGCTCTCCCAGGCCGAGTTCCGTCAGCTCCCGCACCGCATGCGGCTGCAGGTTGATGCCGACGCCGAGCGGCTTCACTTCCGCCGCGGCCTCGAAGACCTCGGCCTCGATGCCGGCCGCGTGCAGGGCCAGCGCCGTGGTCAGCCCACCGATGCCGCCGCCGATGATGATGACCCGCATGCGCCGCACCCTCCTTGCGCCGATTCTTCATGGGATGAACACTCCCCGCAAGCGCCGGCGGGAGAGATTGGGATGGACGGGATCGCCTCCGAATTCATCGGCGAGGTCCGCGTCGCCGTTGGCCCGCCGCAAGTCATCGGCGCCGGCCCCAAGGGCGAGCGGCGCATCATCCCCATCCTCGCCGGCACCATCCAGGGGCCGCGCCTGAACGGTGAGGTCCTGCCGGGCGGCGCCGATACCCAACTGATCCGCACTGACGGAGTCGCTGAGATCGTGGCGCGCTACACCCTGCAGCTCGGGGATGGGGCGCTGGTCCATGTGGTGAACCGGGGCCTGCGCAGCGCGGCGCCGGAGGACATGGCCCGGCTGCTGCGCGGCGAGCCGGTGCCACCGGAACGGGTCTATTTCCGCACCACGCCGGCATTCGAGACGGCGGCGCCGCAGCATGCCTGGCTGATGCGCCGGATCTTTCTCGGTTTCGGCCAGCGCTTCCCGGATGCCGTAGCGATCCGGATCCACGCGGTTTGACGCCGGGGCGCCTCTCGATCCGGCACATCGGCCAGGGCATCATGATGGCGCCGAACCCGAAGGACCCGACCTTGCCCTTCCACCCCCCGCGCCGCAGCCTTCTGAAGGCGACGCTCGGCCTCGGCGCCCTGGCGGCGCTGCCCCGGGGGGTGCATGCCGCGGGGGCCAACCTGTTCAGCCTTGGCGTCGCCAGCGGCGATCCCTGGCCGGATGGCTTCGTCCTCTGGACCCGGCTGGCGCCGGAGCCCTTGGCGCCGCTCGGCGGCCTGCCGCCGGATGCGGTGGTGGAGGTGGCCTGGGAAGTTGCCGAGGATGACCGCTTCGCCCGCATCGTGCGGCGTGGAACGGCAGTGGCCCGCGCGGAACTCGGCTTCAGCCTGCATGTGGAGGTCGCAGGCCTCTCGCCCGGCCGT
>Ga0207747_1001402_pt1 | contig 17331 bp, 17 predicted proteins | sample HigsolmetaGSP11D_FD_184839 | JGI IMG/M metagenome (GOLD analysis project Ga0207747, IMG submission 184839) | High solid enriched microbial communities from the Joint BioEnergy Institute, USA - SP1-1-D (SPAdes) | ecosystem: Engineered > Bioreactor > SSF (Solid state fermentation) > Aerobic >...
CGAAAACGCATAGCTTACTGATACGAATTGGATTGTTGGAACGACACACTTTCTCAAGGTTAGGCTCATTCTACCCTAAATTATACCAATACAGGAATGTGGTCTACTGTAAGATCACGGATTCAGGTAAAACAACTATAATAACGTTTATATGATTGACTTTATATATGATCTGAAGATCATCAATATTTGATTTTGATCTAAAGATAACTTTATGTGGTCGAATTCAGTACAATATTGTTCAAATTAAAATCCACGCAACTTAAGCATAAATTACTTCAGAGCTTGATGACTGCTTAATCAGGTTTGTGTTTGTTACGCATATTCAGTTTGTTACGCGCATATTCATATCCATGCTCTCCGCTGAACTGATTGATCTGACCATATTGCGCACAAAATACGGATTTTGTACAAAAGACTGGAATACGGATTAATCCCTTATATTTATGGACTCCTATTTGGTTTGGCACATATCCCGAAGAGAATTAAGCAATAGGTGTTCCATTTTCGACTGGTTGATCAGGTTTCAAAAGAACAACATCACCTTCCTCTGGAACGGCTCCTATTACGAGCACCTCAGATTCAAAACCGGCGATTCGTCTGACTGGGAAATTGACAATTGCCACAACTTGTTGACCGATTAGTTTTTCTGGTTCATATCTCCTCGTTATTTGTGCAGAAGATCGCTTCACCCCCACATCGCCAAAATCTATCTCCATTTTTATTGCGGGTTTTCGTGCTTCTGGAAAAGGCTCGGCTTTAATAATCGTGCCGATTCGAATGTCTAATTTTAAGAAATCGTCAATGGTTGCCATGATACTGAATCTCCTTCTCCTTAAAATAGGTTATTTACGCGGTGCTTATCTCATTATATTCTGATCCATACAGGAAATAAAATCAAACTCGCGATCAATCTCCGATAACCACTCATCCGTAATCAGGTTCAGTTCATCCTTGTCTGTATCCAGGACCGCGATACTGCCAGTAAAACTCTGCCATGTATATCACCAACAAATCCGATTGTTCCGATTTCTATCGGCAAACACTGTTTACAAGAACATATGTTCCCTATTATAATATTTAATGTAATTAAATAAATGATCGTGTTAAGGTGATATTCAATGAATGTCTTGAAAGAACAAGATCTAAGATTGCTGGAACAACGCCTTCCCCTGTTTCCATGGTTCGTCGAGGAGTATATCCAGCATAAGCTCGTCGATCTCTCCCCTTCTACTCTGCTCGAATATACGCGTGATTTCGAGATGTTCTTCGGATGGTTGATCCACGAAGGGCTTACCTCTGCCCCATCGATCGATCAGATCACATTGCAGGATCTAGAGCAACTGCAGATTGCGAATATCGATTCCTACAAGCTGCACCTGCAGCTCCGGCATTCGAACAGTGTCACGACACGCGAACGGAAGCTCGCTTCACTCAAGTCATTGTTTCATTATCTGAGCCAGATCGCGGAAGATGAGAACCACTATCCCCTGCTGAAACGCAATGTCATGGCCAAGCTCCGTTCCCAGCGATTGACGAATCCGAAGCTGATGGCGAACCGACTGCAAGGCAAAATCCTCGAGGATGATGATGAGATCGGGCGATTTATCGATTTCGTCGAGCGGGGGTATCTGCACGCGATAAGTGATATTCCGCAAGCCGTCCATTATTACGAACTCAACCGCATACGTGATGTTGCGATCATCTCGCTCATCCTGGCATCCGGCTTGCGGGTATCCGAAGTGGTCAATCTGGACGTGGATGATATTGACCTGACGAAGAAGATTGCCCATGTATACAGGAAAGGCACCAGAGATCCTGGATTAAAGCAGAGTGTATTCTTTGCGGAACATGGCCGTGATGCCTTGCAGCGATACCTGCAGATTCGCTCTACCCGTTATCCTCATGATAGAGCCGAGAAAGCTCTGTTTCTGGCCATTCCCCGCGGTGAGACCCAAGCCAAACGGATGTCCAAACGCTCGATCCAACAGATGGTCACGAAGTATGCCAGAGCCTTCGGCAAACCGATGCTCTCCGTACACAAGCTGCGACACTCCTTCGCGACGAGTTATTATCAGAAAAATGACATCTACAAAACACAACGCCAGCTCGGCCACGCAAGTACGGATACAACTGAGTTATATGCGCAACTGAGCGATAAGACGATGGAAACGGCGATCAATCGGTTAAACGTTAAGTGAAGCTTCAGGGTCGCTCCTCCGCTGCTCCATGTAGGTCCAAACGCGAGCTGCGATGAACGTCAGCACAACCGCGATGATCAATCGGATGAGCAACAAGGGCCAAACCGGAATCCCAAAAAGCCAATCGATAAGCGGAGTAAAGCCAAGGATGGTGGTGATCAGCGTGATGGGGAAAATGATTTTTCCCAGGCTCCACACCGTTTGCAACCCGACAAGCAGTCCACGACGCAATGTTAGCGTAGGAAACTGACACCTGACCCTTAACCGTATGCCGGCAGGCGGTTCCTGTTCGTGCCTGAGGTTGAGCGGAATGGTGGCTTGAGCCTTGACGTTTCGCGCGGCCTCGTAAACCTTCAACTGATCATAGGGCTCATCAGATTGAAGTGACATGCGTAACAGGCGAGACGAGGTCTCGCCTGTTCATATTGATGGGTCCAAAACCATATTGTCTACATAAGAATAATTATGTAAACCTAACATTAGTGTATGACTTCCGACAGCTTCTCCTAGACCGGGTTCAGCTTCTCTCTGTTTCCGAATATTTTGATCTGAGTTATTTGATTCGCCCTCCTCTCCCGCAGTATATTTTCTGTTTGTACACCCAGATTCCTCCGAGATCAAATGGGTTTATGGACTTGTCCATATATCTGGCCAGGTCCTGAAGATCACGACGATTGCGACGACATTCAGAACCAACAGAACAGGAACTCCGTACAGAAACGTTCGATGCTGAGTTTTGTGGCGAAACACGCTCATGCCCATCCAGATTCCGAGACTGCCTCCTATGGCGGCAATCAGGAAGAATCTTGCCTCGGGGATTCGCCATCGCTTCTTCCGTGCCCTATACTTATCTAATCCCATAAGTAAGAATCCTATTAAGTTGAGGATCAACAGATATACGTAGAGAATAGACATCGTTCACCTCATGAATTGGTATATGGATCATCAAACGTTATTCTCCTGACCAGATTCGTAGTGCGGGATATCAATCATCATATCATCTTTCACCAGATCATCGAATGGATTTTTCTAACTTATTCCCCTGGGCGAACGTGATGCCGCCTTCTTCGACAAGACGAGCCAATTCCTTCAAAAATGCTGCATTCACCTAGTAGATGCTAACAGTTTCCTGTATAATGCTCATATCAATGAACAAGCAGCAATCCTGAAGCGAATGATTGCCATGCCAGCTGCATCCCGAGGAGGAATAACGATGAGTGTTCATTGGCAAGGCGTATCAGATGATTCTGCAAGAGGAACAGATCCGCATTCAGGAGCTGACATTCAGCAAACACAAGCAGTCGAGACTGCCGCCCCCTCTTGCAATGCAAGGATATCAAACACGAATCGAAGGATGATGAACAAGATGACCAAACATCGCATCTACACCATGAGTGTCGCAAGCGTATACCCCCACTATGTGGAGAAGGCTGAGAAAAAAGGACGTACCAAAGAGGAAGTCGACGAAATCATCCGCTGGCTTACGGGATACAGCCAGGAGGAACTGGAGGCGCACCTGGAGAACAAGACCAACTTCGAGGACTTCTTCGCTCAGGCTCCCCTCCTCAATCCTTCGCGAACCCTGATCAAGGGCGTGATCTGCGGCGTGCGCATCGAGAATATCGAGGACCCGCTTATGCGGGAAGTTCGCTACCTGGACAAGCTGATCGATGAACTGGCCAAAGGCAAGCCAATGGAAAAGATATTGCGGAAATGAACTTCCCCTCATTTCCGCTTCTTCTCTAGCTTTGTTATCTTCGTTGTTGCTTTGTTACCATCTTAATAACGACACCTGGTTTTATTCCCTTCTCTAGCTTGAGCAATGAAAAAGTTGCGAAAATTCTATATTGTGAATTATTTCACATTAATCAGCTTGACAAGCTGCTATGATATGAAAAAGGAGGATGAGAACCATGCATCACACCCGACTGACAGAGCAAGTGACCGAGAAGATGCTTCGTTTATGCTACAACTGCAACGATGTTCATCATTGTGTAGCGGAGGCCATATGCCTGGAATGTTTCGCAGAGCAAGAAGAATTTGAGCCGGATGCGGAAGACATCGAGCTGCGTGAAGCATTCAGGATGTATGCTTATTGATCAGCTATGTATCAAACGTACTCTTCCTCACCCAACTAATGGCCGGAGACAACAGAGTGAGTTGCCGACGGCCAACTTTCTTCGGTCCTCTCTATGCTTGCTTGATCAAGCTGAGCTTCTCGCGCTGAATTCATGCGGATGATCAAGAAATTGCGGGTAAATTCAAAAGGAGGCCCGAAGGCCTCCGTCGTCTGCGATCTCCTAAACGGAGATCACCTCGTCAATCTGAACCAATGGGATCATCTCCTTTCTTGCAGGATTGTCGGCCGACTAATCTTATTAAGCCATAACTGTCTCCTCTCGTTCCAGTGAAAGAATAACTATAATCGTTTATTCCATTAACGGGTAAATTCCCTCCACTTTATATATCGGATGGCTGCCGAGATCCGTCCGATACAGCACGATCGAATCGGCCGTCCATTCTGGCAGAACGCCCATCTCTTCCGACCAACGGCTTGTCCAGCGCTCCATGTCGAATGGAGTGCCCTGAAAATTCTTGGCGATCGTCACATGCGGCCGGTATGGGCGATTCTCCGCTTCGAAGCCAATCGCCGTCATCGCCTTCTCAACGCAAGCCTGCAGCTCATGCAGCTTGTCCAGCTTGCCGCCGACACCGGCCCACAGGATGCGCGGGCTTTCCTTCCTGCCGAAATAGCCGATTCCTGTTAAGCGGAGCGTGAACGGAGTCCCTCCGCGGATCGATTCCAATTGCTCCCTGACTGCCTGCAAGCGAGCGGCATCGCAAGCTCCGAGATATTTTAACGTAATGTGATAATCTTCCTCATACACCCATTTGCGATAAGCGTCTGCTCCTCTCGTGCGCAACTTCCACACGTGCAGTTTCCGCTTCATATCCGGAGGAAGAGGAACTGCCGTAAAATAGGTTTTCTCCGCCATCTGCATCACCCAATCTATCCATCTTCTGTTCTTCCATCTTCTGATCCCGTTTTCCCCATCATACAAGAAACAGGCTGATTATGTTAAGATTAGAATATACATTTTGAAGGGATGATGATACATACATGAGTCGATTTGAACATCTGGACAAGCTGCTGGCCAGGTTCGTGGATTCCGGAACAGGCCCAGCCGGTTGCGCCTGCCTGGTCGCCCAGCATGGCAAGATCCTGTATGAAGGCTATCACGGTTATGCCAATCTGGAAGCCCGGACGCTGATCACGCCGGACACGGTATATCGGCTGTATTCCATGACGAAGGTGATCATCTGCACCGCTGCGCTGATGCTCTACGAACGCGGCCATTTCCTGCTTCATGATCCCCTCCATGCCTATATCCCGGAGTTCAAGGACGCGCTCGTCTACAGGCAAACTCCGGAAGGCGAATACTACGTTGATCGTGCGAACAAGCCGATCCTGATCAAGGACGCCTTTACCATGTCAGTAGGGTATCCGCTTCCGTTCTGGAGAGATACTCCGACAGCACGTGAACTGGCCAAGCTGATGGACCCGACGCAATCGACGGGTGACAATGCTGATCTGAGCAGCCTGATCAAGGCTGTTGCCAAGGTTCCGATGGAGTTCGACCCTGGCGAGCATTGGATGTACGGTCTCGGTCACGATCTGGTCGCTGCGCTTATCGAAGCCATCTCTGGCAAGACGGTCGGCGAGTTTCTCAAGGACGAAATCTTCGAACCGCTCGGCATGAACGATACGGGCTATCGCTATCGCGGCAACATCGCGGAACGCATGGCTACGGTCTATGAGTTCGGCGAAGATGGCAGCCGCAAGGCGACGATTCCGACGTTTGACATCCTGCACCGTCCGGATGCGAAGTTTGAAGGCGGCGGTTTCGGCTTGTACTCGACAGCGAGCGATTATCTGAAGTTCGCGCAGATGCTGGCGAATGGCGGCGAGTACGCAGGCCAGAAACTGATCGGGCGCAAGACGATCGATCTGATGCGCACCAACTATCTTGATGAGGCGAAGCTGAAGCAATACCGCTCCTCCCCTTATCATGCCGGCTACGGTTACGGGTTGGGCGTCCGCACCCTGATGGACAAGGCGACAGCCGGCTCCAACAGCTCGATCGGCGAATTCGGCTGGAGCGGCATGGCGGGCACATGGACATCAATCGATCCGAGCGAAGGCTTGTCGATCGTCTATATGCATCAGACATTCCCGCATATGGAGGAATATTATCACCTGCGCGTAAGGGCAGCCGTATACGGCAGCCTATAGGATGATGAAAGACCCGCACCGGAGAAGGTGCGGGTCCTTGTTGCGAGCGGAGCTTTCCTCCGTCAACTCGAAGATGAATGAATCGGACTTGTTGAGCAGCTCCAGCCACATCTCCACTTCTTCCTGGCTGATGGAATCATCATGATACGTATGATGGTAACTTTGCTGAAGGAGTTCATGCCGAGCAACACGTTAAATAAAATCGTAAGTCCGATCATGATGAGTACAGAGGCTGGATTCTTGCACAATATCTGCAACTGTACCTTTAACGCAGCGAACATCTTAGAGCGACCTCCTTCTCGGGAACAACACGAAGCTCACAACAAACGCTATCCGGACAGGATCAACAATCGCACGATGGAATCGACATATCGTTCCAGGCAGCCGCTCACGCAGCAGCTGCCCAGCTGAGTTCCAACCAGAATTTACGCATGCACGTGATCCTCTCCCTTGTGTGGTGCTGAAGCCTCAACAAAAATTCCGGAGGCTCATTGCGCAGGAATCCTGGTTGTCATCATTAGACAAGCTTGATGCGGCATTCGCCGAAACAATCATCGCCCCAATACAAAGCCAGATGATCGCCATCTTGCACGCTGCCGACGCCGGCAGGTGTACCGGTAAAGATCAGGTCGCCGGCACCAAGCCCGTAATGGCTCCCTGCATGGTCGATCAGTTGCTGCAGATCGAAGATCATATCGCGAATATGGCCGCGTTGCTTCTCCTGGCTGTTGATCCGCAGGACAAACTCCCTTGAGGCCAACTCCGCCAAAGGATCAGCAAGCGGCCTGAACGCTGTCAACAATGCCGAGTTGCGGAACCCCTTTGCCTTCAGCCAGGGATGCTGCTTCTTCTTGAGTTCGCCTTGCAGCTCGCGCATCGTCAGGTCCAGGCCCAGCGCGAAGCCGTCGATCAGCTCCGCGGCAGATCGGAAAGCTGCATAAGGTTTGCCGATTCGCACAACGAGCTCCGCCTCATAGTGAATGTCTCCATACTGCCCCGGCAGCTCGATCGTTCCGCCATTCATCACCGCCGCCGCGTGGGTCGGCTTCATGAAGAGCATCGGGCTGTCCGGCACCTCATTGCCAAGCTCCGCAGCATGAAGCACATAATTTCTGCCTACACAGAAGATGTTACGAATTCCTTCCAATGTCTACGCCTCGCATTCTGCACGATGTTGGTGTAACTTGGATTGACGCGTTTTTGCCGTTTCATTTCTGCTGCAACATCATCTCCATCAATCTGCTCCACGTCGGGTTTGTGAACTGGCACTCCCGGTCGCACGTGGCAAGCAGAGATTCTCCCGTTTGTCAGTCTCATGCAACCTTATCATATCCGTGTCCTATCGTGGATGCAAGATTTCATGGCAGAAGCGACGCTCATACATGGCAACGTTCTATCAGAATACAAAATCTTCGTCACGCAGCGGTTCCACATGTACGGCTCGCACATAACCGTTGCCCTTCTTGGAGAAAAAGTCGTGCTGCTTCGTATGCGTATTGATGCCGTTCAGGACGATCGGGTTGATCTCCTCATCGGGAAAGATCGGCTCGAAACCAAGGTTCATCAGCGCCTTGTTCGCATTGTAACGAACGTAACACTTCACTTCCTCAGCGAGACCAACTTCGGTGTACAGCTCATCCGTATACTGCTCTTCGTTGGCGTGCAGCGTTAGCAATAGCTCCATCAGCTCATGATATGCCTTGCGCTGCTCATCAGGGCTCAGCTCCGCATACACCTCCTGCGCCAACATGCCCACATACAAGCCGTGGATGCTTTCGTCTCGCAGGATGAGGTCAATAATCTCTCCGCTGGCCGTCATCTTGCCTTGTCCCGCCAGATAGAGCGGGTAGAAGAAGCCGCTGTAGAACAGATAGCTCTCCAGCAGCACCGAGGCGGACATCGCCAGGAACAGATCGAAACGGGACTCGATCTGCGTATAATATCGGGATATCCGATCTGCCTTGAATTGCAGGAGAGGATGGCTCTCGACCCAGTGGAACACGCCATCGATCTCCTCCGATGAGGCCAATGTGGTGAAAATGCTGCTGTATGACTTGGCGTGAACCTGCTCCATCATGCCCATGAAACCAAGCACAGCCTTGCGCTGCAAGCCTTCTGCCATCTGCATGATGCGCGGCATGCCGACATCTCCCTGCACCGTATCAAGCAGCGTCAGACCGCCCAGCACTTTCATGTACAATTCTTGTTCTGCCCTGCCAAGCGTGAGCCAGGACATTTTGTCATCTGACAATGGAATCTCCTCATCAGTCCAGAACTGCATCACATTCTGGCTCCAGAACTGTGCCGTATATGCATCCTCCGGCCGATTCCAGTTTACAGCCTGCCATGCTCCCATATGATTTCTCCTCCATATACAATGGTAACTTCCTGTGAGTGACCTAAGCAACGGCCTGCCATATCACTCTTTCAGGTTCACAGAATATCCCGATGCGAACATAACCATCGCTCCTGCTGTCACTGTCACAAACTTGCGACGACGTGACAAAACCCCGTTCCTCTGTCACCCTTTGTCATACTGAGCAGCTCAGGCATTCTTCCACGGACAGCCGCTGGGTTCTCGTATAATAGAGAGATTTCAGCCCTATCTTTGCTGCGTACAGATAATATCTGGCGAGCTGGCGCGTGGAAATATCGCTGCGAACGTGCAGCACCGTGGAAACGCCTTGGTCAACATGCGCCTGGATCTCGGCGACCAGGTCCAGCACCTTGAACTGATCCATATGATAGGCGGATTTGTAGTAGAAATAGTTGTCAGGCGCAAGGTACGGCATCGGATAATAGGTCGTCGAATTGGCATATGTCCGCGTCTCGATCGGCTCGACGATCGGCATAACGCTGGATGTGGCGTTCTGGATATAGGAGATGCTCTGCGTCGGTGCGATCGCCAGGCGGTAAGCATGGTACAGGCCATGCTCCGACACCTGCTGTTGCAACTGATGCCAATCTTCCGGCCCCGGGATATGCATGCCTTCGAACAGCCCGCGCACCTTGTCCGACACCGGTCGATAATCCGTCTCTATGTAACGCTTGAAGTACGTGCCATCCGCGTAGTCCGACAACGCGAAGCCTTCGAAGGCCACTCCGCGCTCGCGGGCGATCAGCATGCTCTTCTCCAGGGAATAAAAGTTCATCATCATGAAGAACGTGCGGGCAAACTCCCGCGCCTCATCGCTCTCATAGGCGATCTTGTTCTTCGCCAGATAGCCGTGCAGATTCATCGCACCCAGCCCGACTGCGTGCAGCTCGGCATTCGCCTTCGCCACTCCAGGGGCATTGGTGATATGCGTCATGTCACTGACCGCCGTCAGGGCGATCATGCCGTCATGCACGGATTCGCGCAGCTTCTTCCGCTCCATCACATTGGCGATGTTCAGCGATGCCAGATTGCAACTGATGTCGCGCCGGATCACATCCGTCTCGCCATAATCGGTGATCTCCGAAGTTTCCTGGAGCTGGAAGATCTCCGTGCACAGGTTGGACATCTTGATCTTGCCGATCCTGCCGAGCGCGTGGGCGCGGTTCGCGTTGGTCCGGTTCATGATATACGGATAGCCGGATTCGAGCTGGGTGATGGCAATCTTCGTCAGCATTTCCCTCGCGCTCATGAGCGGCCGCTTGAGCACCCGCTCGTCCTTCAGCAACTGGTCGTACATCACATCCATATCCATATCGTCCAGATGGACGCCATATGCCTGATAGACCGAATACGGCGCGAACACATACAGCATCTCGTTCGCTTCAGCCAGCCGATAGAAACGTTCCGGCACGATCAGCCCGATGGCCAGCGTCTTCAGGCGCGACTTCTCGTCCGCATTAATCTTCTTCGTGTCCAGGAACTCGCCCACATCCCAGCCGAAGATGTTGTAGTAGGCTGCTCCCGAGCCCTTGCGCTGGCCCATCTGATCGGCATAGGAGAAAGCATCCTCCATCAGCTTCAGCACCGGCACGATGCCTTTCGCTGCCCCTTGCACGCCTTTGATCGGCTCGCCGCGCCCGCGCAACTTGGAGAAGTTAACGGCCACCCCGCCGCCGATCTTCGACAGCTGCATGCACGTATTCAGCACGTAATTGATCGAATTGAGCGAGTCGTCCATCTCCAGCAGGAAGCAGGAGACCATCTCACCGCGCCTGCTCTTGCCCGCATTCAGGAAGGTCGGCGTCGCTGGCTGCAGCCGCTGTTCCATCATCGCGGCAGTCAGCTTCAGGGCCGTATGGACATCCCCGCGTCCGAGGTGAAGCGCCGTGATCGCCACCCTGTCCGGATAGTGTTCCAGATAGACGGAGCGGTCATTGCTCTTCAGCGCGTAGTCCTTGTAGAACTTGGAAGCGGCCATATAGGAAGCGAAGCGGAAAGGATACGAATAAGCCAGGCGGTAGACTTCTTCCACCTCAACCGGCTTGTACACCTGATAGACATCCTCATAATAGTCGTTGTCGATCAGGTAGCGAATCCGCTGCTCCGTGGCGGCAAAATGCATGCTCCGCTCCATCACTTCCTTCATGAACTCCTCCAGCGCTTCCCGGTCCTTGTCGAGACGGAAGAAACCGTTGTTATCTCGCATGACGACCATGTTGTTCAGTTCAATATGCCGCAATGCTCTCCACCCCTTGTTTGAAAAGTTCAACATCTCTACTCGTTCCGGACAGCTCAAACTTGCTGATCACGGGCACCTTGTACAGCTGCGAGATAATGTCAGCGCTCAGGGCAAATCGTGTACCCCAGTTTCGGTTGCCGCTTGCCGCCACGCCGCGCAGCAGCTGCGAATGACGGCTCAGGAAATCACAGGCCTGCTCCGGCACCTGTCCGAAACCCGTCGTATACGTGACGAAAACGAAGGGCTCGTCCAGCGACTGCGCAGCCTCGATCGAGACGGCTCTCATATTCAGCTTGTTTACGAATCTTCGTACATTGCCTGTTCGGGACAAATAGGCGATCAGCATCGGAACACCACTCCTTCCAGTTCGCACTCGCAACTATCCGTGTATTAAAGAAATACTTGGCTGGCGCCAAGTCCTTTAGGACGCCGGTGGCAGCTTGGTATTTCTTATGTCTTACGAGAATGTATGGGAAGTTATACTTTCTATAAGACTGAAAAAAGCGCATACGGACGGAAGGCCGTATGCGCTGATGCGAGCAAGCGTTGGAATCACGCAAATATTGCGTCACTAGACGTATCGGACACCTTCCTGTTCACCGCAGGGGCTGTTCCATGAACAGGCAGGTCTCCTGGCTCTGGCGTCATCGTCCGCTTGTCTCCTTCCCAGTCTGTGACCAGTGGAATCGTACCAAGCGAACTCTTCCATTACAGTGGCGGGACCGCGCCGGCTTCGCACCGGACTTCCCTATTAAGCAGATTCATCGGCAGATGAATGTGCACCTGTTCATACACAATATATAGTTGTCGAAAACTACTTTACATCAATATCTAGTGGCGTGTCAACCGATACTTTTGAAAAAAGGAGTCCTGATCTATAAAACTGCCTGCAACTAACCGGAAATATCCGCCGAATATTGAACCAGATCGTCTTCCACGGTGAGCGGGATGATCAGTTCCTGCTCCATCGATCCGTCCTTGGCGCTGTAGACGAAGAGGATCAGCATGACGTTTGGCTGCGTAGCATGGTCGAAGCTGATCTCGAATGAGAAGCTGCCCCATTCCGGTGCCCCGGCGCTTGCCATCTCATGGCCCTCGGCGAGAATGCTGTGCCCGTCCTCCAGTACCCAACTGAAGGCCGCTTCGAACACGCGTGCCTCCCCTTCTACCGTAAAGGTGTTGCCAACCTGGGATTCCGGATGAGGATAATAGACTCGGAACGCCTCGTTCTCAAGGACGATATTCGGCCGGATCTCGCCGCTCTCCGCATCGACCCTGACGGTAACCGGTTCATCCAGGTTCATGGGATGGACAAGCACGATCACCCAGGATTCATGATCCTCATTCCACGTTGCATCCTGTACTGCCCAAGGGCCGGCAACCTCGCTCTGCGCCTCAATCGCGATCCGCACGGCTTCACTTCTCGTCATCTTCGCTGAGGTATCATCCGGAAGGATGAGGATATGAGCGGCGGGTGCCTGCATAGGATACGATTCCGCAACGGGACCGGCTGTCCATACCTCGACTTGCATGCCTGCCTTTAATTCATCGTAAGCTATATCCTGCCCATTGCTTGTAATCTTCGTCTGTTCATCGACGCGAAGCGAATAGGCATCCACATAGGAGTCTTCCCCTTGGTCGATATATGCCGTAACGAGCAAAGTGCCGCCATCCTCGCTGACGATATATCCTTGAGTAATCGCCAGCTCCGGCTCGTTCAGATCGCTCGCTTGCTCATGGCCATTGCCGGGATTGGTTGACGCGCCATTTCCATTGCCGCCTGTATTCTCGCCTATGCCCCATTCACAGGCTGACAGCATCATGGCCAGTGCCACGACCACAGCCATCAAGGTACCTTTCCAAAGCTTGCTGTTCATGGTGATCTCCCCTTTCTTATCCCTTAGACGGTACGTGAGGCAAAAGGTTGCTGACAGGTCTCCAGGCGCCAGCCGATACTAGAACTCTTTTCTTCGGTATATCTGAAGAGACAACCAGACCGAAACAGCGAGGATCAAGAGGACACCGATGATCAGCACTCGATACAGGATCGATTCCCCCGTTGGAAGGAATGTCTCCCATTGAACGGAGATGACGGACAGGAGCAGGTTGCGTTTTTAGGATGAGGAAATCCTTTTTATCAATGTGAACATGACGCTGCTCATACTTTCTGATGGTATATAGCATAATGTCCTCTATCGTCAGTCTTTCCAGGATCACCGAATCGCCTAGTTGCCGTTGACGTTATCATCAACTCACACTTCGTTCCGCCTGCTCGATCTCGTAGACCTTGATCGCGAGTTGCAACATCAATCGGGTCTCCGGTTCATCGATATCGAAGCCCAGCTCGGAACGCACACGCTCCAGGCGGTAGCCGACCGTGTTATAGTGGATGAACATGCGCTCGGCCGTCTCCTTCGCGTTGCAGTTGCAGGCGAAATACGTTTTCAGCGTGTTAAGCAACGTTCCCGGCGGCTTCGATCTTCCTTCCAGAGAGAGAATCGGTTCCAGATAGAACCTCTTGAACACCTCCAGTTCTTCGGTTCCAAGCAAACGGTAGAGGAGCATGTAGATGCCGAGCTCATCGTAACGCACGACCGGCCCCTCCAGCTTGCACGCCTCCTGAATCGCTTTGGCACGCTTCGCGTCCCGGTAGCTTCCGCTCACCTCTTCGCGCCGCATCGCCTCCCTGCCGAAGCACAGGACACTGCTCCGCCTCTCTGCTATCTTCCTGAGCATGCCGGCGGCCAGCTCACAGTTACTTACGCCATCGCCCGCCTGGGTCAACAGCACGACAAGCTCTCCGTCGATCACGGTCCATTTCGTATCATTCCTGTGGAACACACTGTCACGGTTGAGCAGCTTCGCCCAATCCATGAGCTGCCGCAGATCAGGCTTGTCACCGGTGAAGGATGCGATCCCAACGTGATAAACCGCCGAATCTACCACCTGCCAACCGCAAGCCTCTGCGCGGAGACGCAGGTCCGCATCGGACACGATGCGGCCAGCTATCCAGTCCTGCAGGAACTGATCGAAATATTTGGCTTCCACAGATTTTCTGGCCAGTTCATTGCTGATCTCCAGGCCTAGCAGGCGCCCTGCCCAGTTGACGGTCAGCACATCAACGGCGCTGTAACCGGCGCCTTGCTCGAAAACGAGCAGCAAATACGATTGCAAGCGATCCTCCAGCAGCACTGACACGTGAATGCGAACACCTTCCGGACCGTTCAAGACTGTCTGCGAGCCCAGTCCGATGGACTTGCGCAGCGCTTCCCAGTCATAGTCCTCAAGCCGGTCGCACCGCTCGGCTGCTTCGCTCGACGCGATCCAGCAGTTGGCCGGATCGAGCAGGACAACGGGCAGACCGATCATCGCCTGCAGATGATTCAGGAAGTTGCCTGGTCCGCCCCCGTTAAGCAGCACCTGGGACAAACGCTGCACTCGAACTTGCAGGATGGTCAGATCCTTTGATTCGTTAACCAGCACACGCTCCATCACTTCACGTACTGCTTCGGAGAATGTCGTGCCGGGCGGCAACTCGATGAGCGGAAGACCATGGCGTTCTGCGGATTCAATCGCCGATGCGGGGATGGCATCGATGAATCGTTTCGGCTTGATGCCAAGCGCCGAGATCCCTTTCGCGGACAGCTGGGCGATGAGCGTCTCAAGCACACCGGGATCGTCGCGGAACGGGTATCCGGTTGTCATGAGAAATTCTCCAGGCCTCACCCAATCGATGACATCCGGCACTTCCATCACATTGATGCTTCGGATCGTCTTGTCCAGGCCTTGTTCACCAGCCACCAGCCTGGCATCCCGGAAATGGGGAACCGTAAACAGATCTTTCACGCGAAAGCTGTTCCCGATGCTGCCTGTTTGCTGCATCACGCTCACCTCCTAGCGATTCATGGTGATCTGGTCGAGCGATTCGATAAACTCATGAGCTCGCGCCGTCCATCCGAAGATGCCACCCTGCTGGTGCACCATGCGGATCGCAGCCTCGTGGTCGCGCGGATCGAAAGCAGCTGTCGCATCCTCCAGAACGAGACATTCATAGCCCCGGTCATTCGCTTCCCTGAGTGTGGTATGCACGCATACATGCGTGGTTACGCCGCACAAAACAAGTGACTCGATGCCCAGACCCGTCAAGGTCTGCTCCAGCGATGTTCGATAGAACGCGCCTTTACCCGGCTTGTCGATCACGATCTCGCCAGGACATGGAGCAAGTTCCGGCACGATCTCATGTCCGTGCTCGCCGCGAATGAGAATCCTGCCCATCGGCCCTTCATCGCCGATCCCGGCGCCTTGCTTGCGGCTGCGTGCCAGCTTGGACGGCGGACAGTCCGACAGATCGGGCAGATGGCCCTCCCGGGTGTGGACGATCAGCATCCCTGCCCGCCTCGCGGCAGCGAGCAGCCTCTCGATCACCGGGATGATCGCTCTGGTAGGCGTGATGTCGTTGCCAAGCTTCTCGCCGAAGCCGCCTGGGGCACAGAAATCATTCTGCATGTCGATGACGACCAGTGCGGTTCGTTCCAGCCGGTATGAATAAGGGGATGGCAGCGCCATTTCAACGAGATTCAAGCCTTGTTCGATGATCATGTCTCCGTCACCTTCTCTTCTGCTGGCAGCGGAAGCGGCACATCAACCAGCGTTGTGTTGAACATCCGGTTGGCAGGAGCTTTCCGGTCGATCGGCAGGAAGATGCTGATCTGTTCGGTCGGCTCCGCATCATCGTTCATGACCGAGTGGATGACGCCCGCAGGCACCTGGAACGTATCGCCTGCCTTGAAGGAATACCAGTTTCCATCGGCGAGCAACTTCACTTTGCCCCTGGTGATATGGATGATCTCGGCAACATCATGATGATGGGGCAATACCGCGCCGCCTACTCCGATCTTCTCCCACAGGATTGAGCTGGCACGAATCGTCATGCCATCGGCATCGGCGGCGCTCAGAATCTCACGGTGGTACAGCTCCGGATGATGCGGCATCTTCTTCCAGGTCATCTCATCTGCCGCCAGGACCTTGGTCTTCATCGGACCATTTGCTGGCTTGGCTTCATGTTCACCGCCGTTGCCAGTCATCCCTGCGTCCCTCCCCTGTACAGCCTGACAGGAGCAGGGAAGCCTTCACACGTTCCGTCCTTCACGACAACTTCGTCTTCCCATGGCAAGCGGTATGTGCCGTTCACCAGATCATGCATGTACGTATATGGACAATCATTCGCTCCGCCCTTTACGGCAACGTATCCGCGATGTCCGAGCTGATAGATGTTGTTCTCCACGCCCCACAGCTTGCGCGCCTCCCGGGCAAGAGCAGGACGAACTTCAGCGGTGATAATCTCATCCGGCCGTCCTCCGCCGGTTGCGATCGGCACGCCGTCGAAGCCGACGATCATCGCTTCGCCCATGGAATCGAACGTGCCGTCGCTGCCGCACATGCAGACGGACGCGGTGTACATCAGATTGCAGAACGCATTGGCCTGGTTTGTAATCTGCCAGGAATGGCGGATCGGCGCGGTATAACCCGCGGTGCGGATCATGATGTCCGCTCCGAGATACGCGCATTCCCGAGCCATTTCCGGGAACATGCCGTCGTGGCAGATGATCAGCGCCAGCTTGCTGCCGTTTGGCCCGTCACAAACGGGGATGCCAAGATCCCCCGGTTCCCATGGTTCCACCGGAACCCACGGGTGCAGCTTGCGGTACTTCAGCTTGATCTCGCCATGATCGTCGATGATCAGCCCGGTATTGTACGGGTTGCCTTCCGGATTGTACTCCATGATGGAGAAACAGCCCCAGATCTTGTTCGCCCGGCAAGCTTCCCGGAATGCCTGCACCTCCGGACCGTCATCCCGGCACATGATGGCAGGGTCGGTGTTCATCGACAGACCGTGCAGCGAATATTCGGGGAAGACGACGAGATCCATCGTTTTCATCCCCCGTCTTGCCTTGCCTACCATTTCGACGATGCGCGCTGTCTGGGCAGCCAGTTGCTCCGGCGTCTCCACGACGGGAAGCTGCAGCTGGACAAGTCCAATCACAACGCCATCCGGCGATTTGTTTAATCCTCCGAGTCCGCTCATGTTAATACACTCCCTCAATAATTTAATGTTTTCTCCGTTTTTCTCGCTTTCTCGCATGTTTTCTTCTTTGACATCCAAAGCCCCCTTGGATAGGATTTGACGAGAAGTGAATATTTGGGATCGATCGGGTTGGCG
>Ga0207747_1001409_pt1 | contig 17199 bp, 18 predicted proteins | sample HigsolmetaGSP11D_FD_184839 | JGI IMG/M metagenome (GOLD analysis project Ga0207747, IMG submission 184839) | High solid enriched microbial communities from the Joint BioEnergy Institute, USA - SP1-1-D (SPAdes) | ecosystem: Engineered > Bioreactor > SSF (Solid state fermentation) > Aerobic >...
CGCATAAAGCGCGCCCGGGTGTCGGAGGGGGTCATCGCGTACCAGTGCCCGACGTGCAGATCCCCGCTCGGGTAGGGAAGCATGGTCAACGCATAGTGCTTGGGCTTACCCGGATCCTCGTCGGTCTCGTAGAGGCCGCTCTCGGCCCACCTCCTGCGCCAGCGGCTCTCTATCGCACCGGGATCGTATTCTTTCTTTACCGACACCTCGCTCACGGTCGAAACTCCTTCGGGGAACGCTCGTGCGTGGTCCTTCTGCGGGTTCGAACGAGGGACAGAGCGCAGGCGTTATAGTCGGCCTTCGACCTCGCGATGCGCTCTGAAGCTCCTGCTTCCCATACAATGGAAATATATCATCCGGCCGCAGCCAGAGAAAGCCCCACAAGCGCGCCCACGAGGGTGCACGCGACGTTCGTCAGCTCGTTGCCGAGCTCAGGAAGGATCGCCCCGACGAGGCTGTCCGCGAGCATCCCGGCGAAGGAGGCCAGCGCGACGCCGGACGCCTCGGAGGGGGAGCCGAGGAGCCCGAGCGAAAGCCCGAACGAGGCGGTCAGGATGGCCGCACCCGCTCCGGCCAGGTTGCCCGGCAGCGAGACGGCGCCGTCGGTCCCGGCCGGGACCCTCTCGAGGGTGGTTATCCTGCGCGGCGCGGCGCTGAAGAGGGGTCCGACCTCCGAGGCCGCGGTGTCGGCGAAGGCCGCGCCCAGCGAGGCGACGAACGCCGCCGCAAATAGGTCCTGCCCCGACGTGGCGGCGAGCCCGGCACAGACGACCGCGACCGCACCGTTGGCGAGGGCGTTCCTCGCCCCGCGCCTCCCGCCGCGGCTCTCGGCCGCACCGCGTCCCTGCTTCATCCGGTAGCCGACCCTGGTCAGCGCCGCCCCCCCGACGACGAAGAGCGCGAGGACGGCGAACCCCCGCCAGCCCAAAGACGCGTAGATCAGCACCCCGACGACGAAGCCTCCCACGGCCCCCGAGAGACTCACCACACCGAGAGTGCGGGCGAGCACGGCGAAGGCGCCCGTGATCAGCACACCCGCGACGAGATCTTCCAGCAACCTTCCGCCTCCCAGCCCGGACCAACGCGTTCCCTCCGAGGAACCGGATCTTGCACGAAAACCCCGTCGTCCGGGGGCGAGGACCTCAGACCCTGCTCCCGAGACGCTCCAGGAGCCGCCGGGCGTAGGATTCCCCCTCCTCGGGGACCGCATGCAACAGCGCGGGCTCGACCGCTCCCGCTCTCACCCCCGTCGCGTTCAGCCTCTCCACCGCCTGGTAGAGCAGCGGACCCGCGAGCGGGCTCGGCCGCCCGGGCACCGCCACGACGACGCCGTAGAGCTCCGTCCCTGGGGAGACGGCCCCTACTACCTCCTCCACCGCCTCCGGCTCGTCCTGCCCGATCACGAAGATCCGCACCCGCGCCTCCCCGACGTTCTCCCGGAGACCACGCTCCCGCAGGCTCTCCCAGAAAGCCTTCGTTCGCGATCGACCCTCCCCGGCGGACGCCCGGGCCAGCCCGGACCATACGTCCCCGGCCACCCGACGGGCCAGCGGGCTCTCGTAGTCCACGAGTATGTTCACGCTGAGTTCCGTCATCGGCAGGTCGGGCTACCTTTCCTCCGACCTTTTCTGCAGGCGGCGCAGAAAGACGTCTATCTCCCTCACGGTCTGGAGGTCGCGGTTCCTCTCCGCCACCTCGCGGCCCTTCTCGAAGACCTCCCGGGCCTCCACATCCTGGCGCAGTTCGTAGAGCGTGCGGCCCAGCATCCTGTAAGCCACCGAATAGTCCGGCTTGCTCTCGATGGCCCTCCGAAAGCAATCTCCCGCCTCCGGGTAGTTTCCTTCCTTGAAGAGCTCTATCCCAAGCGAACAGAGGACCATGGGGTTGTCCGGGTCCCGCTCCAGCAGCCTGCGAAAGGTCTCGGCGCGGCTCTCTCTACCTTCCATGGTGTGTTTTTAGCACGAAACACACGATATCGCCGGGCAGGACCATTCCCGTGGCCGCCCCTCAGACGCTCTGATAAGCTTTCACCATCGCCTGCGCGACGAGGGAGGACGAAGCGGTAGTGGAACGCGAGAGAGGTAGCGCATGCACCGGCAGGCTTTCTCACCAGCGCGGCACACCGCCGTTCCCGCGGGGCCTTCCGCACCCGGGAACACCGGAGATCCGTGAATGATCCGGAACAGAGGCTGAAGGAGCCCTCATGCCCCGGACGTTCGGTCTTACCGGCTTCCGCAAGAGGATCGCAGGCGAGAAGGGCGGAGGCATCCTGAACCGCGGCGGAGAGGCGGCCTGGCTGGAGCTGGAGGGCCGCACCCACCGTCTGGAGGGTAGGGGCCCATGGACGATAGGGCGCTCGAAGAGCAACACCGTGGTGGTCTCCGATCCTTACGTCTCGCGGCACCACGCCTGGATCTCCCGCCGCGACGGGTCCTTCTACATAGAAGACCTCGGTTCCTCCAACGGCACGCTGCTGAACGGCCTCTACATAGACCGCGAACCCCTGAGAAGCGGCGACGAGCTCTCCTTCGGCCGCAGCCGGGCCCGCTTCGCGACCGGCTCGAGGGAGTTCTCGGAGCGGGAGGCCCACCGCGCGCGGAAGGAAGATCATCCCCAGCGCACCAGGGGCAAGGGGGGGACGCTCCCCTACCTGCCGGGCCTCGATGGGATAAGGGCAATCGCGGTGGCGGCGGTCCTCTTCTACCACGCGAACCTCTCCTGGATACCCGGAGGGTTTCTCGGGGTCACGGTCTTCTTCGTGCTGAGCGGCTACCTGATAACCTCTCTCCTGCTCTCGGAGTGGAACAAACGAGAGCGCGTAAACCTCGGCGCGTTCTGGGTGCGGCGGGCGAGAAGGCTGCTCCCCGCCCTGTACGCGCTGCTCTTCGTGACGCTCGCCTTCGCGGCGGTCTTCCTCCCGGGGGAGCTGGCGCGGCTGCGCTACGACGCTGTGGCGGCCTTCTTCTACGCGACCAACTGGTACTTCGTCTTCAGCCACCAGTCCTACTTCCAGTCCGTGGGGAGGCCCTCGCTCTTCGAGCACCTGTGGTCGCTGGCGGTCGAGGAGCAGTTCTACCTCCTCTGGCCCGTCCTGTTCTTCGTCGGGATGCGGCTCACGGGGAGGAGGGGGATGGCCCTGTTCACCTTTCTTCTGGCCGTAGCCTCCAGCGTGTGGATGGGGCTCCTCTACAGCCCGGACGCGGACCCGTCGAGGGTCTACTACGGCACCGACACCCGCGCGGCGGAGCTCCTCTTCGGGGCGGCGCTCGCCTTCGTGCGTCCACCCGGCAGGCTCCACGAGCCGGGAGGGTTCCTCAGCATTCCGGCCTGGCGCCGGCGTCTCTCCCTCCCCCCCCTCGCGCTGGACGTCACGGGGCTCGCGTCCCTGGGCGCCACGATCGTCTCGATGCTGCTGATCGGGGAGTTCGAACCATTTCTCTACCGGGGCGGGTTCGTTCTGGTCTCGTTGGCCACGCTCGGGGTCATAGCCGTCGCGGTCGAGCCCCGGGCCCGGTTCGGGACCAGGATGCTCGGTTGGGAGCCCCTGCGATGGGTCGGGCTGCGCTCCTACAGCATCTACCTCTGGCACTGGCCGGTCTTCGACATGACACGCCCCGCCCTCGACGTCCCGATGGGAGGATGGCCGCTGCTGGCACTGCGCCTCGGGGTAACCGTGCTGCTCGCAGACCTCTCCTACCGGTTCGTCGAGACCCCGATAAGGCGTGGGGCTCTCGGGCGGGCGCTGGCCCGTCTGCGCGCGACCGGGGGAGCGAGGCGCCGCCGGCTGGTGGCGGGCTACGCGACGGCCTGCTCGCTCTTTCTCGGCTGCTGCCTCGCGCTGGTCTTCGCCGCGGCGAATGCCCGAGAGCCGAAGGCGCCCTCTTATCTCGCCGTCCGTTCGGTGCACACCGGTCCCGATGCCCCGGCAGGTTCAGAGCGAGCCCGGCCGTCAGAAGCGCAGGGCAGCCGGGATGAAGTACGCCGGCCCGCAACCCACCAAAAGCACCCTGCTCCCACCCGGGTGAGCCCTTCCCAGATAAGCGCCGTCGGCGACTCGGTGATGCTCGGCGCCGCCCGCGAGCTGCAGCGGCAGCTCGGACGCGGGATACGCATAGACGCGATCGAGGGACTCCAGGTGCAGCGGGCGATCTCGATCCTGCAGCGCGAGCGCGCCTCGGGCACCCTGGGCCGCGTCGTGATAGTCGCCATCGGGAACAACGGCCCCATCACGCCGGAGCAGTTCGACCAGATCATGCGCATCGCGGGGCCCGGCAGGAGGGTCATCTTCGTGAACGACAAGGTCCCCCGCTCCTGGGAGGAGCCCAACGACCGGGTCATCGCCGAGGGCGTCTCGCGCTACGGGAACGCCTCCATGGTCGACTGGCGCTCCTACAGCGAGAACCGGCCCGCCCTCTTCTGGAGCGACGGGATACACCTCAGGCCGGCGGGGGCCCGGGCCTACGCCCATCTCCTCGCGCAGAAGGTCTACGGTCCGGGCGGGGCTAGCCGGCAGAGCGGCCCGTCAGGTAGCGCACGCTCAGGATGACCGCGAACGCGAAGCCCAACACCAGAACCGAGAGCGCGACCGCGGCGTTTATGTTGCTCTGGAAGACCGTGTAGATCGCGAGCGGCACCGTCTGGGTGACCCCGCGGAAGTTCCCGGCGAAGATGATCGTCGCCCCGAACTCCCCGAGCGCCCGCGCCCACGCCAGAATCGCGCCGGAGACGAGCGCGGGGAAGGCCAGCGGGACGCTCACCCTGAAGAACGCCCCGCTCTTCGTCGCCCCATCCACGAGCGCCGCCTCCTCGGCGCTGCGCTCGACCCCGGCGAAGCCCGTGGCGGCCTGCCGGACGTAGAACGGCGCGGCGACGAAGACCTCGGCCATGACCACGGCCGCGGTCGTGAAGCTGAGCTCTATCCCGAAAGCGCTGAACCCACTCCCGAGCAACCCCATCCTCCCGAACGCCAGAAGCAGCGCTATCCCGGCGGCGGAGGGCGGCAGGACGACCGGCAGCTCCATCAGGGTGTTGAGCGCCCGGGCCCCCTTGAAGCGCGCCCGGGAGAGGATGTACGCCGCCGGGGTGCCGAAAAGGATGAGGATCCCCATGGAAATCGACGTCGTGCGGGCGCTGAGCGCGAGCGCCTGACGGGCGACCGGCGAGGCCATCGCAGACCACGCCTTATGGTCCACCGTCCATATCAGGAGGCTCACGAGCGGGATGCTTATGAAGCCGGCGAGCAGCCCGAGCGCGGCGACCGCGAGCCCCGAGGCAAACCAGTCGGGGCCCGCGAACCGCTTGCGCAGCTCCTTCCGGTGACTCTTCCCGCCCATCACCCGGAGGCCGGCATGAAGCCCCACTTCTCGAGCACCTTCTGCCCCTTCTGGCTCGTCACGAGATCCACCCACTCCCGCGCCAGCTTCTCGTTCTTCGACCCCTTGACCACGGCTATGGGATAGGTGGCGACGACGTTCAAGTTCTTCGGGATCTCGATGACCCTCACCTTGCCCCGGACGTCCGGGGTGACGTCGCTCGCATAGCAGAAGGTGGCATCGGCGTCACCGGTCGCCACCCGGCTCACAGCCGCCCGCACGTCCTGCTCCCGCGAGACGACGTTCGAGGTCACACCTTTTTCGAAGGAGGGCCCGTATGCGGGGTCCTTCGCCGCTTTATCCAGTATCTTCGTCGCGTAGACCGCCGCCGGGACTCCCTTGGCGGCGAGCACGAGCTTCACGCCGGGTTTGGCGAGGTCTTTGAACCCCCTTATGTGCGCCGGGTTCGACCTCGGCACGATGACGACCTCGCGGTTTCTCGCGAACAACCGCGGCTTGCCGGCAATGAGCCCCTTCTTTTGAAGTCTCCGCATCTGTTGGGTGTCGGCCGAGGCGAAGACGTCTGCGGGCGCACCCTGTTCGATCTGCGCCGCGAGCGTCGAGCTGCCGTTGAAGTTGTTGCGCACCCGAACGCCGGGGTGCTGACGCTCGAAATCCTTCGCCAGCTGTCCGAAGGCATCCGTGAGCGAGGCGGCCGCGAAGACCGTCAGCGTCGCTCCTCCCCGCCCACCACCGGAAGTGGAAGGCCCGCCGACGGCCCCCGCCCCGCCGCATCCAGCGAGGAGCGGGAGCACGAGTCCCAGGATCAGTAAAGAAGCAACGAGACTCCGCTTCGATTCCAGAACCAGCCTCCTCCGATACCGCCCTCGCCGGGCTCGCCGTCGTTCTCTTCCGCATGTTAGGCTGGCCTCAGGGAGACGTCTTCGGGCACACTGCACAGAATTACCGCCCTCACACGTCCGTCGTAGGGGATGTTTTATTGCGTTTCCTTATTGATTTTTTACGTTTTTGTACTACGCTCCTTGCTACGCTAAGATATCTGCGCTGAGATGCGTTAGGATACTGGACCAGCAGACGGGCGTTGCGAACGGACGTGAAAACGGAAGAAGAGGGAGGTCGTTTGGTGAGACGCGTCGCCTCAACGGGAATAAGGAAGATAGTTCTCTTGATCGGAGCGCTGATGCTCTCCGCCATGATCCTCGCCGCCTGCGGGAGTGGCGGGGGCGGGGCGAGCAGCGCGACGAGCAGCGCTGCGAGCAGCAGCGCCGCCAGCAGCTCCCCGGCGAGCAGCAGCGCTGCGAGCAGCTCCTCGATGAGCAGCTCCCCGGTGAGCAGCTCCGCGAGCAGCTCCTGATCTTTCGCAGAAGATCATCCTTGCAAGAGAGGCCGGGGCCCTTCACGGGTCCCGGCTTTTTTATCCGGTGCCTCATCCGGTCCTGGGCCGGGCATCCCTGCGCTCTCCAGATCGGCGGTCGGACCCGCCCCCTTCCCCGGCTTCCCACGAGCACGTCGCGTGCGGTAAAACTATCCCCGAATCCCAGAGGGTGCAGCGCCGTCAGGAAGGAGAGAGATGTCGCGCATAGGGGTCGGGGAGAGGGCGCTCTGCTTCGAGCTTCCGGACCAGAAGGGCGAACCGTGGAACCTCTCGGGCCAGCTCGAGCGGGGACCTGTGGTGCTCGTCTTCTACCGGGGCGACTGGTGACCGTACTGCAACGGGCAGCTGGTCAGCTTCGCCAGGAAGTTCGGGGAGTTCGAGCGGCGCGGGGTGCAGCTCGCCGGGATAAGCGTCGATCCGCCGGAGCGGGGCGCCGGGATGGCTTCCAGACTCCTTCTTCCGTTCCCGCTGCTCAGCGACGCCAGGGGGGAGCTGGCGAGGCTCTGGGGACTCTGGAACGAGGAGGAGCACGTCGCCGTACCCTCCATCGTGGCGCTCGATGCTTCCGGAACGGTCCGCTACCTCTACGCCGGGGAGGACTTCGCCGACCGTCCGGAGGATGAGGAGGTCTTCGCGACGCTGGACGGCCTCGTCGGAGGCGGTCGCTACGGGGAGACAGAGCCCCGGGTCCACCTCACGCCGAAGGAGGCCCGCGAGCAGAGCGTCCGCCCGGACCGTCCCGCGATGAGCCTGGAAGAGCTTTCGATCTACTACCGCGCCCTCCACTTCGCCACCGTCGCGCTCAAGCGCCGGTTCGGGAGGTGGGGCCCCGCAGGCAAGGAGGCGTTCAGAGAGGTGGACCGCTACCAGCGGATGGTCCGGGAGTACAGGGGCGCGATCCGGAAGACGCTGGAGATGAAGAAGACGGGGTAGCCGGTCGTGCGGCCGCCGGTGTGGATCTTTCTGGAGGGTGGAGGTAAAACCTCCCGACCGCGCGCGCTGTGGCGTCTCCTGCTGCAGTTCGTCCTCTGGCAGATCCTGGCGGGAATCTTCGCCGGGATACTCTTCGTCTCCTGGAGGGCCGCCGGGGGCGGGGGGATAGGCCTCTCGCTCGTCGGCTTCGTCGCCAACCTGCCGGCGGTGCTCGTGAGCGTGTGGCTCTCCGGGCGGTTCTTCGACCGCAGGCGCTTCGAGGACTTCGGATTCCACCTGAGGCGCAGGTGGCTCTACGACCTCCTCTTCGGGCTCGCGCTCGGCGCCGCGCTCATCAGCGGCGTATTCGCGGTCGAGGACGCACTCGGCTGGGTGAAGGTACGGGGAACCCTCGAATCGCTGCTCCCCGGCCTCCCCTTCGCCACCGCGCTCCTTCCGGTCCTCGTGCTCTACCTGTGCGTCGGGATCTACGAAGAGACCTTCTCCCGCGGATACCAGCTCAGAAACCTGGCCGAAGGGCTCAACCTCCCCTTCATCGGAGAGCGCGGGGCGGTGGTGGCAGCCTGGGTGCTGTCCTCGGCCTTCTTCGGTCTCCTGCATCTGTTCAACCCCAACGCCACCGCCGTCAGCGCGGCGAACGTGGCGCTCGCCGGGCTCCTGCTGGGAACCGGGTACGTCCTCACCGGGGAGCTCGCGATCCCGATCGGCATCCACATAACCTGGAACATCTTCGAGGGCGTGGTCTACGGACTACCGGTGAGCGGCACCTCTCCGGTCGGGGCGGTCTTCTTCGCCAGCCGCGAGCGCGGGCCGGACGTCTGGACCGGCGGGGCGTTCGGCCCGGAGGGTGGGCTGCTCGTGACCGCCGCGGTGCTCGTCGGGATGGTGATCACCGCCGGGTGGGTGAAGCTCAGCCGGGGACGGCTCGGGATCCGAGAAGAACTCGCCCGGAGGCCGGGGGAAGATGGTGCGAAATCCGACCGCATGCGCTAGGCTATCCGCCGGAAGAGCATCCCGCGTCGGGAGGAAGAAACAGCCTTGGGGATCATCGTCCAGAAGTACGGCGGAAGCTCGGTCGCGACCGCCGAGCACATAAAAGCAGTGGCCGGGCGCGTCGCCCGGACGAGAAGGTCGGGGGTGGACCTCGTGGTGACGGTCTCGGCGATGGGCAAGACGACCGACAACCTGCTGCACCTCGCCTCCGAGGTGAGCGAGAACCCCTCCCCGCGCGAGATAGACCAGCTGCTGGCGACCGGTGAAGAGCAATCGGTAGCGCTCCTGGCGATGGCGCTCTCCGACCGGGGGGTCGAGGCCGTCTCCCTGACCGGCCCGCAGGCCGGGATGAGGACGACCGGCCGCTACGGCTCGGGGATCATCTCCGAGGTGCGCCCGGATCGAATAAAGAAACTGCTCGGCGAGGGAAAGGTCGTGATCGTCGCGGGCTTTCAGGGGATGAACTCTTTGGGCGACGTGATGACGCTCGGGCGGGGCGGATCGGACACGACCGCGGTCGCGCTCGCCGCGGCGCTCGGGGCCAGCCGCTGCGAGATCTACACCGACGTAGACGGCGTCTACACCGCGGACCCGAGGATCGTCCCCGCAGCGCGCAGGATACCCGAGATCTCCACCGCCGAGATGGCGGAGATGGCCTGGCGGGGGGCGAAGGTCATGCACCCGCGGGCGGTCGAGCTCGCCGCGCTCTACGGGGTGGAGGTGCACGTGAAGAGCTCCTTCGAAGAGGGTCCGGGCACGGTGATAAGGGGAGGTGACGTCTTGGAACACCTGGAGACGCGGGAGACGGTCGCCGGGATAGTCCACGACCTGGACGTCTCGCGCATCACGCTGCGTGGGATCCGCACGGGCCCGGGGACGCTAAGCAAGGTCTTCGAACCGCTCGCCGGGCGCGGCATCTCGGTCGACGTCATCGTCGAGAGCGCGAACCGCGAGGGCATCTCCGACGTGGCGTTCACCGTGCGGCGCGGCGACTACGAGGAGGCCAGGGAGCTCGCCGGGGAGGTCGCCTCCTCCCTGGGCGGCGAGGCCGAGGGCGAACTGGGCCTGGCGAAGGTCTCGGTGGTCGGGACCGGCATGCTCAACCGCCCCGGATACGCGGCCAGGATGTTCGCCTCTTTGGGTCGGGCGGGCATCCCGATCCGGATGGTCTCGACCTCGGAGATACAGGTAACATGTGTTATACCCGTGGAGAGGGTGGAGGAGGCGGTAAGAAGCCTCCACAGGGACTTCGAGCTGGAGGAGAGAGATGTTTAGAGGCACCTTCACCGCGCTCGTCACACCGTTCAGAAACGGCGAGGTCGACGTCGAGGCGCTCGAAGGGCTGGTGGAGTTCCAGATCAACCAGGGCGTCGACGGCCTCGTCCCCTGCGGCACGACGGGGGAGAGCCCGACCCTCTCCGAAGAGGAGGACCGGCTCGTCGTCGAGACCGTGGTCCGGGTGGCGAACGGTCGGGTTCCGGTGATCGCGGGCACCGGCTCGAACAGCACCGACATGGCGATCCGCTACACGAAGATGGCCGAGGAGGCGGGCGCCGACGGCTCGCTGCAGGTCACCCCCTACTACAACAAGCCGACCCAGGAGGGGCTCTACCGCCACTTCGCCGCGATCGCGGAGAGCACCTCGCTCCCCCTGATCCTCTACAACATCCCCTCCCGCACGGGGGTCGCACTCTCGGCGGAGACAACCGCGCGCCTGGCGGAGATCCCGAACGTCGTCGGAACGAAGGAGGCGACCCACTCGATGGACCTCGCCGCCGACATCCGCCGGACGTGCGGGGAGGAGTTCGTCATCCTCTCCGGGGACGACTCGCTGACGCTCCCGATCATCGCGCTCGGCGGCGACGGCGTGATCTCGGTGGCTTCGAACGTCGCCCCGGCGGCCGTCTCGCGGATGGTCCGCACGCTCCTCTCGGGCGACTTCGCGCGCGGACGCGAGATGCACTACGAGCTCCTGCCCCTCTTCCGGGCGCTCTTCATCGAGACGAACCCCATCCCCGTGAAGACCGCAGCCTCGCTGCTGGGGCTCTGCTCGGACGAGATGCGGCTGCCGCTCTCGCCGATGGAGGGGGAGAACCTCCGCAGGCTGCAGGAGGTACTCGAGCGCCACTCCCACCTGCTCCCCACCCCCGAAGAAGTGTGATAAGAGCAGCGATCATCGGGGCGGCGGGCCGGATGGGCCGCGAGCTCTGTCGGGCCGTGCTAGAGAGCGAGGACCTCGAGCTCGCCGGAGGGGTGGTCCGGTCCGACTCGGAGCACCTGGGCGAGGACCTGGGCGAGCTGTGCGGGTGGGGCCGGGTCGGCGTCGCCGCCACGGAGGCCCCTCCGGAGGACGCGGAGGTCCTGATCGAGTTCACGACACCGGAGGCGACCGTGGAGCACCTCGCCTACGCGAAGCCCGCCGTGATCGGGACGACCGGGCTCTCCGAGGAGCAGACGGAGCAGGTGAGGGAGGCCGCCGGGAGGGTGCCCATCGTGCTCGCCCCGAACACGAGCGTCGGGGTGAACCTCCTGCGCGAAGTGGTGCGCCTGCTCTCGGAGCGGCTCGGCGGGTCCTACGACATAGAGCTCGTCGAGGCCCACCACAGGAACAAGCGGGACGCTCCCTCGGGGACGGCGCTGCTCCTGGCGCGCGCCGCCGCGGAAGGGAGAGGCGTGAAGCTGGAGGAAGTCGCCACCTTCGGCCGCGAGGGTGTGGCCCCGCGGAAGAAAGGCGAGATCGGGGTGCACGCCGTCCGTGGCGGGGCGGTCGTCGGGGAGCACCGCCTCCTCTTCCTCGGGGACGACGAGGAGGTGGAGGTGACCCACCGCGCCCTCTCCAGGAGGGTCTTCGCCACGGGCGCCCTCAAAGCCGCGAGGTTCGCCGCTACGGCGGAACCGGGTCTCTACTCGATGCGCGAGGTACTCGGCTAGGAGCGAGTCCAACACCGGCCCCTTCGTCCTCTAAACGCCGACCTCCAGGGCGAGGAACTCCGCCCCCTCCTCTCCCGGCCGGACAACGGGTGGCCCCCTGCGCACCAGAAGGCTCACACCGCCGACGTTCTCGAACAGTATCAACCAGCCGCGTCCGGGCACGAAGCAGCGCACGTAGCGGCACACGTACGTACCGGGCCGGACGGAGTCGGGGACGATCCCCTCGAGGCTCGCGACGACACAGGGCCGGCCGTCCTCAATGGTGTACTCGCGGCTCCGCTCCAGCAACACGATGCGGTTCCCATACGCCGCACCACCGAAGGTGGTCCTGTGGAATTCGACCATGACCGCCTCGAACTCCCTCTCCCACCTGAACCGGAGTACGGCACGGACCGTATCCCCGGGCGAGCAAGCGGTATTTCGCATCAGATCCATCATAGTCAAACCCTCACACGTAGTACCTCAAGAGCACGTAAGCCGTCGCCACGACGAGCGAAAGGACGGTCACCGGGATGCCATAGATCATGAACCGGAAAAAAGAGATCCTCCTGCCAGCCCGCTCGCTCATGCCGGCGACGACGACGTTCGCCGAAGCCCCGATCAGGGTGGCGTTGCCGCCGAAGTCCGCCCCGAGGGCGAGCGCCCACCACAGCGGCCGGATCTCGGCATCGGAGAGCCCCTGAGCCTGGGCCAGTTCCTTGATCACGGGGACCATGGTGGCCGTGAAGGGTATGTTGTCCACGATGCCGGAGGCGAACGCGCTGCCCCAGATGATCGCGACCGCCGTGGCGACGGAGGTGGGCTCCCCGATACCGGCCAGAAGCTGGGCGATCCTGCCCACGGCTCCGGTGGCCTGCAGCCCGCCGACCAGAACGAAGAGCCCGACGAAGAACAGCAGCGTGGGCCACTCGACGTCCCGCAACACCTTCTCCACATCGCTCCTGGCGTAGAGCATGAGGACGGCGGCCCCGAACAGGGCCACGGTGGCCGCCTCGAGGTGCAGGAAGCCGTGCAGGAAGAAGGCCCCCACCACGGCACCGAGGACCAGGAGCGACTTGCGGAGCAGGACCGCATCCCGGATGGCCCCCCGGGCATCGAGCCTCTGGACGTCCGCCTCCGCACCCTTGCTGTACCGCAGGTCCCTGCGGAACACCACGTACAGGTACGTCAGAACCACCGGAAGGGAGAGGATCACCACCGGAGCGAGGTTCGAGACGAAGTCGGTGAAGGACAGCCCAGCGGCGCTCCCGATCAGGATGTTCGGCGGATCGCCGATGAGCGTGGCTGCGCCACCCACGTTCGACGCCATGACCTGGGCGAGCAGGAAAGGAACCGGCGAGACCCTCAGGGTGTCGGCTATCAGGAACGTCACCGGGACCATGAGTATCACCGTCGTCACGTTGTCCAGGAAGGCGGAGAGGACGGCCGTCGTCACGCTGAGCAGCACCAGTATCCTCCCAGGCCGGGCCTTGCCCCACTGGGCGCTCTTTATGGCCAGGTACTCGAACAGGCCGGTCTGGTTCAGGATCGCGACCATCACCATCATCCCCGCCAGGAGACCGATGGTGTTCCAATCTATGAACTTGACCGCGGCCTCGTGCTGCCCGACCACGCCGAAGGAGATCACCACGGCCGCACCGAGGAGGGCCGCGACCGTGCGGTTGACCAGCTCGGCCGCGATGACCAAAAGTACCGCGACGAAGACCGCTACTGCAAAAACTTCCGCCATCAAAACCGCACCATCTCCGAATCCCCGCCTCCCGTCGAGACCGATAAACCTTCGTTTGCATAGCTTGTCATCGAAACCTGGGAGCGAATTAGGAAGAACATTAGAGTTTTCTCACAGAAGCTCCCCCGGCCCCTACCCGCGCACGCCCCCCAGGTTGAGCCCGATGACCCCGGCGATTATCAGCAGAAGCGAGACCATCTTCAGCGCCGTCACCGGCTCCCGGAACCACAGCACCCCGACCAGCGCGATCATCGCCGTCCCAACCCCGCTCCACACCGCGTACGCCACGCTCACGTCTATCTTCTTGAGCGCGAGCGTGAACAGATAGAGGCTCACCCCATACAGTACGAGGATCGCCGCCGAAGGGCCCGGCCGCGTAAAACCCTCCGAAAGCTTCATAGCACTCGTCCCCGCGACCTCGAGCACTATCGCCACGACCAGATAGAACCAGAAGAGCACTACCCGACCTCCGTCAGCCTCAACACGACGACCCCGGCCAGGATGAGGGCTATCGCCCCGACCCGCAGGAGACCCGCAGGCTCCCCGAGAAACACTATCCCGAACGCCACCGTCCCCGCCGCCCCGATCCCGGTCCATACCGCATACGCCGTCCCCACCGGTAACCCCCGCATCGCCCACGCCAGCAAAGAGAAGCTCATCGCTCCCGAAACCACCATCCCGACCACCGGCCAAGGCCGCGTGAACCCCTGCGAGAGCTTGAGCCCCAGCGCAAACCCAACCTCGAAAAATCCCGCCACTACCAGAAGCAACCAGGCCATGTCCCTCCTTTACGTTTTATTTCGGATGATCGTTATAATATATTTCAGCGGGGAGACAAGCTGGAGGTTCGAATTGCCGAGGGTGGTGGATCACGAGAGGCGGAGGAGAGAGATAGCGGAGGCGGCGTGGCGGGCCGTGGCGAGGGGGGGGCTGGAGGCTGCGACGGTGCGTGAGATCGCCTCTGAGGCCGGGTATTCCACGGGGGTTCTGGCGCACTACTTCGAGGACAAGGACGCGTTGCTGGTACACACGCTACACGTCTCGGTAGAGAGAGCCGTGGGACGCTTCGAGCGTGGGATCCGCGGCAAGGTGGGGATCGAGGCGCTCAGGGCCGTGTTGTTGGAGGCGCTGCCGCTGGACGAGGAGAGGGCCGAGGAGATGCGCGTCTGGCTCGAGTTCTGGGCACGGGCGGCGCGGGACGAGGCGCTGAGGGCCGAGCAGAACTACTGGTACTCGCTGTGGCGCGGCGTGGTGCGGGCGCTGGTGGAGGAATCCCAGCGGCGGGGGGATCTCGGCTCTACGCTGGACCCCGTGCGGGAGGCCAACTCGCTCGTCGCGCTGGTGGACGGCGTTGGGATGCAGGCCGTCTTCGAACCCGGGAAGTGGCCGCCGGAGGAGCAGAGGGCGCTGCTGGACGCACATCTGGAGAGGCTGCGTGGGGCGGCGAGATAAAATCCCCGCGGGGTAGGGTGCGCTGGTAGGATGATTTGAGGGCCGCGCGGGCGCGGCCGAAGTTCGGCCGGCGGCATCCCGCCGGCCCTGACCGGGAGGTTCGGCCGGGTGGTTCAGGGTGTCCGCAGGCTGCAGCGAGCCGTGCACGGACTGCTCGCGAGCAACCGCCGGCGGGTGCTGTTGCTGCTCTTCTTCGTGGTCGCTCTCGACTACGCCGAGCGCGGGCTCATAGGGGCCATAGGCCCCACGCTCAAGCACGCCTTCGGGATAGGAAACTTCCGGCTCGGGATGCTCTCCACGGCGCTGCTCTTCGTCAGCGCCGGGGCCGCCGTACCGCTCGGGATGCTCGCCGACAGGGCCCGGCGCACGTTGCTGCTGGCGGGGAGCTTCGTGGTATGGGCGGCGGCCATGGGTGCGCTCGGAGCCTCGACCGGCTTCTGGATGTTCTTCGGGACGAGCTTCGCCCTCGGGATGGCAGCGGCGACCTCCGGCCCCGTGATACCTTCCCTGATCGGGGACATCGTCCCGGCGGCGAGGCGGTCGCGGGCGCTCGGCATCGTCAACGCGGGCGTCCTGATCGGGCTGGGCATAGGATACGTGCTCCCGCCCATCCTCTCGCGGGTGGCCTCCTGGCGGTGGAACTTCTGGCTGCTCGCCGCGGGCGGGGCGGCTCTCGCGCTCGCCCTCTGGAGGGTCGGGGAGCCGGAGCGGGTCGGGGCCGAAGGCCCGGAGGAAGGGGGCGAGGAGAGCCTGGTGCGCAGGCTCGTGCGCGAGCGCGGCGTCGAGCCGAGCCCGCACGGGCTGCTGGAGCACGACCCCTCCGAGATGTCCATGTGGGAGGCGGCGAAGTACACGGTCGAGGTACGCACCGACCTCATCGTGCTCGTGGCCCGGTCGGTGGGTGACTTCTTCTTCCAGGCCATCGCCACCTTCGCCATAGTGTTTGCCACCGGCTGGTACGGCATCTCGCAGGGCGAGGCCAACCTCGCGATCCTCGTCGTGGGCATCGGCGCGGTGGCGGGGGTGGTGGCGCTCAGCCGACTGAGCGACGCGCTGCTGCGGCGCGGGGTGGTGAACAGCAGGATCCTGGTGGGTTCGGTGAGCTACGTGCTCTCGGTGGTCGCGCTCTACCCGGCGTTCATCTCGCGCTCGCTCTCCGTCTCCATCCCCTTCTTCGCCGCCGGGGCGTTCTTCCTCGCAGGGGCGAGGCCGTCGCTCGACGCGATCCGGGTCGACGTGCTGGTGGGTCGTCTGAGGGGGAGGGCGGAGTCGATCCGGCAGGTCCTGCGCTCCGGGGCCGAGGGGCTCGCCCCGGTCTCCTTCGGGGCCCTCTCCGCCGCTCTCGGCGGCGGTTCGCTCGGGTTGGAGAGGGTCTTCCTCGTCCTCCTCCCCCTGCTCGTATTGAACGGTCTGATCCTGTTGCTCGCGCTGCGCACCTACCAGCGGGACGTTGCCGCCGCGATCGTCTCGTCCCAGAAGAGCCCGGGGGATCACTCCGGTACCGAAGCGCGTTAAACTCTCACCCGGTTTCCCGGCGAGAGGAGGAAGAAGATGCCGCACGAAGAGCGTGTCCCGCTCATCCCCCGAGAAGTCCTCTTCGGCAACCCCGAGATGACCTCCCCACGCCTCTCCCCCGACGGCACCCTGCTCTCCTACCTCGCCCCGAAGGACGGGATTCTCAACGTCTGGGTCGGTCCGGCCGGATCGAAGCCGGGCAGCGAAGATTTCCGGCCGGTGACCGACGACGAGAAGCGGGGCATCCGCGCCTACTTCTGGGCCGAGGACGGAGATCACCTCCTCTACCTGCAGGATGAGGACGGAGACGAGAACTGGCGGATGTACGCCGTGAGGCCGAAGGCTGACGAGGTGGCCGCCCGCTCCCTGACACCCTTCGAGAACGTGCAGGTCCGCCCGCTCGAGAAGAGCCGCCGCCACCCGGAAAAGATCCTGATCGAACTCAACCGCCGCAACCCCGAGCTGCACGACGCCTGCGCCCTCGACCTTAAGAGCGGTGAGCTCGAGCTCCTCGCCGAGAACCCGGGCAACGTAGCCGGCTGGCTCGCCGACGCCGACCTGCGGGTGCGCGGCGCGGCCACGGTCTACCCCGACGGCTCCCTCGGGCTCCTCTTCCGCGAGGACGAGCATGCAGAGTGGCGTGAGATACTCCGCTGGAGCGCCGAGGACGGGCTCTCGAGCGGCCCCGTGGGTTTCTCCGGCGACGGACGGAGGATCTTCCTGCGCGACTCCCGTGGCGCCGACGCCGCCCGGCTGGTGGAGCTCGACACAGAGACGGATGAGATCCAAGTCCTGGCCGAAGACCCCCGCTACGACGTCTCCGAGGTGCTCGTCCACCCCGAGACGCGCGAGGTGCAGGCCGTCGCCTTCGCCCGCGCCCGCACCGAGTGGGAGGTGCTCGACGAGGAGATCCGGGAGGACTTCGAGGCGATACGCTC
>Ga0207747_1001410_pt1 | contig 17196 bp, 18 predicted proteins | sample HigsolmetaGSP11D_FD_184839 | JGI IMG/M metagenome (GOLD analysis project Ga0207747, IMG submission 184839) | High solid enriched microbial communities from the Joint BioEnergy Institute, USA - SP1-1-D (SPAdes) | ecosystem: Engineered > Bioreactor > SSF (Solid state fermentation) > Aerobic >...
TGTATTACAATGAAAAGAAGATGCGCGGTTAATCATTGCGCATCTTCTTTCTATGTTTTTTATGATTTTGGGAGCATCGTCAACGAAAGTCTTCCTTTTTGGACGTCGACATTTTCCACCCAGACGGTGACAATATCGCCTACCGAGACGACATCAAGCGGATGTTTGACATGTCCTTTGTTTAATTTTGAAATATGGACAAGCCCGTCTTCTTTCACGCCCACATCAACAAATGCGCCGAAGTCGACAACATTGCGGACGGTTCCCTGCAGCTCCATTCCCGGCTTTAGATCTTCCAGCTTCAAAATATCCTTCTTCAACAGCGGTTTCGGCAGTTCATCGCGCGGATCGCGGCCCGGCCTTGTGAGCGCATCGAAAATATCGTGCAGCGTCGGTTCGCCGATCCCAAGTTTTCCGGCCGTTTCGGCAATGGAAAGCTGCTTAAGCGATTCTTTCAGCTTCTCTGTGCCGAGATCCGATGTGGACATGCCAAGTTCCTCCAGCAATTTTCTTGTAGCCGGATAGCTTTCCGGGTGGATCGGCGTTTTATCCAGCGGTTCATCCCCATCTGTAATGCGGAGAAAACCGATGCTCTGCTCGTATGTTTTTGCACCGAGCCGCGGAATGTTTTTCAGTTCTGCGCGGTTTTTAAACTTGCCATTCTCATCCCGGAAATTCACGATATTGTTGGCAACTGTAGCGCTGAGGCCCGAAACATACTGTAAAAGGGACGGGGAAGCGGTGTTTATATCGACACCAACTTGGTTGACCACCGTTTCCACAACAAAAGTGAGCGATTCATTCAGTTTCTTTTGCGAGACGTCGTGCTGATATTGCCCGACCCCGACCGATTTCGGATCGATTTTTACGAGCTCGGCCAGCGGATCCTGGAGCCTACGTGCAATCGATACGGCACTTCTTTCTTCGACATGGAGGTCCGGAAATTCTTTGCGTGCGAGGTCGGAAGCGGAATAGACACTTGCCCCCGCCTCATTGACAATCGTGTAGGAAACGTCTCCGCCGATTTCTTTTAAAATTCCGGCGACGAACTGTTCGGTTTCCTGGGAAGCCGTGCCGTTTCCAATGGCGATCACTTCAATATGAAAACCGCGAATAATGCCCTTCAAAATTGCTTTCGCTTCTTCCGTTTTCAGTTTCGGCGGATGCGGGTAAATGACGCCGATTTTCAGAACCTTGCCTGTTTCATCTACTACAGCGAGTTTGCAACCTGTCCGGTAGGCGGGATCAACCCCGAGCACCGTCTTTCCTTTTAAAGGCGGCTGTAGAAGCAGGTTCTTCAAGTTTTCCGAGAAAATGTGGATCGCACGGTCTTCCGCTTTCTCAGACAGTTCATTGCGGATTTCCCTTTCAATCGCAGGTTGGATGAGCCGTTTATAGCCGTCTTCCACCGCTTCCTTGACAATCCCGGCCGTAATCGAAGCCTCATTGCGGACCACTTGCCGGTTCAGATAATCCAGAATACGTCCGGTATCGGCCTTCACAGATACCCGGAGAATGTTTTCCTTCTCGCCGCGGTTAAGCGCTAAAACGCGGTGGGGAACGATTTTCCGTACCGGTTCTTCGTATTCGTAATATATTTCATACACTTTTTTCTCATCTTTTTCTGGATCTTTCACTGTGCTTGAGATGATTCCCGTTTTAAATGTTTCCGAACGGATCAAACCGCGATATTTCGGCTCGTCCGATACGATTTCAGCAATGATATCTTTTGCCCCCTGCAGCGCTTCCTCAGCGGATGCAACCTGCTTTTCCTCTGATATGTATGATTCGAGTTCGGCCTTTAGATCCCCTTCGGCAGGAAAAGACAGCATCCATCGCGCCAATGGTTCCAGCCCTTTTTCTTTTGCGATCGTTGCTTTTGTCCGCCGCTTCTGCTTATACGGGCGGTACAGGTCTTCTACAAGCTGAAGCTTATCGGCATTCAAAATTTTCCCTTTCAGCTCGTCCGTTAATTTTCCCTGCTCTTCAATTAAGCGCATTACTTCTTCTTTCCTCTGTTCCAGATTTTGCAGATAATTCCAGCGCTCCATAATGTCCCGGATCTGCACTTCATCAAGCGCCCCGGTCATTTCTTTCCGGTAGCGGGCGATAAACGGCACAGTGTTTCCGCTTTCGAGCAGCTCAATCACATTTCGGATGCTTTTTTCCGAAAACTGTAGTTCCTTCGCCAGCCTGCGGAGAAGCCTTTCATTTTTTTCATTCAAATCAAAACACCACATTTCCTGAACAAATTCAAAACCGTTCTTTTGCTATTTTACCACGGTTTTTGCCGCGAAAAAATTTGTCCAAAATAAAAAAGCTTGCCGCTTACCGCAAGCGCCCGATAATAAAAGTGGCATCGTCATCCATTGCCTGCTGTTTCTTTAACTGGTCGGCAATCAGTTCAATCGATTCGCATTTTTTTAAAAAAGCTTTGACATCCCGTTCTTTTACGCCATCGGAATGGATGATAAATTTGGAGTTTGACTCATAATCAAATGTCTCGGTTTTAAAATGCTGCGGTTTTCCGGATAAATACCCGGTAATCGGCAGCGGATAGGTAAGCCTGCCGCTTGGGGAATACATGTAAAAGCGGATGTTGCCGACACAGCTGTAAACAAATTTGCGTGTTTGAAAGCAAACTTTCAAAATGGCAACAGCCGCCCCCCTCTTCCGGTACAAGGCACGGTTGCATGCTTTCATCAACGCTTCGACATCTTCGTCCGATTGCTCTTTGACTGCTCTTGCGACAGCCTGAGAAGAGTAGTAGGCATATTCCCCACTACCCAGCCCATCCGCCAGCACGCATAAGAAATTATCATCAGTTGCCTTCATAAAGTAGGCATCCCCGCATAATTCCCTGCCAGCCTTTGTTGTTTGGAATCCGTACACTTCTACTGCCTTCGAGCTAAGATAGTTCATAATGGCTAATTCTCCACATGCTGTAATTCACCTTCAATGGCATCCCGCAGTTTTTTTATGGCACGGCGCTGCAGGCGCGAGACATGCATTTGCGAAATCCCCAATTTCTCACCCGTATCTTTTTGGCTCATGTTTTCAATATACGTGTAGTGGATGATTTGGCGTTCCCTGTCACTCAATACATGAAGTACTTTTTCAAGCACGAGCCGCTGATTGACTTTTTCATAACCGTCGTCTTCACTGCCGACCATATCGAGCAGGGTAACGGTGCTGCCGTCTGAATCCGATTCAATGGAATGGTCAACGGAAAGCGCATGGTAGCTTTTGCTTATTTCCATCGCTTCCAGAACTTCTTCTTCCGAAATCTCAAGGCATTCGGCAATTTCGGCAATTTTTGGAGAGCGTTGCAGTTCGTTCGTCAATGTTTCAACGGCAGCCTTGATCCGCGGTCCGAGTTCTTTGATCCGGCGCGGGACATGGACACTCCATGTTTTATCCCTCAGAAATCTTTTGATTTCCCCGATGATGGTCGGAATGGCAAATGATTCAAAGCTTTTCCCGACATTCGGGTCAAAGCGCTGGATGGCGCCGAGCAGGCCAATGATCCCGACCTGGAAAATGTCCTCCTGGTAGGCTTTTCCTTTTGAATATTTGCGGGCCAGCGATTCCACAAGTTTTTTATAATGCGCGACAAGCATTTCCTGTGCCTCTTTGTCGCCGTTTTGCTGATAAGATTGAATCAATTGATTGACATCAATCTGATCAGGTTGAGGCAGTTTTGACATTCGTCTCCACCTGCTCCCCTTGAAGATACTTGGTCATCATGACTGTAATCCCGCCATCATAGTGTATGCGGACTTCATCCATTAAACTTTCAATGAGATAAAGGCCCAAACCTCCTTCTCTCATCAATTCAATTTGTACATCTTCCGTGTACGGCCCTGCGAACTCTTTTACTTTATCAACATCAAAACTTTCTCCTTTATCGGATACCATAACTTCCAAGCGGTTGGGGTAGACGCTGAAGTCGATATTGACTTCCCCGTCTTCTTTATCTTTATAGGCATGCTGGACTGCGTTGGTGATCGCTTCACTTGTGGCGATTTTCAAATCCTCGATGAGTTCGTAGTCAAATCCCATGCGGCTTGCAATACCGGAAATGGTGAGGCGGATAACCCCTACATATTCCGCTTTAGCAGGGATTTTCATACAGATATGATCAAACTCCTCCATGTTTCACACTCCACCTTCTATTTCGGTATTAATCTTCATGATGTCAGAAAGTCCAGTGATATCGAACAGCCGTTTCAACCGGTCGGAAAGGCCCGTCAGCGTGAGGGCACCGTCATTTGCCCGCAAGCTTTTAAACAAGCCGACCAAAACGCCTAAACCGGTACTGTCCATGTAAGAAACATGGGTTAAGTCTATCAAAACTTGCAAACCTTTTTTGCCTTCATAAGGTTTAAATACCTCCCTTAATTTTGGAGCTGTGAATGCGTCGATTTCCCCAGATATTGCTACATTTAAGGCATTTTGCTTTTCCCGGACGTTTACTGCAAAATCCATTTCTTTCACCTCTTTAACATTCAGCACTAAATGGATATTACCCTATCTGTATTGGTTAAAACCTGTTTATGCCGTTCTTTTTAAAATTAACAGGGTAAAATCGTCTCGCAGCTCGAATTCCTGCCATCTTTCCAGTTCCCTGTATACATTTTCAACGATTTCCTGCGCGCATAGCCGGATATTTTTCCGGATTAACGCTGTAATGGTTTCCCTGCTGATAAACCCTTCCTTTGTCCGGCATTCGGTCACGCCGTCCGACAGCAGCACAATCATGTCCCCCGCCATCACATTTCTTGTATATTGGCGGTATTTTGTCTTTTTTTCAATGCCTAAAAGCAGTCCCTTCGCTCTCAAATCTTCAAATTCGTCCGTTGCCGCATGATAGTAAAAACCGGGCTCATGTCCGGCTGATGAATAAGAAAATTTATGTAACACCGGATCATACATGCCGTAAAACATTGTAACAAACATGCTCGGATCGACATTTTGTTCAACAACCCGGTTGAGGTTTTCCAAAATGACGTGCGGCTCGTGGCTGTATTCTGGCAGACTGTCCATCGAATATTTAATCATTGACATGCAAAGCGCCGCCGGAATGCCCTTGCCGATGACATCCGCTATCGCAATGCCGATGCGGCGGTTATCGTCTTCAATAAAGTTATAATAATCCCCGCTCATTTGTTTTGCCGGCACACTGATCACCCCGATATCGATCCCGTCCTGTTCCGGTATCCGTGCCTTCAACAGGGTTTGCTGCATATTGGCTGCAATTTCAATTTCGCTTTTCAGTTCCCTTTGCTTGTTTCTCAAAACTTGCTGCTCACGGTAGACCAGCCCGTAGGCGAGCATCACTTCAAGCAGAACGTCAAAAGACTGTTGTACATACTCGGGGAGATTCGGGTCGATTTGCTGCATGACGGAGCGGTGGCACATGATCATATCTTCGGGGGAGATACGGTTTTCGATCAATTTCCGGCTGAACTTTTCGCATTGGTATAATACTTGTTCATTCGGATGCTGTAAAAAATGCTCGAGAATTTCTTTATATTCTTTTTCCATCGTCTCATGAAAATCCATACTTTCCCTCCTAGCGAACCCATTTGATCGCCGTTACAGTGGTGCCTTTATTCGGCGCTGAATCAATGTCGAATTCATCCATCAGACGCCGCACGCCCGGGAGACCCGCCCCCAAACCACCGGACGTGGAGTAGCCGTCCTCCATTACTTTTCGGATATTTGCGATGCCCGGGCCTTTGTCTTCGGCAATCACTTTCAACCCCTGCTTCCCGTTTTGCCGAACTTTTTCGATCCTGATTTCCCCTTGCCCTGCATAAATAAAAATATTGCGGGCAAGTTCGCTAATGGCTGTTGTAATCCTTGCCTGGTCGACGATGCCGAAATTCAGTTCCCTTGCAATGTTTCTCCCCAGCTGGCGGGCGGCCACAATATCCCACTCATTTAAAATCTTTATACAGGAATGGTTATTCATCTATCTAATCCCCCAATTCCTGTTTTAATTTCTCTAAACCGCTCTCAATATCCAGCGCCGTCAGTACATCATCCATGGTGATTCCCAGTTCGATAAGGGTAATGGCAACAGCCGGCTGGATTCCGGTGATGACCACTTTTGCGCCCAGCATTTTCGACATATTGACCACATCACCCAGCACTTTTGCGATAAACGAATCAATAAAGTCGACGGAGGTGAAGTCGATGACAACACCGCTGGCATTCGTTTCGTAAATTTTTTGGAGAAGATCTTCCTGGAACTCCAAAGCTGTCTGGTCATCAAGTTCCCACTGGATGGACACCAGCAGGCAGTTTCCCAGCTTTAAAATTGGTATGCGCATCAATCAACCCTCCCATTTCACAATTTTCCTTCCCGTCATTTCAAGCGCCTGTTCGATTCCTCTTTGCAGGGTGCTGGTTGTTGTGATATGTTTTAAATCGATGCCTAAATCGACAATCGTCTGTGCAATTTCCGGCCGGATGCCGACAAGCATACATTTTGACCCTACAAGCCGTACGGCATCCGCCGCCTGTAAAATATGATGGGCAACGACTGTATCGACAATCGGAACGCCCGAAATATCAATCAGGACAACTTCAGATTTGTTTTGGACAACCCCGTACAACAGATTTTCCATAATCTGCCTCGACCTTTCCGAGTCAATGGTGCCGACCAAGGGCAGTACAGCGATTTTTTCAAATACAGGAATAAGGGGGGCTGACAATTCCTTTAAAGCAATTTTTTGGAGGGAGACGGTTTTTTCCCAGATGGTGGTATACGCATTTACAAATTCATTTTGCACCGAATTCATCCAATCGCGGAAAATCCCCCAAAATTCGAGCTGCCTTTCAAGCCCGATAGGATGGTTGTCCATCATGATCTTATACACGATATCGCCCAAAATCTGGATGCCGGTGGTGGTAAAAGTAAGCGGCCAGCCCAGCATGGCGATCTTTTCGGCAAACTCGCCGAGCTGCTTTTCGTATTTGTGGTTCGTTTTCGTCAGCCACGCAAGAATGACATCGACAAAATCCCGGCTCGTTTTATCAAACATGCTTCCTTCATTCAACCCGAATATGCGGCCGTCGCCTTTCGACTTCATGGTTTTTATCCATTCTTCCAATATTTCATCTTTATGTTTCGGTATATATTCCGCTAAATACGATTGCATGATCAAACCACTCTCCCATAAAAAGATATGAAGGGCGTTTTAATGGCAGCTTGGCCTTGGCAGCATTGCCCGATTTTACGGAAAGGAACCATTTCCTGTGTGGAAAAGAAAGCGAGCAAGGCGTTCCGTTGATGCGCAGAATGCCGGTCCGGGGATTGGCAGCCGTCTCTAAGAATAGGCCGGGTGATCATATTTATTCGCCAAATCCGCTCCGCATATGGCACGCCCGCGGAGCTCCCCGTTCCCGGCTCAGTCACCCCGCAGAAGTCTTGTAAATTTCACAGAACCAAACGATCATAATGAAAACTGGGCCTTCCTTCCGAAAAAGGATCATGGTGGTATATATGTTATTATATCTTTTTTGAAATGTACGCCTTATGTAAATTCCCGTGAACCAAGGTACCGGTATTTACACCGCCGGATAACTGTATTTACTTACCCTCTTTTGCCATTATTTAAACCCGTTTGTCAGAGCTTTTACAGGCAAAACAAAGCAGGATTGCAAAGCATCATTGCAGGCGGCCCGCTGAAAATTCCCGGTAAAGGCATGAAAAAAACGCCCTTTTTTCCAAGAGCGTCTTAAAATTCGACCAATCCCAGGCTGATTTGCAGGGCGTCGTCTATTTTCTCCATCACTTCTTCATCAAGATGCGTAATCTTATCCGTTAAGCGCTGTTTATCGATCGTACGAATTTGTTCAAGTAGTATAACAGAATCCCGTTCCAAACCGTAACGCTTTGCATCGATTTCCACATGCGTAGGCAATTTAGCTTTTTGGATTTGCGCCGTAATAGCAGCAACAATTACAGTGGGGCTAAAACGGTTTCCGATGTCGTTCTGTAAAATGAGTACCGGACGTACGCCTCCTTGCTCAGAGCCGACCACAGGAGAAAGGTCGGCGAAGTACACGTCTCCACGCTTAACAATCAAAGGATTACCCCCCGCTTACTAGGCTTTCAACTGTATGTTCTGCTTCGTATTCAGCCTGGATCGCTTCAGAGGCAATCTCTAAATTGATTTTTGCCATCTCCATGTAACCGCGCCTCATCGACTCACGGATTTGGCGTTTTTTCCGTTCTTTTAAATACATTTTCGTTGCACGGTAAATTAATTCGTTACGATTCATATTTTCGGTTTCGGCAAATCCATCCAGTTCCGTCAATAGCTGCTGCGGCAATCGGACTAAAATTTCTGTTGAAATGGATTCAGACACCTGCTACACCTCCACACGCTAGACACCGTTCCTCGTTCCATTCTAATCATACCATCAAATTAACTATATGCAAAGGCTAAATCACCATTCCTATCTATTATCGGCAAAAAAATCAAGCAATTATTCAAAATTCGCCAAAACATTTTTCAACTTTCAAGGATTGGATTCGACACACCCGCAACGAAGTTCCCGTTTTTTGTAAAAATACGCGGGACGCGGCTGGAAATAGAGCATGTGACCTCGTAATTAATCGTCTCCAGTTTTTCCGCAATCTCATCAACAGAAATGGATAAATCCCCCTGTTTACCAATGAGCGTTGCTTTTGTTCCGACAGAAACCGGATGTGGAAGTTTCACCATGCACTGATCCATGCAGATTCTGCCGACAATCGGCGCTTTCTCCCCCCCGATGATGACTTCCTGGCCCGAAAGCTTCCGGATCCAGCCGTCCGCATAACCGATCGGCAGTGTGGCGATCCATTCATCGCGGGCAGCCGTATAGGTTGCGCCGTAACTAACTGTATCGCCCGCATGAATTTGTTTTACATGCGTAACTTTTGTATGGAGGGAAAACGCCTCTTTTAAAGAAAACGGCAAAATCGGTTTCAACTCCGGAGAAGGGGAAAGCCCGTACATCGCAATTCCGAGCCGGACCGCATTAAACGGCTCCTGGTCAAACCTCAGTGCCGCGGCACTGTTCGCGCAGTGCACATACGGCGGGCGTGATTCCAGGCTTTCAACCATTTTCCGGAACGTGAGGTACTGTTTTTCATATAACGCCGTATCAGTTTCATCGGCCGTCGCAAAATGGGTAAAAATCCCTTCGAAGCGGAAACATGATTCATTGTTCACCGCTTTTTCCACTTCTTTTAATTCTTCTATTGTCCTGACGCCAATCCGGCCCATGCCGGTATCGCATTTAATATGGACGGGAAGCTTTTCCCTTCCTAAATGCCGGCTGGCTTCCTCCAGCCATTCTTTTTGGAAAACGGTAAGCGAAATGGCGTTTTCGGCCGCCACCCCGGCATCTTGCGGACGGGTCACACCTAAAATCAAAATAGGGGCCTTGATTCCTTTTTTTCTTAACGCGAGCGCTTCATCCAGAAAAGCAACCGCAAGGCCTGATGCGCCGGATTCCAGTGCGGTTTTTGCTACATACTCGGCTCCGTGGCCGTAAGCGTTGGCTTTTACAACCGCAATGATATGCGTATGTTCGGGAAGCAGGCGGCGGACATTCTCAACATTTTCCGCAACCGCATCCAAATCAATTTCTACCCATGTATCCCTGTAAAAAGGATGATCCCCTGTCATTGTTACACTTCCTTTTAATTCTCCAATATATTGATTATCGGATGCAGCCAAGGCAATGTCAATTGTTTTTAAAAGGAAGTTTTTTAAAGTTGTCGTAAAGCAGAAAGATTTTCCGGTAAAACAGAAAAAACTAGGCAAAAAAGTTTAGCCTTCGCTGAGTTCCCAACGGCCGGTCCGTTGCCAAATTTTGGGGAAACGATTTTTGGAAAGATGCCAAGGACCATTCTACGGTTGAATCTTTAACAAAACGGTCCGATATGAACGAAACTGTCAAGGGCCCCCCTCTGATCGAGTCCGGATTATTGGCAATCATCCCCCAATACCTTGGCTCATCTCTCCCTTCATCGGCAACAGCGACTGCGATTTTTTCTTTGAAACGTCAAATGTGAATTTCCACATTATTTCAGATTGTGATTTTCAAATTATTCCAGATGTATAATATTCAATACACGGCTTGATATGGAGTGGTGGGCATGGTAGGCTAGTTAGCTTTGGCGATTTTCTTTTTTCTCCTAGCCTCATCGCCATCAAGCCATGCCCACAGAAGCTCCATGTCAAGCCGCCAAATGGCATCATTATCCGTAATATACAGTGCATATGCTTAATTTTTCGTGAAAAATCTGGAGTAATTTGAAAAAAACCGACTGTCTTTTGCCGAAATAATGTGCCCGTTTACAGTCAAATCCCGCGTATTTTATGGTATCATTTATAGTAGCTAGCTCCTTCCGTTATGTAGCTCTCATTTAGTAACTTTTCTAATTACCATTTTACTAAATTAACCTACGATATAACGAGTAGGGGCTAGTTTCGTTCATTATAACTTAGGCACATTCCAGGAACCATTTTTCAAAGATAATGTTTTAACGAAACGGCCCTTAGGAAGGTTCAATTCAGGAAAATATCTTTTCATTCAGACAAAACAAGTCTGCCCGTACTTTTGGACAGCCCTTCTTTATCTTAAAACCGCTGTTCCGTCCGGCTGATAATGTCTTCCTGCTTCTCAGAACCGTTTCTACGGAGAAAATTTTGCTTTATAATGAGAAAACCCGTCGAGAAAAATGAATTTCTCAACGGGTTTTCTGGTTTAAAAAGAACTTTTGGACAGACCCTTGTATTTTGCCTATTTTTCCGGTTCACCCCCGACAGACTGGGCGATTTCAATCATTTCAGCTGCTGTGAGCGACTTCGATGCAAGCGTATACTCCACCCCGTTTTCCGTCCAGGACAGCGAATCGCCTGTCATCGTGCCGATCGTAAAGCCGAGGTCGGCAATTTTCCCGTTTGCCGGAATCGCTTCCGTTGAAACGGCTGGAAGCACTTCCGCTTTTTCCTCAATCAGCGTGTACATCTTATCCCCTGTATAGGTAAGGATGACGCGCTTGCCGTCTGCCGTGGCGACTTCCTGCTCATCCAAAAGCGTCGTATGCCCGATTTTTGCGGTCGGATACTTAACCGAAAACTCTTTATTTCCGACTTTTGCATCGACTGGCACTTCGAGTTTCGCGCCCGTCATATTCTTTTTCGTGTCAAAAGCGTTATTGTCAAACTTCGCGTTAAAATCCACTTTCGTAAACAGCACTTTGACGAGCGTATTGCGGTCTGTGTCCATCACTTTTACGCTGACCGGCGCAAGCGTTCTTTTATCAAATGCAATTTGCTGGTACGGGAGCATTTTATGGTTTTGGTAACGCGTTTTTGTCTCAAATACATACTGGTTTTTCTTTACGGTCAATTTCGCATCTTTGTCCTCCAATATATCTTTTACAAGCGATTCATAGAGATAGGCCTGGCTCGTATTATTCGGCCAGTCGCTTTGGAACCTGTAGCTTTTGTTTAAAGCAGGTGTCACAACAAATACGCCCTCTTTATTGCGCAAGATCATTTGGCTCTGCCCTTTATCGGCGTTTTTCAGGTTTACCCGGTAATAGCTCGGCTTGTTATGCCACACTTCAATATCGTATGTCCTCGGTCCATTGCCCATCTTTAACGTCATTTTTGCATTCAGCTTATAACCGTCCATTTTTTCCGCTTTTTCGTTCAGTTTTTCGGCGACATCCTGCGGCGACTTGGCCCCGCAGGCGGAAAGCACAAGAATGGCTGCGAATGCTGCAAGCAAAACCCAATACTTTCTCTTCATCCTTTCAACCCCTTTATTGTCTCAATTCTTATGAAGAGAAAGGCCATTCATCAAAAGCCCTGCCTTGTCTCTCCTCTCTTACTCTGAATATATGAGACAACCCGGGCTTGTATGATGGGAAAATGAAAAAACGTTACGGCTCCCGTTCTTCCAGTATCACTTGGGCAAATGCGTATTCGCGGGTGTGTGTAATCGATAAATGGGCAAGCTCCCCTTTAGGCTTTGAAAAATACGGCCGGCCTTTTTCGTCTTTTTTGATCTCAATGTCCTGGAATGATAACGCGACGCCGATCCCTGTGCCGCGTGCTTTTGAAAAAGCTTCTTTTGCGGCAAACCGGCCGGCAAGGAACTCGATTTGCCTGTAACCTTTCAGCGCTTTAAACATTTCCAGTTCGGCTTCTGTTAAAATCCGCTCCGGAAAACGTGGCTGCCTTTCATACAGTTTTTTTATCCTGCCAAGCTCGGCGACATCAATGCCAATCCCTTTAATCAATCGCATCACCTTCTAATTCTTTTTTACAGGCATATGGTATAGATAAGGCTTTTCCAGAAAGGAGTATGACCCATGCTGATCCGCCCGTTCCGTTTTTCTTCCTTTTTCCTGTCTTATCCTGCTGTGTCAGCCATTTTGCTGATCCAATGTATGTTGTTTGCGGCGATGCGGCTGCCCTTTTTCCCGAACATGAAGCTTTTCGAAGCGCTGTCCGGCGTGAACCTGTACATTGCACAGGGGGAGGCCTGGCGCCTTATTTCTCCCGTTTTCGTCCATATCAAGTTCGGCCATTTGCTGATGAATTCTTTTTCGCTCTTGCTGCTCGGGCCTTATTTGGAACATGCCATGGGAAAGTGGAAATTCACCTTGCTCTATTTGGGCAGCGGTTTTTTTGCCAATCTGGCTTCCTTTTTCCTTCTCCCGCTGACCTATAACCATGCCGGGGCAAGCGGCGCCTTGTTCGGGTTGATTGGCGCATACGTCGCCCTCATCCATGTTTTCAGGGAAACAATGCCGAAAACAAGCCGACAAACCATTTTGTCCATCGCCGTCATCTCCGTCGTAATGGCCATGATGCAGCCGGGCGTCAACCATACAGCCCATCTTTCCGGTTTGGTTGCCGGCATGCTGCTTGGGGGCATGCTTTTGAAAAAAAAGGCCCAGTCCCCCGCCTAAAAAAAGCAACGGGCCTCCCGTTGCTTTTTTTATCAAAATAAATCATGTTTAACCGACAGAGAAAGCCGATATATTTGTTGCAGCAAACATCTGCAGCTGATCCTGTTTCGGACAGCCCGCTCATAAAGCTGATGATGCTCTTCTTTTTTTGGCCCCGCCTTGGTTTTCATTAATATGGTTTGCGGTTTGTTGTCGTTCTTCTCGGTTTTCTTCCTTTATTGTAACTGCTGGAAGGTTTCCCTCTTCTGTTATGGTCTTTTTTGTGTGGAAGCGGACGCTCTTCTGTAATGTAGACCGGCGTTTTATCCGGTTCTTTCGTCATCAGTTTTAAAGCAGCCGCTGTCACCTGGACTGGGTCATACGCTTCAAGCAGTTCTTTTGCTACTGCCAAGTATTCATCGATATTGCCTTCTTTAATGGTATCCCCAATGCGTTCCATGGAAAGGCGCTGCTGTCCTTCAAATGCCTCATCCCATGTTGGCGGTCGCATCGGCGTCATTCTTTTTCTCGTTGTTTGTTCAACGGTTCTGAGATAGCCCATCTCGCGCGGCGTGACGAATGTAATCGCCATGCCTTCACGCCCGGCACGGCCCGTTCTTCCGATCCGGTGCACGTATGATTCCGGATCCTGCGGAATATCGTAGTTGTAAACATGCGTCACACCTGAAATATCCAGGCCGCGTGCCGCCACATCGGTTGCTACAAGCACATCAATTTTTCCTTCTTTAAATTTTTTCAAAACCGATAAGCGTTTCGCCTGGCTCAGATCGCCGTGAATGCCTTCTGCCAGATAACCGCGCACGTTCAAGGCGTTTGCCAGTTCATCCACTCTCCGTTTTGTGCGCCCGAACACAATGGCAAGATCCGGAGACTGCACATCCAGGAGCCTTGACAATACATCAAATTTTTCACGTTCCTGGGCTTTAATGTAATACTGTTCAATTAACGGAACGGTCATCTCTTTTGCTTTTACACGGACAAGTTCCGGATTGCGCATGAAGCGCTCGGCAATTTTCCTAATCGGATCTGGCATTGTTGCCGAGAACAAAAGCGTTTGGCGGTCTTCCGGTACATTTGAAAGAATTGCTTCAATATCGTCAATAAAGCCCATATTCAGCATTTCATCCGCTTCATCGAGAACAAGGGTATGCACCTTATCAAGCTTCAGGATGCCACGGTTAATATGGTCAAGAATACGCCCGGGCGTTCCGACGATGATTTGCGGGCGGCTTTTCAACGCCCGGATCTGCCGCTGAATATCCTGCCCCCCGTATACAGCGAGTACGCGAACGTGCGAATCCTGGCCGATGCGGTATAACTCTTCCGACACCTGGATGGCAAGCTCGCGGGTAGGCGCGATGATCATGCCTTGAATATGGTGGTTTCTATGATCAATTTTTTCAATTAACGGAATGCCAAATGCCGCTGTTTTTCCTGTACCTGTCTGCGCCTGGCCGATAATATCTCTGCCTTCCATGCTGAGTGGAATGGTTGCCGCCTGGATCGGTGATGCTTCTTCAAAGCCCATTCTTTTTACGGCTCTTAAAATTGCCGGGCTTAAATCCAACTCTGAAAACTTCGTCAATGCTTCTCAATCTCCTTCTAAACGTTCAACAGGGCCATATCCCTTAAGGGTTTATTCCCTTTTTGGCAAAAAAATATACTCTTATGAGCATTGTCAGCTAAAAGCGTAGACGATGTACGGTTATCGTAACATTAATGCGGCAAGATTTCAATGTATATAAAGAAACGGGGCCCAAACTTGTATAATGAAACGGTTGCATTTATAAGAAGGGCGGCTTGACATGGAATCCGGAGAGCACAATACGCCGCTTTTCGAATTCCGGGGACAGGACTTTTTCAGGTTTGGCGCGGGATGCGGCTGTCCCAAAGCTTGTTTATATTTCCGGAGCGTATCTTTCAATTTTAGTTGTACAGGCCGTTTGCTTTGAATACAAATATACCATACCAATACCATTAGAAAAAAGCGGAGGGGAATATGGAAAGCATAATCAGTTATATATTTTTAGGGCTGTCCCTTGCTGCACCGATCGGCCCGATTAATGCCGCCCAAATCGATAAGGGGATTAAAAATGGATTTTTCCATTCATGGCTGCTCGGTATAGGCGCCATGACCGCAGACGGATGTTATATGTTATTGGTTTATCTCGGAGTTGTGCATCTGCTTAGCATTAATTTTGTCAAATCATTCCTTTGGTTTTTCGGATGTTTTGTTCTTACATATACCGGCATTGAAAGCATGGTTGCCGCAAATCAGCCGATTACAGATGATATGAGGAGCAGGGAAAAACTTTACAAATCCTTTTTGACCGGATTTCTCATGTCCTTGACCAACCCGCTGACCATTTTGTTTTGGCTCGGCGTCTACGGTTCCGTCCTTGCAAAAGCGGCTGAATCTGTCGGGCCCCAGCAGTTTCTCCTGTACAGCTGTGCCATTTTCATCGGCGTGGCGTTGTGGGACTTTTCCATGGCCGCCGTCTCAAGCAGCTTTGGAAAATTGTTAACCAATCGTTTGATTCATTTGATTTCAAAAGTTTCCGGGCTATCCCTTGTTGGCTTTGGCATTTATTTCGGCATTCAGGCAGTGAAGAGCCTTTAACAGCGGTTGATTGTGGGATGAATGCAGTCCGCGTGCCCGCCCGCTTCCGCAAAATAGGAAATGAGTAAAATTGCCGGTCCGTGGGTCGCGGAGCATTGGATTTTTACAAAGGGTACAACTCGGGTGCGAGTCTAAATTTTATAGATTTTTTGGAAAAAAATGTAAAAAAATCGCATTAATGAATACTTTAAGGGGTATGCCATCACACTTGTATTCCTCTCATTGATTTCTTGCAAAAGAAAAGCCAGCGGAAATCATAAAAATATCAGCAGCCGCATCATTCGTTACACCCGGGGGTAATCAATTTTGTCTTCCCGCCCTGGGATGCAAAACGGCAGCTTCATCGGGAAATTGAGCTTATGAGAGGAATTCATGGTGTTCAGCCGGTAGTGGTCGTGGACGAGGCCCATCTTCTTGATCGGGAAATGTTGGAGGAAGTCAGATTCCTGCTGAACTTCAAAATGGATGCCCAAAGCCCTATGAGCCTGATTCTTGTCGGACAAAGTGAATTATGGGACCGCCTGCGCCTCCAATCCTTCACAGCAATCCGCCAAAGGATTGATATTCAATTCAAACTGGGGCATTACGACAGAGCTCAATCTGCAGAATATATTGCCATGCATTTACAATATTCAGGAGTAACTGAGCAAATTTTCACAGATGTAGCTTTAGATGAAATCCATCGTTTTTCCGGGGGAGCCGCAAGGATCATCAACAAGATTTGTACCCACTGTCTACTTTACGGAGCACAAAACAGGCATCGAATCATTGACGATCATATGGTAAAACGTGTGATTGAAGGGGAACTTTCGTGAAATGACAATGATTTAAATTTAAGTATTAAACTCATAGGGGAAGCCACAATAAAGCGCAAACTGGCTTCCCCCTTAATTGACAACAATTCCGTCAATTTCTGGACAAATAACACCGTCAATTTCCTGCCATTTTGGGGCGCCAGTAACAGAATATTACGTAAAATTAGATAATCACAATTGTAAATCATCAGTTTGAATACATTGTGATGAAGTATTACAAGTAATGACCTAAAATATAATCTGTAAGGAGGTGAAAAAATGTTGTTCAAGGAGAGAGAGTTCATTGAATATTTACTGTTGGAAAAAGAAGTAGGTAGAATTTCAGATGTTTGCAGCAATTTGTCATTAAGTTTAAAAGAAGTGGAAGAATTGGTTCAATCAGTCAATAATCTTCTTCCCCATGAATCTATTATTTTAGTTGGTGATCGGATCCAAGTTTCAGAGAAATGTGCTGATGAATTGTATGCAATATTAATAGGAAATCAACAATTTTTCAATGATTATGATCATAATATTGAACTTAGGCGAAATATGGTTGAAATTTATCTAATGGTTCATAAGAGCCAGAAATCGTTACAAACACTTTCCGACAAATTTTATGTGAGCAGAAATACAATGTTTGCCGATTTGAAACAAATAAAGGGAGAATTAAAGAAATTACAATTGGTTGTTGAATATTCCCGCAAAAAAGGATATCTGGTTAAAGGTCCGGAATATTTACTCAGGAATAGAATTGTTGGAACCACGAGGAATTTATTAAAAAC
>Ga0207747_1001411_pt1 | contig 17177 bp, 16 predicted proteins | sample HigsolmetaGSP11D_FD_184839 | JGI IMG/M metagenome (GOLD analysis project Ga0207747, IMG submission 184839) | High solid enriched microbial communities from the Joint BioEnergy Institute, USA - SP1-1-D (SPAdes) | ecosystem: Engineered > Bioreactor > SSF (Solid state fermentation) > Aerobic >...
ATCGAAGTCCGCGCCCGTCACCTGCCACGGCGGAGAGACCCCCAAGGCAGCCTCAAACAGCTTGTCAGTCATACCCGATCCCGTACCTGCTCAGGTCCAGCTTACCCACTCGAAATTGAAAAGAGGCGATTTTCTTCCTCGCGAACGGTGTTTTCATTTGTACCTCGTGGCAGAAGCTGCGCGAGAAGCGATACAGTACGTATAAATAAGAATAAAGAAAGTCGAATTAAACGAAACTAGTTTGGACTCAAATATATTTATTATGGTGGCGCTAATGCAAACGTACAAAATGAGAGGAAAGTACTTTGTGCCTCTAGCAAGCCATATTGGGGCAACAACTAGCGCTAATGAAAGGGTGAGCCCGATGATGCCCATTGAATGGGCTGCTTCTAGAAACCCATTGTGTGCAGATACGGGCAAGAATCCGATAGATGAATAGATGGCGCCTTCATGTTGTCCGGAAAAAACCGAGTTCTTATATGAATTAAATCCATGTCCAATAATCGGGCTTTTAATAAATTCGCTAACCAGGTAGGACCAAATATACCCCCGCCCGCTAAAAGAGGTCCCCTTCCCCTCAATTTCGAGCCCCCCGGTAAGCATAGGGATCAGGGTAATAATTAAGGGGGCCGCTACGGCAAGAGCAGAAATGACAAGCCATGCCTTATGCGTGGTGATTCGAAATAAGCGCAGGGAAGTGAGAAGGTGAAGTAAGACAATCACGCACGCCGCGCCTGTTGAGGTTAATGAGCCGCTACCAAGAACAAGAAAGAAGGAAAGAGCGGCAGGTGCGTATATAAGGGCGGGGCCGCCGCATCGACGCCACCCTAACAAGACCGCTAAGGCGACTGCCGAATAGGTGCCAAGATTATTCTTGTGGTTGAACAAGCCCTGCCAAGATCCCTCGTGGGTTCCAACACTAACTCCGTAGCTTGGAATAAAGAATATGGTGATTAGAGATCCGACAAGAAGAGGGATCAGAGCCATGCTGAGTAGGCGAATATGCTCTTCCGTGGTTCTCTCCGCGGAATGCACAACAACTACGGCTGTGCCTAAGGAAACTAAGAAGGCGGCTTTCAACGCCACAAGCACATCATCTGTCCAAGCACACGAGGACAGCGCTAGCACAGCAATCGCTATAGGCACCTTGCCTCGCGACAGATTGATTGCTCCGCGTGAATATGCAATGACGAGCAAAACCAATAGCGCCATCACACACCAAGCTGGTGTGACGTAATTGAGTACGCCATGATAGGCGACGTGATTGTTGAGGCCTTCGTCTCGCGCCCCACCATCCTTAAAGAGCTCCAAGGTCCCGGAAGAGATAATGATGAGTAGAATGACGGTGCTACCAAGTAGCGTTCCGCTGTCTAGTTTAAGTCGCATTCGAACGCTCCTGTTCCGTAACGGACTTGGCCTGGACGTACACCATAGAGAGGCCAAAGTCAGCAATGACTAGGGCCAAGCCTGTGATGGCAGTAATCATCGCTACTAAGCCAAACGAGCCTGGATCGAGCAGCCTTGCGAGCAAGACCATGGAGCCCGCTTGCAGTGCAAAACGGAACGCTTGCCCCACACTCGTTGCGGCCGCGCCACGCGCAGCAATTCTCCATAGGCTCATTAATGTTTCCGTCTCAGGAGCATCGTGTATTGAATCAATCTATGAGCAAGAGCCCGAAGTATGAACCTGATACTAGTCCTTCCGTGAAACAGGAGGCTAATTGAGGTGGTGCCGAAGACTCGCCATGAGATTTCGCTTGGATACTTTGCGAAGACGTGATAATGAATAATGTCAATGTCTTCAGGGCTGAGTCCCTGCAAATTACGAATCTTACGGATCCAGGGCATGGATCTGGAAGGATCATAGGATCGTGAAAGTGATCCTTTATCTGATCTGTCGAAATAAACAAGGCCCGGGGATTTGTGAAGACTTATGCCCTGGAGTGCAGCGCAGAGCACGAGATCCCAATCCTGATGCTTAGGCAAAGTCTCGTCGAAGCGCAATCCGAGGTCTCTGCTAAAAGCTAAGGTTGACGTCTGGCAGATGTGCGCGTGCTTAAACATTAGGAAATTGATGAGGTCCCCCCGGCCTATCTGGGATGGGTAATGAGAGCGATCAGGACTTGCCGTGTCGCAGTAATAGAGGGAGCCCTGTTCAAAAATGCTGGCATCGCGATCGAAATCCCTTTCAATGAAGTAGTCATCGCTGTCAAGCAAATAGATTATTTGCCCCGATGCGGAACGGATGCCGGCGTTGCGTGCTACCGCCGCACCAGACTTTTTCCTTAGGCGAATCAAGCGATCCTGGGCTCGGCGCAGATTCAACGATATTGGGGGGGTCGAGGCGTCATCTACGATGATTATCTCTACACTTTCACTACCCGGGCAGGAAAGAACGGAATTGTAAGCGCGTGCGAGCAGGTTCTCACGCCCGTGAGCCGGGATGACCACTGTTGCCTTGAGTGGCGTCTGTCGTGGCATAAATATCCTTGAAATCCTCTTGCAGCTTCAGTTTTAGCTCACGGCCTCGTTCTATCAGAGTCGCTCCCAAGGGCAAATCTTTACGCCATGAATCAAGTGATACAACGGGTACGCCGAGGTCGCCAAAGAGTCCGCGTATCTTTTGATTGAGCCTGCCGTGTGTGGTGGGCAAATAGGTCGTCACGAGCGAGTACCCAATCACCCCCAGCACGACACCCGCCGCAGGCAACATGCGAACCATGTAGTGCCGTAGCGGCACAAAAAACACCTTTCGGTACATGTAGTAATACGCCTGCACGAAATTGATGTGGAACGCGGCGACCAGACACCAGCACAGGAGCTGAATATCCCGCGCAACAATCCCGGTGATGATCGCGGCTACCATGACCCCCGCCGATAGTGTGCCACTCAGAAACAGCAGGTCGGGGCGGTTCATCGCCTGGAAGAAACTGCCGCTGGTCGAAAGCACCACCTGCACAGGGATGGCGATGGCAAGGATGCGGATGATGGGGACTACATCCAGCCATTGCTTGCCGAGGGCAATCAGGACGATCCAGTCGGCGAGGGCGAACATGGCCAAGCCTGCCGCCGCACCGACGAGCGAGAGCTTGAAGGCGAAGTCGCGGTGAATCGCCTCGACCTTTTCACGGTCGCCCGCGTGCTTGCGGATGATGGGCTGGATCGCGGGGGTCATCGCAAAAGTCAGCAGCATTAACGGGTATTTCATCAACTGGTAGGCCTTGTCGTAGTTCCCCAGGGCGGTCGCGCCCATGTACTTGCCGACCAGGATGTTGTCGAGGTTTCGAGAGAAGAAGTTGATGAAGTTGAATCCTAACTGGTAGCCGGAAAAGCCAAGCAGCGGCTTGATCGCCGAGAATCTCATGCCGGGCATCGGGCGGCCGAACTCGGTCTTAGCTGAGAAATACCACGTGACGAGAAACAGGCTCGCGGCACTGAACGCACCCTTTGCAGCCAAGGCGTGGAGTGGATCAATGAGCTGCGACAGCCCGATCACGGCCGACGTGCTGACCACCTCGGCAACGAGCCCCGCGTTGGCGATGCGAAAGAAGGCCTGGTCGCGGAGCAGCAGGGCGTTCGGGACAATGCTGGCAGCGAAGAAGAATAGGCTGATGGCGATATAGGGCACGACCTCGTCCACGCGCGGCAGGGCGTAGAAGAGCAAGAAGGCGGGAGCGAGCGAAGCGAAGAGCAGCGCGAATGCCGTGCCTGCGAAAAGTGTGAGGCCGAAGAGTCCATTCCTGTCGGCCACGTTCAGGCGCTCGACGTTGATGATTGCCGGCCCCAAACCCGCTTCTGCCATCAACTGGAAGAACACGAAGAACACCATGATGGCCGCCACTGTCCCGAAATCCTGGGGCGTGAAGATGCGGGCGAGCACCATCATGGAGAGCAGGTTGACCGCGTAAACGGCGTAGCGGCCAAGCATGCTTTTGGCTATGGCACGGTAGAGGCTGCTGGTATCTTTCATGCACGCATCAGGAGCCTGTCTAGCAATCTTTTGATAGCGACAACTTCGGGAAAAATACAGATCAAGGCTGCTCTAGGATTGATATTTCTCAGGTTCGTTCTAAAGAAAAGCTGCAGCGATTTTTTTCTGATATGGAAGGGTATCTTGCCGTTGAAGGCTGCATGCGCTGTGATGAGTGCCCTGCTGATGGTGCCTTGTATGAACAGGTTGAGTGCTTTTGCAGTCGGGCAGCTTTTGTTTTTTAGTTCGTGCTTTAAGAGTTCTTCTGCTACGGAAAAGTAGCCTTCCACATGCTTCATGCTTTTCTGTTGAGTCATGATCGACTCTGGTCTTACTCTTCGGTGGAAGAAGCGATCTGGCAGGCAGATCGCAGTGGCGCTTGCGTTGTTTATAAGTAGTTTGGTGGTGAATAGATTGTCTTCATGGAGAATTCCAGGGAGAAACCTTTCATCAGGGAATGACTCAGCTCTATACAGATAGCAGCATGGTGACACTATGTAGTTTTTACTTGATATGAATCCCTCAAATAATGCCCTGCATTGAATTCTCTTATTCGTTAATTCTTGAGGTCTGGTGTATTTAAATTTTTTAAGCTCGGAATATGGAATTCCGTCTGCAAATGCAGTTGCATTAAATAGTGCAATGTCTGCGCCGTGGTCTTTTAGTGATCTCAGGCACTTTTCCAGGGTATCTTTCTCAATCCAGTCATCGCTGTCCAGAAAAATTATGTACTGGCCAGAGGCATTCTCTATTCCAGTGTTTCGTGCGCAAGATTGTCCACGATTTTCGGTGGTTATCACTACGATTTCACTATGCCTTTTCTGATATTCAGAAATTATTGCTGCGCTCCCATCAGTGGAGCCATCATTAACGATAATGATCTCCTTGTTTTGATGGGTTTGCCCTACAGCAGAGTCCAGGCATTCGCCGATGTATTTCTCGACGTTGTATACGGGGATGATGATGCTGACTTTGCAGTCTTTAATATCAATCATGCTCAATCACTCCCGAACAGATCGCGGGTATAGAGCATAAAAGAAAGCAGTCAGTTGAGAAAACAGAGTTGGAGTGGTGTCACATCTTAGTGTTTGCCATGCTCCCGGAGCGCAATCCATAGGGCATGCGGGGATGTAATCAAGTAGCGCCAAAAGAGTTTTTTGGGGTCGGTGGCGAGGCGATAGAGCCATTCCAGATTCATGTTCTGCATCCAGAGGGGCGCTCTGCCGTAATCGCCTGTGATGTAGCTATAACAGCCACCGCACGTTATTACCCAGCGCGCGTTAAGCTGCTCACGCCAGCGCACGCAGAACTCCTGCTCTTTGGGTTTTCCTAGGCCTTGAACCCAAAGGACGGAAGCTCCGCTAGCGTTAATCTCGCGAACAACATTCTCCTCTTCATCCAGCGAGAAGAAACCGTTACGACGGCCAGAGATCTTTAGCATTGGATATACCTCGCCAAGAATCTCAGCACAGCGCTTATTGACCTGTTCCTCTGAGCCGAGCAGATAGAACCCATGCCCTGTCCCGCTGAAAGCCTTGGCGAAGTCGTGGATTAGGTCAGTAGTTGCACTCCGCTCCGGAATTCTTGGCAGGCCTAGCTTCCTAGAGAGAGTGACGAGAAATCCGCCGTCGGCGTGAATGATGTCCGCCTGTTGTATGGCTTCACGATAAGTGGAGTTTGTACGGGCTAAGGAAAGTCCTTGACCGTTGACATCAAAGACCAGTTTCGCATTGCAGCCGGCCTCGCAATCGCGCAAAGCGAGGTCTACGAGGTCCTGTCGCGAAACGCAATCAATAAGGAAGTCACCGAAGCGGACTTGGTCAGCGTTGGTATAGGCGCTCATCTATTAATCTTCCCCAAAGAGGTCTCGGCTGTAGACCTTGCTAGCTACATCGCGGATGTCGTCGGTGATGCGGTTGGCGATGATCACATCGGCCTGCCCTTTGAACGCCTCGAGGTCGTTGACCACGCGCGAGTGGAAGAACTCGCTGTCCTTGAGCACGGGCTCGTAGACGATGACCTCGACGCCCTTGGCCTTGATGCGCTTCATGATGCCCTGGACGCTGGAGGCGCGGAAATTGTCCGAACCGGCCTTCATGATCAGGCGGTACACGCCCACCACCTTCGGTTCGCGGCGCAGGATGTCGCTGGCGATAAAGTCCTTGCGGGTGGTGTTGGAATCCACGATGGCGCGCATCAGATTCTGCGGCACGTCCTGATAGTTGGCCAGCAGCTGTTTAGTGTCCTTGGGCAGGCAGTAGCCGCCGTAGCCGAAGCTGGGGTTGTTGTAGTGGTTGCCGATGCGCGGATCTAGGCATACGCCGTCGATGATCTGGCGCGTATCCAGACCGTGTGTACAGGCATAGGTGTCCAGCTCGTTGAAGTAGGCCACGCGCATGGCTAGGTAGGTATTGGCGAACAGCTTGATCGCCTCTGCCTCTGTCGCGTCGGTGAACAGCACCGGCACGTCCTTGTCGATGGCCCCTTCCTGCAGCAGGGCGGCAAATCGCTGGGCGCGCTCGGAGCGCTCGCCCACCACAATGCGGCTCGGATGGAGATTGTCGTATAGTGCACGCCCCTCTCGCAGGAACTCTGGCGAGAAGATTACATTCTCAATGTCCAGGGCCGCTCGGACGCGGCGCGTATATCCCACCGGGACGGTAGACTTAATTACCATCACCGCCGCGGGGTTTATCTCCTTTACGTCCCGGATGACGGACTCCACCGAGGAGGTATTGAAGTAGTTGGTCTGGGGATCGTAGTCCGTGGGCGTGGCGATCACTACGAAATCTGCGCCGGCGTAGGCTTCGTGCTTGTCCAAGGTCGCCTTCAGGTCGAGTGGGCGATTGGCGAGGTAGTCCTCGATCTCCCGGTCCTCGATGGGCGACTTGCGGGCGTTGATCAGTTCAACGCGCTTCGGATCGATATCCAAGGCGACCACACTGTGGTTTTGCGCGAGCAGGACAGCGTTGGATAAGCCGACATAGCCCGCGCCGGCAACAGCAATCTTCATTGGATGCTCCGTTTTGTACTCCGTGAGCCCGTCGTCGGCTCAGTACGCGTTCTTGTTCACAAAGCCCTTGAACACGGTCATCAGGATGATGCGCAGATCGAACCAGGGTGACCAGTTCTGCATGTAGTACAGGTCGTACTCCACGCGGCGTGCCATCTTCTCGATGGTATCGGTTTCCCCGCGCAGGCCGTTGACCTGGGCCCAGCCGGTGATGCCCGGCTTGACCCGGTGCCGCTGCATGTAGCGGTCTACCAGGGTCTTGTACTGCTCGTTATGGGCGATGGCGTGCGGGCGCGGGCCGACGATGGACATCGAGCCCTGCAGCACGTTGATGAACTGGGGGAGTTCGTCCAGGCTGGTGCGGCGCAGGAAGGCACCGAACGGCGTCACGCGCGAATCATTCTTGCGCGCCTGGGTTACCTTGCCGTCTTCCTCCTGGTGCACCCGCATGCTGCGGAACTTCCACACCTCGATGGGCTTGCCGCCCAGGCCGTGGCGCAACTGGCGGAAGAACACCGGTCCGGGCGAGCTGAGCTTCACGCCGATGGCGATCGCGATCATCAGTGGCCAGATCATCAGCAGGATCAGGGAGGCCAGCACCTTGTCCATGGTGGCCTTGATCAGGTGGGCCGGGCCATCCAGGGGGCTGGAGCGCAGGTTGAGTATCGGCAGGCCGCCAATCTGCTCCACCGAATGGTTCAGCAGCTGCAGGCCGAACAGGTCCGGCAGCAGCTTGATGTCCGCGGTCGAGAAATCCAGTTGCCGCAACACGTAGGCGATCTGGTCCTGCTCGCGCATGGGCAGGGCGATCCAGACCTGGTCGATGTGCCGGGCCTCCACGAAGGCGGCCAGCCGGTCCACCCGGCCCATGGGGCGGATGCCATGCAATGCGCAACGGTCGGCGCTGGTGGCAAACCAGCCGACAACCTTGATGCCCATCCAGGGATTGCGGTGCAGCGTGTCGACGATGCGCTGTGCATCCGGGTTGCCACCCACGATCACGGCGGTACGCAGGTCCATGCCGCGTGCACGCGCCCACGAGGCGCAGCCGCGCAGCACGATACGGATGGAGGCGGCGCCGGCCAGGCTCAGGCCGAACCAGGCGCCCAGCCACAGCCGCGACAGTTCGCCGATCATCTGGATCAGGGTCGTGTAGAACAGAACCCCGGTGCAGATCAGCAACCAGCACAGGCCCAGATGCATCAGCTCGGCGCCAAGGCCGCGGCCACGCCAGCTGCGGTAGAGGGAGGAGGACCCGAAGATCAGCAGGCCGAACAGCGTGGTGATCACCACCAGGCTGACGTAGTCCTTCTGCAAGTGCCAGGTACCGAAGCGGATGCGGTACGCCAGCAGCGCACCGCCAACGAGGATCAGCGGGTCCGCAATTCGTATCAGCGCACCGATGGCGGCCGTGAACTTGCTCGCCGTCCGAGGTGGGGCACTGGTTTCCGACCTGATTGGCATGAGCAGCATGGTATTTCCCCTTCATCCATGTGCGTTGCCGGCAGCCGCCGGTTGGGGAGACTTGATGTTGCATTGCAGCATCAAGTCTTGCAAGTCCTTAGTTTGTGCCTCCCGCTCATCCAGTCTGGGAGGCTATGTCAACGGGTTATGGATCTATGTATTCAATATTGTCAAAGTAAAAGTGGCTGTCGCGTTCGCCGGTGAGCGAATAGAGGCTGTACTTGCGCTGCAGGCGTGCGCCACCATCGCGTACCAGCGGATGCCACATCAAACGCGAACGCACCTGGCTGGACCGGGGGAGCAGCAGGTCCATCGGCACGGACAGGTAAATGCCCTTGTCGAAGCTGCCTTCGCCGAACTCCGCCGACGAGACATCGGTCTTGGTGGCAAACGCGCCCATTACCACGCCATTGCGGAACATGCGCGAGACATCCAGGGTCACGCCCCAGTCGCCGGCCAGGTAGCGTCCGGCGGAGGTGGCCACCTGCACGCGGCCGTCGTCGCCGAAGTGGGTGTAAAGCGTCGCGTGTCCGGTCGCGACCTCGTAGTCGCGGAACGAGAACTTCTGGTCGAAGTCGCGCTGCTTGACCCAGTTGGCCTCCACGCCCAGTGCCCAGCGCTGGCCGACGGGACGGTACAGCAACTCGCCGCCTACGCCGCCGTACATCATCTCCAGCAGGCCCGCATAGGCCATGCCGTACAGGTCACGGCCCAGCGCATGCACCGTGGTGACCTGCAGGTTCGGGATGGTGACGTCGGAGGTGGTGACGTAGTGGCGGATGTCGGTGCGGACGCGCGGCAGGTTGCTCGGGGCGTCGTACTTGAACTTGCGGAAGTTGTTGTGCACGTCCGCCGCCGTGGTGGCGGTAAGCCAGGTGCTGTCATTGACCCGCAGGCTCGTGTGCAGGTTCGCGGTCAGCTGGTACAGGAAGAAGCCGTCGGGGCCGCCAATGATCTCGTTCAGCCCGGGGGAGACGTGGTAATCGAAGCGTCGCCCCTTCGGTCCCTCGTAGACCACCTCGCCCTCGCGCGAGCTGCCGGGCGGATTGACCTCCACATGGCGCGCCATCTCCGTCAGGTCGATATCGCCCTGCGCATAGGCGTTGAGCGCATTACGAGAGACGCTGCTCTGCGCGATCGGCATGTTTTGCCGCGTGTATTCCAGCGTGACCCAGTCGACACTGGGATCGATCGCCGTATCCAGCACGCGCGCCGCCCGCCCGAGGCCCTCGGTCGGGTAGAAATACTTCAGCTGGGTGCCGTGCAGGATCACCTCGTGGTCGTTGACTTCGACCTTCTGCACGTAGAAGCCGGCGCTGCGGCGCAGCTCCACATCCACGCTCTCCCAGGTATGGCCTGGCAGGAGAGGGTGGTTGTTTGATGCTGCGATTGCCTCGGCATCGGCGCCTTGTGGCGCGCTGCCGGTTGCATCGGCCGGAATGTTGGAGCCTGCGGACGCATCCGTGTTCCTGGCGACTTCGCTGCGAAGCGGGGGCTTCGGCGGGTCCAGCCAGCGGGCCGGGCGCGGCGAGTTCTTCAGGTTGCCGCGCAAGGTAAGTGTCGCCAGCAGCTCGTTGCCGCGCTCCCAACCCAGCGTGATCCGCACGCCGGGCCTGGGGGTGTAAAGCAGGCCCACGTTGATGCGCGAATCCTGCTCCAGCCGGCCGATACGCACTTCGTCATCGTAGTCGTGGCCGTCGTATTCCAGCTTGACCAGCAGCGGCTCCCAGGGGGTCTGCCATGAAACGCCACCAAACACGCCAACCGGGCCGTGCAGCAGGTAGCGCAAGCCGAATTTGCCCGCCTGGGTGATATCGCTGCTGGCACGCGGACGGGTCTTGAAGTCCTCGTCGATCCAGCCGATCGGGTTGGCGATGCCGCCATTGCTGCCCAGGTAACCTGTCGCCAGGCCGAGGCTGGCATCGATGGAGCCGAAGCGCTTGTTGGCAACCACGTACTCGCTGGAGAACAGCCCGGTACCACCGATATCGCGCGCGCCTACCGCGACCTCTGGCAGCCAGCGCCCTTCCTCCCACAGGCGGATCTTGAAGTCGATGGACTTGTCTTTGTAGTTCTGGTCGCCGCTGAACCACTCCGGGCCGTACCTGACGCCCTGGACATTGGCATAGCGGTAAATGCCCTCGAACCAGGGGAACGGCTGCATCGCTACGCTGTAGCGGGTATAGGGCGAGGTATGGCTTGCGGTAAAAGCAAACTCACCCTCGTCGGCCATGCGCGCCGTAGGGGTCTGCAACAGGCCGATGCCGCCCCAGTCGTTCTGCGTGGCCGGCACCTCGGCACGCAGCCCGCCGCATACCGCCAGGCTGAGCAGGCTCAGGGCGGGCAGGGCGCGGCGGCGGAGGTTGTTGCGGCTCATGGCGTCACCAGCCCGTCGTGGGGCAGGGGCAGGGTGGCGAGGAAGGTGGTCATCGCGCCATCCAGCTCGGGCGCGAATTTCTCCGTGGCGCGCGCGCGCAGCGGCACATAGACGATGGCCCCCGGCGCGAGGGCCAGCGGCTCGCTGCGGTTCCACAGGGCGATGCCGAGTGCGTGGATGCTGCCGTCGGGCTGCACCACGTGGATCACGTCGCGGTTGGCCGCCTCACTATCCACCGTGCAATCACGCAGGTAATCGGCCGCGTCGCGCAGCGGCACATGCGCCACTGCGCAGGGCTGTAGCACGGCGCCGATGATGGTCACCGTTGCCGGGCGCTCCGGGAAGTGGAAGCGGTCGCCATCGGCAAGCAGGCGGTTGCGGTCGCCCTTGCTCGCCTCCAGTCGCCGCGGGTTGCCTTCCAGCGGCAGGCGGCCGGTGGCCGGCAAGGCGGAGACCCAGGCATGCAAGGCACGGGCGCGTGCGGCCACGGCAGGCGGCGCTTCGGTGGCCGTGGCCAGGGAATCCAGGTCATGGAGCAGGCCGGCGCGCAGCCTGACCTGCCGGGCAAGTTCTTCCCTGCGGAAGACCGAGGCGCCCAGGGCATAGGCATCACGGCGCGGCATCGCGGCCACGACGGCGTCGTCGAACCGGCTGCCCTCGGGCAGCTGCAAGGTGCCGGCGCGCTGCACCGCGCCCTCGGCGGAGACCTGCAGCATGCGGGGCTGGGCGGCGGAAGCGAAGGAAATGCAGGCCAGCAGGCCGGCCATGGCCATTACCCGCGATCGCATCATTGCGACCTCCGCCGGTAAGGCTTGATCAGACTGATCTCGAGGTAGACATCCGGGGCAGCCAGCTGCCGGCTCTTCCACAGCACGCCGGTGGCCGGATCGACCCAGTAGGTATTGGTGCCTTCCACGCCGGGGCCTTCCAGGCGTTCCTCGTACCTGGCCAGGGTGCGGCTGCGTCCCAGCGGATCCGCCACGGTTTCCTGGCCCACCCGGCGCAGCTGGCCGGTGACCGGCACGCCATAGCGGTAGCCGCTGCGCCAGTCGTAGCGGCGGCTGACAGTGATGCCCGCCTCGCCCACCGTGCGCAGGTCGGTGAACGGGTTGTCGCTTTCGATCCGGGCCTCATCCAGGCCTGCGCGCAGGCCATGGGTGCCACAGAGCACGCCGCCCTCGCACAGGAACACGACGGCCTGCCGGCTATGCCAGGAAAGCCGCCCTTCGTCATCGTTGCCCAGCACCATCACCGCGCGGTACTGGCCATCGTCCATGAGCAGGCTGGCGTAGGGCAGGGCGGCTACCTTGGTTGCGGCCTCGGAGAGGTCGTCCTTGCCGGCCACGGCGGTACGGACGAAGTCCACACTGGTTTGCATCACCGTGCCGCAGCCGGCCAGCATCAGCACCAGCGCCAGGGAAACCAGGGCGCTGGCGCGTGCCGGAAACGGGCTGGAACCGGGGCGGCGGCGGGAGCCGCGGGCCCGGCGGACGGTAGACGCTTGCACGGCGGCCGTCAGTTGTTGGAAAGATCGTTGCTGGTGGCAGCGGCGTTCCGGATGATGCCGGTGAACGGCAGCAGCTGGTTCACGAAGCGGCTCCAGCGGGTGATGCCGGCGGCACCCACGAACACCACGTCGCCGGGCAGCAGTTCGAACTGGCTGGCCACCGCGAATGCGGCGGGGGACTTGGCCTCCAGCTGGTAGACCACGGAAGGCTGCTGCTCCAAGGCATCAGGCTTGGCGCCGCGGATCACGTAAACCGCATTGCCATCCGCCGTGGCCTGCGCCAGGCCGCGTGCACGGCCCAGCGCCTGGCTGAGGCTGATGCTGCCGGTCTTGAAGTTCTGCGCGCCGGGCTGGTTGACCTCGCCCACCACGAAGACTTCCTTGGCATCCAGGAATGGGATGTAGATCTGGTCGTCCGCGCGCAGGTAGATCGGACGACCACCCAGGCGGGTGACGTCCAGCGTATAGGTCACACCGTCGCGGGTAAGCTGCACCCCAGAAAGGTCAGCCTGCGTGGCGTTGTAGCCGGCGTTGCTGATCGCGTCCTGCAGGGTCTGCGGCGTCACGGTCAGGGGTACCACGCGTGACTGCTGGGCCGCACCCGTCACCCACACCCGTTGGCTGCCATAGGTCAGGATCGAGACGTCGACCTGCGGCTCCTGCACGACCCGGGCCAGTTCGCGTGCCAGATGGTCGCGCAGCTCGGTCGGCGTCATGCCTGCGGCCTGGATCTTGCCTACGTACGGATAGAACAGGGTCCCGTCGCTCTGCACCAGTCGGCCGGCGAGGTTGGTCTGCTGCTGTGAACCTGCCGGCACGGTCAGTTCGGGGTGTTCCCACACCGTGATGTAGAGGACATCCCCCACGCCAATCCGGTATGGTTCGGGCTGATAGTCCAGCAATTCCTGAGGAATGCTGTCCGTGGCGCGCCCGGCTTGCTCCTGCGCGATCAGGCGCGGGGTAATGGCGACCAGGTCCAGCTGGTCATTACCGGAAGTTCGGATCTGGCCGGGGCCCGGCTTGGTGCGTGCCAGGTGCTGGCCGGGGGCCCAGACACAGCCGGAAAAGAAAAACGCCGCCATCAGCGCAAGCGCGCCGAACCGGTAGGCTCGATTCATGTCGCTTCCAATCGAGTTCACGGGGGAGGGGACCCCGTACACAAAAAAGCCCGCCGGACATCGAAGGCCGGCGGGCCTTGTGCTCAAGACATCCAGGGCGGGCTATCTGCCGCCGGTGCCACCCGTGCCGCCGGTACCACCCGTGCCGCCAGTGCCACCGGTACCGCCAGTGCCACCCGTGCCCGGATCAGGACCCGGACCCGGGCCCGGGCCCGGGCCGGGACCCGGCTGGGCACGGTTGTCGTTATCGTCATTGATCACCGACAGCACGCCGATGGCCAGCGCGGTGCCAGCCGCGGCCCAGGCAACCGCTTCGCCATCGACGCCGCCACCCGCAGCGGTGTCGCTGCCCGCCGCATCGCCGCTCTCTTCCTGCTGGGCGCTACTGGAATCCTGCGCAAACGCGTACGGCTGCGCGACCAGACCCAGTGCGATGGCCAGACCGACCAACTTGGTCTTCATGGGGGAAACTCCGTTTCAAGATGGACGGGCTACTTCACAGGCCAGACCATAAGCGGGCCCGGGGGGGCTTGTCAATCCGTGGTTTATGCACGAAACCTTCACGCTGTCGCGCTGCAGCATCGGGCTTCATCGGGTAAGCTTGTGCGCGGCCGGGACGTACTGCGCTCCGGGACCATTGGAACCAGTCAGCGCGGGGACCGGCGTTAGTGTTCAGAAAGATCCTGTTCGTCTGTGTGGGCAACATCTGCCGCAGTCCCACGGCGGAGCTGCTGATGCGCCACCGGCTGCAGGGGCGCCCGGGCGTGGAAGTGTCGTCCGCGGGCCTGCAGGCCCTGGTCGGGCGGCCGGTCGATCCGGAAGCGGCCGCCCTGCTCCGCGAGGCGGGCATCGACCCCGACGGGCACCAGGCGCGGCAGGCGACGCCCTCCATACTGGCCGCAGCGGACCTGGTTCTGGTCATGGAGCACGCCCACCAGACCAGGATCGCGCGCGAAGTGCCCCAGGTCAGTGGCAAGACCTTCTTACTCGGCAAGTGGCGGGGGCAGCGCGAGATCCCCGACCCGTACCGCCAGCATCGCGAAGCCTTCGAGCACGTGTACCAACTGATTGATGATTGCGTCGACAGCTGGCTCCCCTACATCAAGTGATGTTGCCGGCGTCACGTTCCCCCGGTCTTACAAATCTGGAAGAGAACTATGGGCAAGGAAAAGGCAGCGGTAACGCCCGCCACTGAAGACGAGATCGACCTGCGGGAACTGGTCGGCGTACTGATTGACCGCAAGTGGTGGGTAATCGCCACCACTGCCGTATTCCTTGCTGCGAGCGTGATTTATGTACTGCTCGCAGCGCCTGTTTACCGGGCCCAGGCCATGGTTCAGGTGGAGTCCAAGATGCCGACCATTCCAGGGCTTGCGGACCTCACTTCCCTGGCAGGTAGCGGTAGCGTTGCGGCAACCACCGAAATAGCACTCCTGCGCTCGCGTACCGTGGTCGGTGCCGCGGTGGATCAGCTCCATCTGGACATCGAGGTCGTCCCCAAGACCTTCCCGGTGATCGGGGGCTTTATCGCGCGCCGCTTTGACCCAGAAAGCGACGGTGAGATTGCGCCTCCTTTTCTGGGGCTGACTAGCTATGGTTGGGGCGGGGAAGCGCTGGAAATCCATCGCCTTGAGGTGCCGTCGAAGCTGATCGACACCGAACTGGAGCTGGAAGTCCTGGAAGGCGGCACCTATGTGCTCCGTGACGAAGATGGCCTGGAGCTCGTCCGGGGCAGGGCCGGCGAGACTGCCCAGGGGGGCAACGTGGTGGTCGACGTGGCCGCGCTGCGGGCCAACCCGGGTATGAAGTTCAAGGTCATCAAGCATCGGCGGCTGGACGTCGTGGCTGCGCTGCAGGAAGAGCTGGGTGCATCGGAGCAGGGCAAGGAATCCGGCATCCTCCAGGTGACTTACGACGACGTCGATCCGGTACGCGCGGAAGCGATCGTGCAAAAAGTGGTCGAGGCCTACGTACGCCAGAACGTCGAGCGCAGCTCGGCCGAAGCCGCGGCTCAGCTGCAGTTCGTCAAGGACCAGCTGCCGGCCGTGCGCAAGCAGGTGGAGGAAGCGCAGGAGGCCATGGCCCGTTACCAGTCCTCGGCCAACTCCGTGGACATCACGATGCAGACCAAGGGCCTGCTGGAGCAGGAGGTCGCGGTCGAAACCAGCATCCAGCAGCTGCGCCTCAAGCAGGCGGAGATGGATCGCAGTTTTACCCGCGACCACCCCGCCTACCGTGCGCTTATGAGCCAGATTGGCGAGCTGGAGGCGCGCAAGGCCGGTTTCCGCCGCCAGATCAGCGAGCTGCCGGATGCCCAGCAGGAGCTGCTGCGCCTGACCCGCGACCTGCAGGTCAGCAACGAGCTCTACACCGCCCTGCTGAACCAGGCCCAGCAGCTGGATGTAGCGCGCGCTGGCACGGTGGGAAATGTACGCATCGTTGATCCCGCCGTGGTCAACATTGCCGAGCCGGTCAAACCGCGCAAGGCGCTCGTGGTACTGGTGGCGACCCTCCTTGGCGCTCTGCTCTCCATCGCCGCGGTGTTCGTGCAGCGCATGCTCAACCCTGGCATCGAAGACCCGGCCGTCATCGAGGAGCTGGGCCTGCCGGTCTATGCGGCCATCCCGCTGAGCAACTCCAAGGCGCTGCCGACGGCCAAGCGTGATCGCCTGGGTGTGCACCATATCCGCGCCGACGGCCGCCGGCACCTGCTGGCCGTCAACGAGCCTGCGGACCTGGCGGTGGAGGCATTGCGCAGTCTGCGCACCAGCCTGCACTTCGCCATGCTGGAGGCCAAGAACAATATCCTCACCATCTGCGGTCCGCGCCCGGGCGTGGGCAAGACCTTCGTCTCCTCCAACCTCGCCGCCGTGATCGCCCAGGCCGGGCAGCGGGTGCTGGTGGTCGATGCCGACATGCGTAAGGGCGCCTTGCACAAGTGGCTGGGCATCAGCCACAAGAACGGCCTGTCCGACGTGCTGGTCGGCAAGCTGGACCTGGACGCGGCCATCCACGCGGTGCCGGACCTGCCGAACATGCACTACATCGTGCGTGGCGACATCCCGCCGAACCCGTCCGAGCTGCTGATGCACCCGCGCTTCAAGCAGATCCTCGACACCCTGGGGCCGCGCTACGACCTGGTGATCATCGATACCCCGCCGATCCTGGCGGTGACCGATGGCGCCATCGTCGGCGCCCACGCCGGTTCGACCCTGCTGGTGACCCGCTTTGGCCTCAACCAGGCCAAGGAGATCGTGCTGGCGCTCAAGCGCTTTGAGCAGAACGGCGTGCAAGTCAAGGGCACGATCTTCAACGCGGTGGAGAAGCGCGCCACCGGCTACTACAGCTACGGCTACTACGAGTACAAGTCGGGCAACACCTGACGATGGACGGCAGGCCGGCACCTCGTGCCGGCCTGCTAACCTTCCGGCCATGGCTTACGAACGTTACGAGCCGGCCACCGCGCCGGGCCCCGGCTGGCGCGAACGCATGGGGCAGTACTGGAAGCTGGTCCGCGGCGACCGCCCGATCGGCGTGCTCCTGCTGCTGTGGCCGACCTGGTGGGCGCTGTGGCTGGCCGCCGGCGGCGTGCCGGATCCCTGCGTAAGCTTCCCCGATCCGCAGACACCCCATAAGTAGAACTTTCTGGCATGTTTTCCCCAGCCAGGAGGTTCCATGAAGAAGTCCCGTTTCACCGAGACCCAGATCGTCTCGATCCTCAAGCAGGC
>Ga0207747_1001413_pt1 | contig 17087 bp, 18 predicted proteins | sample HigsolmetaGSP11D_FD_184839 | JGI IMG/M metagenome (GOLD analysis project Ga0207747, IMG submission 184839) | High solid enriched microbial communities from the Joint BioEnergy Institute, USA - SP1-1-D (SPAdes) | ecosystem: Engineered > Bioreactor > SSF (Solid state fermentation) > Aerobic >...
AAGCTGCCACCGGCGTCCTAAAGGACTTGGCGCCAGCCAAGTATTTCTTTAGTCTTATAGAAAGTATAACTTCCCATACATTCTCGTAAGACATAAGAAATACTAAGCTGCCACCGGCGTCCTAAAGGACTTGGCGCCAGCCAAGTATTTCTTTATGAGGCGCGGGCGACCTCGATCAGTTGGATTCATTGCCGATGAAGGCATCGCGCACCCTGTTCCAGAACGGAAACGACCGGTAGCGCACGAACTTCACCTTCATATCTGCGACGCGGGCGCTTAATCCGCGAAGCCGCGGATATTCCTTGTAGATATGGTCGATGGACAGCAACAGCCGCTTGCCCTCTTCCGGATAGATGTCGCAATGATGGTGCTTGGGCAGCACGATCGAGGAGCCGAGCGTACGGTAGATCCGGTTGTTGATCGAGGCGATCTCGGCGATCTGAATCGCTTCGAGGGAAGGATGGATCATCGCTCCGCCCAGCGCCTTGTTATAGGCGGTACTGCCGGAAGGCGTCGAGATGCAGATGCCATCGCCGCGGAACATCTCGAACTTCGCGTCGTTGATGTTGAGCTGGGCAACGAGCGTCGTTTCGATGCCTTTTAATGTCACTTCGTTCAGCGCATAATATCTCTCTGTGCCGTTATCCGATTCGGCAGTGATCTCGACGATCGGATATTCGACGATCCAATGCTGATCCGGCTTCGGATTCGCAGCCATGCAGTCGATCAGGAGCTCGATCTCATTCGGCTTCCAGTCCGCGTAGAAGCCGAGATGACCGGTATGCACACCGACGAAAGCGACATGTTCGACTCTATTGAAATAGGTATGAAATGCTTGCAGCAATGTACCGTCTCCGCCAATCGAGACCACGATGTCCGGCTCTTCCGCACACCAGCGCAGTCCCTTCTGTTCAGCTTGTCTCCTGAATGATTCGGCCAATTGACGGGAGAGCCCGTCTCCGCGATGATGGATGTAAAAGGTCAAGGCATATACCTCCGCAGCATGTTTCATCTCCATCATAATCAATCGACCCGGCGAAAACAACCTATACTTGCTTCCTTTCGACAAGCTTCATCCAAATGAGCTTCAGCCCATGAATCAGCAGTGACAGAACCAGCATCGCAGCCAGATATGCCAATCCATTGGCGATGGGCAGCGCTGTGATCGATCCCCATGAATCATTAAAGAACACCGCATCAACCGGAGCCAGCCATCTTAACCAGAGTTGCGCAGCAACTGACTCGGGACGAAGCGAATCCCACAGGATGAACACCAGTACAATGGCGACTATGCCGTGCAGGAGACGAGCGATCAGGAAAGGAACATATCGCATGCCGGTATGGCTCATCAGACTTACGATCTGCGCGTGCACGGACAGTCCCGCCCATGAAAGGACAAATGCCGCCGCCATCGCTTTATGCATCAGTTCGACACCTGCCGCATCTCCTGCAGACTTCGCGCCAAGCGTCACCTCGAACAGTCCATTGATAAATGCGTCCGACAGCTCGGGCGGCAAACTTGCTGCCGCGAGCAGCGCTGCGACGATCTTGCCGAGCAAGGGAAGGAGATTCGTACGTGCAGCCAGTTCGATGATCACGGAGAAGAACACGACCAGCCCGCCAATCACGAAGATCATTCTCAGAGCGTTGACGGCTGCATCGCGCAGCATGTTGCCAAACGGCCGCTGCTGGGCGAGACGGGTGTCATGCATGTTGCGGAGAGCGCGTCGTAAGATGCTGCCTTCCTGCACGCCAACCGGAGGAGTCAGGGGCTCCTGGCCAGCATGGAATCGCATCAACAGTCCGATGAGCACGCCTGCTCCGTAATGGGAAACCGCAAGGATCGGAGCGATCTCAGGGTTGTGGAAGAAACCGACGGCTACGGCTCCGATCAGGAAAATCGGATCAGAGGTGGAGGTGAAGGAGACGAGTCGTTCCCCTTCGACACGGTTCACAAGTCTCTGGTCCCACAGCTGGGACGTTAGTCTCGCTCCGATGGGATACCCGGAAGCGAAGCCCATGGCCATGACGAACCCGCCGATTCCCGGTACGCGAAACAGCGGGCGCATCAACGGATCGAGCAATGTGCCGAAGAAATGAACCATGCCGAAGCTGAGCAGCAGTTCAGCAATGATGAAAAATGGGAATAAAGCAGGAAACAGGACATCCCACCAGATGCCTACGCCTGTGAGTGCTGCATTCAGAACTTGCTCCGGATAAGCAAGCATGACTGAGATAAAGGCTGCGGTTATCCAAACTGCGCTGACAGCGACAAACACGCGGTATGCGGTCAAAGGGATTCATCCTCCAGGCTCATCCAGACTAACATTACATTGTATGAGCAGGATGGACAGGTCATGCAAAAAAAGTTTGTCCAGGGTGACATCTGAAACTTTAATCCTAGTACATTTGATGGTATAATGGATCAATATAATCCAACTTTAGGGGGATACGACCTTGATTGATCCCTTATACACAGTCAAATGTACCTGTCTGATGTGCGGCAATGATTATCACACTTCGAAGGTCAGACCAAGCTTCAAGAAGCCATATCAGCGCGATACAGATTTTTGTCTGTATTATCAGGAAATCAATCCCGAGTATTATGTGGTACGGGTGTGCAAGTATTGCGGCTTCGCAGCAACCGAGAACTTCACGATGAAGATCTCGGATTCACAGAAGAGACAATTTCTTGATACGATTGGCATGCATTGGACCGGACGAGACTACGGGGGGGTTCGTTCCTGGAAGGATGCGCTGGAGACATACAAGCTGGCCTTGCTCTGCGCCCAGATCAAGGAGGAGTCGAGCCGCGTGATCGCCGGCATCTTGCATCATATTGCGTGGATGTACCGGTACAAAGGGATGAAAGAGATGGAGGAGAGATTCCTTCGCTATGCGTTGGAAGCATACATGTCACTGTTTGAAGGCGCTGAGAATCAACTGAACGACGCCAAGTTAATGTACCTGATCGGGGAGATCAATCGCCGGCTCAAGAACTACCACGAAGCGGTCAGATGGTTCTCGCGTGTCGTGAATGACAAGCGAATCATGGACTCCAACATGATCCGCGCCTGCCGTGAGCAATGGGGACTCATCAATGATGAGATGCGTGCCGTCCATCAGGAGAAAAATACAGCGAGCAGTCTATGACTGCTCGCTTTCGTCTGTGTTGCTGTTATTTTGATTCTTGCGGGCAAGTTCCGCCAGCTTCTGCATCAGGATATGTTGTGGCATATGCAACAGATGCTCCAGCGGCACATTCAGCTCCTTGGCCAATTTCTGAGCGGTTTCCGGCGATATCTGCAAAGGCCTCATGCGGCAGCCTCCTTCTCGTGTCGTACACCACTAGCTTAGACCAAAGAGGAGACCCGCGTCAATCGAATCGAACCTATGTATCGGATCAGAACTTGAAGATCTGAATGGTCTTCTGCAGATCGATGACCATCGTGGACATGCGCTCTGCTTGTTTCAACATCGCTTCCGCCGAAGTGATCTGTTCGATCATCGACGCGGATACCTGCTCAGTGCCGGCTGCAGATTGCTGCGTGATGGCCGAGATATTCTCCATCGCCGCGGCGATTTTCTTCGCATCTTCCAGCATGCGCCTGCTTTCATTCGCGAAGTTGTTGATCTGTTCGGTGATGAACTTGGTGCTCTCAACGATATCCGCGAAAACGCTCGCGGTTTTCTGGATCAGCTCGTTCTGCTCATTGACGATAGCCTCATTTTTGTGGATGTTCGCGATTGCCTGACGGACGCCTTGCTCGATGCTGCGGACGAGGTTGAACACTTCCTTGGCTGATGCAGCCGATTCTTCAGCGAGATTGCGCACTTCCTGTGCGACGACGGCGAAGCCTTTGCCATGCTCGCCAGCGCGTGCGGCTTCGATCGAGGCGTTCAGCGACAACAGGTTCGTCTGTTCGGCAATTTCCGATATCGTGCGTGTGATCTTCTGGATGCCAGCTGCTGATTTGGCCAGTTCGTCGATGGTTGCTGCCACGTTCCTCGTTGCTTCCACGTTGCTTGCCATGCCCTCTGCCTGACTGTCAACGGCTTTCTGCCCTTGTTCAACCATGGACAGTGTCTTCGCCGAGTGGTTGTTCATCTCCTGCGTGGATTGCACCAGTTCAGTGATCATCTGTTCGATGGATTTGATCGATGTAGAGATGTCGGCGACGTCTTCGGAGATCTGTCCGGCTCCTGTGGCGAGTTCGTTGGTCGATGTGGAGACCTGCTGAAGTACGTCCTTCAGATTGACATTTTTCTGATAAATGTCCCTTCCGGTTTCCGAGACGTGCTTGGACAGCTTGTTGGTATCATTCAATATATCCTTAAGTTTGTCGATCATCTGATTGAAGGTGCGGCCTAATTCGCCCAATGAGTCATTGGAGGTAACGGTTACCCTGGATGTGAAATCGCCTTTGGCCACGTTCATGGCGATGGTCGAGATGTCCCGGATCGGCTCGGTCAATATTCTCTCCAGGAAGCGAATGAAGGGATAGCATGCACCCGCCAGCACAGCAACCAGGATGAAGCCTGACAACGTGTGACCGTTCATCATCATCACGATGAGCAGAGCCAAGGAGAAAGCTGCTACGATCGAATAACAGCCCAAATTCAGCTTTTGCGAGAATGAAAGCGCTTGTAAGCGAGTCATCATAGGCATATCTCCTTTTTATCAATTTAGGATTTATAGGTGCATTATAACATTAGATCCATGAACCGGTCTATGCCAAACATCGATGTAATGTGAGCATAATCTTCATAATTCAGTGAAAATTATAAAGATTATGTAAAAATAATATTGAACCAGTAACATAGGACTAGTATAATTGTACTTGCCTCTCAAAATTTACATAATCATCCTGAAAAGGAGAAGGAGGGAAGTAATGAATCTGGAGCATATGCCTTTGGTCAGACAGCTTGACCTTGTTTTTCGCCAATTGAATGATGAGTTGGCGCAATTGAGTTCTGGTCTTATTTTTGTTCATATTCGCAATAATGTTATCGGGAAGTTCGGCATTCGACATGACCCGATCCAGTCCAGGGGAGGCGGACTGAAGCCTCGGGATCAAGGGCTCAGCGAGATGCATCGCATGGCGTTTCGTCAACTGGCGCTGGAGTCGCTGAAATACAAGACCAATTGGACACACGGCGAGATCCAGTTCGAGTTCGCTCTGCAGAACAATACGCTGGTGGCCAGCGTGCAGTTTGAATCCAATTACAATATGGCCGCCTTGTTCGGCAGAGACAAGCAGAAGCTGACGACAGGGGTATGAATCAGACTGCGAGCCGCAACAGAAAAGCTGTGACAGCGTGTCCGGCGCTGCACAGCTTTTCTGGTCTTATAGAAAGTATAACTTCCCATACATTCTCGTAAGACATAAGAAATACTAAGCTGCCACCGGCGTCCTAAAGGACTTGGCGCCAGCCAGGTATTTCTTTAGTCTTATAGAAAGTATAACTTCCCATACATTCTCGTAAGACATAAGAAATACTAAGCTGCCACCGGCGTCCTAAAGGACTTGGCGCCAGCCAGGTATTTCTTTATTATGGGTTGATGCGGTTCTCTTTTGACAATGGAAGTTGGTTCGGACATACTAGGAGTAGATTGTAGTGGGGGAGAATGATGTGTCATGAGACTGTCTGCGAATCAGAAGCTGGTTTTTATCGGGGACTCGATTACGGATACTGGGCGTGCAAGGCCAATAGGCGAGAAGCCGTTCGGCGGACTGGGCAACGGATACGTCAGCCTGGTTGATGCTTTGCTGAGCGCGGTATACCCTCAGTTGCATATCCGTGTAGTGAATGTTGGAATCAGCGGCAATCGGGTGCGGGATCTCGCTGAGAGATGGCAGTCGGATGTGCTGGACTTGAAGCCGGACTGGCTATCCATCATGATCGGTACAAATGATGTGTGGAGGCAGTTCGACAGTCCAACGATCACAGAATCACATGTTTATGAACAGGAGTACGCCGAAACCTACGACAGACTGCTTGCGCAGACGAGGCCGAAACTGCAAGGTCTGGTGCTGATGACGCCGTTCTATCTGAGTCTGGACATGAACGACCCGATGCGCAAGCGCATGGATGAATATGGTCAGATCGTCAAGGAGCTCGCCGCGAAGCATGATGCTCTCTTCGTGGATACTCAGGCAGCTTACGACCGACTGATGCAGCATGTTCATTCTTACGAGTTAGCCGGTGACCGTATCCATCCGAATACAGCTGGTCATATGGTGCTGGCAAGAGCATTTCTGGATGCGATCGGCTTCTCCTGGGATGGACAGTAATATTCGGTAGTATTGTAGAACGATCAATTAATTCTGTTAAGGGAGAGATGATGGGTGGAGAAAGTTACAAGCGTTGAACAGTACAGACAAATCATCCAGTCGGATCAACCGACGGTGATCAAATATTACACGACCTGGTGCCCGGACTGCAAAAATCTGGATCGCTTCATCGATGATATCATTGCCGAGCACAAGGACAAGCAGTGGTACTCGATTGATGCGGAAGAGCTGCAAACGATCGCGGAAGAGAATGACGTGCGCGGCATTCCGAGTCTGCTGGTGTACAAGAACGGTGAGAAGATTGCTCACCTGCACAGCAAATTCACGAAAACTCCGGAGCAGGTCCGGGAATACCTGGATTCAATCGGCAAGTAAGTTTGTGATTATATGAGCGAGTGGCGCGGACTGTCCTGTTAAGGGATGCGTTTCGCGCTTTTTTTTTTTCATCTGGCTCCCCTCAGTGCATTATCCCCAAGAATCAGGTCCTATGCTCCTCAGCAGCTGCATTGAATAGCGACTTTTCTCTGATGCCCCATTACTTCGCCAAGAGCCTTGACCAATCCCTTACTTACACCTTTCTGAAGTCGAAGTGTTTGCTCGTATCGTGTTAGCTGGTTCTTGTTCACCAGACCTACCGATCAACATCTGGATATTTTTCTATTTTTATTGAAATGAGAACGTATGGAAGATCAAGTTGAAATGTGTACCGGAACACAGGGGCAAGTGTGTATATAAATCTATGATTTTGGACATGATAGAAATAGATTGAAGAGGATCATGTGCAAACGGGGTTGTAATGATGAAAGTCAAATGGAGTGACGTAAAATGGTTGATCGGGATTCTCTGCTTGGCTGGCTCAATTGCAGGTTCCACTGCAATCTCCTATGCGTCCACAGCCAGTGGAGGGAATGATCAATATGGCAATCATACTAGGATATTTGAAGATTTGATATGGTTGGTTGATGTCATGGAACAATTAGGCGAATCGGATATGGCCTTTATCGCATTGGGGTATGGGCAAGTCAAGCTGGGTGATGCAAGTCCTGAGTCGATGGCGAGATCATTGATGGCGGTTTACAATGAGGCTGAGTATACCTCGACGAATGATGCAGCGACCGGTCTCGTCAAGCTCAGTGATCACACGGCTCTGTCGGCAACCATACAGAAGTATTCGGAACCGGAAGCTCTGATCGCGGTCAAATTGATCTCCAAACAGATGGACAACCTGAGCGATTATCAACATTGGTTTGCGCTGATCGAAGAACAACTCTCGGAATCAGGGCTCAAGGTAGATTGGAGGCTGAATGTGCAATCGATGCTTCAGGAGACGCTTGAATCGGAGATTGTCTGGGAAGTATTGGAAGATCATGAAGCAACAAATATACCGGATGGGGAGTATCATGACGTCAACACGATCAGCAGAACCTTCTATGTGCCATATCTTGTGAGCGAAGCGAAGGTACGTGACCACCTCGTTAATGTACAAGCAGCTGTTCATCAATCAACGGTAGATGGCGATTATCGGGTTACACTGGGGGCGCCCCTGATCACAGTGGAATATTGAGCGGGCTGCGATGTCCGCTGGTGGCTGTAATGTGTGGCGAATGTTCGGACAATGCGCAAGGACAATTGCAGTGTAAAGCATCGAACAACCGTGAATGGGATGTCATTACGCGCAGCGATGGCGGGGACACACTGGCCTTATTAGAATATTTGATTCGACCTCTACAGGCGTCATTGGTATAATGACCGTATAGATCAGGTAGAGCAGAGGTGAGCGGGTTGTCCAGTTTGCAAGGCAAGCATATAGCGGTCACCGGCGCCAGAAAAGGTGACGAGATCAGCAAGCTGATCGAAAATCTTGGCGGCACTCCGTACATAAGACCGACTCAGGGTACGATCATACTTGACGAATCTCAGGTAGGGCCAGATATCGAACGTCTGCTGAGAGAAGGAACCGACTGGTTGATTCTCACCACAGGCATTGGTTCGCAAACGCTGTTGGATATGGCAGACCGCATGGGCTATCGAGAACAATTGCTCGAAGTGATGAAGCGAACCAAGATTGCTGCGAGGGGCTACAAGACGAGGAATTTCCTGAAGAGCATCGGCATTGCGCCGAGCATCTCTGACGATGACGGGACTGTGCGCGGCCTCATCCAGAAGTTTGAGTCAGCGAATATATCACTTCGAGGTGAACTTGTCGCGCTGCAGCTCTATGGAGAACGTTCCGCCAAGTTTGAAAAGTGGTTGAAAGATCAAGAGGCCAATTACTATGAGATTATGCCGTATATGCACGTACCTCCGCCTGAGTCGGACATGAAGTCATTCATCGAGGAACTCCTGGCGGGGATATATGATGCGGTGGCGTTTACCAGTGCCATGCAGGTGTATTATCTGTTCGAAGCGGCGAGAAGGTATGACGCCGATCAAGGCTTGCGCGAGTTGTTTGCTGACCGGACGCTGGCAGTGGCAGTCGGCATCGTGACGGCAGAAGCCCTGGAGGAAAACGGGATCAAGCGCATCGTTCAACCGAGTAATCAACGCATGGGCGGCATGATCGTCGAGATGGGTCATTATTTCGCTGCACGGGGGCAAGTGTAACAGGGAAGGAACATTTAAGGCACGCATATTCAGTGTAACGTTCAGGTTACAGAGAGATGCTCCCGAGCATTGGACGGAAACACGAAACACTGAGTGGCGTGCCTTGTTACATTTTTCGAGAGGTTCAGAATGAATGTCTGTCACGCTGAAGGAGCAGCCGGCGCTTCGGCGTGCGTTTTTAATGGCGTATGGATGCGCCAGCCGTCCGCCTGCTTGCGAAGCTCAATCTCGTACAGCTTGAACGAGCCTTCCTGGTCGAACGGAACGCGCAACAAGAAGCGTTTGCTCTTGTCGGTATCATGGATCACGCTGATATTCGCCTGATCCCATAACAGCTTCGACCCTTCGGCATCAGCCGAAGCTCCTACCACGCCGCCGAATTCGACGATGCCGAGCATATCGGCAACGGAGCGGGCAGCATCGGAAGTATAGACATGCTCAAACATCGCCAGGAGGTCATCCTTGGAGCTGATCGCCTCAGACAGTGACAGTTCAGGAATCTCGGGCGTTCCTTCTGGAAGCGCTGGTGACTCATCAAGCGGTTCATCGCTGGATTCGCCCTCAGGCTCAGCTTCGGAGTCCGACGAGATGCCAAATTGATCAAGGACATCCATTTGCATGCGATAGGCTTCTGTAAGCAGAGATCTGACAAATGATTCATCTGCTTGAGTCAGCAGTTGGATATCATCCGTATCGATGGAGGCAATCATCGCCATGATCATCGTAAGCTCATCGATGTCCGCTGGTTCGGTGATCGTGATGCGCAGCAGAATATCGTCGACTGTCTTGATCATGGCAGTGACCCGCGCTTCGTCGCGATATGCGCGGTAGATATAGGCATCCTCCCATTCGTCGTATCTGGCATATTCGGTGAGCTGCTTCGCATTCTCATCCAGCTGCCGGAGCAGGTTTAACAGTTCGTCCGCAGCCAATTGAGCATCGGCTTGCGGCGGCAATGCCTCGATCACCGCTTCTGCCCCAGTTCCCCTGGAGATTGTCATCGTGCCGGAATCCGCATTGATCGTGCTGCGATAACCCGGAAGTATGTATAGATAATATCCGATAGCCTCGTTGGTAACGGCGCTGCTCTGAACAAGAAGAGAAGTGCCATCTGATTTGCGGACGGTTACGTCTTTGGCCAGTTCTGGAACTGCTGGCATCATCGTCGTGACCAGATCTTCGCCATCCGTGCTCTGCCCTTCGGCAAGCAACTGGGATTGATCCGAAGATTTCAGGATTTCTATCGACGCCTCGCGTTGGTCGGTCTGGGACTCTCCATCTGCACTGTTGCTGCATCCTCCGAGCAACAGCATGGTGCAGCAAGCTGCTACAACCCATCTGCGCATCGTTTTCTATCAACTCCTTGCTATGTGGTTTGTGGCAGACATTACTTTTTAAACGTTATTAACGTACAGGAAGTTGCGCCATGTTGCAAGTTCGACACAAATTTAATGTTGCTTTAAGGTAGAATTTAACTGTCTTTAAGTATCGCGACTTATACTCTCTATGTAAATGACTAAGTCTTTGTTGGAGGGGTAGAACAGATGAAAGCAACGCTAAAGAAAGGATTTGTCTTGTGGCTGACGGCATTGCTGTTCATGTTGACGCTTGGCATCACGCCTGCGTATGCTGCGGGCGAGCTTGACCTGTATACCAAGCATGCCAGCATCGCAGTCACTCCAGGAGAGAACATCAGCTATTCGGTAGAAGTGATCAACAACACATCAGCGATTCAGACGGGCAGACTCAGCGTATCCGGTTTGCCAAGCGACTGGACATACTCCCTGCAGTCTTCCTCATACAGCATTGACCGGATCTCCGTGAAGCCGGAGAGCTCGGAAACGATCACGCTGCGGGTGGAAGTGCCTTATCTTGTAGACAAAGGAACTTATTCGTTCAATGTCAATGTCGATGGCATCAGCAAGCTGCCGCTGACGATTACCGTTACGGAGCAAGGCGTATACAGCACGGAGCTGACGGTCGACCAGCCGAACCTGCAAGGCCATGCGGATTCGAACTTTAACTTCTCGGCTACGCTTGAGAACCAATCCGCCGATACGCAAAATTACGCGCTTCAGTACCAGGCAGATCCGGGTTGGAAGATTGAGTTTAAGGTCAGCGGAGACAGCGTAACCGCCGTACAGGTCGATCCATTTGCTTCCCAGTCGATTTCGATCGATGTAACTCCGCCTGACCAAGTGGAAGCAGGCACCTACAAGATCCCGATCCGCGCGGTCAACAACGATACAAACGTAGAGACGGAGCTGGAGGTTGTCATCACCGGTTCATATTCGCTGAAGCTTGGCACAGTAAGCGGAGTGCTCAGCACAGACATCACGGCAGGCGGGGAGAAGACGCTCGATCTGACGGTGCAAAATACCGGTACCATCGAGCTCAAGAACATCAACTTGAGCGCAGTAAGCCCAACGAATTGGGAAGTGACATTTGAGCCTGCGGTAATCGACAGCTTGCCGGCTGGAGAAACGGCGAATGTGCAAGCGATCGTCAAGGCTGACAAGGCATCCATCGCAGGTGACTATGTGGCCAGCATCACCGCTCGCACAAGCGAAACTTCAGATACCGCCGTGTTCCGCATCACCGTTGAAACGTCCATGCTGTGGGGCTTGATCGGAGTTCTGATCATCGTTGTGGTTATCGGAGGAGTCTATTATTTGATCCGCAAGTACGGGAGGAGATAAGGGATGGTCGTCACGAAGGAGGAACCCGTCATCACGTTAAGCGGACTCACGAAACGGTATGGCGAACTGGTCGCGGTCGACCACCTCAGCCTCACGATCCATCGCGGTGAAATATTCGGACTGCTCGGGCCAAACGGCGCGGGGAAATCCACGACGATCCTGATGATGCTTGGGTTATCGGAACCGAGCGAAGGCTCGGCAAATGTTTGCGGCGTCGATCCTACCCGGGAACCGATCCTCGTCAAGCGCAAGGTAGGGTATCTGGCCGACGATGTGGGCTTCTATGAAGACATGAACGCGGTGGAGAATCTGATGTTCACCGCCCGTCTCAATCATATCCCTGATGAGGAGGCGCGCAAGGAAGCTGATCGGCTGCTTGAGCAGGTCGGCCTGAGCGAAGCCAAGCACAAGAAGGTCGGCACCTATTCGCGCGGTATGCGCCAGAGACTCGGCCTGGCGGATGTGTTGATCAAGCGGCCGGAAGTGATCATCCTCGACGAACCGACGCTTGGTCTCGACCCGGAAGGCGTGAAGGAACTCATGCAGCTGATCCGTCGTATGAGCAGGCAAGAGGGGATGACGGTGCTGCTGTCTTCCCACCAGCTGCATCAGGTGCAGGAGGTTTGCGACCGGGTAGGCCTGTTCGTCAAAGGCAAGCTGCTTGCGCAAGGCGATGTCGGTTCACTGGCCAAGCAGTTGTTTCCGAATGAGAAGTTCGAGATTCGCTTCCGCATATCGCCGGCAACGGATGAGCTGATCGGACAGATCCGCGGGCTGGATCAGTCGATAGACGTAGAGTATGATGACAAGGCAGAAGAGTGGGTCATGCACTCGCACGCAGACATCACGCACCTGGTCGCCGAGCTGGCGGTGAAGAACGGGGCAAGATTGCTGTCGCTGAAGCAGCATGACTTCGGTCTCAACGAGATTTATCTGCGGTATTTCGAGGGAGGTGCGGCGTAATGAACAAGCGTACGTTCTGGGTGATCGTGCGCAAGGAAGTGGCCGATTACCTGCACAGCTGGCGCTTCTTCATCCTGATCGGGATCATCATGCTGACCTGCCTGGGATCGCTGTACACCGCGCTGTCCGCCATTTCCAGTTCTGCGGCAGCAGCTGACGCGCGGATCGAGTTCCTGTTCCTGCGCCTGTTTACCGTATCGAACGGCACCGTACCCTCGTTCTTGTCGTTCATCACCTTCCTCGGCCCGCTGCTCGGCATAGGCCTCGGCTTCGATGCGGTCAACTCCGAGCGCAACAAAGGGACGCTCAGCCGCATCCTGGCTCAGCCTGTTCCGCGCGACTATGTGATCAACGCGAAGTTCGTGGCAGCGCTGGCCGTAATCGGCACGTTGTTCCTGGCGCTCGGACTCCTGGTCATGGGACTGGGAATTCTCGTCACCGGCATCGAGCTGTCGTTCGAAGAATTCCTGCGAATCATCAGCTATCTGCTTATGAGCCTCGTCTATGTGGCGTTCTGGCTCAACCTGTCGATCCTGTTCTCGGTGCTGTTCAAGCAGCCGGCAACGGCGGCGCTCGCGGGCATCGCGGTATGGCTGTTCTTCAGCGTCTTCTACAGCATGATCGTGGAACTGCTGGGGAATGCGCTGGCTCCGAGTGAAGTGACGCTGGAGTCTCTGCTCAATTACGAGAGCATCATGATGTTCCTCATGCGCCTGTCGCCGTCCTATCTGTTCGGAGAAGTCACGACGACGCTGCTGTATCCGACGGTGAACACGCTGGGATCGTCGATTCTGGCCAGCCAGAATGAGATGTTCATGATTCCGGATACGCCGCTCAGCTTCCTGCAGAGCCTGCTCGTCAGCTGGCCGCAGTTGACGGCGATGATCGCGGCGACGCTGATCTGCTTCGCCATCTCCTACTACATCTTCATGCGGCAGGAGATTCGCTCCAGATCATAATCATGCCGCTATTACATCAGCAAGTTCGCGCGCACATCCAAAAGGGGGATGTCTGGAGGGGGATGTCTGGTCGCCAAGCGACCGGGCATCCCCCTGTATATTTGAGCGTGTCAGATCCGGCAGATCTGCTTCGGACATAATTCACAATGGCAGATGTCCTTCAGGTAATCGATATCCTGAATTAGCAGATAACCGCCCACGATATCGACGGCGCCTTCCTTCTTCAGGCTGCTGAGCATCCGGCTGACGCTCTCGCGCGCCGCGCCGATATAGTCCGCCAGATCGGTGTTGGTGAGCCGCTGTTTGATCAGGATGCCGTCCGGCGTCTCTTCTCCGTAAGTGTTCGCCAGGCGGATCAAGGTTGAACACAGCGCCCCTTGCTTGCCATACATGATGAGGTCACGGAACTTCGTTTGAGTGATGCGGGAGACGAGTCCCATCCATTTCATCATGTCGATCGCCAGATCGCTGTATTGCCAGAGCAGCAATTCCAGGTCGGTCTTCTGAATGACGCCGACGATGCTGTCCTCATCCGCGATGCCGTTGAAGGATTGAACTGAGTCCTGATACGGATCGAGCTGCCCCACGATGTCCCCTTCCTGGAACACATACAGGACGAATACTTTCCCGTCATTGGAAGTCTTGGTGACTTTCACCCGACCTTTCCTGATATAGTAAAGTTTGTCAGCTGGGTCATTCTCCCAGAACAGCGGAGAGTCCTTGCTCACTTTATGGTCTATCATGATCTCTTGCAGACGTTGCATGTTGATCGGTGAGATGCAGAAATGTGCGCCAACTTCGTTGGTATGCCATAAGGTTTTCATAATGTTCCCTCCTGTCGGGGATTGATGAATTAAGTATAGCACACCGCATCACGGGTGCTGTGTGACAAATATCACACTATTGTGAAAAAAATCACATTAGGTCATCGATTTGTCACATCTGATAAGTGAGGTGTGAGTTCAATCACAGTTGGAGGGAGACAGTTGTTCCTAGAATAGAGCAGTGACAGTTATCACAAAGGAGGGTATCTCATGGAGGCACGACGCGATCAGATGGATTCCAAACAGAAAAATAACGGAAGCAATGAGCAGGGGAATATCCAGGATGAACCGTTAAAGGGAACATTCGCATCAGTGCTAATACTCGGAGCTTTCATCGCAGTGTCATGGTTAGGAGTATTGTGGTTGTTCATTGAACGTTCGTAATGATGGTTGGATTATTAAACAGTGAAGGCAGGGGATAGGGTAATGCATATACACCGTCTGGAAAAAATCTGGCTGATCATCGGCATCGCCATGCTGGTTGTCTTCCTCGTCGCGATCGGATTCAGTGCGTTCGCCATGGGCAACCATCCGCCGGGTCACAGTTCAGCGATCAAGCTGGATCCCGAGAAAGTTTATGAGACGCCTCCGTTCGATAACCCGGGTCTTGAGAGAATCGGCGAGAACGAGTACAACGCCTATATCGTGGCTTACGTCTATGGATACAATCCGGGCAACATCGAAATTCCGGTAGGCGCCACGGTTCACTTCTACGTCACAAGCGCCGACGTGGTGCACGGCTTCAACATTCCTGGCACGATCGTAAACATGATGGCCGTTCCGGGAGAAGTAAACGAAATGACGTATACATTTGAAGAGCCTGCAGAATATTTGCTGCTCTGTAATGAATATTGCGGCATCGGCCATGAGTACATGGCGACGACCATAACGGTGAAAGGGTGATCTCGGTGCATAAAACGACTGATTCGAAGCTGTCTCTGGCCCATATATTGGTCGCCTATGCCGCACTCACCATCGGCGGCATCTGCGGGATGCTTCAAGGTATGGTTCGCGGCGGGGTTATAGAGCTGCCGTATGGGATTGGTTACTATCAACTGTTAACGGCACATGGTGTGCTGATGGCTCTAATATTTACAACCTTCTTCATCATTGGTTTCCTGTACGCCGGCATGGTGCGGACGACTGGTCCGCTGCTGCCGACGGTGAACAAGATCGCCTGGGTAGGCTTCCTGATGATGACGGTCGGCACCGTCCTGGGTGTCATCATGGTGCTGCTCAACAAGGCGACCGTTCTCTACACCTTCTACGCGCCGATGAAAGCTTCGCCCTGGTTCTATGTGGCGCTGGTGCTTATCGTAGTCGGCAGCTGGTGCGCATTGGTGGCGATCATGTCGCAATTCCGTTACTGGAAGAGAACGCATAAAGGCAAGTTGTCGCCGCTTTTCGCCTTCATGGCTGCATCGACGATGATCCTGTGGTTCATCGCTACGCTCGGGGTTGCCGCAACTGTGCTTCTGCAGTTTATCCCGTGGTCGTTCGGCTGGGTAGAGACGATCAACGTTATGATCAGCCGGACCCTGTTCTGGTATTTCGGCCATCCGCTCGTCTACTTCTGGCTGCTTCCAACCTACATGGTATGGTATGTCATCCTGCCGAAAATCATTGGCGGCAAAATCTTCTCTGACTCGATGGCCAGACTGTCATTTGTCCTGTTCCTGATCTTCTCGATTCCGGTCGGCTTGCACCATCAGTTGATGGAGCCGGGCATCTCGCCGACATGGAAGTATATTCAGGTTGTGCTCACGTTCCTCGTCGTCATTCCGTCTCTGATGACTGCCTTCGCGATGTTCGCGACCTTCGAATCGTTCGGCAGATCGAAAGGGGCGAAGGGGCTGTTCGGCTGGATCCGCAAGCTGCCTTATGGTGACGTGCGTTTCCTGGCACCATTCGTCGGCATGCTGCTGTTCATTCCGGCTGGAGCGGGCGGTATCATCAATGCAAGTAACCAGATGAACGCGGTCGTACACAACACCCTGTGGGTAACAGGCCACTTCCATCTGACCGTTGCAACGACCGTCGCGCTCACCTTCTTCGGCGTCACGTACTGGCTGGTTCCGCATCTGACGGGACGGAAGTTCACGAAATCGCTGAACCGCATGGGCATCTGGGTGACGATCACCTGGGCGATTGGCATGGTGCTCATGTCCGGCGCGATGCACATCGTTGGTTTGTTCGGCGCGCCGCGTCGTACAGCCTATACCACCTATAACGACCATACGCTTGCCCTGGAGTGGCTTACTTATGAAAGGGTCATGGCGATCAGCGGCGCGATCCTGTTCATCGCCATCATCCTGCTCGTCATCAGCTTGATCATGATGTTCCGGGCTCCGAAGGGAGAAGAGGAATTCCCGATCGGCGAAGTAAGCGAGTTGGCAGGCGCTACGCCGGCGGTCCTCGACAAATGGTGGATCTGGCTGATCATCCTCGCTGTGCTGATCGTCTTCGCCTACACGATGCCGGTTATCGACCTGATCAACTCCGGTCCTGGATCGAAGGGCTGGGTAACCTGGTAACAATCACCGGTCAACCACTTACCATAAATAAACTTAAGGCCATGCATCCTCTCCTGGAGAGGAATGCATGGCCACTTTTTGGTCTTATAGAAAGTATAACTTCCCATACATTCTCGTAAGACATAAGAAATACTAAGCTGCCACCGGCGTCCTAAAGGACTTGGCGCCAGCCAAGTATTTCTTTAGTCTTATAGAAAGTATAACTTCC
>Ga0207747_1001417_pt1 | contig 17053 bp, 12 predicted proteins | sample HigsolmetaGSP11D_FD_184839 | JGI IMG/M metagenome (GOLD analysis project Ga0207747, IMG submission 184839) | High solid enriched microbial communities from the Joint BioEnergy Institute, USA - SP1-1-D (SPAdes) | ecosystem: Engineered > Bioreactor > SSF (Solid state fermentation) > Aerobic >...
CCCCTTCCGCCGTGAGCCCGTTCAGCTGCTGCCCAGCACCTGGCGAGCCCGCGCGAGGATCTCGTCCGGCGGGCCCTCGGCGCCGATGGCATGCCAGCCCGGCTCGGCGCCAACATCGCCCGTCTCGCGTGCAGCCTGCATGGCGACGACGCGCGCGTCCGCATCCGAGGCATCGCCGCGGCGGGCCTCGACCCGCGCCGTGAGCCGCGCGAGCGGGGCCGAGAGCCACAGCCCGGCGAAGGGGACGCCGGCTTCGGCCGCGAGGGCCGCGGCAGTGGCCCGCTCATGCCGGCGCTGATGCACGGCATCGACGATGACCGGCCAGCCTGCGGCGAGCACCGTGCGCGCATCGCGATACATCCGCTCGTAGACCGCGGCGGACGCTGCCGCGTCATAGGCGCTGCTGGGCAGGCGCTCGGTTTCCGCAACCCCGAAGAGCTGCTTGCGGATGACGTCACTGCGCAGGTGCACGGCGCCCGGCGGGCTGCCGATGAGCGGGGCGAGGGCTGCGGCGAGCGTGCTCTTGCCGCTGCCCGAAAGGCCGCCGATGGCGACGAGCCGAGGCGGCGCACGCGTGAGGACCGCTTCGGCGAGGCCGAAATAGCGGCGGCAGTCCTCCAGCGCCCGCTCGCGCCCGTCGGCCTCGAGATAGGCGAGCCCGGCAACCGTCACCTTCGCCCGGATCGCGGCGCGTATGCTGATGAAGAGCGGCAGCGCCGCAAGACCTGCAAGGTGCGCCGGCTCTCGGCTCTCCACGAGATAGCGGTTGAGGAGGAGGTTGGCCTCGCGCCGCAGGCCCTTTTCGATCAGGTCCATGAGCAGAAAGGCAAGGTCGTAGAGCACGTCAGTCGTCGCCAGCGCCTCGTCGAACTCGAGGGCATCGAAGAGGCGCGGCTTGCCCTCGATGAGGACGATATTCCTGAGATGCAGGTCGCCGTGGCAGCGGCGCACATGGCCCTCCTGTCCGCGCTGCATCAAAAGCCCCCTCAGGCGCTCCAGCGCGTCGAGCGACTGGTGCGTCAGACGCTCAGTGCGCTCCGGCGGAAAGAGGGTTGGATGTTCCAGGAGGCTCGCCCCGTTCTCCGCGATAACGGCCCTGAGCGAGCCGGCGGAATCGACATCACGGCGGACGGATGCGCGCGCATGCGCTTGGGCGACCGCGCGCGCCATCGCGGCGACGATGGCCGGCGCCAGTTCTCCCCCGGCGGCCAGGCGGTCCAGCGTCCTGGTTTCGTCGAAGCGGCGCATATGCACCGCCCATTCCACCACCGTGCCTTCGCCGCCGAGTTGCAGCGTGCCATTGCGACGGACGATGGGGACGAGGCCGAGATAGATGTCCGGCGCGCCGGGGCGGTTGATGGCGATCTCGCGCTCGCACGCGACGCGGCGCTTCTCCAGCGTGGAGAAGTCCATGTAGGGGAAGCGCACGGCGCGCTTGATCTTGTAGGCGTCGTTGCCCGCGAGAAAGATGATCGCGCCGTGCGTGTCGATGCGCTTGACGGGCCCGTCGAGCCCGTGACTGCCCGGCGAGGCGAGGAAGCGCAGGGCCTCGTCCTGCGCTTCGGCGACATGCGAGAGCGGTGTCATCCTGCCTCGGTGAGTGATCAGGCTGGAGAATCAGTGCTCCGTCCGGACCACTCGGCCTTGCGCATGAGCGTCGCGAACTCTTCCGTATAGTCCGTGATCACCTGCTGGGCAAAGGCCGTCTGCCGTTCCACCGCCTCGGGCAGGCCGCGGCAGTGGCCGATGTCGTGCCAGAACGAGGCCTGGGCTTCAAGGCGCCGGGCCATGAAGTGCAGCATCTCCGTGCCGATGGCTACGGGCAGATCGAAGGTCGAGGCCTTGAGCCAGAGCGGGAAGGCCTCGAACGGCCACGGCATGCCGTTGGCGTCGGGACGGCGCGGATGCGTGGCCTGCTTGTCGATGGTCATCGTCTCTCCCTCCCTGTCACTCTGCGAATGCTTGCGCGCGCGGTTGGCCGCGTCGTTGACAGGGATCAAGCGTGTCTGAAAAAGACGGCCACTTTCCGGCTCGCGACGCCCGCCGGTGCGTCCGTCAGGCGGCGAGTATGTGCCCCTTTGTGACGAGAAGCCCCAAGATCCGATCCGCCTCCTGCTCGGGCGTCTCGCTGGAGCCGTCGAGGTGCAGGTCGGGTGCCTCGGGCGGTTCGTAGGGAGAGCCGACGCCTGTGAAGTTCTCGACGAGGCCCTGGCGTGCCCGCCGGTAGAGCCCCTTGGGATCACGCGCGGCGCAGACGTCGAGCGGCGTGTCGACGAAGATCTCGTAGAATGGCACGTCCCTGGCGAGCGCGCGGGCATTCGCCCGGTCCCTGGCGTAGGGCGCGATGGCGGCCACGATGGCGATGAGGCCCGCATCGGCGAGGATGTGTGCGACCTCGGCAAGGCGCCGCACGTTCTCGGCACGCTCGGGCGGCGAGAAGCCGAGATCGCGATTGAGGCCGTGGCGGACGTTATCGCCGTCGAGCACATAGGCGTGGCAGCCGGCTGCGGTGAGCCGGCGCTCCAGCGCATTCGCCACTGTCGACTTGCCGGCGCCCGAGGGGCCAGTGAGCCAGAGGATGGCCGGCTTCTGGCGGCGGGCGGTCGGCCGGTCGGCCGTTTCCGTGTCGAAGTTCTGCCAGTAGACGTTGGCTGCAGCGTTGACCGCCTCCATCACCATGCCCGCCGCGAGGGTCTGGTTGGTCAGGCGGTCGATGAGCAGGAAGGAGCCGAGCGAGCGGTTGTCGTCGTAGCGCTCGACCACCACCGGGCGGGCCGTGGCGATGGATGCGGTGCCGATGTCGTTCGTCTCCAGCATCGTCGCCGGGTCTTCCACCAGGCGCACGATATCAAGCCGGTTGCGCAGGGCGGTGATGCGGCACGGCACGAGATCGTTACCCAGTCGCATGAGCAGCTCCCGGCCCGTGGCGAGCGGCATGTCCGAAAGCCAGACGAGGCGCGCGACGAGGTGATCCACGGCGGCCGGCGGGTTCTCCGGGCAGGCGAAAACCGTGCCGCGGCCGGCCTCGATCTCGCGGTCGAGCACCAGCGTCACGGCCTCGCCAACTCCTGCCTCCTCCAGATCGCCGTCGAAGGTGACGATCCGCGTGATACGGCTCGGCTGTCCGCCGGGCAGGGCGACGACCGTGTCGCCGCGCCGGACGCGGCCGCCGGCAACCGTGCCCTGGTAGCCGCGGAAGTCCAGGTTCGGCCGGCAGACGCGCTGGACGGGAAAGCGCAGACTGCCACGGCTCGGTCGCACGGGTGCGAGCGTCTCGAGGAGGCCGAGCAGCGGCGGGCCGGCGTACCACGGCATCGCCGCGGCGGGGTGGACGACATTTTCGCCGAGGGCCGCCGAGACCGGAATGGGATGGACGACAAGGCCGAGGCTGTCCGCGTGGCTGCGGAAGGCATCCACGATGGCGCGGAACACCTGCTCGTCATGGCCGACGAGGTCCATCTTGTTGACGGCGAGTACGATGTCGCGGATGCCCATGAGGGCGGCGATGGCCGCGTGCCGCCGGGTCTGCGGCAGAAGGCCCTTGCGCCCGTCCACCAGCAGCACGGCCACGTCACACGCCGAGGCGCCGGTTGCCATGTTGCGCGTGAACTGCTCGTGGCCGGGCGCGTCAACGACGATGAAGCTGCGTCGCGCGGTTGCGAAATAGCGATAGGCCACGTCGATGGTGATGCCCTGCTCACGCTCGGCCGAGAGGCCGTCAAGCAGCAGGGCATAGTCAAAGCCGCCCTCGCCGCTGGCAGCGGCGACGGCTTCCATCTGGTCCTCCGGGACGAGGCCGGCGTCGGCCATCAAGCGCCCGAGCAGGGTCGACTTGCCGTCGTCGACCGCGCCGCAGGCGAGCACCTTCAGCAGATCCTGTTTCTCGACTGGCGGGACGGCCGCCACGGATGGCTCGGCAATACGCACTCAGAAATATCCTTCCATCTTCTTGGCCTCGATGGACTCCGAGCGCTCGCCGTCGATGAGGCGTCCGGCACGCTCGGAGCGGCGCGTACCGTGAAGTTCCGCGATCACGGCATCGAGGGTTTCGGCATCGGACCGGATTGCGGCCGTCAGCGGGTAACAGCCGAGCGTGCGAAAGCGCACGCGCATCATCTGCGGCACCTCGCCCGGCTCCAGCGGCAGGCGGTCGTCGTCCACCATGATGAGGTTGTCGCCGCGGCGCACCACGGGCCGTTCGCGCGCGAAATAGAGCGGCACAACGGGGATCGCCTCGGCGCGGATGTAGGCCCACACGTCGTGTTCGGTCCAGTTGGAGAGGGGGAAGACACGCATCGTCTCGCCCTCGACGAGCTGCGTGTTGGCGAGCCCCCAGGGCTCGGGGCGCTGCATCTTGGGGTCCCAGCGGTGGCCGGGAGCGCGCACGGAGAAGATGCGCTCCTTGGCGCGGCTCTTCTCCTCGTCCCGCCGCGCACCGCCGATGGCGGCGTCAGCGCCGAGACGATCGAGAACTTGTCGGAGCGCCACGGTCTTCATGGCGTGCGTATAGAGGCCCGCGCCATGGGTGACGGGCGACAGGCCGGCAGCGAGGCCCTCCTCGTTGGTGTGGACGACGAGATCGAGACCGAGCGCGCGCGCCTGCTCGTCGCGGAAGGCGATCATCTCCCGGAACTTCCAGGTGGTGTCGACATGCACGACCTTGAAGGGGATGGGCCCCGGATAAAAGGCCTTCCGCGCCAGGTGCAGCAGGACGGAGGAATCTTTTCCGATAGAGTAGAGCAGGACCGGTCGGCGGAACACGGCCTCAGTCTCCCGCAGGATATGGATGGCTTCGGCCTCCAGCATGCGCTGGTGGGCGCTGAGCCCATGACGACCGGCGAGGCGAAGGGAAGACGGGGTGCTGGGCGCAGCGTGCATGGTCCGGCAACCAGATCAAGAATGAATCGCAAAATGACGCAAACAAACTGGCGAATTGTGTAACCACTGGTGCGCTCGCAGCAAGCTCCTTCAGATGCGGCAGTGGGAACGTGCCGCCGGCGAGGGTAAGGGAGTGACATTTTATCCCAGAATAGGTCTTATATCCTATATTGGATCGAGCGCCGGGGGTCGCCGTGACCATTGTTGCCGAAACCACCGCCAATCTGAAACTGCCGTACATCGCCGCCGGGCAGGCGCAGAAACACGTGACGCACAACGAGGCGCTGCGCATGCTCGATGCACTGGTGCGGCTCGCGGTCAAGGACAGGGAGCGGACAGCTCCGCCGGACGAGCCTGCCGAAGGTGCGCGCCACATCGTGGCTGCGGGGGCGACGGGTGCCTGGGAAGGCAAGGATCATCACGTCGCCGTCTTTGTGGATGGCGGCTGGTTCACCTTTGCGCCGGAACCGGGTTGGACGGCTTATGTGACCAGCGAAAGCCGCCTGTGCGTCTGGACGGGAACGGAATGGGCCGTCGTCGAGAGTGACCCGCCGACCGAGCTGCACGATCTCGTCGGGCTCGGCGTCGGCACGCGGCCCGATGCGGTCAATGCCTTCGCTGCCAAGCTGGAGAATGCCCTGTGGTCGGCACGATACGCGGGCGAGGGCGGCAGCGACGACTTCACAATCAAGGTTTCGTCCGACGGCTCTGTCTGGACGACGGCGCTGCGGATCGACGCCGCGAGCGGTGCGGTGACACTACCTCGGACGCGGCTTGCATGCGGCCTGCGCAACCTCCTTATCAATGCCCGTGGCCTCGTGAACCAGCGCGGCTATGTTGCGGGCACGGCGACGACGGCCAATGGCCAGTATACCGTCGACCGTTGGCGGGTGGTGACCGCGGGCGAGGCGCTGTTCTGGAGCGAAGGTGACGGTTTCCGCACCTTCACCGCGCCAGCCGGTGGCGTCGAGCAGGTGGTCGAAGGCATCAACATCGTTGCCGGCACCTACGTGCTCTCCTGGGTCGGCACGGCGAGCGCCAGCGTCAATGGCGTGCCCGTGGCAAACGGAGGCACGGTGGTGCTGCCCGGCGGCGCGCAGGCCACCGTGCGCTTCTCCGGCGGAACCTTCGCACTGCCGCAGTTGGAGCGCGGCACGGTGCCGACGGAGTTCGAGGTGCGGCCGTTCGGTCAGGAACTCGCCATGTGCCAGCGCTACTACGAGAAGTCCTACAATCTCGGCGTCAAACCGGGCACGCCGAGCCAGGCCGGGCGGCGCAACCAGACGACCTTCCAGATCGCGGCAGTGCACCGGGCCGACATTCCCTTCCGCGTCGTCAAGCGCGCGTCGCCCGTGGTGACGATCTACAATCCGACCACGGGCGCGGCAGGGCAGGTGCGTGCCTACCCTGATGCAGACCTCTCCATCGGCGGCATCTACATGCAGGGCGAGGCCGGCTGCATGATCGACTTCGTGACGAGTGCGTCGACGCAGGTCGTCTTCTGGCACTGGGTGGCCGAAGCCGAACTTTGAGGCACTTTCCGTTCAGGGGTAGACGGCCTCAGAGCTCGGTCTCGAAGCGCGAGCTCTCGATGACATGCCCCGCGATGGCGACGGCCGTGCCATGCCGCTTGGCCCAGGTGGCGAAGTTGCTCACGAACCGGTCGTGGCTGTCCCGGGGAATGGCGAGCAGGTTGCGCTCGTCCGGGATGGGGACCACCGCATAACCGACGGAGCCGAAGAAATCGCCGAGGCGCGCCTCTGCCTGCGGGTCGAGAAACTCGCAGATGAAGGCGGGACGGCGGGTGGAGATGATGGTCCGCGCCCCTTCCAGCACCTCCGGTTCTACGCCCTCGACGTCGATCTTGACGGCCGCGATGGGGCGCCTGCTGATCCCCTCGAGCTGCGGCGCATTGAGGAAGTCGGGGCGGGTCGGCTGCAGAATTTGGTCGAGCGGCGCGGCCTTGACCGTTTCCGTATGGTCGACCGCCTGCGTCTGCGAGAGCGTTTCACCCGAGCACAGGCTGAAGAAGCCGTACCTGTGCGGCAGCGTCAGGATTTCCTCGCGTTTCCATGCCGCCAGGTGGCAGGGGACGATGCGCGGATTGAAGGCGTTGAGCTGGATGTTGTAGACGAGCCGCCCGAACGTCACCGACGAAGGCTCAAAGGCCAGGGACAGGATGTCCGGGCGGGCCCGCACTGTCAGCAGCGAATAGAGGCCAGTGTAGGCTCCCACATCGAGCACCATCGCATTTTTCGGCGCGGTCTCGACGAGGAAGAGCCAGTAGGCAAGCGTTTTCTTCTCATCGAACGAGCCCTGTCGCATGGCACCGAGCAGGTTGTCATCCTCGCCCCACGGGGCCGTGATGCTGTGCATCGTGATGCCGTGCCCGTTGACGGTGACGGCCGAGTTCTGGAAAATAATCTTCTTCATGGCCGATCCCTTGCTTGTGGCAGAGGTAGGCGGGGCCTGTCGGAGACGCTCTCCGGCAAGCATCCAGGCGTGAGGCGTTTTCGAAAGTGCTTGTTCGACCTCACGGTAATTCTCGATGGATTCGGTGAGACTCCTGGGCGCCTGCTTCACGAACGCGGGTCTGCGCTGTGTGATCGGCTCCGTCTCGAAGGCGCGCGCGATCGCGTTCGCGTGCTCGCGGGCCAGCAGCCCCTCGGCATCGAACATGTCCCCATAGTCGAGGGTGACGAGCGGCCGGTGGCCCTTGAGCCATTGCTCAATCATTTCCAGCTCACGCTGCTTATCATCGATGAAACGCAGCAGTTCCGGAACGTCGACGACGGCAGAGCGGATCTGTACGGCAGCCGCATCGGTCGCGTGCCAGACCTTGTTGGCGGTGGCGAGGAGGCCGGAGACGAACACCTCCAGAAAGTTGCGGCGCGTCAGGTGAATGATCGGCGCGCCCTCGGCCCGGGCGTATTCGAGGAGCCATGGGCGCGCGATCGGTGACTGCCAGGGGCCGTTGAGGCTGTGCAGGCTGTCGTACTTGACATCGAGCACGAGCGTGCGGCCCTCGTCGGAGAGTGTCGCCAGGAAACGCTCGAAGTTTCGCGGCGCGGCCTCCGCGAGGGCATTGCGTGGATCGTCCCGGATATAGTCGAGAAGATGTGTGAGGTAGTTGTGGCGGTCGCCAATGCCTCCCGGATCGAAGACCTCACCGAGATAATAGAATTGCGGATGATTTCTCCAATCAAGAACGCTGCCCAGCGCTCCGGTGCCGGAGCGCTGGGTGGCAATGAGAAGGCCGAATGGAGGGGCCATACTTGTTCCTTTAGCCTGGTCGAAAGCCCTGGCGGCTCGAGCTGTCAGATGAGGTTCTCGTTGAACCAGAGCTCGACACGTTTGAAGGCGAGCCGGCAGCCCTCCTCGCCCTGTGGCAGCCTTGCGATGAGGAGAAGCCGGTCATTGCCCCGGCTCGCACCGTAGGCGGAGAGTTCGATCAATGCCTGCCGGCCGGGGCCGAGCGTATGCCAGGCGCTCAGGGCGACATCGTCGACTGCATCGTCGCCGTTGAGGTGGGCGAGGATGCGCTCCGTCGCCGTGTTGCCGCGCGCCAGGGCAATGGCGGCCTCCACCCCGCCGGTGTTCTCGTCGAGATTGCGCACATGAGCCGCGATGCGACCGATTCTGCGATGCGGGCCACGCAGCTCGCCGATCGTCAGCTCCCGCGCGATGGGGCGCAGGACGATGCCTTCGCCGTCGCCGTGCCATTGCACCGGTTCCCAGTCTCGCACCCGCCCGCTGGGATGGATGCGCGAAACCGCCCGCAGGTGCTCGCCGTGCCATGACAGCGGCCGGTCCGGCCCATCCCCGGGCGGCTGCACCAGGTCGAGGCTCAAGAGGCGGGCCGACATCCCGGCGGCCATCGCCGCCGCGTCCATGAGCCCTGCCGAGATCTTCTTGGTCGTCTCGCGCCGGCCGGCGATGAAGGCGTCCAGCGTGGCTGCGACCATGGGCAGGACCAGGATGTTCTCGCCCTTCAGGGCGCATTCGCGCGCGAAGACCTCGAACCACAGGTCGCCTGCCTTCGGATCGAACGGAACACGCGCCGGCAGCTCACGTCGCAGCAGGCAGAATGGCGGCACGATGCGGCTCGAAAGGAGCGCCGTCGAAGGCGCCTCGCCCGAGTAACCGCGCAGATAGTCGCTTCGCCCGGTGCGCGCATCGACGAGTTCGACATGGCCGCCGACGAGGGCGAGATTCGGGTCGCGCGCCATGGCGGCGAGCGCGGCGGTGACGAAGCCCGGGGCAGCCTCGAAGCCGAAGGGATAGAGCAGGACCACCTCGCGCTCCGTTGCGGCGAGCCGGCGCGACAGCATCTCGGGACACTCGTTCTTGCCGGAGGTGAACACGGCCTGCCAGCCGTGTGCTGCGATGCGGCGCGCCTCCGGCCCGTCCGGCGAGAAATCCGCCCGCGGCAGGAGGAACTGCACGGCGTCCTTCCCGCTTCTCACGTCGAGCTCCGCATCGAGATGGAGTACGGTGTCAAAATGGCGCTCGAACTCAGCGGGAGAGCGAATGCCGTGGCAGACGACCGTGACGCCCGGCCGCTCCTTCGCCGTCGCGGGATTTCGGTGGGCGGGCCATGCTTCCGGGCGCAACCAGTAGGGCGTGTCCGGCGTCACGCTGACGGGGGCGGAGGGGCGCCATTCGAGAGCCTTCTCCATCGTATCGGCGAGGCCCTCGACGGAGCCGTCGAACAGCAGGCAGTTCTCTTCGTCGCGCCAGCGCGAGGTGGGGCCGAAGGCGGGGCAGCGCCCGTTGAGAATGACCCTGCAACCCATCGTGCTCGCCTCGAAGGCGAACAGGCACAGGCTCTCGTAGTCGGACGGCACAACCACGATGGAGCGGGCGAGATGGCTCTCACGCTCGGCGGCGCTGGCGCCGAAGAGGAACACGATCCTGTCCTTGAGCGCATCCGGAACGAGCGCGCGCAGGCCCGCGATATAGGCTTCGTCCCAGCCATAGGATACGAGCCGGAAGGAGCCGGGATGGTCCGGGTGCCGTTCGAGGAAGAGGATCGCGGCCCGGATGAAAAGGTCCGGTCGCTTGCAGGGCTGCAGGCGCGAGGAGAAGATGAAGTCGACGGGGGCAGGCTCGATCGTCACCGACCGGTCGCCGTTGTCGAGGAGGATGGGCGGGAATTCCAGCTGCGAGCGCCCGCGCCAGCGCTCGGCGAGTCCGTAGTGAGCCTCGTTGAGGGCTAGAACGGAACGCTCGTGAGCGACAATGAGATCCGCATGCGCCAGCAGATGGCGCTCGGCATCGAAGAAGATGCCAAGGGAATGGCCGGGATGGTGATGGAAACGTTCGGCCCGGTACAGCACCCCCTGGGTTGAGTGGATGCGGGCAGCGATGAGCGTGTGGGAGAAGGCAAGGCCGGCGCGCTTCGCCTCGATGCTCGCCACGGCCCAGCCCCCGAAATCCGGGAACTCTATGATGTCGAAGGGGGCGCCCCGCTTGCGCTCGGCAGCGAGAAGGCCCTGGTAGTAGCGATAGGAGTTGGCCTGATACCACTCCAGCGTCCAGGGGTGAGATTCGGCACGAGCGAGGAGCTGGGCCATCAGGTCCGGCCGGCTGCCGAGGGCTGGGCACACGTGCACCTGTGCCACCCCGTCGAAGGTTCCGCTGAGCAGCATCGCCGCATCGGGCCGGCTCGACAGCAGTTCCGGCGGCACGAGAAAATGGATCTCTGCCGGGAAACCCATCATCTCGTTGTATCGGGCGAAATTGTAAAGCATCCGTCCGATGCCGCCGGGCCCGAGCGGATAGAGCTCGTTGGTGACGAAGCAGATTGCGGGCTTCGACATGTCACAGGCCCAGGAAATCGGCATACCGCTCGGCCGCGAGGGCGTGGCGCCGGGCGAGGTGGTTGGTGATCATCTCTTGCATCGCCGCAGGGTCGTCATGCCTGAGGGCTACCAGCCGTTCGACATCACGGGCGAGGAGGGCCGGATTGTCGAGATGCAGAGTGGTGCAGAGCCGGATCAGCGGATCATCCTCGAATTCGCGGATGTAGAGCGGACCCGTCATGGCTGGCGTGCCGACGGCGAAGCTCTCGAGCTGCGTCATGGGCTGGCATTCGGCGAGGGTCGCCATGAGCACGAGCGAGCTGCGCGCCATCTCGTCAAGGAGGTCACGCCCGCGCAGGTAGCCGACGAGCCGCAACCGGTCGAGATTCACCAGGCTTTCGAGGCCGTTGGGGAAGTTGGCCGTCTTGACCAGCTCGACGTTGCTCGCGCCGAGGGCCCCGAGCACGTTGGTGTACATGTTCTTGCGCCAGCCGGGGTCGAGCGGCGTGTAGACCGAACGGATCTCGGGCGGTTGCCGGGCGCCGGACGCTGGCAGATCCGGCGCGAAATTGATGATGAGGCCTGGCCAGTAGCCCTCGATGACAGAGCTAAAATCGGGCTTGACCGACCCCAGGCCCTGCAGCGTGCCCATGCGCAGCCGGATGAGCAGGCGCGTCTGCATGACCATCTCGTAGAAGTGCTCGAACTGCGCCGTGGTCACGTGCGTGACCGTGTAGCAGCGCAGACCGGAGCCGAAACGGGCACGCAAGGCCAGGAGCAGCTGGTCGGCATTCTCCGAATAGCCCTGGAAGACGACGTGTGTGATGCCTAGGGCCTGGATCTCCTCCGCGATCTGGGCCTTGTCCGTCTCCTCGAGTGGCACGTCGGCAGGGATGAGGAGTTTGTGCCCGGGGCAATAGGCGGTCGCCTGGCGGATGCCGTGCCACTCGTGGTGCGCCACGTGCAGGACGCGCTCGAAACCGGCGATGCGATGGGCCGCGCGCAGCATGGCCGGCGTGTCGAACACTGGCTTCAGGACGTTCGTGGAGGGGGAGGGTGCCGGCCTGGCATTCTCCCGCGGCTCGGCGCTGGGGGCGATGAAGCGGCCCGGGCGATGCCGGCCTTCGAAACGGCCGAACAGCAGGAAATGCTGATAGCCCGACTGCAGCTGACCCTTCTGCACGGCGTCAGCGACATCGGGGTTCGCCGCGAGATAGGACGTCTCGTCGAAATGGTCGGGAATGGGGATGGGCGCCCCGAGCTTCTTCAGGGCCTCCACAGCCTGGTTCCATCCCGCATCCGCCTCCAGCGGGCGTACGCGCAGGGACCGCACGAAGCTGCCGAGGGTTCGCCTGGCGAGGTGCCGGTTGACGCTGCCGATGACCCAGTCGAGATCCGCCCGGTCGGCGTCCACGGCCGCGCCGGCCGGGGGCGCGCCCGCCGGGCCCTCGGCGGCAGCCCGATCGGTCACGGGCTCGTTGCGGCGCAGGTCGTCAAGCTCGCTGAGCACGAGGCTGAGCGCCACCGCGCTCTTGTCGATGTGGCGACGCAGGAAGGTATTGCGGACGACGGCCGCCAGCTCGCTGTGCCGGCGCCCCTCCGCGACCACGGAATTGGCATAGGCCGTGCCCGCGGACGCCTGATCCCTGTGATGGTAGAAGGCAAGCGGCTCCGGCAGGACACCAATATCGGCCTTGAGCAGGAACTCCAGGTTGAAGAACCAGTCGCCCAGTACCGGGAGGTCCTCGTTGAAGCCGCCGATCTCCTCCCAGATCGAACGGCGGAAGAGGAAGGAGATGGGCGGAAAGAAATTGCCGCGCAGCATTTGTGAGAGCTGCACGTCGCGCACGGAGGTCTGGAACGGACGGCGCCGCCGCTCGATCACCTCGCCGTCGCGGATGTCCTCCGAGACGTGGATCGAATGGGTGATGACGCCGCCATAGCGCTGCCCCTGCGGACCCGAGAGGAAGGCGACGGTCTTTTCGAGGAAATCCGGTGCCCAGCTGTCATCGTCGTCGTGGATGACCACGAAGTCCGACTGGCTCGCCGCGATACCCGCATTGGACGCGGCCTCCATGCCGCGGCTCTGCGACAGGGATACCAGGAGGATATTGTCCCGCTCGAGCCCGGCACCTTCGACGATGGACCGTACCGTCTTCGAGTCGCCGCCGTCGTTAACGACCACCCAGAGGAAATCCTTGAAGGTCTGGCTGCTGACGGATTGCGCCGCGCGCCGCAGGAGGAGCGGCCGGTTGCGGGTACGTGTGACGACCGCGACCCTGCGCCATGGCGCGGCCTGCGGCGTGCTTGTTGCACGGGAATCGTCCGCAGCAGAAAGGGTTGGCGCTGCAATATCCATAGGAAGCTGTCGCATTATCAGTTCGTTTCCACCTTGCCCGTCGGCTGTCCGGCAGGCTTCCGGTGTTCGGAACGGGCACAGGCTCTTTGCCAGCGGGCTGGATTCACGCACGCGAGAGCGCCCGCGCTCTGGCAGCCACTTTCGTCATCGCCGAAGTCCGGGAGCCATCAGCCAATCAGGGCTTTGGAAAACATCCGGTCAGGGCGACGAAAGGCTGCCTTCAGCCGCGCTGACGCGCAGATTTTCGCGGGAGGCCCGGCCCGCGGTGGGCGATTACGTCGAAGTGCTTCAGGAGGGGTGGCGTCGACAAGAAGAGCGCATGGCAATCGTTCCAATAAAACTGAATCAGATGCCGTAATCAAACTATATCGGCACTGTAGGCCACCTTATTTTCGCTCCCGCGGATCGTCAAGGGCGCCGGCGGGCGTCTCGTGAGAGGCGTTCGCGAAGGGGGCAACAGGTGCACAGCTGTGCATCCCAGTTGGTGGCTGATGCGCTTAGGCCGGCGAAGTGCGGCGTAATGCCGCATGTCTTGCGCCGCGTTTCCGCCTTTTTGCCGAGATTGAACCGCCTTGACAACGGCCCGGGGAATGGTGAAGGATTCAGCAATATAAAATCATAACAAAGTTTTATTAACCAAAAATAAGTACCGCGTCATTCTCTGCGTGTGTTGCTGGCACGGCTATTGTGTTAACCTTATCATTGCGCATCTTTTCGGCAGTCGTCGCCTATCGGCCCGACCAGGAATTACTCCTGGAGGTGGTGTCCGTGCTGGCCCGGACGACCGAATGCGTTCTGATTTTTGCCAACTCACCTTTATCACAGGTTCACCGTGAAGGGTTGCTCGCCGTCGGTGGCAACGCGCGCATCGAGATCATCCAGTCACGCGAGAACGTTGGCCTGGGCAGCGCCTACAACGAGATCATGCGGCGCGCAGCCCAGTATGGCGGCGACGCGGTACTGCTCGTCGACCAGGATTCGACGTTGCGTCCGCAGGTCGTTCAACATCTCGCCGATACGATGAGGGAGCTCTGCGGGGCGGGACACAAGGTCGCTGCGGTCGGTGTCCAGCCGGTCGGGCCCCGGCAGGCCAGAGGGCGCTTCAAGGACGTGCGCATCTTCCTGCGTCCCGGCCGCAGCGACGCCACCACGGTCCGCGCCGTGGACTTCGTGATCTCTTCCGGCTCGCTCGTTTCAGTTTCCGCCTATCAGGCCGTCGGACCGTTCCGGGATGACTTCTTCATCGATGCCGTCGACATCGAGTGGTGCTTTCGCGCCTGGCACCGGGGTTTTTCATGCTGGGTCGCACGGGATGCCCTGATGGAGCATCGGCTCGGGCAAGGGTCGATCGCTGTGCCCATGCTGCGCCTCAAGCTGCCCGTGCAGCCGCCTCACAGGCTCTACACCTATGTCCGCAATCAGGTCCGCATGCTCGCAATGCGGCACGTGCCGCTGCGATGGAAGGTCAAGATGGTGCCCTACATCTGTCTCCAGGCCGTGGTCTACGCGGTCAAGGGGCGGCATCGCGCCTATGCGCTGAAGGCAATCGGCCGCGGTATGTGGGACGGTCTGCGGACCATGTCGGCGCCGGTGCAGCAGCCGGCGTTGCCCGAGCCCGGCTGCGACGTAGAAGCGTCGGAGCCACCCACCGGCACGGCCGAGCAATGAGCGGCCGGCGCCATTGCGCCCCCACTGCACAGGCAGGATTAGCAAGAAGCCGATTACATGTCCCTCTTCCCGACCGGAGCAGACTGGCGGCGTGCCGCGAAGGACCTCGCGGAGGGCCTCGCGGCCTGGCACATCTGGACGCTGCTTGCCTTCAACGACATCCGGCAGCGCTACAAGCGCTCCCGCTTCGGCCAGTTCTGGATCACGCTGAGCACCGGCATCTTCATCGCCGGCATCGGGAGCGTCTATTCCTTCCTGTTCGGCCAGCCGGTCGAGACCTACATTCCCTACCTTACCGTCAACATCGTCATCTGGGGAATGCTCGCCGGCATCATCACCGACAGCACCGCCGCCTTCACGCAGGCCGGCTCTATCCTGGGCCAGCAGGCGTTGCCGAAAACGATCTTCGTCATGCGCGTCATTGTTCGCCAGCTCATCATCCTGGCGCACAACCTGGTCATCATCGCGCTGGTCTTCTTGCTGTTCGGCATCGTGCCGACTGCGGCCGCCGTCATGGCCGTGCCGGGGCTGCTGCTCGTTCTCGTGGCGTCGCTGCCGGCGGGGATGACGATCGGCCTCCTGTGCACGCGCTTCCGCGACCTGCCGCAGATCATCCAGAGCCTGCTGCAGGTGGCCTTCTTCCTGACGCCGGTGATGTGGCATGCGGACCAGCTTGGTGGCCGGGCACCCTACGTCATCGATTTCAACCCCTTCGCTATCTTCCTGCTGCTTGTTGCCGATCCGCTGCACGGGCATTGGCCCGGCATCGGGCGCTATGTGCAGGCGCTGACGATCATCGGTGCGATGGTTCTCGTGACTGCCCCGCTCTTCGCGCGGTTCCGGGCGCGCATCGTCTACTGGCTGTAAGGAGGCGTCATGCCCTCAATCGAGCTGCGCGATGTCTCGGTCGACTTCCCCATCTACAACTCGCGCAGCCGCTCGCTGCGCAATGCTCTCATGGCGCGGATCGGCGGCCGGCTGGCGGGGGAGGGGGACCTTGTGACTGTGCGGGCCCTGCAGGACATCTCGATCACGCTCAACCCTGGAGATCGGGTGGCGCTCATCGGCCGCAACGGGGCCGGCAAATCCACCCTGTTGCGGGTGCTCGCCGGCGCCTACGAGCCAACGGCCGGATCGGCCGTCATCAACGGGCGCGTGTCCTCCCTCTTCGATCTGACGATGGGCATGGATGCCGAGCTGACCGGGGTGGACAACGTGATCCTGCGCGGCGTCTTTCTCGGCATGAGCATTGCCGAGGCCCGCAGCTACATTCCGGAGGTGGCGGAGTTCTCGGAACTCGGCAGCTTCATGCACCTGCCCATGCGCACCTATTCCAGCGGCATGCGCCTTCGGCTCGCCTTCGCCATCTCCACGGTGCGCACGCCGGACATCCTGCTGCTCGACGAGTTCATCAGCGTCGGCGACGAGAGTTTCGCCCGCAAGACGCGCGAGCGGCTGGAACGGATGATCGACGAGGCGCACATTCTCGTCCTCGCCTCCCACTCCCTGCAGACGCTGAGGGCCTATTGCAACCGCGCGCTGCTGCTCGACGAGGGGCGGATCATCGCTGACGGGGCGATCGAGGACGTTCTGGACCGTTACAAGGGGGTCGCCGCCTAGCCGCGTGCCTTTGCCGCCAGCGCCTTTGCTCTTGCGTGGTCCGGATACCAAGCGGTGAAGCGGATCGCGGCCAGCATTGCCGCCAGCTGGATCACCCAGCCGGTCCAGATGTTGTTGCTGTCGTTCAGGACCGCGTCGCCATACCAGCCCGAGAGCGCGGCGACGAGAAACGCCGCCGCCCATCCGGCCGTGATGAAATAGTTGATGCGCAGGAACAGCGGCGAGTGCCAGTGCTGCGGATCAACCTCGTCGCGGGCGTAGGGCAGGGTGAACGGCATGCGCAGGAGGATGGACCCGGCCGCCAGCACGAACAGCGTGATGTTGGAAATCTCGCCGACCCATTTCTCCAGCCGGGCCTGGCCCCCTGCGTCGAGCAGGAGATGGGCGGCGAACAGCCCGAGGAAGAAGACGACATCGTGCGCCCCGAGCAGCTTGAACGACAGGCCCCGCCACAGATCCGAGGCGAAGAAGAAGATGGAGATCGCCAGCGCTGTGACGGACACCCATGCGATGGTCCCGGGGCCTTCCAAGACGGCGAGGAAAATCCAGGGGGCGAGCCCGGCGAGCGGACCGTCGAGGATGGGGGCGAGGGTGGACGCAAGAGCTTCCCGCCAGCCGCGAGGCGCAGAGTGCTCGTCGGTTCCTTCGGCCATGGCGCCTCGCGCTGCGGTACGTGACGCGCCTCGGCGCCCGGATACTCCCTCGATGTATCACATGTTGAAGC
>Ga0207747_1001418_pt1 | contig 17035 bp, 17 predicted proteins | sample HigsolmetaGSP11D_FD_184839 | JGI IMG/M metagenome (GOLD analysis project Ga0207747, IMG submission 184839) | High solid enriched microbial communities from the Joint BioEnergy Institute, USA - SP1-1-D (SPAdes) | ecosystem: Engineered > Bioreactor > SSF (Solid state fermentation) > Aerobic >...
CGAGCCGCTCGCGGAGGCGTTCGATCATCTGGGGGTTCTCGTCTATGGCGTGGACGGTGCCGCGGGGGAGCCTGTGGGCCAGGGGGATGGTGAGCGTCCCCGTCCCGGCGCCGTAGTCCACGACGGTCTCGTCTCCGGCGAGGTCGAGCAGGTCGAGCACCCGGTCGTTGGGCAGGAAGCGCTGGCGCTCCGGCCGGTCGAGGTTGCCCGCCCGGGAGGGATCGAACTTTCGTGGGTGCCTGCGTTCCACGGGGGGAATATAGCAGAAAAGCGCTCCGGGCGTGCTAACATCACGGGATCGCACCACGAAGCAGGAGAGGAGAGGATGGATCCGGCGGAGGGTGCCGAAGAGATCATACTGGTCGACGAGAACGACGAGCCGCTCGGCCCGGAGAGCAAGCTGCGGGCGCACGAGGGCGGAGGAAGGCTGCACCGGGCATTCTCGATCTTCATCTTCGACCGCGAAGGGAGGATGCTGCTGCAGCGCCGGGCGGCGGGGAAGTACCACTTCGCCGGGCTGTGGACCAACGCCTGCTGCGGACACCCCCGCTGGGGCGAGGGACTGGAGGAGGCCGCCCACAGGAGGCTGAAGGAAGAGTTCGGCTTCGACACCGGGCTCGAGGAGGCCTTCAGCTTCGTCTATCGGGCCTCAGACGAAGAGAGCGGGCTCACCGAGCACGAGTTCGACCACGTCTTTTACGGACGCTTCGACGGCGAGCCCGATCCGAACCCCGAGGAGATCGGAGCGTGGAGGTGGGAAGAGCCGCAGGCGGTGCTCGAGGATCTGGAGAAGAACCCCGCCTCTTACACGCCGTGGTTCAGGATCGTCGCCGGGAGGGTAGCAGAAGAGGGGCCGGCGGTCGGCCAGCCCCTCCGGGACGGGGATACCTCCGTCCGCTAGCCCTTGTAGGTGAGGACGCGTCCCCAGGTGCTCTTCGTGCCCCACAGGCCACGCCTCAAGACCTCGAGCTGGACTATCTGGGAGTGGTCCACGAAGAGGTTGACCTCCGGGCCGTAGTTCTTGATGTACCACTCGAAGACCTCGGGGTCGGCCGCCTCGAACATCACCTTCTCGAGCCCCAAAGTGTTTATGACCTCGGCGGGCACGTCGGTGCGCCAGGTCTTCACGCTCTCGGTGATGCCCTCGGACTCTATCATGATCAGGTAAGCCCCCGCGTCGATGAAGCGCTTCGCCTGGGCGATCATCCAGCCCGGGTCCTGGGTACCCTCGGCCTCGAGCTCCTCGGCGGTCGTGGTGCCGCCGGCGCCGAACTGGATGCCGACCTCCGGCTTGGCCTTCAGGCCCGCCTTCTGCACCTTGTCCACCACCCGCAGCCAGTCGTCGGTCGGGATGGTGATGAAGCCGCCGGAGATCTCGATGATGTCGAAGCCGACGTCCTTGCAGGTCTGGATGTACTTCTCGACCGCGTCGTATCCCTGGGTGAGGACGGTCTCCATGAACCCGCCGGTCGAGACCATCACGTCGTGCTCGTGGGCGGTCTCTATGATCTCCCGGAGAGCCTGCTCGGGCATCAGGGTGAACGCCCCGCCGGCGAACTTCACCGAGTCTATGTACTGGCCCATCGTCTCGAAGACGTCGGAGAGGTAGCGCTTGCCCATCGCCGCGTAGTAGGGCCCCCGGATCTCGGTGATCCCGCGGGTGCGCGGCTTCTCCTCGCGCTCGTTCATCCGCAGGAAGCCAAAAGCGCTCCCCTTGGCCGAAGCAACGGTCTCGCTCATCCTTTCGTCCTCCTTCCTTACAGTTTCCCTGTGCGGGCGAGGAGTTTCGCGAGCTCCCCGACCTCTACATCCTCCAGGCGTCGTACGGCTTCGGAGATCTCCTCCCTGAGCCTCGAGTCCGCGTGCGGCTCCGCGAGGCGCTCGAACTTCTCCTGCGCCCGCTCCCAGGAGATCGGCCTGGTGAAGAACCCCTCGTAGTCGGACTTCTCCTTCTCGAAGACCTTCCCACCCCGGAGGCGCACCCTGAGCCGCGCGGGCATCTCCCCGGGGAAGCGGGCGCTCAGGTCGTCCGCCGGCCGCACCTCGACCCTCTTAAGGAGATCCTGTACGTCCTTCGCGACGATGCGCTCGGGCCGGTACTGGGCCGGGTAGACCTCGCCGTCGAGGAGGGCGACCGCGAGGAGGTAGGGCAGGCTGTGGTCGGCCTCCTCCTTGGTGCGGACGGTCTTCTTCTCCCCCTCCTCCCCCCCACCGATGATGTTGTAGGCGACGTCGAAGGTCTCGAGCTCGACCGACTCGACGTCCCCGGCGTCTATGCCGTGCTCCTCCCTGAGCTCCAGGATGCCCTCCAGGGCGGACTGGGAGTGGATCTCGGCGTTGTACCGCTTGACGATCGTGCGGCGTACGAGCTCGAGGTCCTGATCCGCCCACCCGGCGTCGAAGCGACCGGCGATCGCGTCCATGAACCCCTTGTTGCCCTCGAAGACCTCCGGCGGCCCGGTGATCCCGCGCGCGGCGAGGAAGGCCGCGTGCGCAGCCATGAACCCGGTGTTCGGGTAGGCGAGGCCCTTCCAGTTGGAGAGCGCCCCGGTGCGGGTCACGCGCAGGGCGTTGTTCGCGGTGCCGCTTATGGCTACGGCGTTGGCTATCCTCTTTGCGTCGAGGCCGAGCGCCTTCGCCACGCCCGCCGCGGCGGCGTAGGCCCCCTGGGTGGTGTGGTCGAAGCCCTTGGCCCGCACGGGCGCGACCTCCGAGAGGCGGCACTGCACCTGGTAGGCGACCGCGAGCGCGACCAGGAGGTCCCTTCCCGTCCTCCCGGCGTACTCGGCGGCGGAGAGCACCGCGCCGAGGTTGTCCGACGGGTGGCAGGTCTCTCCGGGGGCGAGGAACGAGTCGTTGTAGTCCAGGTAGCGCACGAGCGCCCCGTTGTAGAAGGCGGCCCGGTCGGGGGCGGTCCTGCCGCCCCCTATCATGGTCGCGAGCGGGTTGCCGCCGAACTCCTCTATCTCCGCGCGGATCTTCCTCACCGGCTCGCCGTCTAGGGCGCCTATCGCGCACCCCAGAGCATCGAGGATGCGTACCTTGAGCTCCCTTACCGCCTCCTGCGAGAGATCCTCGTAGGAGGCCCCCTCGACGAACCGGGCGAGCTCCTCCACCTGGGTCATGCCCGGACCTCCACAGGACGCGGCTGGTAGCTCCCGGGAACGGCCCGCATGCTGATCGCGAGCCGGTTCCAGCCGTTTATCGCGATGACGGCCATCGTGAGAGCGACGAGCTCCTCCTCGTCGAAGTGCTCCCGCACCCGCCGGTAGACTTCATCCGGGACGTGCCCCTCGAAGACCTTCGTCACCGCCTCGGTCCACTCGAGCGCCGCCCGCTCCCTCCCGGTGTAGAAGGGCGTCTCGCGCCAGGCATCCAGGGCGTAGAGCCGCTGCTCGCTCTCTCCGGCGGCCCGGGCGTCCTTGGTATGCATGTCTATGCAGTAGGCGCAGCCGTTGATCTGCGAGGCCCTCAGCCTCACCAGCTCGAGCAGAGAGTCCTCCAGCCCGCTCCCGCGCACGTAGCTCTCCAGACCACCCATGGCCTCCACGGCCCCCGGTGCAACCTTGGTGTAGTCTATCCTCATCTGCACACGCCACCACCTCCTTCTTCACTTTACCGCCGCGGCCTCCTCGAAGAGCGTCCTCGTCTCCTCAAGACACCCCTCGCCGCAGCAGGGAAGAGGCCGCACCCCCACCACCCGGTGGTCCTCCATCCTCGGGAAGGCTATGGGGTGCCTCAGCTTCCTCCCGGAGGGGAGCATCACCGTCGGCGTCCCGCGCACCCGGTAACGCTCCACCCCCTCCCTCGCCTCGGCGAGCACGGCCCGGCGCGGCTCATCCCCGGAGAAATCCCGCTCGAAGCGGCTCATCTCGAGCCCGGCCTCCTCGGCGATCTCGAGCAGCACCTCCCTCCTGCCGATGTTGCGCCCCTGGGCGAAGAAGGCCCGTCTCACCCGCAGGTCGTAGTCGTGGCCGGCGTCCTCTCCCTGCCGGAAGGCGCACCAGGCTGCCTCGAAAGCCGGCAGCGTCGTCTCGGGGAAATCATCCCCCTCGTAGGGGTTGAACTCGGCCAAAGGCTCCTGGATAGCCGCTATCCACCACTCCTGCTCGAGCAGCCCGCGGTCGGGCCCTCCGCTCCCGAAGACCTCCAGCGGGAAGGGCTTCTCCACCACCCTCACGCGTCCTTCATACTCGGACCTCAACCTGTGCAGGCGCACGGCCGCGATGTAGCACCACGGTCAGTAGTACTCGGCCCATTCCCAGAGCTCGGCGCCGCTTTTCCCTTCCGTCATCGAGGCCACCTCCCGTCTCTCTGGCGCACAACGATCCTGCTGTTACGGAGAGCGTGCCTGTTCAATAAGTACCCTCCGCAGACGGGCCGGAAACCCAGCAGGAGGAGAAGGGGTTACGACCCCGGAAGTGAGTAGCGAACCGGTGTGGATCAGAGCGCGTTCACCGAGAGCACGACGACGACCACGCTGATCAGGATATCTGCCATCGAGACGGCGAACGAGAGCCCCTGCAGCGAACGACGCCTGGCTGAGATCTCCGCAGCCTCCCGCCGGTCCTCCGCGGCCTCCTCGGCCTCGGCCAGCTCGCGCAGACGGCGCCCGAAGTAGGCCCCGTGGGAGGCAACCAGCAAGAACAGGATGACGAGGAGCGCGTACTCCGCGTACAGAATCCCCCCAAACCCGCCGAAGACGCCGTCGAGGATCGCGAAGAGGAAGAGGAACAGCAGATTGAGCGTCCCGACCTTCGCGTAATAGCCTCCGATGACCGAGCGTACGCCGATGCGCTCGGCATCAGACCACTTCATCGCCTTGAGCGCCGGCGAGACCACCGTGGTCGTGAACACCACCCCACCGAGCCAGACCCCCGCGAGCAACACGTGCACCGTGTGAACGATAGCCTCGACCATCTCCTGAACCCCTCTGAACCGACTGCACCTCTCTCACCGGCAATGTTACCATCCGCGTAATAGTAAGTGTAGCGGGTGGTGTGGCGCCGATCACCGGCGAGAGGCCTGCATCGCTCAGGTATGCGCCGGGCTGTCCGTGGCACCCAGCGTGGCGGCGTCGGAGACGAAATCCGCCAGGGTCTGGGAGGCGAGGTAGCCCAGGATGGCGTCCTGTCCCTCCTCCCAGGCATCGTGCAGCGCGCAGGGCCTGCCTTCGCCGCAGGCCCGCTCCTCCAATATACAACGGGTCATCTCGAAAGGCCCCTCGATGGCGTTCACGGCGTCGGCGAGCGTGATCTCTTCCGGCGGACGCGCGAGCCGTGAGCCTCCTCTTCTGCCCTCCCTGCTGGTGACTATACCCCCATGAGAGAGCTTCGCCAGGATCCTGGCGAGCAGGCGGCGGGGTATCCTGGCCTCCTTCGAGATGACGTCCGCCGTGATGAGCCCGCCTTCATCGTGCTGCGCGAGGTACACCAGCGCCCGGAGCCCGTAACGTCCCTCGCTCGAGAGCTCGAGCTTCAAGCGATACCCCTCCTCCCTCGTCCTATGCGGAGCCTCACTCGGATCACCTCCCGACACGCCTCCGTCTTCACACTACTCTGACGCACAGTGTAATGTTTGTCGGCGCTCCTGTCTCCCCGTCTCGGAGGCTAACCTCTGGATCGGGCCGCCCGGGAATCCTCGTCCACCGGCAGGCGCGCCGGTCTGCTGACGGCGAAGGCACGGTGCAGGGTCCTGCCCTGAGCGGTGGAGGTGCCGGTCGGGACCAGACGTTTGTACCCCACGGTGTACTGAAGGTAGATGGGATCGTAGCGCACGACCGTCCCGGGATAGGGGGCGTCGATCATCCTGCCGTCGCCCGTGGCTATGCCGACGTGTCCTATCGTGCCGCTACCGTCGAAGTCGCCGAAGACGAGATCCCCGGGGCCGGGGCTCGAGACCGCGGTTCCGTAAGAGTACTGCGCGGCGGCGGAGTGGGGCAGGTAGATGCCGAAGTGGGCGTAGACCTCCATCGTCAGCCCCGAGCAATCGACGCCCTGCCGCGAAGCCCCACCGTAGAGGTACGGCACTCCCAGCCAGGTCTTCGCCTCGGCCAGCACGTCCTCTCCGGTGACGGAACCACCGCCGGTGGCTCCGGCCCCGACGGCGACTATCTTCACGGCGTCCGCGACGATGTATCCAGGAGATCCGGTCCAGCGGGAGAACAGGATGCTGTAGCGATCCCCCGCGTTCATCCTGAAGGTGCCGAGCAACACCCAGCGCCCACCGTTTCTGGTCTCGTCCACCCGCACCCACTCCATGCCCGAGGCGGTCTTTATCCCCACGGGGGCAGAAGGATTGTAGCCCGGGCTCGAGGGCCATCGGGCGTAGACCCTGTAGCTGCCGGAAGCCGGTATCCTGACCCTGAACGCAGCGGCGTCGGAGACCGCCTTCGGGGTGGTGAACCGGTAGTTCGCCCCGTACTTCTGCGGGCTGTAGGAGCTCGTCCCCCAGGCGCTCGAGGCCCGGAAGCGGCCCGGGGTCGCGTTGTCCACGACCTGAGAGTAAGAGGCGGCGAGGGCCACGCCCGAAAGGAGACAGAAAAAGAAGGCCGAGGTGACGGCGGCAGCCCAAAAACGTGCGAGACGTCCCATGTACTCCCCCCTCCAGGAAGACCACGCTTCTCTTCTTCAAGAAACCACGCCCATATTATCGGGTGGCGGACGGGGAAACTTAAACCCGCGGGCACACCCGCTCAGGGCTTCGTGTCCGCGATGAAATCCTCGTAGGTGAGCGGCTGGGGCATGGCGGCTTCCTCGCGGCACATCCCTACCTCGGCCATCGCGGCATCCTCGAGCAGACGCTCGGCGAGCCGGGCATATTCCGGACCGAAGTCCCTCACCTCGCGGGCGAGGGCTTCGAGCTCCTCCTGCACCGCCCCGAGGGCGGCGATCCGCCTCAAGCTACGCGCCGGGATCTCTATCTCGCACCTCCGCCGATGGCCCCGGGTGACCCTCCCCTACCCTACGCCCTCCGCCGGAAAAAGACATCGCCCATCCAGAGGGTGTTCGACGGGCCACCAGGCCCCTTTTCAACCCCTCACCTCCTCTATCTGGGGGCCATCCTGATCGCGCCGTCGAGCCGGATGACCTCGCCGTTTATCATCTGGTTCTCGATTATGTGCTTCGCCAGAGCCGCGTACTCCTCCGGCCTGCCGAGGCGCGCGGGGAACGGCACCTGCCGGCCGAGCGACTCGCGGGCATCTTCGGGGAGCGCCGCGAGCATCGGCGTATCGAAGATGCCCGGCGCGATCGAGACGACGCGGATGCCGTAGCGGGCGAACTCGCGGGCTATGGGGAGCGTCATCGAGACCACCCCTCCCTTGGAGGCCGAGTAGGCGGCCTGCCCGATCTGTCCCTCGAAAGCTGCGACAGAGGCGGTGTTGACGATGACCCCGCGTTCCCCGTCCCGGGTGGGCTCGTTCTCGGCCATCACCGCCCCTGCGAGTCGGATGGCGTTGAAGGTGCCGATCAGGTTGACCTGTATCGTGCGGGTGAACAACCCCAGGTCATGGACGCCCTTGCGGCTCACCACCCGTGCTGCGGGGCCTATCCCCGCACAGTTGATGAGCCCGCGCAGCGTCCCCATCCGCCGCGCCGCCTCGACGGCCGCCTTCACGCTCTCCTCGTCGGTGACGTCGGTGCGGACGAAGGTTGCCCGCCCACCGAGCTCCGAGGCCGTCTTTTGCCCGGCTTCTTCGTTTATCTCGGCGATCACCACGCCCGCCCCCTCACCGACCAGCATGCGCGCCGTGGCAGCCCCGAGCCCGGATCCCCCACCGGTAACGATGAACACACCATCTCTTGTCTGCATCTCTCCCCTCCGTAAGGGCAGCGCCACACATCTCCCGCACCCGCACGGCGACCCGCGCGGACCGCCGATATCATAGCGGTAAAGCCCGCGAGAATCCGGATGCGCCGCCGTCGGGCCTGCTACAGGCGGCGCTGCGGGTCGAGTTGCTGCTCGATCGCGTCCGTCGCGATGCCGTCGGGCTCGAGAGAGGCGAGCTCCGAGTAGGTCTCCTGGTCGGGGGCCGTCCAGAGGAACACACCCACCCCGGCACCGCGCAGAACCCTCACCATCTCCTCTGAGGCGCCCCTGTACTCCAGCATCGCCGCATCCGCCCTGCTCTCCCGCACCACCCGGCTCACCTCACGAGCGGCCTCCGCCGCAGATATCCTTCTCTGCGCGAGCGAGATACCGGTCGCGACCCCCGGCGCCTCCTGCTTGAAACGGGCGATCACCTGGCGGTCCGTGGAGCTGACGAGCGTCCTCTCCAAAAGCCCGTACCGGCGCAGCATCCCGCAGGCCCGCTCCTCCCCCCCGCGCCTCTTCCAGTCGAGGTTGAGGATCATGTCCGAGCCTGCGACCACCCTGAGGAACTGCTCCATGTCCGGCAGGCTTTCGGCCCTCTCTCCTGTGGGCTCATCGTGCGAGACGACGAGCCTTCCGTCCCGGAGCGCCACGACGTCGAACTCCACCGCCCGCGCGCCTATCTCCGCGGTGCGCTCCACCGCCGCGAGAGAGTTCTCCGGTCGCCCTTCCCCATGCGCCCCTCTGTGAGCCACAGCAACCGTCGAATCGAAGGGGAACTCCATCCACACAGCGCGTTCCCGCCCTGCACCAGATCTCCGTGTAAACCTCTCCACAGGGCGGAGAGGATAGCACCAAAATCCCGTTTCAAAGCAGAAGATCGTTCGAAGTCTCACACCGGGAGCCATACGATCACCCCAGCCGCGTCCCACAGGACCTCTGCACAGTAGCCTCCGATCATACCTCCCTGAAGTACAACTCCTGGCGCAGTGCTAGAAGCGCTCCTGCAGGAGCACGAAGGCACTCCCTGTCAGCGAGGCCCAGAATCCGGCGAGCAGGTAGCCGCCGAGCACGTCCGAGGGGTAGTGAACCCCCAGGTAGATCCTGCTGAAGCCGATGACGAGGACCAGCAACATCCCGGCCGCCAGCACGAGCCACCTCCAGCCACCGGAGAGTAGTCGGGCGAGCAGGAGCGCGAGCACCCCGTAGAAGGCCACGGCCATGTCGGCGTGCCCGCTGGGGAAGGAGAAGGAGTGCGGGATCGGATATCCGGGGAAGTGGAAGAGGTGCGGTCTGATCCTCTCCACGGTGTCCTTGACGATGGTGGTGAGAACCATGTCCCCGACGGTGCACACCGGCATGTAGAGGGCATACCACCGCAGACCCCGCAGATAGAAAAGGACGACGCAGACCGCGAGCAACACCGTGACCACCGAGTAATACCCGAGCGTGGTCGCTGCGACCATGAGCCCCTCGATGGAGGGAGAGAACACCCCGTGCACCTCCATCATGACGGCGACGTCGAGCGAGCGGGTCGCACCGCGGGAGACGACGTAGGCGAGCACGGCGAACGCGGCGAGTAGAAGGAGGGCCGAGGCCCCCAGGAAGGAGGCACCCCACGCATCACGCTCCCCGCGGCGGGTATGCCGCGGCCCACCTCTGCCGCCCGCTCCCTTCGGGTTCATCCTCTCAGGTTATCAGAGAGGAGTAAGAGGTGGATGAGAGTACGCTCAAGAAGACGGAACGAAGAGCGAGAAGGTGCTTCCATCGCCGGGAGTGCTCTCGACCTCTATGCTCTCACCGCGGACCTCGGCCCGAACCCGGCCGCTCTCACGCGCCTCTCACACCTCCCGGATATCCTATTATTCCTTGCGGACACGTGTAAACGCCCGGCAAGGGCGCGGCGAGAGAGGAGCCCGGATCCGCTCGATGACCCAAGGACACCACATACTTATACTCACCGCCGGGGCGGGAGGAGGGCACAAGGCCGCCGGTGAGGCCCTCTCCGGCGAGCTTGCCTCAGCCGGGCACCACGTCCTCGTCGAGGACGGTCTGAACCTCATGTCCGGGTGGATCGAACGGCTCGCCGTGAGCTCCTACCGGAAGGGCCTCACGAGGGGCTCGACCGGTCGGCTCCCGACATCGTGGGGGATGGCCTTCAAGGTCACCTCCAACCGACACGGGTCGCGCATGATCCACCGTCTGACGAGCAGCCCGGCTTTCACGAAAGAGCTGCGGGCCCTTCTGCGCTCGTCCGCCCCCGACCTCGTGGTCTCGACCTACCCGCTCGTGAGCGCGGCCGTGGGCCGTCTGCGCCGCAGTGGGGAGCTTTCCTGCCCCGTCGCGGCGCTCATCACGGATTACGGGGCGCACCCTCTGTGGGTCGCCTCGGGCGTGGACCTCAACCTCGTCCCCTCCCGCATCTCGGCCGGTCTGGTCGAGCGAGCGGGTGGCAAGGCCCTGGCGGTGCGCATCCCCACACGCGCGTCGCACGCCAGAGTGGACCGGCGAAAGGCGAGAAAAGACCTGGGCGTCCCGCAGGAAGGGGCGTCCGTCGCCCTGATCTCGGGTGGAGCCTGGGGAGCCGGGAACCTGGGGGAGACGACCCGCACAGTGCTTGGGTGCGGCTGGCATGCAATCGTGGCGACCGGCGGAAACGAGGCACTGATGAGACGCCTGCGGGATCTGCTGGAGGGCGAGGAGCGCGTGCTCATCCTCGGCTGGCGCAAAGACATGGCGCGGGTGATGGCGGCCGCGGACTGTCTGATCCAGAACGCCGGCGGGATGACGGCCCTGGAGGCGATAGACCTCGGCGTGCCGCTCGTCTCCTTCGACCCGATAGCCGGCCACGGCGAGTACAACGCTAGGATCATGGAGGAGGCGGGGGTGGCGCTCTGGGCGCGCGACACGAGGGCTCTCGAAGAGATACTCACCGCCGGACATCCCCCCGCCCCGCAGCGCGAAGAGGGCCTGCCCTCCGCTGTCGAAGCCCTCGAAAACCTCCTGGTCCGCAGCCGATGATAGTCGGCATCGTGCTCATCGTCGCCTCGACGCTCGCCTACAACGCCTCCGTGATCCTGCTCGCCCTCGCCGCCCGCAGGAGCCGCGGGGGCGGTGCCTCGCTCGCGGTCTCCGCGGGCAAACGCTCCTCGGGAATCGCCGGGATAGCGCTGGACGTCGCGGGCTGGGTGTTCGAAGCCGCCTCTCTGACCTTCATCCCGCTGACGCTCGCCCGCATCGTGAGTGCGGCCGGGCTGGGGTTTCTGCTGCTTCTCTCCAGCCTCGCCCTGAAAGAACCGCTCGGGAAGGCCAAGCTCGCGGGGGCGGTGCTCCTGGTCGCCGGGCTCTCGGCAGCCGGCGTCTTCCCTCCCTCCTACGGTAGCGCATCTCCCACACCCTGGGAGTGGGCCGCGCTCGTCGCGTCCGCCGGCGCCGTGACCGCAGTTCCTTACGCGCTGCGCGGCGGACGGGCTCCGGCGCGCCCGCTCCTGTTCGCGATCTCCTCCGGCGTCTCCTACGCCCTCTCCGGAATCCTCACCAAGGGCCTGATCGACCTCCTGCCCCAGAACGCGGGTCTGGGAGACCTCCTACCCCCACATCTGATCGGCTCAGCCCTCCTCCTCGCCGGGCTCATAGCGGCGAGCGCCGCGGCGTTCGACGCCCAGCTCAGAGCCCTGCGCGAGATGGAGGCTTCGATCGCCGCCCCGGTGATACTCGCCCTGCACACGGTGCTCCCCGTGGCCGTGGCTCCTGCGTTCTTCGGGGAGGCCTGGCCCTCGGGGACCATCCCTCAAACCATACTCGGAGCCGGGATCGTCCTCACCGTCGCCGGGGCGCTCACCATCTCCGCCAGTTCGCGCGGAGTGCGCTGAGAACGTCCGGTGCCGCCGGAAGCCGCTCCACGGAAGGAGGATGCACGGCCCTCTCGAAGGCGCGCCCACGGATGATCGCCTCCAGCTCACCGGCCGACCGCGCCCAGAGGGCGACGCCGGCCCGCTCCATGGCGCGGGCGTTTATGGCACCGTGGCCGGGTATGGGCCGGTAGAGGAGCACGGGGAGCCCAAGGGCGGCCGCCTCCAAACAGGTGACGCCCCCAGCGTTCTGGACGAGGAAGTCGGCCGCGGACATGAGGAGCGGCATCTCCTCCGTCCACCCGACGATCCGTACGTCGTCCTTCCCCGCGTACTCGTGCTGCAGGCGTCTCCTCAGCACCTCGTTGCGCCCGGTCACCGCCACGACGTGGCACGCCCGTGTCCCCGCGACGGTGCGCACACAACCCGCCAGGTCCCCTATCCCCCAAGCTCCACCGACGACGAGCGCGACCGGAACCCGCAGCGGCAGGCCGAGTGTCCGCCGGGCCTCCTCCCGCGAGAGAGGTCGCCGGAAACCCTCCCGGAGCGGCATCCTCACCACGGTCGCCTTTCCCCCCGCCCGCTCGACCATCCCGGCCGAGACCTCCGAGGCTACGAGGTGGACGTCCAGCGCGGGCGAGACCCACATCGGGTGCACCCCGTAGTCGGTCACGAGCGCTGCGACCGGCACCGTGATCCTGCCACGCCGCCGCAGGTGCCCGAGCGCCGCCGTGACGAGCGGGTAGGTAGAGACGATGAGGTCGGGAGACGTAGTACGGACCACCTCGAGCAATCTACCCCCGAAGAGTGCCCCGACCGAGACCCTGACCAGGTCCGCGGTCCCCCGGAAGGAGATCGTCCACAGGAGCAGCGCCAGAGGACGCGGCAGGTGTCGCACCTGCCCGACGTACATCCCGCCGAGCCGTTCCGCCGGCACCGGGCTCATGATCTCGAGCCCGTCGCGCAACTCCACCTCCCAGCCCGCCCGCCCGAGCTCCTCCCCGAGCGCCCCCCCGGCCACAACGTGACCGCTCCCCACGGCGGCCGTGAGGATGAGGACGCGCCCGGCGGGAGAGCCGTCCGGCCCGGTCTCTCTACCCTTCGCCAACCCTCCTCCCCACCGCTCCGAAGTCGGCGAAAGTCTCGGCGGCCCCGAGCAGACGCGGTTTCGCCCCCGGAGCGGGCTGACGGGGCCTCTTGCCGAAGGTGGCCAGCCGCTCCAGCCGGGTGAGTTGCAGGGCGGTGGGCTTGGGATGCTGCCAGAGCTCCACCCTGAGCCTGGTCCCCCGCACGAAGACCCTCACATGGGTGAGCATGAAGGTGGGAACGAAGACCGGCGGCCCCTTCAGCCAGGCCCGAATCGGGGTGAGCCAGCGCAGCCAACAGCCGCTGTTCGCGACGATCGTCCGTCGTCCATCGTGCCGGTCGAGCACCCTCAGATCGGGCGTGTGGGTATGACCGGAGACGAAAGCATCGATGTGCGGGACGTCGCGGTCGAGCATCGGAGGGCGTCGGCCCTGGACGACGAGCTCGTCTATCCGCTGCTCCTGGGACGGCCCGACGCCCGAGTCCGTATTCACCTCGTGCATCGCCGAGACGAACCGGCGCAGCGTACGCCCGAGCAACAGCACCAACGCGGCGAACAGAAGCAACGTTATGCTGACGAAGAAGACGGCATCCTTTATGGCCGCATCTACCCTGGGAACGAGCAGGTATGCTTTGTAGAAAATCCGAGGCGCATCATCCGAGACCGTGGAGAAGAACGCCGCGGCCCGGTAGAAGAGGTAGAGGAGCATGAAAGGAAGCATGAGCTTCCCGGTTATGCTCCCCAGCACGTTGTAGAAGTACTTGCTCGACATCCACTGCGGGATCGCCGAGAGCGGACGGACGTCCCGCATCTCCGAGAGGTCGAGGTTGCGTGAGATCCTGCCGAGGGGTACGATCCGGCGCTCGAAATCCCGTACGATGTGGAAGCCGAGCGGGGTGCTCAACGGCGAAGAGTAGTCGTCCACGCGGTTCGGGGGGTCGAACTGATCCCCGTGCTCGCAGTAGACCGTATACCGCTCCCCATCCCTCCCTCGCAGCCCCACCAGGTAGGAGAGCGCGAACTCGTCCACCCCGATCCCCTCTTCGAGGCTACCGCGGGCCCTCTCGTTCCACCACACCTCGGCGTCGTGGTTGCCGGGCAGATACACGATGCGCCGGTCCTTGGACCGAGAGAAACGGCGCAGCGCCTCGAAGAGACGCTCGTACTCGGGGCGTTCGAGGATGATCCCGGCCCGGTCCTTTCCCGCGGCCGGCTCTCCGACCAGCAGCAGATCAAGGAAATCCCCCGCGAGGACCAGCTCGACCGGCCCCTCGTGGGTGGAGATGTCCTCGACGAGCTGGGTGAGTTCCTCCGCGGCCTCGAACCCGTCGCACCCGGGGTCCCCGCCTATGTGACAGTCCGAGACGAAGACGACCAGCGCATCCTCCCCGAGGACCTTCACCCGGTCCTCCAGAAACCTCTCGTCTTCCGCACCCATTGCTGGATCATTTTAAGCTTCGTTATGAAGAATTCGGTAAGAAGGTGAACCCCGGGGCGAACGGGTATATATGATCCCTGGTGGAGCGAGCAAGAGGAGGTGCCGAGATGTCCGACCTCGCGAGCAAGACGTGCGTGCCCTGCAAGGGCGGGACCCCGCCGCTCAAAGGTAAGGAGCTCGAGGAGCTGGCCCGGCAGGTCCCGGAATGGGAGGTGGTAGATGAGCACCACCTGCGCCGGGAGTTTCGCTTCGAGGATTTCCAGCAGGCGCTCGAGTTCGTCAACCGTGTCGGCGAGCTGGCCGAGGAGCAGGGGCATCACCCGGACATAAGCTTCGGTTGGGGTCGGGTGGAACTCACCGTCTTCACGCACAAGATCGACGGGCTGACCGAGAGCGACTTCATCTTCGCCGCGAAGGTGGACCGGCTCCCCGGAGCTTCCTCGTAGCAGAATTAGAGGGGCTTCCATCCGGGAGCCCCTCGTCGCCCTCATCGGGTTTTACCCCTCAAACGCTCCGCGTCTGAGCCTCGTGCCGGCCTTCGGCGAACTCCTCGATGACCTTGGAGCAGAAGGCCTCGAGATCACCCGGATAGCGGCTGGTCACGAGCCCGCCGTCGGTGACGACCTCCTCGTCGACCCACTCGCCCCCGGCGTTGCGGATGTCCGTTTTGATGCTCCAGTAGGAGGTCAGCCTCCTGCCACGCACCACGTCGGCCTCGACCAGGGTCCAGGGGCCGTGGCAGATCACCCCGACCGGCTTGCCCTGCTCGAAGAACGACCGCACGAAGCCGACCGCCTCCTCGTTTGCACGCAGCTGGTCGGCGCCGACGCAGCCGCCGGGGACGACGAGACCGTCGTAGTCCTCGGCGGAGACCTCGGAGAACGCCTTCTCGACCGTGAAGATATCTCCGGGCTCGGTGTCGTGGTTCATCGTCTGAACGTCTCCGGTCTCGACGCCGACGACGTCGACGGAAGCCCCGGCCTCCTCTAGTGCCCTCTTGGGCTCGGTGAACTCGACCTGCTCGGTACCCTTGGGCGCGAGCAGTATCGCGACCTTTCTGCCCCGAAGCTCTCCTGCCACCCTTATCAGCTCTCCTTCCGGGTTCGCCCGATCTACCAGAGAGAGCGTTACCCGCAGGGTGCGGCGGCTAAACAGAGACGCAGATTACCAGAGGTGGTGTACCTGCGGCCGGATGCTGCGGTCGTAGACCTCGCGGATGCGGTCCATCTCCTCGATGGAGAGCGGCGGCATCTCCGAAGCGGCGAGGTTCTCCTCGAGCTGGTCCGGGCGTTTGGCACCCGGAATGGCGCAGGAGACCTCGGGGTGCATCAGGATCCAGCGCAGCGCGAGCTGGGCCAGGGTGTATCCCTCGGGCACGAGCCCTTTGAGCTCCTCGGCGGCGGCGAGCCCGGTCTGGAAGTCCACCCCGGAGAAGGTCTCTCCACGATCGAAGGCCTGCCCCTCGCGGTTGAAGTTGCGGTGGTCGTCCGGGGAGAACTCCCTGTCCGGGCGCATCTTGCCGGAGAGGAGCCCGCTCGCGAGCGGCACGCGCGCGATCACCCCGACATTCCGCTCGGAAGCGAGGGGGAAGAACTCCTCGGACGGCTTCTGGCGGAAGATGTTGAAGATGATCTGGACGGTCTTCACACCGGGGTAGTCGAGGGCTAGCTTAGCTTCCTCGACCTTCTCGACGCTCACCCCGTAGTTCTTGACCACCCCCTGCTCCACCAGGCGATCCAGCGCCTCGAAGGTCTCGTCCTGGGTGTATACGGCGGTCGGCGGGCAGTGCAGCTGCAGCAGATCGAGGGCCTCGACCCCCAGGTTCTTCAGACTACGCTCGGCGAAGCGGGCGAGGTTGTCGTAGGTGTAGCCTCCGGCGGTGTGTGGGTCGAGGCGCCGCCCGGCTTTGGTGGCGACGAAGATCTCCTCCTCGCGCTCCGCGAGGAGCCTGCCCAGAAGCCGCTCACTCCTGCCGTCGCCGTAGACGTCGGCGGTGTCGAAGAAGTTCACCCCGAGGTCCACCGCGCGGTTGAGGGTGGCGTAGGACTCCTCGTCGTCCACCTCTCCCCAGTCTCCCCCGAAGGCCCAGGTCCCGATGCTCACCTCCGAGACCCGCATTCCGGTCTTTCCAAGCTCACGATACCTCAAATCCGCACGTCCTTTCTCCCTCTAACACAACACGATCCAACCCCCGAAGAGGTTAACAGCGACAGAGGATGGTATCCAAGGCGAGATCAGAAGCCAGCGGCATCCTCCAGATCGTCCCAGAGTGCATCGGGGATGGGGGTGGCGGCGAGCTCGAGGGTGGCCCTGACGTGTTCGAGGCTGCTCACGCCGACGATGGTCGAGGCGATGCGGCTCTCGCGCAGGGAGAACTGGAGGGCTGCCGCGGCGAGCGGCACGCCGGCCTCGCGGCACACTTCGGCGATGCGCCGGGCGCGCTCGAGCAGCCGTGGCGGGGCTTCGGAGTAGGCGTAGCGGGGGTATTCCTCCGGGCCGCGGGCGAGGATACCCCCGCCGTAGGGCGCCGCGTTGAGGACGGCCACCCCATGCGAGGCCGCCACGTCCAGCAGAGGAGCCGCGCTCTGGTCGAGGAGGGTGTAGCGGTTGTGGGTTATGGCCAGCTCGAAGCAACCGGTCTCTACGTAGCGGATCATCATATCCACCGGCCCTCCAGCGACGCCGAGGTGCTCTATTACGCCTTCGTCCTTGAGTTCCATGAGGGTCTCGACCGGCCCTCCTTTCGCCATCGCCTCCTCGAAGGTGGTGTGCTCGGGGTCGTGGAGGTGGACGATCTGCAGCCTGTTCAGGCCGAGGAGCCTGAGGCTGCGCTCGACGGAGCGGCGC
>Ga0207747_1001419_pt1 | contig 17027 bp, 19 predicted proteins | sample HigsolmetaGSP11D_FD_184839 | JGI IMG/M metagenome (GOLD analysis project Ga0207747, IMG submission 184839) | High solid enriched microbial communities from the Joint BioEnergy Institute, USA - SP1-1-D (SPAdes) | ecosystem: Engineered > Bioreactor > SSF (Solid state fermentation) > Aerobic >...
AGAACAACCAAATATATGAGATTGAATTTGACAATAGGACAACCCCGATTCCTAGGCCAATAGAACCTGATTTCACAGTTTCTATATCTCCCGATAAGTTAAACAGTTCTAATGCTATTTTGATCCGGTTAATAGATAATAGTGTTTTGATGCAAAAAATAGTGAAGAAAAAATTTATCCCGCTTCTTTAACTAAAATGATGACAACCATTGTTGCAATAGAAAAATTACATGATCTGAATGAAAAAATCAAGCTTACCAAGTCTATGTTTGAGGGATTGTATAAAGCAGATGCATCGATGGCAGGTTTCCAACCGGGTGAAGAGGTAAGGGCAATCGATCTATTATACGGAGTAATGCTGCCGAGCGGCGCGGAGTGCTGTATTGCACTTGCTGATCATATAGCGGGATCAGAGCAGAATACACTGCCTACTAATAAGCACCCTGGCGGAATAACCTTTTACAGCACCATGTATGAAAGACTTGGTAATCAAAACATAATTGATGGGAAAATTTTAGGAGGAAAAACTGGATATACTGATGAAGCCGGTCTATGTCTTGCGAGTCTTGCCAAAGTGGGTAAACAAGAATACATTCTTATTACAGCCGGTGCAAAAGGAGATCATCAATCGGAACAGTATAATATTATCGATGCATTAGCCGTATACAATAGTATAAGAAAATAATAAGTTCTTCATAAGAACTTATTAAGATTTTGATAAGTTAAATTTCCAACATCGCCTGCCTGATTTCGATAAGATTAAACTATCGAATCGGGCAGGCTTTTAAATTTCCCAAAGGAGGTGGGAACTAGATGCAACGGTCAGTGAAGGATGGCTTGACTTGAAGGTTAAAAATGAAACCGATGTGACATTTCAACTTTGTATTGGGTTTGATGAAGAAAACATTTTAGGTAGTCTTTATGCAGATAGGGAGATGGCATGTATGTATAAGGTCGAGGGCAAAGACCTGTGTTACTTCCGCAAGGACGGCAAGATTTTTGAGAAAATAAGGATTTATCGTAGTGAATTAGCTCCTGACACTCATGAGATATTATCTGAATACCTTCTGTATGAAAACTTATGTGAGATAGGTTATCAGCTTCACAAAGATACAACCATAGTGGAGAAAGGGGATTGATTTATGAATAAATTGAAAATTGCAGTACTGTTTGGTGGATATTCTTCTGAATATAATATTTCCCTACAATCAGCCTATTCAGTGATTACACATTTAGATATTAACAAATATGAGCCACTTTTACTCGGGATTACATCGTCGGGCGAATGGTTTCGTTTTTCCGGTGATCCCAGTAAAATTAAGGATAATACCTGGTGTAATCCATCAGATTGCGTCCGGGCTATTATTTCCCCCAGCCGGGAAGTGCATGGCGTGTTAGAATTCGACGCAGGCAAAATCCGTGCGATCAGGCTGGATGCTGCTATGCCTGTACTCCATGGTAAAAATGGTGAGGATGGTACGGTTCAAGGTTTATTGGAACTGGCTGGTATACCCATAGTAGGTTGCAAAACACTTGCTTCTGCACTCTGCATGGATAAGGATAGGGCACATAAAATTGCTTATGCGGCTGGTGTCCGAATACCTCGCTCTTTTATTCTTGAAAATGAAGTGAATGAGGAAACAGCTTTAGAAAAAGCGGGAAATATAGGTTACCCCTTATTTGTCAAACCTGTTAGAGCTGGTTCATCTCTTGGGATAACTAAGGTTTTAAATAGGGACGAGTTGTTCGCAGCAGTCAAGTTGGCTTTCACATATGATGACAAGGTTATCATTGAGGAAAATATATCTGGTTTTGAAGTTAGCTGCGCTGTTTTAGGCAATGATAAGCTGATTGTGGGAGAATTAGGGGAGATTGAGCTGGCAGGTGGATTTTTCGATTATAAGGAAAAATATACGTCTCAAACCTATTTCTTTCATGTTCCGGCGCGAATTCCTGCGAAAAAAGCCGAGGAGATCAAGAATACTGCCAGGATAATATACAGGGCTTTAGGTTGCACAGGTTTTGCGCGTGTGGACATGTTTTTAACTCCGTCAGGTGAGATTGTCTTTAACGAAGTGAATACCATTCCTGGGTTTACAACATACAGCCACTATCCGCATATGCTCAAAGCTGCTGGCATGACATTTGAACAAATTATTGATACAGCTATCAGATTGGCGGTGAGTGAATGAAAACAATATTACTTTCAAGAAATATGGTCTATACAGGCGATTTAATTCTCGTAAACAGGGATCATCCACATCGAGAAGAATCATCATACAAAGCGCTCATATCCGTAGATGCCACCAACAAAAATGTGCTTTTGGAAAGACGTGTGGCTTCGTTATACAATAAGCTAATGCTAAATCTAAACGCCAGAAGCCGCATCACTGCAGTGAGCGGTTGGAGATCACGGAGGGAACAGGAACAGATTTATAGTGAATCTTTGTCGGAAAATGGTGCGGATTTTACTGCTAAATATGTTGCGCTTCCTGGACATAGCGAACATCAGACTGGGCTGGCGGTTGATCTTGCACTTAACCAGCCGAACATAGACTTTATACGGCCATACTTCCCCTATACTGGAATATGCGGTGCCTTCAGGGAAATGGCGGGTAGATATGGATTTATAGAACGATACCCGAAAGGAAAAGAGAATATAACGGGTATTGCTTATGAACCCTGGCATTTCAGATATGTCGGTGTTCCTCACGCCATGATAATGGAGCAAATGGGTTATACATTGGAAGAATATCACGCTAGAATCAGGCAATATCTCTATGGGCGCCGCTCGTTGCAATACGATTTTGGAAATTTTCACATAGAAGTATCCTATCTTCCTGCAGATAAAGAGACTATGACATTTAATATAGCCATCGATACACCATATACAATATCCGGTAACAATATGGACGGGTTTGTCGTCACTGTTTGGAGGACAAAAAGATGATGGAGAATACAGCTAGGGCGTGGATTGAACTTGATATGAATAATCTTCGTCACAACATAAACATCATGAGAAGCTTATTGCCAGATGGCTGCCAGCTTATGACCGTGCTTAAAGCAAATGCTTATGGGCATGGGGCGGTGGAGATTGCAAGAGAACTGAATTCCAATGGCATACGCGCATTTTGTGTAGCATCGGTTTTGGAAGGTGTGGAATTACGCGAGCATGGCATAGAAGGTGAGATTTTAATTTTAGGATACACGTACCCAACACAGTTTTATTTGCTCAGAAAATATAGCTTGATGCAGACAGTTATTGATTATGAATATGCTAAAGCACTTGATGATTACGGTGAAGAATTAATCGTTCACGTCAAAATTGATACTGGTATGCACCGTTTGGGCGAACGGTCGGATAATGTGGACCAAATTTTGCAGATTTTTAAGTACAAAAACCTTGTTATAGACGGCATCTATACGCACCTATGTGCAGTCGACAGCGATAGGCAAGTCGATAGAAATTTTACACAAAAGCAGATTGATAATTTCAATTGGGTTCTTTCAAGGATTCAGAAACAAGGATTTTCGCTGCCAAAAGTTCATATTCAAAGCAGCTATGGGATAATCAATCGATCCGATTTATCCTTTGACTACGCCAGAGTTGGCATTGCACTTTATGGTATGTTATACACCCTTGACGACACTGAGAAATACAATATCGGGCTTCGCCCCGTTTTGTCGGTAAAAGCAAGGGTTAGCACCGTAAAAACACTCTTTGCAGGTGAAGCGGTAGGCTACGGGCATGCGTTTAAAGCCCCGCACAACATGAGAATTGCGGCTATTACTTTCGGCTACGCTGATGGCATTCCGCGGTGCCTTTCCTGCGGTATCGGCCATGTCCTGATTAACGGGCAGAAAGCCACTATTGATGGCCGTATCTGTATGGATCAGATGATGGTAGATGTTTCAGGTATTGAAGATGTAAAACAGGGAGATATTGCAGTTATAATTGGCAAGTCCGATAAAGATGAGATTACAGCATGTGAAATTGCAGAGCAAGCAGGGACAGTCTCAACTGAAATTTTAAGTCGATTAGGAAGAAGGTTGGAAAGGGTTGTTTTAATTTAGGCATCATTGAGTTTAACTTGTTATTATTTTTCTATTAAAAAATAGGGAGGATAAATAAGGGACTTCCCCAAAATCAAGACTTGACAAAGATATATGGTAAAGAGAGTGCAATTGTTATATCTTTAGACAGCGTGGGTTGTATTGGATAACTATTTATTTTACATTATATTAAATTTTACACTATATTAAGTATATAGAAGACCGGCGTAATCGTCGGTCGATTTATTTTCTTGAACCTTGGATTTTCTAAAAACAGCTGAAAACCCATTGACATGTTCCCGTAAACGTAAGGTTCAAAAAACCATCGTTAGGTGTTGCTGTTGGTAAATAAGGAGCGGAATTAAACGTTTTAATTTTAAATGAAAGAAGTTAAATATTTGAATTATAGAATTTTTTAGAAATATATTTTATAATATTTGTAAGCTAAATATATAATGAAGGATAAAAATATGTATACGAGGGGAATAAGCAAATTTATTATGAAATAGTTAATATACCATTTTTTGGCTCAAAAAAAACTAATAGACACTTATGGAGTTAATTTCAAAAAGATAGGATTGTTAAATTTGGGAAGGCAGCTAGAGTTGGTGGATATTTCTACAACCGACAATGCAAATGCAATATTACTTAAATGTGAAGAAGGTAGCATCCTATTTGATACGGGTTTTGGTGTAAATATTCCATCCAACTGTAATTTGCATCTTGTTTGTATTTCGCATTTTCGATTATATTGGTAGGGGCGTGGACAGTAAAAGCCTCAATTCCAGAAACGGTATCACTATTAAAACCACGATCTGTATGAAGAATTGCTTCACCAGATTGGAGTTTTCACTCTGCAGAACTTGATGCGGTTAGAGAATGGGAAGTATTGGGGTAAAAACCATACTTTTAGTAGAGTATTATTGCCATTATTTATCCTATTATTTCTAACAGGATGTCTTTGCATTGTTATTTAGAATCTTAATTTGTCTGCAGAACATAAACCCGATTGACATGTTCCCGCGTACAGATGCTTAAAAAACAGCCCACAAACGTCAATTCCATCAACTCAAGCCATGAGTAAACAGTTTGCTTGATGTCGAATAAGGAATAAAAACGATAGAACAAGCGTTTTTTGTACTTTTGATAATAATTGTCGAGGATGGAAAGTCATATTTTTTACCTATAGTACCTCCTAGAACAAGGGATGTGGTTGAAACTACAAAACAGCTATTAGCCCTTGAGAGATTCTAATCATTAAATATTTTAAAATATGGAGTAAAAAATGGAGATATTAACTATGAATGAATCTATTGTTGTAAAAACAGAACGACTGAACATTTATCCGTTATCTGATAGCGAAATGGAAAACATGATCGCTAACGAATTGGACATGGTTATGAAAAAAGCCTATTCAATAATGCTTGAAAAATGTAAACAAAATCCAGAGCAGAGAATCTGGTATGCCGTATGGAATATGCAGCTAAATGATGGGACAGGCAGAAGTGTCGGGGATTTAAGTTTCAAAGGATTAAATTCTAACGGAATGGTTGAAATAGGATATGGTATTAAAAAAGAGTATGAAGGACTAGGTTATATGACAGAAGCTGTGACTGCTATGGCAAGATGGGCAATTGAGCAAACTGGTGTAAAATACGTGGAAGCAGAAACTACCCCAGATAATAAGGCATCACAACGAGTTCTTGAGAAAGCCGGCTTCCATCTAAATGGGATAATGGGTGTTGAAGGCCCAAGATTTGTATATGAGAAATCTAAATGATTTTAAGAAGATAAACTACCCACCAGAGCCAATTTGTAGTGGTGAGCATGAGATGCAGTGATATGCTTCCTAGAACCTTGATTATGCTAAAAATCGTTGACATGATCTAAAGCTTTGCGGAAGCATAAGGAGGGTCCTATTACGGGATAAGCATAATTTTCATGGGCAAAAAATGGTCATAAAAGGAGGATACTATTGTGGATTGGAATTCTGAACAATATTTAAAATTTAAAACGGAACGCACACAACCGGCTATAGATTTAACAAATCGCATCAATATACTTAATCCTAAAAAAATATTGGATATAGGTTGTGGACCTGGAAACAGTACTGAGGTTTTATATAATAAGTATCCAGATGCTTATATTTTAGGAGTGGACAAATCTGAGGAAATGATCAAAACAGCAAAAATGTATTACCCGAACATTGATTTCAAAATATGTGATGTCAGCAAAGACCTGTCGGAATTAGATAATGATTTTGATATCGTATTCTCTAATGCTTGTATTCAGTGGGTACCGGATCATAGACAGCTTCTAAAAAACATGTTAAATTTGCTAAATAAAAATGGTGTCTTAGCAATTCAAATCCCGATGAATTATAACGAGCCAATCCATAAAACGATCAATGAACTTACATCTTCTGAAAAATGGAAGAAATACTTCACCAAACCGAGAATTTTATATACTCTTAGTCAAAGTGAATATTATGATCTTTTATTAGAAATATCGGAAGAAATTTTTCTTTGGGAAACAGTTTATTATCATATTATGAAATCCTATAATGATATCCTGGAATGGTATCGAGGTACTGGTTTACGGCCCTACCTCAGTGTTTTACCTGATACTGAGAAAACTGTATTTGAAAATGAGCTAATGGAAGTTTTGATGCAAAGATATCCTAAGCAAAAAAACGGGGATATTATTTTTAGATTTCCAAGGTTATTTTTTTTGGCATCTCCAAAATGGTAAAATAGGCAAAAGGGAAAAATACGTACATAGGAACGATTCTATAAAATATAAAATAGTAGATAGGAGAAAAGAATGAAGTCATTTTTACTAGTTGGACAATCCAATATGGTAGGTCGTGGATTTAAACATGAAGTCCCTCCGATCTAAAATGAAAGAAGCTAAATTTGCAATGGAAGATAGCGAATTGGCAGGAATACTTTGGCATCAGGGGGAAAGTGACAGCCAAGATGGAAAATATAAAGAGTATTATGAAAAGATAGGAAGAATATTCAGTGAAATAAGAAGAGAATTATCTGTACTCGGCACCCCAATTATTATAGGTGGTTTGGGCGATTATTTGACGGATAGCTAATAGAGATAACAAGGCATTCTAACGTTCAAATTCGTGTAGAGTGCCTTATTTTTCTAACTAGAATCTCAAGGCTGTTAAGCTCAAACACAATACCTAAAACCTTATGAGCAAATGTCTTATCCAGAAAACCAAAAACATTCAGGCATCTTCCGGGGCAGGCAGGAAAAAGCCCAATATTTTTTAACTAAAAAAGCATAGAACAATGGTTCTTAACATTACTATCTGATATAATAATAGAAATAAATGGTATTTTATTCATTTAAAGTTATGAATCATACGATAAAAGAGGACAGATTTTACTCATTTACAGATAAAATTTTAGAAGATAAGGAGTGTTGGTTTTAATGGTAAGTAGGATAAAAGTCAAAAAAATTAATGACTGTGTATGGCTTATGGATGATAACAATGAGGCGACGGGGTATCTGGTTTGTGGTAATCAAAAGGCAGTTGTTATTGACACAATGAATGGCATTGCAGATGTTCATGCGGTTGTCAGAGAAATAACCAGTCTTCCGCTTACAGTGGTAAATACCCATGGACACTGTGACCATATTTTCGGTAATGTGTACTTTGACTGTGATTGTTTTTTACATCCGGACGATGTGAATATTGCCGCGGAACATATCAGATTTCCTGAATTTGTGGAGCTTTGTACAAGAAAGAATATGAAAATGCCATCATTTAAGGCAATTAATGACGGTGATACAATCGATCTTGGTGGTCTAACACTGGAAGTTATTTCGCTGCCCGGACATACCCCCGGAGGAATATGTCTGCTTCTAAGAGAAAAGCGTATACTATTTACTGGTGATAGCATTAATCATCATCTTTGGATGCAATTAAATGAAAGTTTACCTCTCAAAACATTTCTCAATAACCTTAACAGAATCTCATGGGTAACTGAAAAAGCGGATTATATTCTGCACGGTCACGCACAGGATGTGGATAATATTTCTTTGTTTGATGACTTACGGTCAGGTCTAAAGGAACTCATCGAAACACGAGGAAAGGGCGATATAAGGCACAGCACTGAGTACAAATGGTTCGGTGGCATTGCAAAGCAATTCCCTTTTGCCGGTGATGGAAGTGTTATTTGCTACAATGATAAAAAACTGGATTAAACCAAATTTTCTATGAAATATATGGAAGGGATAATTATAAGCAATTAGGAACAAAGACAAATGAACAAAATCTACTATAATTTATTTATAGAAGGAGAATAGATATCAGTCTGAAGTGGAGTCTGGCATAGGCAATAAAATAAAGCCATATGCAGACAGTTGCAATAATGAAGATTTAGTGTTATATCTTTATAAATTTTAATTGAGGTGAATGATTATGACTAATGAAGTTATTAAGAATATTATTACAAGACGCAGTTGCAAGAAGTTTAAATCCGATCCTGTTCCTCAAGAGATGATTGACGCAGTGGTTGAAGCTGGCCTAGATTTCTAAATCGTAATCGAGCGTTTTAAGTCTAAGTAGGTATTCTTAAAAATATGTTTGAAATATAAGCTGGAGCAAAACCACTGAAATAGGCGGTTTTGCTCCGTTTCTATTCATGATAAAAAGAATTGGTAGGCCAATTCTTTTTATTATGTAAAATAAAATAAATTGTTAGCTTTTAAGTTTGCCTAAATGAAAATTTAGTTGGGTACTTAAGATAACAAATTGAAAAATAATTTTTGATATTTTTATAGATTCTTTATTATTGGCTGTTAAAGTTTAAATCGTTAAAGAGATAGGTACTTTAGTTGAAAGGATGATACAAAATGGTAGAATTAATACTTGAAACCAGGTGTCTTAAAAAAAATTACGGAAAGCAGCTTGCTGTAAATAATATTTCCCTTCAAATACCAAGAGGTTCTATATATGGACTCCTTGGGCCGAATGGGGCAGGCAAATCGACAACTTTAAAGATGATAACCGGATTACTGTACCCTAGTGCTGGTGAAATAATCGCTTTTGGAGAACGTTGGGAGCGTAAGCACTTAAGACGAATGGGAGCACTCATAGAGTCGCCGGCTTTGTATGGAAATCTAACAGCCTATGAAAATCTTTTGGTTCATGCAAAATTAATGGGTCTTCCCAAAGAACGCATCTATGAAGTTCTTGAAATAGTTGAGCTAAAGGATATGGATAGAAAACTTGCCTCACATTTTTCTATGGGAATGAAGCAAAGGCTGGGGATTGCAATAGCACTGCTTGGCGATCCGGAGCTGTTGATTCTTGATGAGCCTGCCAACGGACTTGATCCGATTGGAATTCAAAAACTAAGAGAATTGATTCGCTCCTTACATGAAAATGGAATTACAGTTATACTTTCCAGCCACATCTTATCAGAGGTTTCCCAAATTGTAGACCATATCGGAATTATAAGCAGTGGAGAGCTTAGATATCAAGGTGAGATAAACTCCAAAGAAAATCTGGAAGCGTTATTTATGCAAGTAGTAAATGGGGTGGAAAAGCAATGATAAATATATTACAGTCAGAATTCCTTAAGTATAAAAGAACTTTTGTAAGGCGATTAATACTTCTTGCACCTATTTTTTTTATAATCTTCGCACTGCCGCAAAAGCTGTTTATGCCGGCAAACTATCTTAGACCATGGCAGCTTATCCTTGACTTGGTTTTTAATTGGTGGCCCGTTGTATTTATTCCGATGGGATTGGCTTTATACGCTGCTTTGATGGAAGCAAAGGAGAAAAAGGCAGGGAACTATAGAAGCCTTAGAGTACGTGATATTTCACCGGCTCATTTATGGATTGCAAAAGTAATTATTATGGGCTGCCATACACTGATATCCACATTAGTCCTAATTGGTGCCACTGTTATATCAGGTCTGATCACAGGAGGCGGCACTATTCCATGGTTTAAAATTTTTGCCGGTGGCTTTGCTACATGGATTGTGTCACTTGCCATAATACCACTGCAATTATGGATAGCTACATGGAAAGGCACATTTGCAAGCATAGCAATGGGATTTATGGGTTTAATTGCAGGTGTTATCGCCGCACCAGAATCATACTGGGTATACGTACCGTGGAGTTGGCCTATAAGGCTAATGTGTCCTATAATAGGGGTACATCCGAATGGGACACTGTTAGAAGCAACAAGTCCGTTACTGAATGCTTCGGTAATACCACTAGGTATTATAATCGCAATTGCATCATGGATAATCCTTACTTTTATGACTGCAGTATGGTTTAATAAAAAGGAGATGAAATGATGAAAATATTATACGCAGAATGGTTGAAAACAAAACGGACAGCCGTAAGACTGCTTACCTTTTGTATACCCGTAGTTTTTGCGGCACTGCTTACCGGATATTTTGCAATAAGAGGTATCGATAAAAATGCGCAAACATTGGCTTTTCAAGCCTTTTTTGAAGTGTGGACAGTGTGCGTTATTCCATTAGGCATAGGCATCCTATCAGGCTTAGTAGTGCATTACGAAGAACTAGCCGGTAATTTCAACGGATTCCTGATCAATAAAGTTTCCCGATATGGATTATATTGGTCAAAATTCCTCCTATCAGTTCTAAGCATGACCGCAAGCACTTTAATTGCAACCATTGTGCTAGGGGTAAGTTTAGATGTATTCCTCAACGTTCCTATTAGCTGGCCAATTTTCATTGCTGCATCCATACTTGCTATTATAGGGACGCTTCCACTATTGGCTTTGCATTTATGGGCAGGCTTTCAATGGGGAATGGGCGCAACCATCGGAGTTAGCATCGGTGGCTTGCTCATGGCTGCTTTAATGGGAGCAACAAACCTTGGTGATAGTATATGGCAGTTTATACCCTGGACATGGCCGGTAAGGCTGGCAATGCTCCCTGGAGCATACTTGCAGTTTGCGGGGGATATGCATTTTCCACCGGAAGTCATTTCATCGGGTTTTGTATTGAAACAGTTAATAATGGGTCTTGCAGCATCATCGCTTTGCCTTGCTGTTGCATTAATCGGAGGAATGCTTTGGTTTCATAGGTGGGAGGGGAGAAAATCCTATGACTAAGTAAATCGATGGTATATTGCTTCAATCCCCTTGGATTACCAATAATATTACCATAGACTTGATATGAATAAAGTAATAAATACCATAAAGGTAGTCGTATTGATGCTCTACCGATAAAGAAATTGAATGGCGGTGATATATTGAGTAAAATATTGATAATTGATGACGAAAAAGAACTTGTTATGCTTCTTGAAGATGAACTGAAGGCGAGGGGACATGAAGTATTAGTGGCATACGATGGTCAAGAAGGTATAAAACTGTCTAAATGTCAGCCTGACCTTATCATATTGGATATTATGATGCCCGAAGTCAATGGATTTGATGTTTGCCGCGCAATCAGAGATGATGTATTATGCCCCATAATTTTTTTGAGTGCAAAACAATCGGAAGCCGATAAAATCAAAGGGTTAACTCTTGGTGGGGATGATTATGTAGTAAAACCCTTCGGATTGCGAGAACTCATGGCGAGAATAGAAGCGAATCTGCGCAGGGAGAAACGATCGCAATATATTAATGCGGAAAACAAGCGAACCAAACTATATTTTGGAGAACTTAGCCTAGATATGAGAGAACGTTCTGTAAAGATCAATAATGAGCCTATTTCGTTGACAAAACGCGAATATGATATTGTTGAACTGCTGGCGCTTCATCCGGGACAAGTGTTTTCGCGGGAACATATCTACGAAAAATTGTGGGGATATGATTCGGAGGGGGATTCGGCAACTGTGGTGGAGCACATAAAAAAGATACGGGCGAAGTTTGCTGCTGTAACGCCATCTGTTGAATATATTTCTACGGTTTGGGGCATTGGGTATAGATGGAATAAGCTATGAGAAAGGGGAAGCGGAAGATGAAAAACCGATCACTTGTAACCCAGTTTAGATTTGCATTTGCTTGGATTGTTATTGCCAGCATAACTGCAACGGCTATTACCTATGCCCTAGCTGCCGTTATATATGTTAATGCGCAGTACAAGAGTATCTATCCTGCAAACTATTATGAGAAACAGATACCTGATATTGATTCTTATATCCGTGAAAAAAATACTGACCTACTCTTGCAGTCGGGAGAAGAAAAACTGCAAAGAACAATTAACGGAAATGGTATATACTATCAAGTTCTGGACGGGGACGGTAATTTTCTATATGGAACGAATGATGATAAAATCTTTAATGATAAATCCGAGCTTTATAGTCGGCTAAATACAACGATAAAGAAGCAGAATTACTATATACACACGGTTCCCATTATTGATGATAATGGAAGAGTTTTAGGTGCGGTCGCTCTCCTATACCAGTTGAAAATTTCATATGTGGGAGTTCGTGGCTGGTGGGTGATTGCTGTTCTCGTCGTTGCCTTAATTTCTCCTTTTCTCTACATCCTGGGCTTTACCATGCTGTTTTCCAGAATTTTCGTAAATAATATAAATAGGCCATTGCGATTGTTGATGGATGCTTCCCGGAAAATTAAAGAAAAAGACTTGGACTTTGAAATTGCCTATTATTCCGATAATGAGCTTGGGAAACTTTGTGTTGCTTTTTCTGAAATGAAAGATGAATTAAAAAAATCATTATCCACACAATGGAAAATGGAACAGGAACGGGTGGAGATGGTTGAAGCGCTGGCTCATGATTTAAAAGCTCCTCTGTCTATTATAAGGGGATATTCAGAAGCGTTAATTGATGCCAATATTGTTGGCGATGAAAAATTGAGTAAGTATCTGGGAATCATAAAAGGGAATGCGGAAAAATGCTCCAATCTTGTGCGGCAAATGCAATATACCACGGATTTGGAAAAAGCGGATGTGCACTTACAGCTTGTTCCGATTAAACTTTCTGAACTTCTTGAACAAAAGGTGAATCAATACGAATTACAGGCAAAGGAAAAGGGAATTACCATTGCGTTAAATATGCAAGGGGAAACCCAAACATCAATTTTTATTGATAAAGATAAGTTGGAACGTATTCTTGATAATATCGTATCTAATAGTCTCCAGTATACTCCAACCGGAGGCAGGATTAACATATTTGTAAAAGAGGAAAAGGAAACCATATTTTACGAAATATGCGACTCCGGAAGTGGCTTCAGCAAAAGAGACTTAGAAAAAGCATTTAATAAGTTCTACCGTGGAGATGAAGCTCGTAGAAGCAAAGAAGGGCATTCCGGCCTGGGGCTCTTTATCGTCAAGCAATTATTAGAGCAGCTCGATGGGTCAATTAAGTTAAGCAATACGGAGTCCGGAGGCGCTTGTGTAACATTCCAGCATAAAGTATTTCATAATAGTAATTCATAGTCACCTGCAAATAAAGGATTTCCAGACATTGGTTTCCTTTCATGGTTACTTTGGCGGAGGATACAATGTTTGGAGACCCTTTATTTTGTTCATCTTGTATAGTTAATGTGTCGTTATTTCTATCAAGTTCCTCGTTTGATGCTATGTCATGAACCGTATTCCTTATTCTGTCAAAATATATCTTTCCACGAATTTTATAATCGTTTATTATTACCTTTTATAATCGGAACCCAAAGTTCATATCTGTGAATGTCATTTTTTTCTCTGAAAAACTGAGCATTTTCTGCAAGTTCATATCCGTGATCAGGAAACCACTCTGTAAATAATTTATACCATGTGTCATTAATAACGCTGTATGAAAGAGAGGGGAGTTCAAAAACTGCCCAAGTCTGCATTGGTATCTCGAGTTCCACAAGAGATTCAGGGAGAGGATTAGAGAATGTTTCGCTTATCTCAACTCCTACATAATAGTCACTTAATTCTTCCCATTGTTTGACAGCTATATATAGGATTTCATCTACTCTTCTTTCGGGCAATTGTTTGAAATATTGGCATAAATTTTCCCGAGTTGTTTGGTTGATATTAGGAACAAAAATACCTTTTTCATTTGGAGTTAAAGTTTCCTTGATACCGACAACTTTAAAAGTTCCTTTATTTACCAGTTTGTACTTCATGATAAATCATCCTTTCCATTTATTGAGTTTATTCAAATTTTTATGAACATACTATTGTTTGAAAGCGGATATCTCTCATAAACCATACTAGCAAAATATAAGGATTATTCTCGATAAAGTGTATACGGATATTATCGGATTCTGTGAATGGACGAGTAAGACATTATTGGAATTCTATTATTTAAAAGAAACCAAATTATTAAAAAATGAAACCAGTAGAAAACATGATTGTAAAATGAAAAGAAAAATTGCTTTGTTTTTATTGATATCTATATAATAATTTAATATCATTACCCTGCAAAACTCATAGACAATATGTCGGGTATTCCAATTTTGATTTTGATATAATGGTTGCAAACGAACTAATGAAATCAGAATAATTTACCATCGATTAACGAAACAATGCAAAATTTAAAGAAATGGGCTATAGAAACTGATTTAGAATATAGGAATACACTCGTTAATCCTAGCTATTTTATTATCATAGATTACGAAAAAAGTATGGCAATTGATAAAATTTATTGTCTGGAAGTTTTACTGACATCTAACAAAAACATAAGTGAGGTATTAATATGAAACCATTAAAACAATTAAATCTAGCAATGGCTTATATTGAGGATAATTTGTCAAAAGAAATAGACTTTCAAATGGTTGCACAACTTGCTTGTTGTTCCGAGTATCATTTCAGAAGATTGTTTTCTTTTCTAAGCGGAATGACATTGAGCGAATATATTCGGCAAAGGCGATTATCTCAGGCGGCTCTTGAGTTATGCAACACTGACGTAAAGATTATTGATGTTGCTATGAAATATGGTTATAGTTCACCGGATGCCTTTACAAGAGCCTTTCAGGGGTTCCATGGCGTCACTCCCAGTGAGGCAAAAACAATTGGTACTGCTTTGAAAGCTATCCCTCCAATGACATTCCAACTGACAATAAGAGGAGGAAGCATGATGGATTATCGCATTGTTGAGAAAGAAGCCTTTTATATAGTAGGGATAAAAAGAAGGATTACATTGCTCTATCGAGGAGTTAATCCTGACATTAAGGCAATGTATTTAAGCCTTTCAAAAGAAGATTTTAGGGAATTGGGTCAACTGTCTAATATGGTGGAACTAGAGGGTATAGTCAATGCATCTGTAAATTTTGAGGTTGATAGATTAGAGGGAAGTTCGTTGGATCATTTCATTGGAGTAGCAACAACTATAAGGCCTGAAGGAAAGTGGAATGTGCTTTCCGTTCCAGCTTCAACATGGGCTGTTTTTACTGTAGAAGGTACTTTCCCGGAAGCATTACAAACTACATGGGCAAAAATTGCATCTGAATGGTTAGTACCGCAAGTGTCTGGATATGAACTTAATGAGGGACCAGAGTTGCTCTGCTACAAGGAAGATGAATTTCTAGATTCATCTAACTTCCGATGTGAAATCTGGATTCCTGTAGTTAAGAAATAAGGTGTGTTAGTTATTCTGGTGGTCCATGCAAAATATATGATCCCTTTTAAGCTTGGTAAACGGCAAGTTGTTTTTTAAACCAAAAAGGTGCTGCGTTGGGAAAGAAAATGTTGAATTAAAGTGCAGATTATGAAATAAAAGGAGTTATTAAAATATGATAAAAAATAGAGTGGTAAAGATAAGTAAAGAAGATAATGATTTTCAACACATTGAAGTTATTAAAAGAAACCGAAACAAACGACATAAACATAAAGAATTTTTTGTTGAAGGTGTGAGAAATATCAACGAAGCCATTAGAAATAAATGGGAGATTAGCACTTTTATTTATTCGGGAGAAAATGAACTATCGGATTGGGCAAAGAATATACTAAGTAACGTTAAGGTAAGTTTACACTATCAATTGCCTAATCACTTAATGGATAAATTAAGCAGAAAAACGGATACATCAGAATTATTAGCTATTGTAAAAATGAAAGCGAATGATTTAAGCAGAATAAAACTAACTAAAAACCCATTAATTGTTGTAATGGATAGACCATCAAACAAGGGAAACTTGGGAACCTTAATACGTTCGTGCGATGCACTTGATGCTAATGGATTAATAATAACCGGACATGCTGTTGACTTATATGACCCAGAGACAATAGCTTCATCGGTTGGTACATTTTTTAGTCTTCCTGTGATAAATTTACCTTCTCATAAAGAGTTGTATGAGTGGATTCAATCATTAAAAAGTCAATATCCAAACTTTCAAATTATTGGTACAAGTGCGCATGGTGAGAAAAATATTAATCAGTGTGATTTCCAAAAGCCTACCGTATTACTTTTGGGAAATGAAACACTTGGTCTTAGTAAAAATTATAAAGAAATATCTGATTTATTGGTGAAGATACCAATGGATGGAGTGGCATCGTCATTGAATGTTTCTTGTGCAGCGTCAATCGTACTATATGAAATAAAAAGACAAAGAAGTTTATAAGAGGCTTATCTCGTACAATGAGTAAACCTATTAAAATGCTGTAAATACGTTTTAGCACTAATAAGAAAAAACTACTGGGACATATCCATTATGGAATAGAGAAATTGGGGATGGTTTGTGAATTGCTTGATTTTTAGTTGATTTCATCTTAAGTAATATTTATACTATATTTAGCTGTAGTCTTTCGGGATGTAGCAATGATAATCAGAAGATTAAGACGTAGTAGTAAAATAGAGCGAATTAATAAATCCGTCTTTCGCAAGAGGGTATTATTTTGTGTTAAGGGAAATATTGATATGACACCGGATTATCCTGAAGATGCACTCGAGCAATTGAGATTTCGCTATAATATTGCGGCAAAAGTGGCAGACATGTATTAGAAAATCCAAGAATCGGGCTTTGGATAAACTCATCAGATATGACTCCTGAGGAAACACTATCTGAGATTATGAAA
>Ga0207747_1001420_pt1 | contig 17026 bp, 16 predicted proteins | sample HigsolmetaGSP11D_FD_184839 | JGI IMG/M metagenome (GOLD analysis project Ga0207747, IMG submission 184839) | High solid enriched microbial communities from the Joint BioEnergy Institute, USA - SP1-1-D (SPAdes) | ecosystem: Engineered > Bioreactor > SSF (Solid state fermentation) > Aerobic >...
ACAGACTGGTTGCCAGTGTAATGGGATTGACATTAATTCCGCTGCTCATAGGAGGTAATCTGTTTTATTACTACCTGTTTGATGCACTGAAATATTCAAATGACAAGTACCTGAACACCACTCTTCAAAGTCAGGCAAACGAACTAGATTCCAAACTTAGGATGGTGGAAAGCACCTCCATGCTTATCATTTCAGATCCCGAAATCCGCCGGGTGCTTCTCCTGATGGAAAATGATCCTGCTGAATCGGGAACAGCTTCAGTAACAATCAATGATAGTCTGAAATCGTTGATGCTTTTTAACTATGCGTGGGACAGCCGCCTGATAAAATCCCTTTATTTAATCACACCTGACAGCAAATATTATTTTATAACCAGAAATACCAGTTATTCGCTAACTGCCCAGTATCTTGTAGAAAGCATGAAGGAAAAGACTGATCAGGAACAGTATTTGATATTACCGTCTTCAAACAACAAAAGTATTTTCCTGTGCAGAAAGATAAATGACCTGCATTTTATGAAAAATTATGCAACTCTTTTTATTGAAATTGATCAGGACTCACTTATGCATAAAAACAAGGAGGAAGACAGCAACCTTTCAATTATGCTGATAAGCGAGGATAATATTATAGTCTCTCACACAGATCCTTCAATGATAGGTTCAACAGCCCCTGATGAGCTGAGCAGTCTTGTGCCGGGGAGAATTGCTGAAATCACTGTAAATGGCATCCGGTATCTTGCAGTATCAAAGAAAAGCTCCGATTACAACCTTTTATATGTGGTATCTGTGCCTATAAAAGAAGCATATTCAAGGATGATCAGTGCTCAGAGAACCTTTTCCGTAATTTTTATTGTGGTATTGACTTTATCCCTGGTTATAGGAATAATATCTGCTTTCACACTGACTTCCCCGCTGAAAAAAATCACCAAAACGCTTTCAGATTTCAGAGCCCATAATTTTAAGGCAGAAATGCCTGCTTTTTCAACTATTGAACTAAATGAGCTTTCATTGGTGTATAATAAAATGGCCAATGAAATTGATCATCTGATAAATCAGGTTTATGAAAAACAGCTTCTTTTGACAGAAGCCGAGCTGCAGTCATTGCTTTCTCAGGTGAATCCACATTTTCTGTTTAATATACTGGAAAATATAAACTGGGAAGCACGCATTTCAAAAAATGAAAAGATATACGAAATGACGCTGGCCCTTGGATCACTGCTTCGTGCCACCATCTATTACGGCAAAAAGGAAAAGCTTTCCCTCGCGGATGAACTGCAGTTGGTATCCCAATATATGAATCTTCAGCAAATGAGGTTTGGCGACAAAATTAATTTTGAACTGGATATAGATAAAAATCTGCTGGAATATTATGTGCCTAGATTCTGCATACAGTCAATAGTTGAAAACTCCGTTATACACGGGCTTGAGAAAAAGCGCGGAAAGGGCTTAATAAAGGTAAAAGCCGTCTCAAGTAATGACAGCATATACATCACTGTTACGGACGATGGAGTTGGTTTCGATACATCCATGCTCAATCTGGAACTGCCCCGCACAGAGGTTGAAAGCAAACGTCCCCACATAGGCCTTTATAACACTCATAAGCGGATACGTTTGTTATATGGTAATAATTATGGTTTGTCCGTACATAGCACAATCGGTACAGGTACCACTGTTACCATTCATATTCCATTGGACAGAAAGGGATGACTTATGTTTAAAATGATGATTGTTGATGATGAGATGATGGTACGCATAGGGCTCAGCTCAATCATAGAATGGGAAAAGCTGAACTGCTGCATTCTGTCTGAAGCGGTAGATGGTATTGAAGCTCTGGAAAAGATCAGGCAGGATCCACCGGATATTGTAATCACCGATATTCGTATGCCTGGCATGGACGGGCTTGAGCTTGCCCGGCATATTTCAGAAGAGTTTCCCAATATTAAGGTTATAATTCTAACCGGTTATGCTGACTTTGAATATGCCCAGTCAGCAATAAAGTATGGGGTTATAGACTTTGTTCTGAAGCCGACTGAAATAGAAAGTATAGAAAGCGCAGTATCCAAGGCAGTAAAATCACTGGAATCGGAAATAAACAAAAACAGGCTCGTAGAGGATCTAAACTCAACTATAAACAGCCAGCTTCCGAATATGAGAGAAAAGTTGATTTGTGACTGCATAAATCTCATCATCACAGATGCCTCTGAAATTTCAAAATCCATGGAACAGCTCTCGATGGAAAGCAAACCTTTTTATATGGTATTGGGAGAGCTGGAGGATGATGTCCTTGAAATCCGGAATACCCAGGCCAGCAGTTGTCAGCCGAAGAACAGCATATTGAAAAACATTATGGACATGTCTTTTAAAGACTTCACCCACTGGTGTGCTGTACTGGATGAATCCCACTGCTGTACTGTAGTTTTGAGCCAAAGTCAGAGCCTGGCAGAAGACATCCAAAAAATACTGGCTGCATGTCATGATATTACAGATATCTTTGAAAGCTCATATGATTTACATGTTACTCTCGGCATTTCAGACAGAGTTCAGACCCCGGGAGCTTTTCGCATGGCATACGAACAATCCGTTTCCGCCCTTTCATACACTTTGCAGGATGGTAACAGAATAAACCTCTATGTTCGGAATTTTTCGGAAGGATATCCGGAAATCAATTCAATAAATACCATCATCAGCAGAATTATTAACTCAGTAAAGCTTGGTAAGATCGAAACGTGCAAGGAAAACATAACTGAGCTGTTTAACAGAATGATTGAAACAAAGACCTCCATTGAACACATGAGGGAAATTGCTGTTTTTATAGCTTCCAGCCTTATGCAGTTTCTTCCGGACAAATTTTTTGATATAGAAAGCAGCAGCGATAATAATCCTTTAGTTCTTTCCAAAATTCTCAAAACTTTTAATTCCGGCAACTTGAAATCACTGCTGTGCAGCCTTGCATTCCAGATTTGCTCCGAGCTTAAAAAATCATTTGTACAAAACAATGCCATCATCAGCAAAGTAAATGATTATATAGCACAAAACTATCAAAAGAACATTCGACTTGCAGCAATAGCAAATCATATTCATGTCAACAGCAGTTATTTAAGCAGGCTATACCGCCAGGAAACCGGAATTACCATCACTGACGCAATCTCCAGATATCGAATCGAGAAAGCAAAAGAGTTTCTCCAAAATCCGGAAATCAAAGCCTACGAGGTAGCTTATCTGGTTGGATTTGAAGACGCCGCATATTTTTCCCTGATGTTCAAACGCCATACGGGATGCTCACCAACCGAGTACAGACAGTTAAGTAACAGGGAGTAAACAGATAAATCTATCAACTAAAAAACTCAGCTAATAATGCATGCATTATTAGCTGAATATATTTTTATCATTTATATCTATGTATTCCATGTATCTGGCAGGGTCTTTCCCTCATTGCTTTGTCAGTGAATTGTCAAAAAACGTCAATAATATGATGCATAAGACATTGAGCTTTTTAATTTTCACCCTTGGACTCCTTTTCTTTTAATCTTTCCAGGCACTTTCTCAGTACAACATCAACCAGTCTTTTCTCTACACAACAAGGACCTGCAGGTAAAGATATTGCATCACATAGCTGTATTAACGCATCATACTCATTATATTCAACTTCAGTTATAAATCTTTGAATAAATTCTGTATCTTCATTATCGCAATCATTTTCTCCGTTATAACTCCTTATATCTTTATAAGGGAATGAATGAGTAAGACAAATTCGTGCCGAATCGGTGTTTATTGCATAATATAATTGGACAAAGTTGCAAAAAGAATTCCCCAATTTTGCAATAGTAAATTCCACATAATTGCAAAAGGCCATTGAAGGCACCACCCCAGAATAATATCCTTGTAGTTAGTTGGGGAAAACGGCTACAAGGAGGAATGGAGGATGCTATCAATGACCCAAATTAAGGATATCAGAAAAATGTATTTTGAGGAAGGGAAAAATATTAGCCAAATAGCCAGAGAAACTGGTTACGACCGTAAGACAGTAAAGAAATACCTTGATAAAGATGACTGGAATAAAGACCAGTCAAAAGTAAGGGAAAAAACTACATTTCCAAAGCTTGACCCATACAAGCCGGACATTGATGCTTGGCTTTCTGAGGATAAAAGAACCAGGCGTAAACAAAGACACACAGCAAAACGAATATATGAGCGGCTGTTAGAGAAGTACAAGGATGACTTTGGCTGCTCCTACAGAACTGTTGCAGGATATGTGGCAGTAAAGAAAAAAGAGATCTTTGGTAAAAACAAAGGTTTTCTACCGTTAGAACATATACCAGGAGAAGCACAGGTAGATTTTGGTGATGCCGATTTTTATGAAAAAGGTAAGTTATACAGCGGTAAATACTTAAACTTATCGTTTCCATACAGTAATAAAGGATATATCCAAGTTTTCAAGGGAGAAAACCAGGAATGTCTGTTTGAAGGCTTAAAAACGATATTTGAACACATAGGCGGAGTGCCACCAAGGATATGGTTTGATAATGCAAGCACTATGGTTACCAAGGTAATGAAAAACGGAGAGCGGACTCTGACTGATGACTTCTTGCGGTTTATGGAACATTACCGTTTTGAAGCAGCCTTTTGTAATGTGGGAGCCGGACATGAAAAGGGTAATGTAGAAAACAAGGTTGGATATCATAGACGAAATATGCTGGTTCCGGTACCACGGTTTGAAAGTATCAGCAAATTTAATAAAGAGCTTCTGCTTCAATGTGAAGAGGATGCGAAAAGAGAGCATTACCGTAAGGAAAGGACAATTGAAGAGTTATACAAGGATGACGCTGCATCCCTTTTGGAACTACCCAGAGTAGCCTTTGATACAAGCAAATACATAAATGTAAAGACAAATGGATATGGTAAATTTCTGATTAACAATGGCTTACACGAATATTCTGTAGCACCTAAATATGCAAATACATATGTATTGGTTAGGCTAACTGCCTTTGAGGTAATAGTGCTTGATGAAAACTATCGTGAGATAGTGCGCCACGATAGGCTTTACGGTGACCATAAACAACAAAGCATGCAGTGGTTGCCTTACCTTAACCAATTGGCGAGATGCCCAGGCGCATTGAAATACACAGGCATATATCAAATGCTGCCACAGCCTGTAAAAGAGTATTTAGAAGATTTGAGCAAGCAAGATAAGGGAAAGGTGTTAAAGGCCATTGCCAATCTGACACAGAAAAGCAGCTTTGAAAAAGCAGTAGAAACAGTAAGCACTGCACTATCCTACGGCGCCGCTGATATAGACAGTTTAATAAATCTACACAGCCGGCTACATGAAAAAGTATTGCAGCTTGAACCGGTGCGCCTGCCTGATCATATACCGCAGTTAAAAAGGTATGAGCCAAATTTTATGGTCTACGACGAGAGTCTTAAGAAAGCAGGTGTAGATGGATGTTAGTATCTGATATTGCTGTTTGCTGTAAGAGACTTCGCTTAAGCAAAAACATCGTGGAAATGTCGGGCAAAATACAAGCAGAAAGCCATCAGGAGTATTTGCTTAAACTACTTCAAGCAGAGATTACGCATCGTGAAAAAGTAAGGAAAGATAAGCTGATAAAGAAAGCTGGTTTTTATACCATAAAGACATTTGAGAGCTTTAGGTTCGATGAAGTAACACTTCCTGGTGGTATCACGCCAGAATACCTTAAAGAATGCGAGTTCATCACAAACAAGACCAATATTGTTATGTATGGCAATGTGGGTACTGGCAAGACCCATCTTTCCATTGCATTAGGAGTAGAGGCATGTAAGAAAGGTTTAGAAGTTAGGTTTTTTAGGACATCGGCACTTGTAAACAAACTGGCAGAGCAAAAGAAAGCCGGAACATTATCTGCTTTTTTAAAAGCACTTAATAAAGCCGACTTATTGATCTGTGATGAGTGGGGTTATGTCCCTCTTGACCGGATAGGAGCGCAACTCCTGTTTGAAGTAATATCTGAGTGCTATGAACGAAAGTCGGTAATCATTAACACCAACATAGAGTTTTCAAGGTGGGTAAATGTGTTTTATGACGAGCAGATGACAGGAGCTATCATTGACCGGATACTTCATCATTGCCACTTGTTGCTCTTTCCTGGCCAAAGTAATAGGCTGAGGGAATCAACATTAAACACATGAGAATTTAGCAGATAAAACTACTGGGGTTAACATAAAAATTCCACATCGGTGCCTGAGGAAAAAATTTTGCAAAAGTGAGGAATTTTCTCTTGCAAAAAACAGAATCGGAAAATCCTTTATCATTCATAAAACTATAGCCTCTTATGATATACTGCATGTCACATATACCAAATCGCCTATCTATATCATGTAACAAACCTAAAACATATGCGGCATTTGCATCTAAACCAGTACATTTTTCAGCAATGACTCTTGCTCAATTACCGGCTACTTTATTATGGGCAACCCAATCACCAGGATTTAAACTGTAAGCTTCATTAATAATCATTTCAGCTTCATCTACAGAGGGAATTCTCATTTTAAACCTTCCTATTCCTCGGCAATACAACTCTTTTGAACTTTATGGCATTCAAAAATGGTTGTGTTCTCCCATTGTTTATGTATATTAATCTTTTCAAAACCTGCTTGCTCTAATAAACATATCTCTGTTTCAATTGCCAAGGGCGTATCGAAATGATAGAATCCATATTCTGTTCCTTGTTTTTCTCTCATTCTTTTATATTCTTCTATGTAGAACTTTTCCTTATCAATACTCTTAACTGTATGATCGCCATTAATAAATCTTCCGCCAGGCTTTAATGATTCATATATTCTTTTGTATAAGGCTAATTTTTCATCGCTACTAAAATGATGCAAAGAATAAGTGGAGAGAACCAGATCATAGAGTTCAAAACCAAAGTTGATCTCAAAATATGAGCCGCAGATTACTACTATATTTGATATCTTATCTTCAAACTTTTGTTTTAATTTCTCAAGCATCTTCTCGGATAGGTCTATTGCAGTCACTTTGGCATCTTTATGTATTTTGAATACTCTTTCAAGCTCTAGTCCGGTACCACAGCCCAAATCTAATACTTTAGCAAATCCGTTATCCATCGCTATGCATCGCTCAACCTCATCATAAAACTCTGTTAATGACATCTCATCAAGCATATGTCTATCATAACTTTCTGCCCTTTTATCAAAAAAGCAACTCATCTCTTCAAGATTGTTTTTACTCATTTTCATATTCCTCGCTTCAATGTTAGTCATAATATAATGACGTAGTGAAACATATTATTATATTTCATACTCCAAAATACCAAGGGTACCCATTGGAAGCTCTTTTAGTACACGGCCATTGCGAAATACACAGCATCCCCCATTGGCCTTACCTTCACCCTCTGCATAGCTATTTATCATCAGTACTGGAGCTTGAATCTCTTTTACTTGAAGTGCATATTCATCTCTTGCGCTATTTTCCCATTCTTGTGCAGAATAATCAATATATAGCGGCCACAAAACACAATCAACCTTCAACTGCTTAATCAAATCAATATTTTTGTCATACCACAAGTCTCCGCATATAGCAGTTGTAAATCTTTTGCCTTTGTAATCAAAAAGTGAAAAACCATTCCCTTCTCTATAATATCTACCATCTGCTATTGTTTCTTTCCATCCGGGTGAGATTCTGCGATAATTATTAATTATTTCACCATCATCAGAAATAACTATAAGGAAGGAGTAATCATTCAACATATAATTTCACCTTTTGAAAAGACTGGTGTTATCTATCTACCTTATAATCCATTGGAACTTAAAATATTTTTTATATCTTTTCTGGCAGCCTGAATAAACTCTAAAATTTCCTCAATAGTTATGTATTTTACAGGGTTTCTATGATGGCTGGCACCGCTATCATACCAATGGAGCGTCCGTTTATTCCAAGCATTTATTTCATCTGAGGTTAAAATACCATCTACGTCAAAAGGCTTGGCCTCCTCCAATAACTCCCACACTTCCTGACGCCATTCAAGCTTTTTATATAATTCGAAATCAAGTTGGTCTGTATCATTATAATATGCTTCTCTAATATCCTGTATTGGATTAGAATCTTTCTCATATTTTAACTTAAATCCATTGTAAAGCGTTTTATTCCAGAAAATATCGGTTAGAATATGGATTCCATACCCTAGCAAAAAACTATAATTCGATTTGGTTTTATTTTGCTTAAGAAAATCAAGCACATTGTGCTTCCATTGTTCTCCATCCGAATATAAATGAGTTATTCTCTTATCTTCTTTTCCAGTACCTTTACGCATATGTATAGCATCTGGAGATATGCTTCCAAGATAAAATTCAGGGCAACTTCTCAATGCAGGTATATCATGAGCATATTCTCTTGCGGCACAAAGATGAACCATAGGTAGTGGCACTAAAATTCCCCCCTCAAAAAATGTTTAAGCAAAGTTCACGATTTTTTTGCGAGATTAGGGTTTAGGATTTCATAGCAATCGCACATGACTATTTTATCTGGCTTTAATGCAAGCGGAGCATTTTTTGTTTCAATATAATACTTCATACCACATTTTCTCATTACTTTGCCAGAATTGGGGTTTTCTATATTGTGTTTTGCAAAAATTCCGTTGAAACCAACCTCATCAAAAGAATACTTTAATACTGCTGCCAGTGCTTCTGCCATAATTCCTTTACCCCAGTATGCTTTTGACATGCAATATCCTGCTTCAGCTTCGCCAATATCATCTTTGGGGTTTAACAAGCTTATAGAACCAACTAAATTGCCATCATAAACTATAGCCCAATTATAACAATTGGGATTTTCGTAATCTTTTACCCAAGACTGAAGCAAGTTTTTTGTTACCTCAATACTCCCATGCGGTTCCCAACTCAAAAATTTTGTTACTTCAGGATCATTAGCCCAGTGGTGAAAAAACGCCATGCTTCTATAAGACTCAACCTCTTATAATTCCACGCCCGGGTTCTCTTGGCAAGCTGACCCCATGAGGCACAACTGGTTTAGTACCTCCACAAAAAGATAATACAGGCTTTTCAGCCTTTCCACATCCCTGATTAATCCAGGCACTTGAAAATACAACTCATCTACTCCTTCAGGAAATTCCGCGCCAAACCATCCCTCATCATCCTTAACCTCAAAATATATTCTTGGCTGCTGTGAAATAAGCTCACGAATTTTCGGGTTTGAAAACAACCTCTTTAATTTCTCCGTATCATTGCCCTTGATGATAAAGTTCTCATCAAAGTCAGGGTATCCAACTTCAACATCCTGCATTCCCAAAAGCTTCCCTAATTCACTGAACACACCGCTGCGATAAATTTTGAACCTGAAATGATCCTTATTGATAAAAGGTGCCCTCATCCTTGTATATGTGGTAGATGTTTTTCCGTTAGAAACAGTGTAGGTGTCCAGGGTTATTGTCCATTCATTAGCCTTTGCTACTACCTTTTTCCCACGCCAAAATCCTCCATCCACTATATCAGCTTCAATTTCTTTGCACAGTTGGCTCCAGATTTCTTGTTGACTGGGACCGAAAAGCCCTCCAAATATACTCATAAAAACCCTCCGTTAATATAATTTTTAAACAACAGAATAAATTGCGTAGCAATTTCCACACGCCGTTTCAACGAAGCTGGAGATTTTAACTCACCGTCCATTGTGAAATCAGGCAGCTGCCACATGTAAGAGGTAGAGAAAATCTTTAGCCTCGTTATATTCATCCATTAATCGTATATGAACTACTGACAGCGCTTTTCCATGGTCTTATCACAGCTTAAGCTCAAAAGGATACTTTTTGTGCTTCCGTTTTCTTTTTTATTATGGCCTCAACAGCAATTAGAAGAATTGCCACTAAAGCAAACAGTATATACCTGCTGCTGTTATCTATATAACCTACTGGCGACATAGTGACATTTTCACTTGAAGCTGCTGCCACAAACCGCAATGGACTGCTCATAGCACCGATTATATTAAAATCAGCACATGCCCATTCAACATTTTCTTCAAAAACCTTTTTTATGTGCTCTTTTTCTCCATAGGATAAATGAAGTCCATCAACGCTGTCAAAATTTTTGCTTCCTCCCCGGGAAGGGTCTGCAAAATGCCATTTTCCATCAGAAAAAAACTCTACCCAGGCATGAGCGCCAGCTTGATGGCTCCAAATAAATAATTGCCCTTATAACTTTAAAAAAGCTTTTTCTCATTGTATCCCTCTCTTTCATATTGTCTCAGCCGTTGGTTTGCTTCTAAATGCTCTGTATAAAGAATAACAGACAATTATAAAGACTGCAAAAGCAGCAACAAACTGAACTGCAAATGCATCCACTCCTGTGCAGAGTTGATCTAGCAAATGAAAAGGTTTAAGAAACACATCCCAGCTATTAAACCGTAAAAATCTCCCGATATAGACACCTACTCCGGATAACAACGCCACCATTAAAATCCCTAAACGGCTGAACAGCTTTGACACTTTATTTTTTATGCCCTGTTCAATCAAATAGAGGGATTCCAAGCCAACTAATATGGCAAACAAAAATCCGATTCCTATTACCAATAACTTTGCCCAGGCTGCAATATCGGTGCTATACATGACATCTCCGACCTGTGAGTATCTATCCGCTTCTATTATCCGCAGAAGCTTATCATTTGATATATGAATAAAATCCGTTATCATATAAACAGAGTTTGGAAAGAACAGCAGCCAGAAAATAGCCCAAAAAACAGTCTGTCCAAAAATTCCTCGTTCAATGGCATATCTGACTTTCACCGCAAAAAGCAATGGCAACATGGCTAAAAAGACATTCCAAGCCAGCATTATATAAAGGAAACTAAAAGTGCGTAAAAACATTACAAGGCAGATAAACCAATACACAATCATAAATGATAACTGCCCATTGTATCTTTCAATTAACTTCACCATAAAATCTCCTTTAACTTATTCATGCCTTTACTGATTTCTATGCCTTTAATCTCTATTCTCCAAAGAATTGATAAAAACCTTTTCAACACTGAATACATGTTTCAATTCTTTGCTATACCTGGCGCTCAGAGCATTTTTTATAAACTCGTCTTCTACTATTAAATAAAGGGAATCATCTTTTACTTCAATGCTTCTGACCGATCCAAACCATGCATCAAAAGACAAGCTTCCGACAATTGCTAAAAGCCTTCTATATTGTTCGGGATATTTTTCCCATACCGTTCCTTTAACAGCATTATTAACAACATCCAATTTTTTTGCTTGACCTCCGGTGGACTCTCGTGCCGGTTGATGTACAAGCTTCTCTTTTATCTCAGATAATTCTGCCCGAATAGCTTCAAGGGTTTCCTCAATCCTGACTATTTTTTCGATAATTTGCTTGTTATATTTGCTCAAGGTGAATACCTCCTACAGAACACATTGTTTTAACATATTTGTATTCACCCCATTGCCATTTATGCCCTCAAAGAATAACAGACAATTATAGAGACTGCAAAGCAATGATAAACTGAGTTGTAAAGCCATCCATTCCTGTGCTAACTGTCATAAATTTAACATGTGTGGGAAACTCTTTTTGGGATATTCCAAGTGAATATTCTCATGAGCTTTTTCCTTACGCAGGTAGAATATATCACTTACCTGGCATTTTCAAAAAACATTTTGCATTTGTCCGCGCGATATTTTGATACTACGTATTCGACTGTCTGTCCGCTCTTTGAACTAATTTTATTCTTTATGCAAATCAAAGGGTGGCCCTGCTGCACCTTCAGGAATCGGCTTTCTTCCTGTCCGGCATAAATAACCTCCAGAGAACTGCTGCTTTTTGACGGAAGCAGGGGGTATTTGCCACGCATAATATCATAGGCAGGCTTATTGGCATTAATATCCTCAATTATTGACGGAAACAGGTTCAATGGTATATATGATACGTTAAGTGCTATGGGACTATCATTTCGTAAGTTTACATATACAATCTTTGCAAATCCTGCATTGTGACCGGGACTGACTCCAAAAGCAGCACACAGCTCCTGATTATCTCTAATGTCGATACGCTCAGAAAAAATTATGCTTCTTTCTCCTGGCATATCACTATCCAAAATAGAATCCGTAAATCCCGAATAATCCTTGATATCAATTTTTAACTTTGCTTCCGATACAAAGGTACCCTTTCCTTTTTCCTTATAAAGATAACCGCTGTTGGTGAGATCACTTATAGCCTGGCGCACCGTAGGCCTGCTGATATCGTACATTTCGCAAAATTCCTGCTCTGACGGGATTTTGCTGTTTTCTTTGTATTCCCCATTTTTTATCTTCTCGATGATCAGATTTTTTAGTTGTATATATAAAGGCGTGTCACCGTATTTATTTATCATAAGAGTTGCCTCCCATCTTTCACAAGGAGACATCTTCAATTGTTAGCTCTTCCTGTCGAAAGAGTGCCTCCTTACCATTTATGATGTAAATACATCATAACTATTCTACAGGAAATTCATGTATATTTCAACACAGTTCAAAATAATACTACATTGCGTCACTTAAAAATTGCGGAAATATTATTTATACAACCTCTTAAGATTTACTATATTTAGCTTCCTCTATAGAGTCACTAATTCAACTGTTTGAAAGAAAAAGTCTGATTGAGCTTGATGACGGCAAAATTATTCTGACTGAATTGGGAACAGGGTTTGGAAAAGCTCCTAAGCTGCTGGCTGAACTTAAACAGCTCAGACTTTATTCGCTGTTGTTAATACGATTATAGGCTCACTTATTCCAGCTTATCAAACTCTTGTGATAGGTCAATTTATTAATACAGCTATGGACATATTTAATGGCAAAACACCGTATTCATCGATATTTTTACCGATAATTTTAATTATGGTTTATGTGATTTATTCAAATACTATATCTTCAATTGCACAACTTATCGATACGTCTGGCAGGAATAAATTAAATGCAGTTTTACGAAAAGAATTCGCTTTAAAGCAAGCCCGGTAAGCATATAAACACACTTGACCCGATAAAAGAAACGGAGTTATATAACGATTTTTCAAAGATTTGCAGTGCAAAAACAGCTATCATCGTTACTCACCGTTTAGGTTCCGCAAAAATAGCAGACCGGATCATAGTTATGAAAAATGGTGAAATTGTGCAGGACGGTAATCATTATCAATTGATAAGCGAAGAAGGGGAATATAAGAAAATGTTTGAATTACAGAGTAAGTGGTATGTTAACCAATTCCCCAATAGTAATGTTGTTTAACATAATCTAAAAGTGTTAACGGTATATGATGCAAAAATCCGTCTTAACACTCTGCTATAAAAACACAAAGTTGTCGCCCATCAACCCTTTTTGGCCGCCGGTTTTGCTCATAAGCCCTGTCCGCAATATTATGCAGACAGGGCTTTGCTGGTATGACAAACATGCCGTCAATCTGTGATGAAAGTCCACAAAGGACGTATTTGAATTCATTAATACAGTGACAAGAACCTAATAATCAGCCAAATCTATACCTTGAGATCGACCTCGATGTTTTCAATCCCGTATTTTTCCAGAACCGGTTTGACATATTCCTTTATAAACTCATCCACCTGTTCCGGTGATCTTCCGATATAGTTCTCCGGCTTCAACACCGCTTCCAGCTCCTCGTAGCTCATGCCGAAAGCCTTGTCGGCAGCTATCCTTTCCAACAGGTCATTTTTCTTTCCCTCTACCTTGACCTGCTTGCCTGCCTCCATGGAATGAATCCTGATGCGTTCATGGAGCTCCTGCCTGTCACCGCCCTTTTTAACCGCTTCCATCAGAATATTTTCCGTTGCCATAAAGGGCAGCTCCTCCAAAACATGCTTTTCAATAACCTTAGGATAAACAACCAGGCCACTGGAAACATTGATATAAATTCCCAATATAGCATCTACAGCAAGGAACGCTTCAGGAATGCTTATGCGCTTGTTGGCAGAGTCATCGAGAGTTCTCTCAAACCATTGGGTGGAAGCTGTTATTGCCGGGTTCAAGGCATCGATAACCACGTATCTTGCCAGGGCACATATCCTTTCGCTCCTCATGGGATTTCTTTTATATGCCATTGCGGAAGAACCTATCTGTTTTTTCTCAAAAGGCTCTTCTATTTCCTTAAGGCTTTGAAGCAGCCTTATATCGTTGGCAAACTTATATGCGCTCTGGGCTATACCGCTCAAGACGTTCAAAACCCTGCTGTCAAGCTTTCGGGAATAGGTTTGACCTGAGACGGGAAAAACTTTCTTAAAGCCCATCTTTTCAGCTATAAGCATGTCCAGCTTCCTGACTTTTTCATGGTCTCCGTCAAACAAGTCCAGAAAACTTGCCTGAGTTCCTGTAGTGCCCTTGCAGCCGAGCAATCTCATATTCTGCAGCACATATTCAAGATCCTCCAGATCCATCAGCAAATCCTGAATCCACAGACAAGCCCTCTTTCCTACCGTTACAAGCTGGGCCGGCTGGAAATGGGTGAAGCCCAATGTCGGCAAACTCTTGTATTCTACGGCAAATTCCGACAGTTTACCTATAACCGCCACCAGCTTCTTTCTGATGAGCTTTAAAGCTTCCGTCATTATGATAACATCCGTATTGTCGCCAACATAGCATGATGTGGCACCAAGATGGATGATTCCCCTTGCGTCAGGACACTGTTCCCCATATGCATGGATATGAGCCATCACATCATGCCGGAATTCTTTTTCCTTTTGCTCTGCAACATCATAGTTTATGTCATCTTTAAACTGCTTCAACTGTTCAATCTGCTCATCGGTTATATTAAGGCCCAGTTCCCTTTCTGCTTCTGCCAAGGCGATCCACAATCTTCTCCACGTTCTGAACTTCATATCCGGTGAAAAAAGCTCCTGCATTTCCTCACTGGCATACCGTGCATTAAAAGGGCTTTCATAAGTATTTCTCAAAATCCTTCAACCTCCAACTAATCTATTAATACCAATTATTATACATATTTTTATATTTTAAATCCACATATCAAATCAATTAATGGGTGATATACCCAAATTCCACGAAAAAAATTGCGGGATAGAAATCCTCCCGCCTAAATATTTATGAATATGAGATTGATGATTGGATAATCTAACGGAAGCTATACCTGCTAGAAAACCCAAAATTATTATATTATTGTTTACTCACGAATGCAAGCATTGCAGCAGATTTCCACGTCTCAAGGCATCCCTTGGATACCCCGGTGTTTACCAGGTGTAATATTTCAAACAATATGTTAAGCTCTATACGCTTTAACTCCCTACCTTCAGTAAATGAAGTTTGTGTGTCCTGCTTTTCAAGATTTTCTTTATGCTTACCAGCTGTACACAAATGCAAAGGATTTCTATTGCCTTCTTAAGCTCTTCTAAAGTAGGATAAGTAGGCGCGATACGTATGTTTCTGTCATGAGGGTCCTTGCCATAGGGGTAAGTGGCTCCCGCTTTTGTCAACGTGACACCTGCTTCCTTGGCCATGGCAACTACATCCTTTGCACAACCGTCCATCGTATCGAGGCTTATGAAATAGCCGCCATTAGGTTTATTCCACCAAGCGATGTCTTTTCCGCCCAGTTCTGCATCAAGGATGCTCAGCACGGTATCAAATTTGGGCTTGAGAATTTTGGCATGCTTTTTCATATGCTCCTCAATTCCTTCCACCGTCTTGAAATAGCGAACATGCATCAACTGGTTTATTTTGTCCGGCCCGATGGTCTGGAAAAACATCTGCTTTTTAATGAAATCAATATTTTCTTTGCTGGAAGCTATCATTGCAACACCGGCTCCCGGAAAACTGATCTTGGATGTTGAAGCAAATATAAACACCATGTTGGGATTTCCGGCTTCCTTGCAAGCTGCCAGAATATCTTTGAGCTCATCATGTTTATCCGACAGGTGGTGCACCGCATAGGCATTATCCCAGAAAATTCGAAAATCCTTTGCTTTTGGCTTTAAACGGGCAAATCTGTCCACAACCTCATCGGAATATGTAATTCCTTGTGGATTGCTGTATTTGGGCACACACCAGATACCTTTTATGGACTCATCGCTACTTACAAGCTTCTCAATGGCATCCATATCCGGGCCGTCACTTTTCATATCTATATTTATCATTTCTATTCCAAAAAACTCGCATATGGAAAAGTGCCTGTCATATCCGGGCACAGGGCATAAAAACTTTACCTTGGGCAATTTGCCCCAGGGAAGTTCGCTGCCTAATACACCATGGGTCATGGCTCTGGCAACAGTATCATACATTATATTAAGGCTGGAATTGCCTCCAACAATGATCTCCTCCGTTGTTACCCCCAGCATTTTGGAAAAAAGCTCTTTTGCTTCAGGAATTCCATCAATCAACCCATAGTTGCGGCAGTCAATGCCGTTTTCCGCAATCAAGCGGCTTTCACTGTTTATGCAATCCAGCATTTCCATGGTAAGATCCAACTGATCCGCACCCGGTTTGCCCCGGGACATATCCAGGTTCAAATTCTGGGCTTTAAACTCATCATATCTATTCTGCAATTCTATCTGCAATTCCTGCAAATCAACAATATCCATGTCTTCAAAGCGTCTCATTTCATCATTCTCCTATTATTGATTTTAATACATCTGACGGATTTCTATCCGAATTTTTTATATATTATTCTAATACATACTATGACTTTTTGCAAGTTTCTGATATGAATTATGCAAAAATTTTAATTTCATGTACCTAAAGAAGTACAATAAATTATAACCACCTGTTTTACAGGTGGTTTGATATAAATTGGGAATTTAAAAGATTTTTGTGTAAGAATGAGAGGATTGCCCTAAATACACTTGCCTTGCTTGTCCTGGGAAATAAGTTGTTTAGAATGACATTTTGTCAGTATACTTTTTGAGGGGTTGCCATCTGTATATTGGCTCGATACCTTCCGTTTTGATCTTTAATAATAGTATTGTTTTCCACCAATCTAACAAAGGCAGCCTGCAAGGAATCCGATTCATATATAGACTGCGCCATTGCTGAAT
>Ga0207747_1001421_pt1 | contig 17014 bp, 16 predicted proteins | sample HigsolmetaGSP11D_FD_184839 | JGI IMG/M metagenome (GOLD analysis project Ga0207747, IMG submission 184839) | High solid enriched microbial communities from the Joint BioEnergy Institute, USA - SP1-1-D (SPAdes) | ecosystem: Engineered > Bioreactor > SSF (Solid state fermentation) > Aerobic >...
AAAAGGGGGGGGGGGGCCGCTCAGGCAGCTCCCATCCCCCTCATCGCCGCTGCGATAAACCCGGCGCGAGCTTCGGGCATGGGGAGACCCCGCGGTTCGTAGAGATGGCGGAACAGGAAATGGCCGGTGAGCGCCATGGCCTCGCCGATCGCCTGCACGTCGCAGGCCGTCTCCGCGGTTGACGTCAGGATGGCGGGCAAGGGCAGCAGCTTGTCCGCCCACGGCGCGCCCGCCTCCCGCGTCACCGCCCTTCCCGTCTTCGGAGAGACATAGGCAAGGTTGGCGCGCTCGCCGGTGAGTGCGCATTGGGAAAGGTCGAGGCCGAACCCGAGTTCCTCGAGCACCGCGAGCTCAAACCGCGCCATCAGAACGGCTCCGGCCATCGGCTCACCGAGATGTTCGGCGACGAACCCCAGCGCCCTGAACAGACCCGGATGCGGGTCGCGCTCGGGCAGGAGCCTGAGGTGCGCGGCAAGCGTCTGGATCCCGTAGATCGCGACAGGCGAATCGATCAGGCGGGCGGCGTTGAGTTGCAGGGGCTCCACCTGGAACGTGCCTAGATGTTCGTCGAGCCGCGCGCGCCAGGCAAGGTCGAGCAGATTGCCTGGCTGCAGCGCGGGCTGCATGCGCCGGGACCGCCCGCCACGCACGAGGCCCATGTGGCGGCCATGCGCCTCCGTCATGACCTCCAGCACGACGCTGGTCTCACCGTATTTCCGGGTGCCCAGAACTATGCCCTGATCGCGCCACTCCATCAGCCTGAACCCGAATTTGCCCCCATCCTGCCGCTCCGGCTCAGGAAACGTGTCCAGGAAACGCCGCGCCCGCACCGCGGCGGGAGCGGCAAGAGTCTCCGAGCCTCAGCCCGGAAACTCGAGACCCATCTCGCGGTAGCGCTCCGGATCGTCACCCCAGTTCTCGCGCACCTTCACGAACAGGAACAGGTGAACGGGTTGTTCCAGGATCTCCGAAAGCTCCTGGCGGGCGGCCTGACCGATGGCGCGGATCGTGGCGCCCTTGTGCCCGAGCACAAGTTTCTTCTGCCCTTCCCGCTCGACATAGATGACCTGTTCGATGCGCACGGATCCGTCCTTGCGCTCTTCCCATTTCTCCGTCGTCACGTGGGCCGAATAGGGTAGTTCCTGATGCAGCCTGAGATAGATCTTTTCGCGCGTGATCTCGGCCGCCAGCATGCGCATCGGCAGGTCGGAGATCTGGTCCTCGGGATAGTACCAGGGGCCCTCGGGCAGCGCCTCCGCGAAATAGTTGAGCACGTCCTGGCAGCCCGATCCCTTGAGCGCCGAGATCATGAAGGTACGCTCGAACGGAACGCGCCTGTTGGCTTCCGCCGCGAGTTCCAGCAGCGTCTCCGGCTTCACGCGGTCGATCTTGTTGAGGATCAGCACCTTGGGCTGGCGGACCTTGCTGAGGTTATCGAGGATCGTCTCGGCGTCGCCCTTGATGCCGCGCTCCGCGTCGATGAGGAACGCCACGATATCGGCGTCACCGGCTCCGCCCCAGGCGGTGCTCACCATTGCCTTGTCGAGGCGGCGTCGCGGGCGGAAGATGCCCGGCGTGTCGACGAAGACGATCTGCGTCCTGCCCTCGGTGACGATGCCGCGCACCAGCGTGCGCGTCGTCTGCACCTTGTGGGTGACGATGGACACCTTGGCGCCGACCAGCTGGTTGAGCAGCGTCGACTTGCCGGCGTTGGGGGCCCCGATCAGCGCAACGAACCCGGACCGCGTGGGGGCCTCGGTGCCTTCGGCTGTGTTTTCTGGTTCGTTATTCATGCGTCAGATGCTTTCCATACGCCTTCGCGGGTCAAGACTTCCTGGGCGGCGAGCTGCTCGGCCTCGCGCTTGGACCGTCCCCTGCCCCGACCGTCCGCCACGCCCTTGATCTTCACCGCGACGGTGAAAACGGGGTCGTGGTCCGGGCCGCTTCGATCCTCGACCACATATTGCGGCGTATCGCCGGCGACCTGGTGCGCCCATTCCTGCAGCGCCGTCTTGGCGTCTGCCCGCGCCTTGCCGATGGACATCGCGCGGCCTTCCCAGTGAGCGTGGATGAAAGCGCGCGCGCCTTCAAGTCCGTCCTGCAGATAAATGGCCGCGATCAGCGCCTCCATCACGTCGGCGCGCATGTTGATCTGCTTGCGCGCGGCGAGCGCCTTCACGTCGCTGCCCTTGCGGATGAGGCTGCTGAGCCCGAGCTCGTCCGTCATCTGCGCGAGCACCTCGGCATTGACGAGCCCGTTGAGGCGCAGCGACAGCTCCCCTTCGCTCGCCTGCGGAAACTTCCGGAAGAGCATGTCCGCGATGACGAGCCCGAGCACCCGGTCTCCGAGAAACTCGAGGCGCTGGTAGTCCGCGCTTGCCCTGGCGCTGGAATGGGTCAGCGCCTCTTCGAGGATGCGGGGATCCTTGAAGTGGATCCCGATGCGTTCCTCGACGGCCTTGACCAGCTCCTTGTCCCTTAACGGCTTTACCATGTCGTGCCGCCTACCGGACCCATGTGAAGAGGCGGGAGAAGCGCACTTCCGTCGGCCATTTCCAGATCTCGAGCGGGCTCGCGCCGCCGGCGATAGAGAAGAAGATGATGTTGGCGCGGCCTACCAGGTTCTCCGCCGGGACGTACCCCACGGAGAAGCGGCTGTCGGTCGAGTTGTCGCGGTTGTCGCCCATCATGAAGTAGTGGCCCTCCGGCACGACGAACTCGCGGGTGTTGTCGCCGATCGAATTGGGGATCAGGTCCAGCGTCTCGTAGGACACGCCGTTGGGCAGCGTCTCGCGGTAGACGTCGACCGGCCGGTTCATCTCCGTGATGTCCGGGTCGTTGATCTGGCGGACGAGCTCGCGCGGTACCGGTTCGCCATTGAGGTAGAGCTGCCCGTCGCGCATCTGCACGCGGTCACCGGGCAGGCCGATCACGCGCTTGATGTAGTCGAGCGAGGGCTGCGGCGGGTACTTGAAGACCACCACGTCGCCGCGCTCCGGTTCGCTTCCGAAGATGCGGCCCGAGAAGAGCGGCGGATTGAACGGGAAGGACGCGTTGGAATAGCCGTACGCCCACTTGGTGACGAACAGGTAGTCTCCTTCCAGCAGGGTTGGCCGCATCGAACCCGAGGGGATCGAAAAGGGCTGGAACAGGAACGTTCTGATGACCAGCGCCAGGAGCAGCGCCTGAATGATGACACTGACGGTTTCACCGATCCCGCCAGACTGTTTCCGCGATTTGACAGCCACGCTACCTCTTTCCTCAGCTCTATCGTTGCAGCCGCAACAATTGGGCCTTCTTATCGGCTACGACTCACTCCCGCAATGCGGTCGAGGTCAGTCTTTGCCATCCTGCTGCAGAGCGGGTACAGCTTCAATCACCACAAAGGCTTGAGCCAGTGGATAGTCGTCGGTGATCGTCAGATGGATGACCGCACGCATGCCCTCCGGAACCATGGCCCTGAGTCTGAGCGCCGCCCCTCCGGTCAGCTCCATCGTCGGCTTTCCGCTCGGCAGGTTGACGACACCCATGTCGCGCCAGAAAACCCCGCGTGACATGCCTGTCCCGAGCGCCTTGGCGCAGGCTTCCTTGGCGGCGAACCGCTTGGCGTAGGACGCGGCCCGCTGGGCCCGTGCCTCGGACTTCCGGCGTTCGATCTCCGTGAAGATGCGGCCGATGAATCGCTCACCATGTCTCTCCAGCGTCCGCTCAATCCGCCGGATGTCTATGATATCACTGCCTAGACCGATGATCATTCACCTACCTTCACATTGACGTGGGCTACCCGGGATGTGAGCCGTCCGGCTGTATGCGCGCGGTTGCGCGCGCCTGGCCCGCTGTCCGTCTGCGCCGGCGAAGTCTACGGATGCCCATGAAGACAAGGAAATAAGTGATGACTGCGGCCACGCCGCCGAGCAGCACCGATCCGACCAGCATCGGCTTCAGCAGCGGATCCCAGAGCCGGGCGAACTCGAAATCGAGGAGAAGGTTCCCCAGGCTGTTGGCGCCGATCGCCGTCTCGAGATTCTGCTGCAGGACGAGCTGCCCCACCTGGAGTGTGGCGCCCCAGATGAAGGGAAGCGTGATCGGATTGCCGAGCGCCGTGCCGGTGGCGGCGGCGATGACGCTGGCGCGGACAAGCCAGGCGAGCACGATGGCCAAAAGGAAATGCAATCCGACGAAAGGCGTGAACGTGCAGAAAACGCCGATGGCCAGCCCCGCCGCCACAGCATGGGGAGATCCTTGCAGACGAAGGGCCTTGACCATGAAGTAGCGGGCCGACCTGCGGAACGAACGCCGGGGCCAGAGCATCATCCTGATCCGCTCCCCCCATGTGATCTTCGCTCTCTGCCCGAACAGCATATCCTTAGTGTATCACCTCAAGCGGTCGCCTGGCCGAACTGCGCAGGCAGCCGAAACTTATTGCATTATCGACTGCGTTTTCCGGAATGAGAAGCGTAACATGCAATGAGACGGTCCGGCAGGATGCGCAGGGCGCGGATGCTGGACCAGTCTCCGGGCGAAATTGCGGCCACCGGCATTCTGTAGCCGCTTCCGCAGCCGACGCCCCGCTCCGCCATCGTGCGGCCGGCAACCGGCATTTTCTCTCCGGCAGCACCTGCCTGACCTTCGTCAGCCATGAACGCGCCGCACGTCGCTCACGCAGTCGATCTCCTTGAGCTGAGAGATGAGCCGCGTCAGATGCTTCAAATCCCACACCTCCAGCTCGAAGTCCATCTCGGTGAAGTCCGGCGCCGTCCGCGTCATCGACAGCTGGTGGATGTTGGCGTCGTTGGCGGCGATCACCTGGGCGATCTCGGCGAGCGAGCCGGGCTCGTTAATGGCAACCACGGCGATGCGGGCCGGGAAGCGCTCCTTCATGTTCTCGTCGATGTCCCAACGGACGTCGATCCACAGTTCGGGCTTGTCGTCATAAGCCACCAGCGCGGGCGACTGGATTGGATAGATCGTGATGCCCTGCCCCGGTTGCAGGATGCCGACGATGCGGTCGCCCGGCACCGCCCCTTCCGGCGCGAAACGGACCGGCAGGTCCGAATTGATGCCGCGGATCGGCAGTGCGTTGTCGCTGCCGGACGGCGTGTCCTTACCCTTGCCCTTGCGGCCGAGCCGCCCGGGGAGCTTGAAGAGCATGCCGGCGGCGTTGCGCAGGTTGAACCAGCCTTCCTCCCGGGCCGACTGGTTCTGCGTCACGCGCTCGTCCTTGTAATCCGGATAGACGGCCCGCAGCACGTCCTGCGACGTGAGCTCGCCACGGCCAACCGAAGCCAGCACGTCCTCCACCTCCTTGCGGGCGAGACGGTGCAGCACGGGCTTGAGGAGCTCCTTGGAGAACGGCTTGCCGGCGCGTTCGAAGGCGCGCTCCAGAATGCGGGCGCCGAGGCCGGAGTACTGCTTGCGGATCGCGTTGCGTGTCGCCCGGCGGATGGCCGAGCGCGCCTTTCCGGTCACGACGATGGACTCCCAGGCTGCCGGCGGCACCTGCGCCTTCGAGCGGATAATCTCCACCTCGTCGCCGTTCTTGAGCTCGGTCATCAGCGGCATGATGCGGCCGTTGATCTTGGCGCCAACGCAGGTGTCGCCGATGTCGGTGTGAACCGCGTAGGCGAAGTCGATGGGTGTCGCGCCCCTCGGCAGGGCGATGAGCCGGCCCTTTGGCGTGAAGCAGAACACCTGATCCTGGAATAGCTCGAGCTTGGTGTTCTCGAGGAAGTCTTCCGGATTGTCGCCTTCCGCCAGCGCCTCGATCGTCCGGCGCAGCCATGCGTAGGCATTGGTGTCCTTGGAGATCTGATGGCCTTCGGCGCGCGTCTTCGATCCGAAATCCTTGTAGATCGTGTGCGCCGCCACGCCGTATTCGGCCACGAAGTCCATCTCGCGCGTGCGGATCTGCAGCTCGACGCGCTGGCGCGACGGACCCACGATGGTCGTGTGGATGGAGCGGTAGTCGTTCTGCTTCGGCGTGGAGATGTAGTCCTTGAAGCGCCCGGGCACCATCGGCCAGGTGCTGTGGATCACGCCCAGCGCCCGGTAGCAGTCCTCCACGTTGTCCACCAGGACCCGGAAGCCAAAGATGTCGGACAGCTGCTCGAAGGAAAGCGCCTTTGTCTCCATCTTGCGGAACACGGACCACGGCTTCTTCTGGCGGCTCTTCACCTCCGCCTTGATCTTCTGCTCCTCGAACTTCTTGGCGAGGGCCTCCTCGATTTCGCTGATAACGCCCTTGTTCCGCTCCGTCAGCTCCTTCAGGCGCTCCGTGACCGCCTGATAGGCCTCGGGGTTGATGTAGCGGAAAGCGAGCTCTTCCAGCTCCTCGCGCATTTCCTGCATGCCCATGCGCCCGGCGAGTGGCGCATAGATGTCCATGGTCTCCTCGGCGATGCGTAGCCGCTTGTCCGGCCGCATCACGTCGAGCGTGCGCATGTTGTGCAGCCGGTCTGCGAGCTTGACCAGCAGCACGCGCACGTCGTCGGCGATGGCCAGCAGCAGCTTGCGCAGGTTCTCTGCCTGTGCGGCCTTGGTGGAGACGAGGTCAAGCTTCTTGAGCTTGGTCAGCCCCTCGACGAGCGCGCCGATGTCCGGGCCAAACAGCTCGTCGATCTCCTGGCGGGTCGCGGTCGTGTCCTCGATCGTGTCGTGCAGCAGCGCGACGGCGATCGTCGACTCGTCCAGGCGCATGTCGGTGAGGATGGCGGCGACTTCGAGCGGGTGGGAGAAATAGGGATCGCCGGAAGCGCGCTTCTGATGGCCATGCTTCTGCATGGCATAGACATAGGCTTTGTTCAGGAGGGCTTCGTTGACGTCAGGCTTGTATCGCTGCACGCGCTCCACAAGCTCGTACTGACGCATCATGCTTGTTGTCTCCCCACGCAATCCATAGTCGCCCGCCGGAGCCGCGCGCGCCGACGGGCGCAATGCTTTAGTGCTCCAATTATCTTGCAGCTAAACGTCTCACGCCCCGAAAGCAATCACTTTCGAGGCGTGAGATAGATACGTTTCGCAGAAATTCCAGTCTCTTCCGCCCGTGGGAACCTGCGGGAGAGACGGGCCGGCTCGCGCCGGCTCTCAGTAATCGTCGTTCTTTTCGGGAGCGACCAGGCCCTCGATGCCGGCGAGCAGCTCTTCCTCGCTCATGCGGTCGAAAGTGATCTGCTCCTCCGGCGAGAACTGATCGTCGCTCTCGTCGGTGATGGCAGGCAGATCCGGCTCGGGCTCGTCCACTTCGACATGCTTCTGCAGCGAGTGGATGAGATCCTCCTTCAGATCATCCGGCGACAGGGTCTCGTCCGCGATCTCGCGCAGCGCGACAACCGGGTTCTTGTCGTTGTCGCGGTCCACGGTGATCATCTCGCCCTGGGAGATCTGCCGCGCCCGGTGAGCAGCCAGCAGAACCAGCTCGAAGCGATTCGGAACCTTGTCGATGCAATCTTCTACGGTGACGCGGGCCATGGTTTGCCCCTTTCATTCGCATATGTCGGAAAGACTCGGGCGACCCATAGCTTTTCCTGACGGAAAACACAAGCACCCTCGCCTGCGACATCCCTTGCGCTGAGGAAATGCAGGCAAGTCGCCCATTACTGTTGTGTTGTCGCCACTAATCTTATGGATGCTAAATTATCCACCATTGGCAACATTTCAATAGCGTACTATCTATGGCAATATCAACATTTGCTTGGAGCGTGGCGGCAGCGCCCTCCAACAGCCATTGAGAAAAATGCCGATTGCCTCATGAAGGGATTGTTGCCACATGTTTGATCCGCGCGAAAAGATCGCAATGTTCATCGACGGCGCGAATCTGTATGCCACGTCGCGTGCGCTAGGTTTTGACATCGACTATCGAAAGCTTCTGATAGCTTTCCAGAAGCGCGCCTATCTTCTTCGCGCGTACTACTACACTGCGCTGGTGGAGGATCAGGAATACTCGTCGATCCGCCCGCTGATCGACTGGCTGGACTACAACGGCTACAAGGTCGTGACGAAGCCCGCCAAGGAGTTCACGGACTCCGCCGGGCGCCGGAAGATCAAAGGAAACATGGACATCGAGCTGACGATCGACGCCCTGGAGCTGGTCGACGTGGTCGATCACTATGTCCTGTTCTCCGGTGACGGTGACTTCCGCACGCTCGTGGAAGCCTTGCAGCGTCGCGGCCGCAAGGTCAGCATCGTGTCGACGATCCAGTCGCAGCCGCCGATGATCTCGGACGAGTTGCGCCGCCAGGCCGACAGCTTTATAGACTTGGCTTCATTGCAACATGAAGTTGGCCGGGAGCCGTCCGAGCGCCCGGCGCGCAGGACTGACCCGGGCTTTGACAACGCCGAGTGAACTGACAGCAGACCCGCCTTATCGCTGTCCGCTTTGCCCGCGCCTCTACGCCTTCCTTGAGGAATGGCGCGCGCGGGAGCCGGATTGGTATAACGGGCCGGTACCGACCTTCGTCCCGAGGGCCGGCGTCGAGGACGTTCGCCTGCTGATCGTGGGTCTCGCTCCCGGGGTCCGGGGCGCCAACCGGACGGGGCGTCCCTTCACGGGCGACTATGCCGGCGACCTGCTCTATTCCACGCTGATCAAGTACGGTTTCGCGAAAGGGGTTTTCGAGGCAAGGCCCGATGACAGCCTTGAGCTGATAGACGCGGCCATCACCAACGCGGTCCGCTGTGTGCCGCCGGAAAACAAGCCGGAGGGCGCGGAGGTCAACACCTGCCGGAAAAACTTCCTCGAGCCGACCATTCGCCGCTTCCCGAATCTCGCGGCGATCGTGACGCTGGGCACGATCTCCCATCAGGCCACGGTGCGGGCGCTGGGTTTCCCCGTGAAGCTCCTCCCCTTCTCCCACGGCGGGGAGCATGACGCGGGGAATGTGCGCATCTTCGCGAGCTATCATTGCTCCCGCTACAACACCAACACCGGCAAGCTCACAACGGAGATGTTCGAGAACGTCTTTGCGAGCGCCCGGAAATACCTGGACCGGGCGGTCTGAGGGCCCTCGCCTGGGGAATGACGGAGAGGAAAAGGAGCGGTTCAGTACCGCTCCTTGAGAAGCCTTGCCTTTTCGCGTTCCCAGTCGCGTTCCTTGCTGGCCTCGCGCTTGTCGTGGAGCTTCTTGCCGCGGGCGACCGCCAGCTCCAGCTTCGCCCTGCCCCGCTCGTTGAAATAGATCTTGAGCGGAACCATGGTCATGCCTTCGCGCTCGACGGCCTGCGCCAGCTTCGCGAGCTGGCGTTTGTTGACCAGTAGCTTCCGCCTGCGGCGCGGCTCGTGGTTGAACCGGTTTCCGGCGAAATATTCGGGAATATAGGAGTTGATAAGCCAGAGCTCTCCGTCCTCTACGGAAGCGTAGGACTCCTGAATGTTGGAGCGTCCCTCCCGCAGCGACTTCACCTCCGTGCCGGTCAGCACCAGACCGGCCTCGAGCGTATCCACGATCTCGTAGGCGAAGCGGGCCTTGCGGTTGTCGGCAACAATCTTGATGTTCGGATTCTGCTTGGACATATCGCCTATATAGGACAGTTCAGACTTTCACCGAAACGCCGAACCGTCCTGACCTCTGCTTTTCGCGGTTCCCAATGATCCGGCTCCCGCTACTTCCGGAACCGCGCTCCGTCTGTCTGTCGGTTCCAGGCGGAAAACGGTTTCCGTGTTCCTGGGACCGCACACCATTCTTGGTCGCAGTCCCCCACGGAAAACCGGTTCCCGCTCTTCCTGGAACCGCTCCGGCTTCGACCCTAGTTCAGGAGTCCCGCGTGCCTCAGCGCGTCGTCAATCCGCTCGGCCGTCTCCGGCGCGACCGTCACCAGCGGCAACCGCAGCACGTTGTTGATCTTGCCGATGCGGGAGAGCGCATACTTGACGCCCGCCGGGTTCGGCTCGATGAACAGGGCCTTGTGGAGCGGCATCAGTCGGTCCTGCAGCTCGATCGCCCGATCCCTTTCGCCCGAGAGCGACGCCTTCTGGAACTCCGCGCACAGACGCGGCGCGACATTGGCCGTCACCGAGATGCAGCCCTGACCGCCATGCGCGTTGAACGCAAGCGCGGTGGCATCCTCACCCGACAGCTGGATGAAGTCCGGACCGCAGGCGAGGCGCTGCTCGGTCACCCGCTCGAGCTTGCCGGTCGCGTCCTTCACGCCGACGATGTTCTTGAAATCGGCGCGCAGGCGCCCCATCGTCTCGGGCGTCATGTCGATCACCGAGCGCGGCGGGATGTTGTAGATGAAGATCGGCAGCGACACCGACCGCGCGATGGCCGCGAAATGCTCGTAGAGCCCGCGCTGGTTCGGCTTGTTGTAATAGGGCGTGACGACGAGAAGCGCGTCCGCGCCCACCTTCTCCGCGTGCTCGGCGAAATAGATCGCCTCCCGCGTCGAATTGGATCCGGCGCCGGCGATCACCGGAACACGGCCGCCGACGGCCTGCACGCACATCTCGATGACAAGGGCATGCTCTTCATGGCTTAGCGTGGGCGACTCCCCGGTCGTGCCGACCGGAACGAGGCCATTCGTCCCTTCGTCAATCTGCCAATTGACCAGGTCATGAAAGGCTTTTTCGTCCAGGCTCCCATCCTGACGGAATGGCGTCACGAGCGCTGTGATGGAACCCCTGAACATGCGAACTTAACTCCTTGAAGTGAAATCAGTGCCCTCCTCCGGGGCACCCGGTGCCTGCCGAAGACAGGCGCGGCACCATAGTATTGCCATTCTGACGCTGCAAGAACTCTGCGTAAAAGAGACAATGCTGTTACGTGCGACAAACGCAACCGCATGTTTCCCCATGCGAAGACTTGCTTCGGAGGGCGTTGATATCCTTTTTTGGGCCGATGAAAAAGGTGTTTCTCGCGTGGGTCCGTTACGGAAAATCGTCGTAGCGCTCGCGCTTCTGTCAGCTTCTGTTCCGGCTCGCGCAATCGAGCTTCCGGACGAGGCTCCATTGCCCGAACTACGCCCCTATTTTCCGTCGGAACCGTTGTCCGCTTCGGTGTCCGCGCTCTTCGGCCGCCTGTTCAATCCGGATGCCGCACGTCAGCAGCTGAAGGCCGGCCTCCGGGCGCTCGCTGATGGCGATGTCGACGCGGCACGCGCCGCCCGTAGCGAGCTTTCCGAGGGGGCTGTCGAACACAAGCTGCTTTCCTGGGCAATCGCCACGTCCGGCAACCGGGGCGTGACGAGCGACGAAATTGCTGAAGCCATGGCTGAGCTGCAAGGCTGGCCCGGCCACCATCGCCTGCAGGCGGCGCTGGAACGCGCGCTCTTCCGCGAGGACGCCAAAGCCGGGGTTGACCCCGCGACTCTGGAAACGCCCCGCACCTTGGAGGGCAAGCTTCTCCTGGCCCGGACCCGTCTGGCTGGCGACGACCCGGACGCCGCCCGCGCCCTGATCGCCCCGGTGTGGCGGACGGAAAACCTCTCGCCCCGTCACGAAAGCCTCATCCTCGACGAATTCGGTTCCCTCCTCACCTCCGAGGATCACCGTTTCCGCACCGAGCGCATGCTGTACGCGAAGGAGATTTCGGCTGCCAGACGCATCGAGCATCTCTCCGGGCTGGGCAAGCTTATAGCCGCATGGCAGGCCGTGGAGCGCAACGATTCCAAGGCGGCGCAGCTGATCGAGGCCGTACCGGCGGTGCAGCGCAAGGCGGCCTGGACCTTCCTCAAGGCGCGCCACCTGCGCCGCAAGGGTGAGCTGCAGGCCGCCGCGAAACTTATCTTGGACATTCCCCCTGCCGAGACCGCTGACGTGGATGCGGATGCCTGGTGGGCGGAGCGGCGGGCGCTGAGCCGGGAACTCCTGGATCAGGGCGAGTTCGACCTCGCCTACAGGATTGCGGCCTCCCAGCACGGCGGCAAGCCCGTGACCCAGGCCGACGCGGCCTTCCACGCGGGATGGTTAGCCCTGCGCTTCCTGAACGATCCCGCCCGCTCCGTCCCTCACTTCCGGCGCATCGCCGAGGTGGCGAGCGGCGCCATCACCCAGGCGCGAGCCCATTACTGGCTCGGCCGCGCGGCGGAGGCAGGCGCGCCGGACCTGGATGCGCAGGAGCATTACGCGCTGGCGGCGCGCCACCCGACAGCCTTCTACGGCCAGCTTGCGACGGCAAGGCTCGGCAATACGTTCCTGCCACTGACCTCGCCGTCGATCTCCGATCGGGACCGCGCCGCCTTCGCGTTCCGCGAGCCGGTCCGCGCGATTCGCCTTCTGGACGAACTCGGCTTCGGCCAGCTGGCCACGCAGCTCTCCCGCGATCTTGCCGACGACCTTGCGACGCCTGAGGAGTTGGCAATGCTTGTGGAGATGGCGGAGCAATCCGGCAATCACTATCTGGCCTTGCGCATTGCCAAGGCCGGAGCCACGCGCGGCCTCTCGGTCGGCGCGCTTACGCATCGCGTCGGCGCTATCCCCCGCAATGCCGAACTCACCGGCGCGGGCGAGGCGCTCGCCTATGCCATTGCCCGCCAGGAAAGCGAGTTCAACGTCGGCGCCGTATCGAGCGCCGGTGCGCGCGGCCTGCTCCAGCTCATGCCCGGAACGGCAAGGGAAGTGGCCATCAAGGCCGGGCTACCCTTCTCGCCCGTCCGGCTGACCTCGGATGCCGGCTACAGTGCGGCCCTGGGTGCCGCCTATCTGGATGAGCAGCTCGCCCGCTTCGAGGGCTCCTACATCCTGACCTTCATCGGCTACAACGCCGGACCCGGGCGCGCGCTCCAGTGGATCGATCGTTATGGCGACCCGCGCGGCAGGTCGATAGAGGAAGTCGTCGACTGGATTGAAAGAATTCCGTTCGCCGAGACCCGCAACTATGTCCAGCGGGTGATGGAAAACTATCAGGTCTACAAGTTCCAGCTTTCCGGCAGTTTCGAGATCGAAAAGGACCTGACCCACGGCCGCCGGCTTCCGGGCCCAACCGGGGACGGGAATCCCTAAGCGGTTCCCGGAAACGGCGGAACCGGTTCTTCACCCGATCGCTGAAAGACGGACGGCTCCGGCGCGAGGCGTTCCCCTCGGGCTGGCGGTGCCGTTCCGCTTGATTGCGCTGTGCCGAGAAGGATGCCGGATACGGCGCCTGCTCCTGTCTTCGCATGCCAAGCAAGCCGTGGATGAAATTGTCCGCAAAAAAGAAATGGCCCGTGGGTTTCCCACGGGCCACTGAACTGTCAACTTCTAGGTCAGATTAGAAGTTGCGCTGCAGGCGGAGGAAGCCACCCCAGTGGTTGTCGCCGGACTCGAAGCTGTCGCCATCGTAGTAGTTGACGGCCAGCTTGGAGGCGAAGCCCTTGACGACTTCGTAGTCAACAACGGCGCCGAGGGCCCAGTCGTTGTAGCCTTCCACGAAGCTGTCACCGAAGTACTCACCACCGAAGCCGAGAGCCAGCTTCTCGTTGACCTTGTACTTCAGGTGAGCGCCAGCGGCCCACTTGTAGTCATACGGGCTGTACTGGCTTTCGCCGGAGGCGTAGACGCCAGCGAGCTGCAGCTCGAGCGGATCCGCCAGCTTGATCTTGGCGATGGCCTTGGCAGCGCCCTCTTCAGCGGTGGCGTCATAGGCGCCCCAAACGTTCAGGCTGCCCCAGCCCTGGGAGATGCCGACCTTACCGACGACGTTCGGCTTGTAGTCATAGTCGTAGTCGTACTCTTCGAGAGCGAGCGCAACGTTCACGCCGTTACCGAAGGCGAAGTTGTAGCCAACGGTGTGGACGCGGCTGTCGTAACCCCAGTAGTCGTACTCGCCGTCGAGCTCACCATCCCAGAGGGTGGTCTTGATACCGAAGAACAGGCCGCCCAGCTCGACGAAAGCCTGACGCAGGGTAACGCCGCTGCTGTAACGGTCGTCGTCATCGTCAACAAAGCCATCAAAGCCGGAGCTCTGGTTGAACCAGACCTGGATGAAGCTGCGGAGCGTGCCGAGCTCGGTCTCGGAACGGGCGTCGAGCTCAACGTTCGCACGGCCGAACTTGCGCCAGCCATCGTCACCCTCGGCCCAGTCGATCTGGTAACGGACGTAGCCGCCGATCTTGAGGCAGGTCTCGGTGCCCGGAATGTAGAAGAAGCCAGCGCCATAGACGTCGCAAACGCGGACGTACTCCATGGGCTCCGGCTCCGGAACGAAGATTGCGTCAGCAGCCTGAGCGCCGGTGAAGCTCACCGAGGCGACCGCGGAGCCAAGAAGAAGGCTCTTGATGTTCATAATTCTGACCTCCAGTCAAAAGTTCAAATTACGGGTCTGGGCTCATGCTGAAGGACAGCGTTCCCTGCCCCATCCCCAGAATGTGAAAAGTTGCTTACGCCCCTTCTCCGAAACCGACATTACCCATCACGAAGTTCCGTTCAACCGTCTTTGCCACGTTCACGCCATCTTCCGGTCTTGATCTGAAATCCGTGTTGCAGAAATGCCACGATCTGGGCGACCGCAGTAAGAGTTTGTTAACAAACGTAACCGTTTGGGACAGGTCAGGTACGGCTTACGCCGCGGAATCGGCCTTTGATTCGAGAATCTTAACAGAATCAGCTCTGACCCGACTCCAGTTCCTGCCTTAAGGTCAAACAAGGCGGACTGGTACTCCGGCCGGGTCTGTGCCTGCGGCGCGGGCAGCGATAGTTCCGCACATAAAAAGATCGAGAAAGAGCAGAAGGGATGTTGATTGTGGCGCCGGATTTCTTTAATCGAGGCCTCAACGGAGAGGTGGCCGAGTGGTCGAAGGCGCTCCCCTGCTAAGGGAGTAGACCCCAAAAGGGTCTCGTGGGTTCGAATCCCATCCTCTCCGCCACTATCAAATTGCAAACTCCCAACAGCCCGATTTCAGCGCCGAAATTCCTTTTGATTTGAAAGGGGTTTAGCAGAGGCGACCGAACCTTTGAGACTACCGGCATGCCGATTCTCAGTCTCTGAATGGCTTTTGTCTCAAACCATGCGAACCTCGCTCAATTTGGTTCAGTTGAAAAAGATCACGTGATTTGAACGAGTTGGCATGTTGCGACTACGCCCGAGTTGTAACGGGTGCCGCCGTCAGGCTTTCCAAGCAGAAACACCCGAGGTGGACGTTTTGCGGAGAGTTTTTGCGAAGTATGACGCTCTTCTGGCGCAGCAAGACGGAAGCGATATGTCGCAGGCCACTGATGACAAACGTTTTTCGCCTCTGTAGCCTGGCCTTATGTCGAATAGGCCTTGGACGGATGAAGAGAACGACCTGATCGTCGCGGACTATTTCGCGATGCTGGCCGACGATGTTGCCGGGCGCCCCTACAGCAAGGCCGAGCACAACCGTCAGCTCCAGACCCGGATTGACCGATCTCGCACGTCGATCGAGTTCAAGCATCAGAATATAAGCGCGGTATTGAGGGGCCTCGGCGAGGACTGGATCGCAGGCTACAAGCCAGCGTTCAACTTCCAGATGGCGCTGGTGGACGCGGTTGCACGGTGGCTTGCCTCCAATCCCATGTGGCTCGGCCGTGGATCCCAGCAACGCCCGGTCGGCAGCATCGGCAATGTCGCATCGATTTTTGTCGGCCCACCGCCTACATTGTCGAACCAGCCGCCGCCGCAAGAACTGGAGCAGATGTTGCACATCGCGCGCAAGTTTGACGTTGCCGGCCGGGACGAGCGGAACCGAGCGCTTGGCCGCGCAGGTGAGGAGCGCGTGCTCGAATACGAACGGGCTACGTTAAAGGCCAGTGGGCGTGATGATCTCGCCCGCAAAAGGCGTTGGCCATCAGCTCAGGAAGGGTGGTCGCTGTCTTCTCGGCGAGCCGTCGCAGAGAAATCTAAGTCGGAGCTATTCGATGGAATCCAAAAAGGACGAGGCAGGGCTTCTTCCATTCTGACGTCACGACGGCGTACAGGCGATGCGCAGTTGGGGACGTGCCGTGCAGCTTTCAGGAATCTGCCCGCGCTGTACCAACCACCTCCACACCAGGACCGCGGCAGCATTTCCTGCATCGACCTGCTCGACCAGCTCGGTAATGACACGAGGAGGAATCGGCACCTGACGGGCCGCCGAGATGCCGGCATATCTGATCGCCAGTCCAACCGCCCGCGCTGCGACGTCAGACGGCTCCGGGGCGGTTTCGCAGGAGCATGAGATGCTGAGACCAGAACGGATGCGGGTGATGCAGGCCCTGGTGTGCCCAGCTGCATCAAGCACCGCCGCGATCGGGCTATCGGCGAAAGAGCCAGGGGCGGTATCCTCTGCATGGTTCATCCCTGCTGCTGGATGAATAGCGGGCACATGATGGGCAGCGCTGCGGCTTGGACCGAGGAAAGCCTCCCGAGGTGGCTGCTGCGCTGACTGAGGCATCTGCGGGAATGGGATGATCCTGTCGTTCATGGCAAAAAGCTCCTGTGGCGCGGCGAGCACGCATGGTGTGATGGTCGAGATTTGAGGTTGAGGCTGGTTGCTGAGACGGTGTTAAGGGACTTCGCCGGGTGCAAATCCAACGACGATCGGCCGCTGTTCCGACCGCACATCTATCCCGCTGCCTCCGCCGCAACGAGTTCCGCTGCGTTTCCCGGTCAATACAGTCTCAACGTCATCTGCCAAGGCGCGGTGCGCACCTTTGTCGTCAACACCAGCGACCGCATGTTCAGACCCCTCCCCTGACGTGATCTCGTCGTCGAGAGCGACATCGTCGGTGCCGTGTTCGTCGTCAGCCCCAAAGCTGCCGCGAACATCGACGTCGCCGATCGCACGGAGACAGGCCGCCCGGATCTCCTCCTGAACACGGCAGGCAAAATTTGCCCGAAGCTCCAGCAGCGCTTCTCCAGCATCGGGCACGCCGATCAGTTCGCCGATCTCATCAAGCGCAAAGATGCCACTCCGGCGATCGCGCCTTTCGCTGGAGCCATCGATGATGGCGATTTCAACGGACGTCACCCCTGCGACCCTGCCTACATCGCACCCGGAAGCCCATGGGAGAATGGCTACATCGAGAGCTTCAATGCTCGCCTGCGCGACGAACTCCTCGACGGCGAGATCTTCTACACGCTCAAAGAGGCCAGGATCATCGTGG
>Ga0207747_1001422_pt1:2500-17002 | contig 17002 bp, 22 predicted proteins | sample HigsolmetaGSP11D_FD_184839 | JGI IMG/M metagenome (GOLD analysis project Ga0207747, IMG submission 184839) | High solid enriched microbial communities from the Joint BioEnergy Institute, USA - SP1-1-D (SPAdes) | ecosystem: Engineered > Bioreactor > SSF (Solid state fermentation) >...
GCGAGCGCTCGTTGATCCGCGGATGTCCGAATGGGGCAACCCCTCCCGCATGGGAGATCCCTGGCTGAATCCATAGGCCAGGGAGGCGAACCCGGGGAACTGAAACATCTCAGTACCCGGAGGAGAAGACATCAACCGAGATTCCGCGAGTAGTGGCGAGCGAAAGCGGAGCAGGCCAGTGGTGCCTGAGAGAGAAGCCGAAGGATCTGGAAAGGTCCGCCGCAGTGGGTGACAGCCCCGTAGGCGTAGGGCTCTTGGGCATCCTTGAGTAGGGCGGGGCACGTGAAACCCTGTCTGAACGTGGGGGGACCACCCTCCAAGCCTAAATACTCCTTGGCGACCGATAGTGCACAAGTACCGTGAGGGAAAGGTGAAAAGCACCCCGACAAGGGGAGTGAAAGAGACCTGAAACCGGACGCCTACAAGCAGTCGGAGCGGGCCTGTCCCGTGACGGCGTACCTTTTGTATAATGGGTCCGCGAGTTTCTGTTGGCAGCGAGCTTAAGCCGTGAGGTGGAGGCGCAGCGAAAGCGAGTCTGACAAGGGCGCCCAGTTGCCGGCAGAAGACCCGAAACCGAGTGATCTAGCCATGGCCAGGTTGAAGGTGGGGTAACACCCACTGGAGGACCGAACCCACGCCTGTTGAAAAAGTCGGGGATGAGCTGTGGCTAGGGGTGAAAGGCCAATCAAACTCGGAAATAGCTGGTTCTCCGCGAAATCTATTGAGGTAGATCGTCGTCCGGTCACTCCCGGAGGTAGAGCACCGGAAGGGCTAGGGGGGCCCAAAGCCCTACCAAACCCTACCGAACTCCGAATGCCGGGAAGTGCAGGGCGGCAGACAGACGGTGGGTGCTAAGGTCCATCGTCGAGAGGGAAACAGCCCAGACCGCCAGCTAAGGCCCCCAAATGATGGCTAAGTGGGAAAGCATGTGGGACGGCCATAACAACCAGGAGGTTGGCTTAGAAGCAGCCATCCTTTAAAGAAAGCGTAATAGCTCACTGGTCTAATAGCTGTCCCGCGGCGAAAATGTACCGGGGCTCAAGCCATCTGCCGAAGCTGCGGATGCATCGCAAGATGCGTGGTAGCGGAGCGTTCCGTAAGCCTGCGAAGGCGGACCCGCGAGGGCCGCTGGAGGTATCGGAAGTGCGAATGCGGACATGAGTAGCGACAAGGAGCGTGAGAACCGCTCCCGCCGAAAGTCCAAGGGTTCCTGCGCAAGGCCAATCCGCGCAGGGTGAGCCGGCCCCTAAGGCGAGGGCGAGAGCCGTAGCCGATGGGAACCAGGTGAATAGTCCTGGGCCCGCCAGAGGTGACGACCGCGAAGCTGTGTCCGGCCTTATCGGATTGGCCGGGCTGGTGGAGCGGTCCGGGAAACAGCCCTGGCATATGGACCGTACCCGAAACCGACACAGGTGGACTGGTAGAGCATACCAAGGCGCTTGAGAGAACGATGCTGAAGGAACTAGGCAAATTGCTCGCGTAACTTCGGGATAAGCGAGACCCTATCCGGGGCAACCCGGGTGGGGTGGCACAGAGCAGGGGGTGGCGACTGTTTAGTAAAAACACAGGGCTCTGCGAAATCGAAAGATGACGTATAGGGTCTGACGCCTGCCCGGTGCCGGAAGGTCAAGGGGAGGAGTGCAAGCTCCGAACCGAAGCCCCGGTAAACGGCGGCCGTAACTATAACGGTCCTAAGGTAGCGAAATTCCTTGTCGGGTAAGTTCCGACCTGCACGAATGGCGTAACGACCTCCCCGCTGTCTCCAGCATCGGCTCAGCGAAATTGAACTCCCCGTGAAGATGCGGGGTACCCGCGGTCAGACGGAAAGACCCTATGAACCTTTACTGCAGCTTCGCAGTGGCGCCAGGAAGGGGCTGTGTAGGATAGGTGGGAGGCTGCGAAGCCGGGGCGCCAGCTCCGGTGGAGCCATCCTTGAAATACCACCCTGCGCCTTTCTGGCGTCTAACTGAGCCCGGTCAGCCCGGGCCAGGACCCTGCGTGGTGGGCAGTTTGACTGGGGCGGTCGCCTCCCAAAGTGTAACGGAGGCGCGCGATGGTGGGCTCAGGCCGGTCGGACATCGGCTGTTGAGTGCAAAGGCACAAGCCCGCCTGACTGCGAGCGCGACAGCGCGAGCAGAGAGGAAACTCGGCCTTAGTGATCCGGTGGTCCCGCGTGGAAGGGCCATCGCTCAACGGATAAAAGGTACTCTAGGGATAACAGGCTGATCTCCCCCAAGAGTCCACATCGACGGGGAGGTTTGGCACCTCGATGTCGGCTCATCGCATCCCGGGGCTGGAGCAGGTCCCAAGGGTTCGGCTGTTCGCCGATTAAAGCGGTACGTGAGCTGGGTTTAGAACGTCGTGAGACAGTTCGGTCCCTATCTGCCGTGGGTGAAGGAGACTTGCGAGGCGCCGTCCCTAGTACGAGAGGACCGGGATGGACGCACCTCTGGTGCACCGGTTGTGGCGCCAGCCGCACCGCCGGGTAGCCAAGTGCGGACGGGATAACCGCTGAAGGCATCTAAGCGGGAAACCCCCCTCAAGACCAGGTCTCCCTCGAGGGCCGTGAGAGACCATCACGTCGATAGGCCGCAGGTGGAAGTGCAGCAATGCATGCAGCCGAGCGGTCCTAATCGCCCGACAGAGCTCCCGATCGCCGCGCCGTCGCGCCGACCCCCAAGGCCGGCCCCGCCCGCAGCACCAAGCCGCGCCCCACCCCAACACCCACTCAAACCAATCCCGGATCCCATCACCAGAGGGTCCGGCCTGGTGGCCCGGTGGCCATCGCGGGGTTGCCACACCCGATCCCATCCCGAACTCGGCCGTGAAACACCCCAGCGCCCATGGTACTGCGCCTCAAGGCGCGGGAGAGTCGGTCGCCGCCGGGCCACCACGCCGGACCCTCACCACAACACACACCACACCCCCGCGGGGTGGAGCAGCCCGGTAGCTCGTCAGGCTCATAACCTGAAGGTCACAGGTTCAAATCCTGTCCCCGCATCCAACGATCCCAGGACATCACCAGCACAACCAGAACGGCCGTTCCCCACCCGGAGAACGGCCGGTTTGCCGTTCGGCGCACCACCGAGCTGCAGGAAGGCCGCGAGGTCACCGCGCAGCTGGATGCTGACCTCGCCCCGACGCTCGCCCGGGTAGACCAGGATCGCATCAATCAAGCCGCGCAGCGCCTCGGCCGCCGCAGCCGCGGTCGCCGGATCGGCCAGCGCCTGCTCCAGCGCCGCCACCTTGCGGCGGTACAGCTCCGGCAGGTTCGGATGCAGGACAGGCACCGGCTCCGGCCTGCCCGCCGCGGCGATCTCCGCCCCGAGCGCCTCGTGGCGCTGCTCCAGCTCGCGTAGCTCGGCGACCATCGCCGCGCTGCCGTGTCCCTCCTTGAGCAGCTCGAGGAGATTGCGGATCTGCCGGGCGAGCCTGGCGCGCTCGCGCTCGAGCAGCGCCTGCCGCGCGCCGCGCTCGCGGTTCGCCGCGTTGACCTCGGCGACGTAGCTGCGCACGAACTCCTCGACGAACTCGGGCGCCAGCAGCCGCTCCTTGAGCCCGGCCAGGACACGGGACAGCAGCTTGTCCCGCAACAGCGTGCGCTTGTTGCCGCAGGTGCCGCGTTCGACGTGGTTGGCACAGCCCAGCCGGCCACCGCTGCCCACCACGGTCATCGGCCCGTTGCAGCAGCCGCACCGCACCAGGCCGGACAGCAGCCAGGCCGGGCGCCGCGCCGCCGCAAGGCGAGCCCCGAGGTTCGGCATGGCCCCGGATTCCCGCCCCGCTGGACCCGGCTCAGGCGCGCAGACGGTCCGGCGTCCGGCAGCGAGCCGCGCCTGGGCCGCGGCCCAGAGCTCGCCGTCGATGATCGCCAGGTCCGGGACCTCGGTGACGATCCAGGCCTCGCGCGGGTTCGATCGGGCCAGCCGCTTGCCGGTGTTCGGGTCCTTGACGAAGCGCTGGCGGTTCCATACCCGCTCACCGATGTAGAGCCGGTTGCGCAGCAGCCCCGTCTGCCGCGCGGCCCCACCCAGCAGCAGCGAGGCGGTCCATTTCCCGCCCCGCGGGCCGGGAACACCTTCGGCGTTCAGGGCCCTGGCAATGGAACGCGGTGACTGGCCGCCGGCATAGGCGGTGAACACGCGCCGGAGAATGGCCGCCTCCTCCGGCACGATCGCCAACTCGCCGGCAATCGGCGTCCCGTCGGCCCGCAGTCCGTGCACCACCCGGTAGCCATAGCACCGCCCACCACCGCTGTGCCCCGCGCGCACCCGCCCCTCCAGCCCGCGGTGGGTCTTTTGCGCCAGATCCTTCAGGAACAGGGCCGCCATCGTGCCCTTGAGCCCGACGTGCAGCTCGGTGATGTCGCCCTCGGCGATGGTCACCACCCGCGCCCCGGCGAAGCTCATCTGCTTATAGAACGCGGCCATGTGCTCCTGGTCGCGGCTGAGGCGGTCGAGCGCCTCGGCGAGGATCACCTCGAACCGGCCCGCTTGCGCGTCTGCCATGAGTTGCTGAAAGCGTGGCCGGTCCGCCGAGGCGCCGGAGATGGCAAAGTCGGCATAGACCTCGACCACCGTCCAGCCCTCGCGCTCGGCCCGCTGCCGGCACACCCGGACCTGGTCCTCAATCGAAGCTTCGCGTGACCTGTCGGAAGAATACCGGGCGTAGATGGCGCAGCGCTGGCTCATGCTTCCTCCGAGCCGCCGCCCCGCCGAACAGAGGCGGAATCGGCGTGGATCACACAGCTGATCGTCATGGCGACTCCTTGATCAGGATTGGTCCTTGATCAGGATTGGAACTTAGCCTGCCCGGCCGGTTGCCGGCCATCCGCGGGCCGGCCGGCTGGGAGAGCGCCTCACGCGCGGCCTGCCGGGCCAGGGCCCGGACCAGGGACCGCACGGCCGTGCCCGGCTCTGCCCGGGTCGACTCCACGTGGATGTCGGTGGCCGCCTCCGGCAGGACGAAGAGTGCTGCAGATCGTGGCGCACCTTCCGGGACGCCTCGGAATGGCACGGAGGATGGCGTCTCGGCAGCGCGAGTCTCGGGGAGGGGAGGGCGGAACGCGCGGTGCGACATGGCAGCCGAGATGCCGCGCCGGAAAAAACCGCAAGAGGTAAACAATCCTAATTTTCCGGATGCTCTCCGTCGAGTTTCCCGGCCTGCTGCGATGCTCCCGGCGCCGGGGACCCGTGGCGTGTCACGGGTCGAGGGCCGCAAGGGAGACCGGAGAGCATGACCGCAGACCGCATGGATCCACACAACGGAGATGCCGGCGATGCAACCCGCTGGAACGCTCCAGCCCCGCTCGCTGGAACGGATCCGGGCATGGCATCGCCCGCTCGCTGGAACGGCACAGGGGCGGGAGGCAGCCCCGTTCCTGTTGCCGAGGCGCGGATGGCACGGAGCCCTGCCACGACCAGCCCGCCGACCCGCAGCTGGGCGACCGGCGTGGAGTACCATCTCCGCTACCAGCGCCTGCGCGAGCGCGCCGCCGCGGCAGGGATCGGCCCCGATGATCACCTGGGCTTCGCCCGCTGGCTCATCGGCGAGAAAAGCCGGGCGCAACCGGCCTACTGGCGGAAGCTGAAGGCCGCGGCGCTCGCCGGCCTCGATCTCGAAGGTGCGGCGACCGCGCGGGAGGCCGAGGCGTTGCTGCGGGCGGAAACCTCCGCCGGGACGGCGCGCGGGGCACCCCGGCGGGCGCCCCGCCGGAAGACCGTTACGCCAGACGAGATGAGGCTCCTGCTGGAAAACCTGACCCGCCGGGCGCTGACCTCCGAGGTCGGCCGCCTGACCGTCGTCTGGCTCATCGCCGGTCACGCCACCGGCCTGCGCCCCTGCGAATGGCGCAGCGCGGTCCTGGCCTCGGACGCGAATGGGCGGCCGGTGCTCCGGGTCGAGAATGCCAAGCAAACCAACGGTCGCGCCCACGGGAATACGCGGGCGCTTGCCCTGGACGAACTCAGGCCACAGGAGCGGGAGGTCCATAACACTGCTTCTGCAGGCCATCGCCGCGCGTCCGGGGGAATTCGCCCGCCTGCACCGGGCGGCTGCCGACCTGCTGAGAGTGGTCAATCGGCAGCTCTGGCCGCGGCGGCGCGAACTCATCGGCCTGTACAGTGCGCGGCACCAGTTCGCGGCTGATGCCAAGCGTGTTTTGGACAGGGTGGAGGTTGCCGCTCTGATGGGGCACAGGACGACGCGGACGGCAGGCCTGCACTACGCATCCCGCCGCCACGGACGGGTCCGCCCCGGCCTGCCGCGTGCCGATCCGCAGGAGATGGCCCGCATCGAGGTGCATCGTCATAGCCATCCGCCACGCGCGGCGAGTCCAGCGCCCGCCGCCATGCCTGGCAGGACAGGCGATCCTGATGAGGGCACCGTCACCTGACGAACTGCGGGTGTGGCCACGTCAATGTCTTCGCCTTTCTGGGCGGGGTCATGCGGCAGCTGGTCTGCGACAACCTCAAGGCCGGGGTGACCGCCGCCTGCCGCTACGAGCCCGGGATCAACCGCACCTACCAGGAGATGGCCGCCCACTACGGCACCGCCGTGGTGCCGACGCGGGTGCGCAAGCCGCGCGACAAAGCCAAAGTCGAGGTCGGGGTGCAGGTGGTCGAGCGCTGGATCCTCGCCCGCCTGCGTGACCGGCGGCTCTTTGGCCTGGAGGAGGCCAACGCCGCCGTCCGCGACCTGCTCGAGGCGCTGAATGCCCGGCCGATGCGCCGCCTCGGGGTCAGCCGGCGACAGCTGTTCGAGCAACTGGACCGCCCGGCGCTGGCCCCGCTGCCAGCTGAGCCTTTCGAATACGCGGAATGGCGGCGCTGCCGGGTCGGGCTCGACTACCATGTCGAGGTGCTGGGGCACTGGTACAGCGTCCCCCATCGTCTGGCCCGGGCCGTGGTCGACGCCCGCGTCACCGAGCGCGGGGTCGAGCTGTTCCATAACGGCAGCCTGGTCGCCGTGCATCTCCGCAGCCCGCTGCGGCACCGGCACACCACTGTGCCGGAGCACATGCCGAGCGCGCACCGGCGCCATGCCGACTGGACCCCGGCCCGGCTGCGCCGCGAGGTAGCGGCGATCGGCCCGGCCGCCGCCGGCATGGTCGAGGCGATCCTGCGCGCCAAGCCGCATCCGGAGCAGGGTTTCCGCGCCTGCCTCGGCATCCTCGGCCTGGTGCGCGGCTACGGGGTGGCGCGGGTCGAGGCCGCCTGTCAGGCGCGGCCTCGCCATCGGCGCCCGCAGCTACGGCTCGATCGCTTCGATCCTGCGCAATGGCCTCGACCGGGCCTTTGCCCCTGAGCCGGTGCCGGACACGCCGCCCCTCCGGCACCCGAACATCCGCGGCGGTGGCTACTACCATTGAGGAGATGCCATGCTCACCCATCCCGTCAGCGAGCGGCTGCGCGGCCTTGGCCTCGTCGCCATGGCGCAGGCCCTTGAGGAGCAGCGACGCCAGCCGGACCTGGAGGGCCTTGGCTTTGAGGAACGCCTTGCCCTGCTGGTCGACCGCGAGGCGACCGGGCGCGAGGACAAACGGCTGAGGGCCCGGCTGAAGTTCGCCGGCTTACGCCAGTCCGCCTGCATCGAGGACATTGACTGGCGCGCTGCCCGCGGCCTCGATCGCGCCCTGTTCCAGCGCCTTGCCGCGGGCGAGTGGATCGACCGCCACCAGGGCCTGCTGCTGACCGGCCCGACCGGGGTGGGCAAGACCTGGCTGGCCTGCGCGCTCGGGCACCAGGCCTGCCGCGACGGCCGCAGCGTGCTCTATCAGCGTCTCCCGCGGCTGCTCGAGGCCCTCGGCCTGGCCCGCGGCGATGGGCGCTATGCCCGCATGCTCAAGGGCCTGGCGCGCGTGCAGCTGCTGATCCTCGACGACTGGGGCTGACCCCGCTCACCGCCGAGCAGCGGCGCGACCTGCTGGAGATCGTCGATGACCGCCATGGGCGTGCCGCCACCATCGTCACCAGCCAGGTCCCGGTACCTGCCTGGCACGATTGGATTGCGTATCCCGCCCTCGGCGACGCCATCCTCGACCGCCTCATCCACAACGCCCACCGGCTCGAGCTGAAGGGGGAATCCACGCGCCGCCCGGCGCGCGGTTGCAGTTGACGCCAACCCGGAGAGCTGAACCACAATCATCCCGCCCGCAGACCGCCACTCAACCCGGGCCGGCTTCGTTCGGAATGCCCGGCCGGCTTCAGCTGGAACGGGTGGCTGGCTTCAATCGGAAGCCCCGGCTGGCATCGTTGGAATCCGCGGGCTCGGCGAGGGCAGGGTCGTCCGGATGGATAGGCCGCCGCAGCGCGAAGGCGATCGCGCCGGTCGCCTCGGCCGCGAGCTGGAGGCGGCGCGAGGCGGTGAGGCCGAGCCGCCCCGGCACCTCCCCCACCACCCCGGCGAGGCCCGGATGGTGCAGCCCCTCCTCCATGGCTGCCTGCACTTCGTACCCGGCTTCCAGATGCAGCACGCGCTCCGGGCCAGGTCCGACCTTCGCCAGCGCCGGGGTGGAGAGGTCGAAGCGGGCCGACGCCCAGAGCACCGGCCCGCCCGCGCGGGCGAGGACGGCTGCGGCCAGCAGTGCCGGCGCGGTGCGATGCCTCAGGTCGGGACCGGTCCCAGCAGCCTCGTGCACGGCGCCCTGGGCAAGGCCGCCTCTGGGCAGAGCGGCGTCGATCGCGGCAATCCCGAAGGGCAGAGTGGCGGTGCGCCCCGGCGGGGCAACGCGCGCCCGCAGTTCCTCCAGTAAGGCCGCCCGGCTGCTTCCGGCCATGTCCCTCACCTCCGGAATTGGGACATAAAGTGAACATGCCGGTTCCGGGAAGCCCGGTTCACTTCTGAAAGGCTGTGGATCAATGTGGAAAACGGGGATGGCGGAGGAGACCGGACGGCGGTCTGTGCAGTCCCTGGGTGTGGTGGCGCGTTCTCCTGCAAGCAGGAGGAGGCCCTATGGCGGCCGGTCTTCATGGCTCAGCCCGCACGACGCCGCGAGTTCGAGCCGAACTCCAGGCGGCGCAAGCGCCGACCCGTAGCCTGGCCGCCCGCTATGGGCTGAACCCGAGGATGGTTGCCAAATGACGCAAGCGCACCGCGACAACGGATGCGCCAATGGGGCCGGCGCGGCCCCGCAGCGGAGGGTTCGGAGCAGTGCTCCGAACCGTCGTCGAGGTCAGACGGCGTACCCTCCTGCCACTCGACGATGCCCTGGGCTGCTTGCGCGAGACCCCGGCTGACTCGGTCAGCCCTGCAGTGCTGCCTGGTCTGCCACGGCTTCTCCCGACTGCCCAAGGCCGCCACCGGGCACCTCTGCATCTGTCGGAATACGACATCCTGCCGGTGGCCATCAGTCTCGAGGCTGGCCTGTCGTCGCTGCAAAGCCCACGCCAGTGGATCGGAGGCCTCGTGCTCATGTGTACACCCCGCCCTGGATCCGACTGACGTGATCGCAAATCGCCCGGCGCCCCGCCTCGCCCTCGACTGCGACCTCCCTCGGTACTCTGCCCGAAAGTCCGATCTGCGCGGTGCTCCACCAATGGCTGGCCTCGGGGCCAAATGCATTGCGGACCACCGCAATCAACGCGGCCATTTCCGAACTGTACCTGGCGTCGGCGTCGAGCAGGACTTCTTCCAGTCGTGCGCACTCAGCGCGAAAGGCCTGAAGAACGCGCCAGAGATAACCAGCGTCAGACTCTCGCAGAAGGCGGACAAAATTGGCCGTTTGCCGCTCCTGCTCATCAGCTGGAATTCGAGGTAGCGGGAGCCCCCGTCCGCCCAGGAGCCGCAGCAGTTCCGCATAGTCGCGCAGCCCCAGCGCCTTGATGGCAGCCTCTTTGCTGATGTGGCCCTGGGAGAAAGCGACAGCTGGGTCACCGCTGATCTGTTGGTCGTCCTGTGGCGTGGCTGGGAGGAGCGTACCCTGCGGTACTGAGCCTCGATGTACCCGCGACGCCACGGACCACCCCTGGTCAGATGCACTCCTCTCGGAGAGGCCTCCTTGCTCCTCGTAGAGTGCAGCGAAGCCCTCGGCTGCCCTCTCCTCTGCCGTTTGGCCGTCGGTCTTCCCGGCGGCGAACACCTCCTCGAGGATCTGACGGATCTCGGCGTCGCGCATTCGGGCCCAGCACCGCGCAAACCGGACGACGTGCTGCAGCTCTGCCCGCGTCCATGTCCGATGGTCGCCTGCTTCCATCAAGCCCAGCGTTATTGCTCTTCCCATACGGTCCATGGCCGCGGCATCAATGATGCTGGCGATTCGTTCGACATCTGTCATGCGCGCAAACTCCTCCGGATCCGTTCATCCGGCCCGGGCGGCCGCAACCTCCACTTGGTCGAGCAGTCGCTCCATTGCGGCGTACGCATCCTGTGCCGCCTGCTCATACGCAGTGCTGCGCGCCACCTCGGCGGAATACCAGAGCCTGTTGAGTGCGCCCCAGCCGGACACATCGGCCGTGCCCGCGCGCTCGCCACATCTCTCCCGCTCAGGGTCAACTCCCGTCTCCCCATCCTGCGGGCGTTGCCGCCTCTGCGCCCGTCTGCCGCCGGTGCAGATGCTTCCACCAACGCCGCTGCCGGTGAGTGCTTGCCAGTGCCTGCCCTCCGGGCGACCAGACGGTAGCGCCGCAGCACCCACCCAGCTGCACCTGGTGTGGGCACCGCACTTCGCTTGCGGCATCGCGTGGCGAGTCCATCAGTGGATTTGCTGCCCAGAGGATGCGGAGCTCTCGGGTGAGACGGTCAGCGCCACCTCCATGCCAGCAACCTCACCCATCTTCGCCCTGCCTGCCGCGCTTCCACACGGCACGCATGGCGAGATACGCCTCCTGGTGCTCGGCCCACCAGGCATCGAGTTCTGGGCGCGCGCGGCGCGGCGGATCGACGTGGAGCCAGCGGGCTGCCTTCTGCGCCATCAGCCACAGGGCGGCCGTCTCGAGATCCAAGTTATTGTCCGGGATCGTGCCCTCCTCGCGGGCGATGAGAAGGATGTAGGCGATGAATCCCTCCTCGGACACGCGCGGCAGATCGATCAGCGCAACGCGGCGGCCCAGCGCGTACCGCCGGCCGGACTCGGTTTCGGCGCGGCCAGCCTCCTCGTCCAGGGACACGATGGGGGTCGAGCGGACCCAGGAGAGGCCGCCGGTCCTGGAATGCCGGAGCGCATAGCCGAGCAGCACGTCGGCGCCGCTGGCGAGCGTTACAACGCACCAGGGATCCATGACGGCATCCGCCTCGCCTGCAGCGTCGGTCATGGCCTACCATCTCGCATGCGCGGGACGTTCGGACCGAGCCATTCGAGGACCTGCTCCAGCGGCTCTGCGATCAGGATGGCACGCCCGCCGGGCAGCACGACAACGGCGGTGTCCTGGTGCCCATCGGCGTCACTGACGGCGAGGACGCTGCCCAGCCTGATGGCATGGCGAATGCCATCCACGTCGGTGAGCACCAGGAAGCCACCGGCTCGCTTGCCGGAAATGATCTCGATCATGGCCGCCGAGATCTCCTGAATCGGTTTAAAACCTTATCAAAATATGCGCCGGCGCGAAGTGTAAATCATTGTTGTTGTATTCTTAATATTTGAGCTATTCCCCGGTAATATTTGTATAATTTTCCAAAATCGTCCCAAATTAAGTTTGTGGCACTGGCTAAATGATCGGATCGACTAAAGGTTCTCATCCTGTTTTTGCCGTATTGCTTTGACCTGCTGCGGTGCTGCGGGAAGCACAGAGCCAGTGCCTGCGGTCCGGCCTGACATCGCGCGGCGCCGGACTGCGGCGGAGGCAGCGCGTCCGCTATGCCGCCGTGACGCCAGGGAATGCGCGTTCCGCCCGCGCGGGATGAGGATGCGACCATCCAACGACTGCCAGGTTCCGGCCCGCTCCAGCGAGGCGATACCTCGAAGCGCCGCCTCGCGCCGGGCCGCGCCCTCCCAGGCCCGCCAGCGTCGAGCGAGCCCACGCTCGCCTCCGCTGAGAATCAAGGCGCTGGCGAGGTGGACCACCGGGTCGGCATCCCTCTGCCGGCCTCCCCCGCACCAGGCGCACCCTGCGCTGCCGTCACGGCCGAGGAGCAGGCCCAGAAGGCGCAGCGATGGAGGCCGAGGCAGGGCGTGCGTGAGCGCAGCGTAGAGTTTGGCGGGATGGGGGCGGCGGAGCGGATCCAACGCGAGGACTGGATGAGCGGCAACCCACCGCGCGACCAGGGCATGAGCGGCACCTATCAGCGGCGGGCCATTCGGGAAGTCCGTGCCGCCATTGTCCGCGGCGTTCAGGATCTCTCCCCAGAGAATGGGCGTCAGCTGGAAGAGATCACGGAACTGGCGGGACGACATGCCGAGCCAGTCCTTGAGGGCGACGAAGGCGGCGCAGGTTACGGGGGCATCGATCCGGATCGGGCAGGCATTATCGGCAGGGCGGAATGCCAGTGCGTCATGATTGGGCTTTGTCATGCGCGCGCTCCGAGCGAGGTCGGACGGCCTGCCCTGGGACTGCAAACCGAAGCCGGCGATGCAGGTTGTGCCTCCCTGGTGGCAACCAGCGTCGCCCAGGCGCGGCGCAGCCGCGTGACCGGCGGCACCACAAGGGACGGGACATCGGCGCGATGGAACTGGTAGCCCCGCGCGCTCAATACGAGTTTGCCGCCGTCGACGCCCGAGAAGGGGAAGACGAGGACATGCGTGGCGGAGCCGGACATGAGTTGCTGGTAGACGGAATCGGCGTCGGTGCTCCCGACCTCCACCGCAATGGCGAGCCCGGTGACCGCATCGCAGGCCAGGAGGTCGGGCCGCCGGTCTCGGCATCCTCTGCCGCCGAGCCCGGCCTCGGCTTGCAAAGGTCTGCCCGGCAGCAGGGCGGCAAGGAGGGGTACCGCGGCACCGCGCAGACGTCGGTGCAGCATGTGCTCGGCGCGCCCGCCGCATGCTCCCCAGCGGTGCGCCATGTAGCTCTCGACCGACCGGGGCAGCGGTGTCCAGCGTATGGCAGCAGGTTTACAGAGGATCGTGCCGGCCCGCACTGCGGCCGCGAGACGCTCGGCCCGGCAGCATGCGCGCAGTGTCCCACAGGACAGGCGATGCAGGGCGGGGCCGATCTCAGTCTCAGGCAAGGCGGCCAGGCGCCACGCATCGACGAAGTCCATGCGGGCGGGCTTGATTCCCATCCTAGGTGGCTGTTGGCCGTTGGCGAAGGCGAGACGATGTGGGGGCGGATATGTGCCGAGCGTATTTCCCTTTATTGGGGAGCGCTTGTCTGGCGGCCTCTGTATTCGGCCCTCCATCCATTTCGGACATAGCGTATCCCTTCGTTCCCGATTCGAGGGTCATGCCAGGAATATTCCGGCACTATTTGTAGAGTATACTCCGTGGTGGCATACTCGTCAAGCGGCTGTCCTGTCGCGCATGCACATTCGAGACGTGCTGGCGCGGAATTTGCGGCGGATGCGTCGGGACCGCGGCTTGTCGCAGGAGGAGTTGGCGCATCGCGCCAACATCGACCGCACCTACGTGAGTGCCTTAGAGCGATCCATCTACAGCGCGACGATCGACGTCGTCGACAAGCTTGCTCAGGTGCTTGGCGTCGAGGCATCTGAGTTGCTGCAGGCGCCTGAACGGAAAAGCAAGCGCGGGTAGTTCGGCTTGGCGTGGCTCTCGACGCGGATTGCGGCACTACCGCAGATCACCCGGACTGGGAGGAAGAGGTATTTAAGACCGACATCGCAAAGGCTCCAGGGGGTGTGGTGCTGTAAGGGCGCCCGCATTCGGCGTTCAAGGAACGTTGCGACCAGCGGAGTATCTTATGTTTGAGGGAGTCGCAGCCTGTAAACCGCCGTCCATCTCCGCCGAACCGGTCATACCTGAGGTGGTGAGGTGATGCCCATTCGTCGGACAGCTTGACGGCCTGGATAAGCTCAGTCCTGGTTCTTGTCAGGTCGCCAATCTCGTCATCTCGTCTGCGCCATACGCCTCATCGGGGGGGTGCCCCGCCAGGGCGCTATGGGGGGCGTCCGGCGTTGTAGTAGCCGATCCACTTCGAGAGCCCGGCCCGCAGTTCCGATGCCGCCTGTTCCTGTAGCCGCCGGAGTGAAACTGACCCGGTCGCCGGTTGAAAGCTGACCCAGGTTCTAGGGTGCCCTGTCACGACGATGGGGGCCCGGATGCTTGAGGGAGAGCTGGCATTGGAGATCCGGGTATTGGCCAGGCATGGCAAAGGCGTGCGGGAGATCGCGCGAGGTGGGGGTGTCGCGCAACACGGTGCGGCGTTACCTGCGGGATCCGGTGGCGGCGCGCTACCGGCTGCGGCCGCCGCGGCCGGGCAAGCTGGCGGCGTTCGAGGGCTACATCGCCGCGCGGGTTGCATCGGCGGTACCGGACCGGCTTGCGGCGACGGTGTTGGCTGTGTGAGCCGATGAGCGTGTCTGTCGTAAGCGTAAGCCTGTCGTGGCCTTGCGGTGACCATGGCGTGTCGTGGATGTCATGTGGATGCCCGACGACGCGACACCGCCTGCAGC
>Ga0207747_1001423_pt1 | contig 16997 bp, 21 predicted proteins | sample HigsolmetaGSP11D_FD_184839 | JGI IMG/M metagenome (GOLD analysis project Ga0207747, IMG submission 184839) | High solid enriched microbial communities from the Joint BioEnergy Institute, USA - SP1-1-D (SPAdes) | ecosystem: Engineered > Bioreactor > SSF (Solid state fermentation) > Aerobic >...
CGCGCGCCTGCTCTACTTTTACAACCGTTTCAAACAAGTCGCGGCGGCCTTCCTGTACATACTGGCCAAGGGAATGCAAGTCGGTCGAGAAGTTTGCGGAAGAAGGATAGATGCCTTTTTGGTCTTTCCCTTCACTTTCACCGAATAATTGTTTCCACCATTCAGAGAAATATTGCAGTCCCGGTTCGTAGTTAATCAACATTTCGATCGTTTTGCCTTTGCGGTACAGAATATTGCGGACAGCCGCATATTGATAGGCAATGTTTTCCGCTACTTCAGGGTTTGAGAAATCATCAACGGCTTTTGCTGCTCCGTCCATCATCGCTTGGATATCAACGCCGCTTACTGCGATCGGAAGCAGACCGACAGGCGTTAACACAGAGTAACGGCCGCCGACATCATCCGGAATCACGAATGTTTCGTAGCCTTCCGCATCAGCCAGCGTTTTCAATGCCCCTTTTGCGCGGTCTGTTGTCGCATAGACGCGGCCTTTTGCTTCTTTTTCGCCGTATTTTTCAATGAGCAGTTTGTTGAAAATACGGAAAGCAATCGCCGGTTCTGTCGTTGTTCCGGATTTGGAAATGACATTGATGGAGAAATCTTTGCCTTCCAGAACGTCCATTAAATCTTTCATATAGGTGGAGCTGATGCTGTTGCCGACGAAGAAAATTTGCGGGTTTTTGCGTTTTTCCTTCGGCAGCACGTTCATAAAGCTGTGGTTGAGCATTTCAATTGCGGCACGGGCACCAAGATAAGAACCGCCGATGCCGATCACAAGCAGCACGTCGGAATCACTTTGGATTTTTGCCGCTGCTTTTTGGATACGGGCGAATTCTTCTTTATCATAATCTTTCGGCAATGTCAGCCAGCCGGTAAAATCGTTGCCGACGCCGGTTTTTTCATGTAAAAGTTTGTGGGCCAATCGAATCGGTTCGCTTAAGTATGTAATTTCATGTTCGTTAAAAAACGCGAGCGCTTTTGAATAATCAAACTGAATATGCGTCATTGTCCAGATCCTCCTGTTATCGATTTACCATCTCCACTTTACCGAATCTTTACCCTTTTCGCAAGGAATGTAACGAATTTCTCACATTTCCTGCATGCATAATGTTTGCAGATTCTTGCCATGCTATTCCTGTACATTGAACAAGGAGGTAGAGAAATGAGCATTGTACAAAGAATTGCGTTAATTTTCACGATTATTGGCGCGATCAATTGGGGCCTTATCGGTTTTTTCAACTTTGATCTGGTAGCGGCCATTTTTGGCGACAATTCCGCGATCTCCCGGGTCATTTATGGCATTGTCGGCATTTGCGGCCTGATTAACCTCGGCCTGCTTTTCAAACCGGATGCCGAAGTGGAGCGGTCCACCCAGGCAAAACCGACGAGATAAGAGATACAGCCTTGGGAAACCGTGTTTTCATTGTAACAAAGGCAGTGCAGCATGCCTGCCTTTTTTTGTGTTTTTTTATCTTATTTTCCTTTACGCCCGCTTCTTTTTTCATTTAAAATGAAGCTATAAAGATGAGCGGGGAAGTGTGCAGCTTGGAAATTCAAATTGTTCAGAAACATGCATTTAACGCAGTCGGGAGCAAATGGACCGGTACCTTCGAACAGGCAGCAAACGGGGAGATCAAAAGATTTTTCCATCAATTTAAGCAAAAAATGGGGAAAATCCGTCATTGCACGGATCCCAGTGTTGTGATCGGGCTTTCCTACCACTCGCAGGATGATGAAGGTTTGTTTTCCTTTTATCTTGTCCGTGAAGTGGCCTACATAGAAGCGGTTCCGGAAGGCATGACAGCTCTGACTGTTCCTTCCTATACATTTGCGGCTGCGAAATATAAAGGCGAAGACGTGCAAAAAGCGTATGCCGAGTTGTATAAATGGATCAGGAAAAACGGCTACACCGTCTTTCAGGGGCAGCTTGAGCATCGTGAAGATTATCCGACATCATACGAACCTTTAATCGATGAACCCGAATTGACCCTTTATATCCCGCTATATATCGAATAATACACGGGTGAGTTTTCCCGCGTTAGGCAAACGATTCTGCATGGCACATGGTTTCAGACAGATGCAACTGGTAAAGCGCATTCAGCATACGATATAAAATGAACTTAAATTTTTCGCGTCAAAATCAACCGACATTGCTTCTTGCAACACATGTAGTCATGTTTCGTTCAACTAAAAAGAAGAACAGTGCAGGATCATCATGGGTTTCAAAATTGATTTAAATATAAATAATAGGTGGAGGTGGGTTCTATGCTTAAAAAAAGAACGGATTTTGAAAACGTTAAAGATTATGCCCAATACACGGAATCTGTGGAATTTCTTTCACAATATTCCTTTAAAGGAAAAAGTTTGAGATTTATGATATGGCCCTCGATGTGAAAGGGGAGGAAAAAGCAGCTACTGATGTTTATGCTAAATTGCATAAACATGGAGATAACGGTGATTTTTCTGGCTTCGTTTTCAACATTGGTATACAGAATTGGGAGGAACAAAACGAACCTGACTGGGACATTCCAGATGACTTTATTCCTCTCCAAAGAAATGATGGCGATGGAAACTAACATGAAAAAATATATCGATGTTTATACCTAATAGGGACCCGCTTGACGAAAGGGACGAAAATCAGCCAATTGGTCTAACGGTGACCTGTGCGTACAAGCGATCTGCATCACGCTTTTCATGCGGCGGCGCTGACAAGTTTTCCGTTATTGGCCATTCTTCCCGCTTCATGCTGTGTGACAGTAGCGGGATTTTCGGCCTGATCTTGGCGGCACGGCACTATGATCCGTAAACTGAATGGTCCGCGCAGACTGCGGTATGCCCGGCTTTTTTCGGATAAAAAAATCCGGACAATCTATATGCCCGGAATCGCCCGATTATTTTTTAATTAAATCTTCACGTTTTGATTTTTCAATCCACTCTTTTAACTTATCGCGCAGCGTGTTGAACCCTTCCCCGGACTCTTCAGCGGCCTTCACGGCACCCTGACGCCGGCGCGGTTTCCTTGTGTCCTGGTGCGGTGCTTCTTCCGTGGCTTTAATGGAAAGGCTGATTTTGCCGTTTTCTTCGTCTACCGACAACACTTTTACTTTGACTTCATTCCCGATGTGGACATGATCGTGAATATCTTTGACATATCCGTGTTTAATTTCGGAAATATGGACAAGGCCTTGTGTCTCTTCATCAAGCGCTACAAACGCGCCAAACGGCTTAATTCCGGTCACTTTTCCGGTATATACATTTCCTGCTTCATAATTTGACATGAAAACACTCCTAGTATTGTTTTTTCCTGTTATACGCAATAAAATATTATATCATAGTCACGGGTGCCTGTCATTCCCAAAATATTTTTCAGGCCTGGCCCCGGCTGGCACCCAGACATTATTTAACATTTTTATCGTGCCCGTGTTTAAAAAAGTTCAAAAAATTGCTTCAGCCTGCCACCCGCCTATATGCTACAATAAAATAAAGAAATGAAATGGAAAGGAAGTATTTTTATTCAAAATAATCGTTAAGGGAGGGCGTCTCATGAATAGCTTTGGCGAGAAGTTGAAATTTTACCGTGAATTAAGCGGGATGAGCATTGAAGAACTGGCCGTGAAAGCCCGGATTGGCAAGCATACACTCGAGCAGTACGAAACCGGGGAGCAAATTCCGACCACACAGACGATATTAAAACTCTCCACTGTTCTTGATGTAGCCGCTTCCGTATTTTTGGAAGCGCTCGGAAAAAAATAATTGTATAAGAGGTTTAAATTCACTTCACAACGGCTATCCTAATACTACAATGCTTTCTTTAGTGAGGGCGACTTTCGGGAAGCCGCACTATCATAAGTATTCCCCCTTTTTTTATTTTGCGGGTCCGGTTTTCCGGCCCCGTTTTTTGTATGCTGTAAAAGAAGAAAACAGCGCCCCGTTCAGTGCGCTGTTTTCCTGTTTTTGGATTCGCTTCATTGCAGGCCAAGTTGCCCGGTCCGGGATGCGCGGACGGCCGCTGCAAACGGCCTTCCTTACCTTTTTGAGAACCCTCTTGTGTCTTGGAGCGGCACACCTGCGTCTTTACAGGGCGCGATACCGGCTTCGAGTGGTCGATTCGGATACTTTCACGGATGGCCGCTGCAAACAGCCTTCCTTACCTTTTTGGAAACCCCCTTGTATATTGGATCGGCACACCTGCGTCTTTGCCGAGCGCGATCCCTGCATTGAGCGCCCAATAAGGGTTGCGGAGCATGCCTCTGCCGACCGCAACAAGATCTGCTTCTTCGTTTCCGATTACCGCATTGGCAAGAACCGGGTCTTCCAGCCGGCCGACTGCAATGACCGGAACGTTTAAAGCCTCTTTGATCTGGCGTGCAAGCGGCACCTGATAAGCGGCGTGCGTCCCCGGGCGGCCGGCCGCACCGATATGGCCCTCGCCTCCGGAACTAATATGAAACAGGTCAACACCGGCTTCTTTATACGCCTTCGAAAGCGCAATACTTTCTTCAATGCCATACCCGCCATCGACATATTCACGGGCTGAAATGCGCATAATAAGTGGCATGTCGGCAGGCATTTCGCTTTTGGCAGCGGCAATGACTTCTTTTCCAAATAATGCCAAATCCTGTCCGTATTCATCTGACCGTTTGTTTGTATAGCGCGACTGGAATTCATGGATCAGATAACCGTGTGCGCCGTGCAGTTCGATCGTGTCAAAACCGGCCTGGACAGCGCGGCGGACAGATTCGCCAAATTTGCGGACGATTTCTTTGATTTCTTCCTTCGTTAATGCCCTCGGTGTTTTTGCATGGTCATCAAAAGGGATGGGGGAAGGGGCAACTGGTTGTTTTGCATCCTGTGCTTTTCTGCCGGCATGTCCGATTTGAATCCCGACTTTGGCGCCGTACTGGTGGCACGCTTCCACAATTTTGGCAAGCGGCGCGATCTGCTCATCAGACCATAAGCCGAGATCGTTGTCGGTAATTCTGCCGTCCGGCTCCACATCGGTCATCTCCATAATGATCAGGCCGGTGCCCCCGATGGCACGGCTGACGTAATGGACATAATGCCAGTCAGTGGCAACGCCGTCTTTTTTCTCAACGGAATATTGGCACATGGGAGGCATGACAATACGGTTTTTCACTTCAAGCGATTTCAGCTTGTACGGGGTAAATAAATCATTCATTGCAAAACCACTCCTTACGGCTGTTATTTTTGCACCTGAACCGCTATGTAAATTGGCGGAAAAGTTCGTTCCAAATATAACAAACCGATGTACCAACCGTCAAAATTTGCGCTCACAGTCTTGTGCGTGGCACAAAGCTGCTTGATTGTGTTAAAATCATCGTACACTTACATATCTAAATGAAAGAGGGAATGAAGGATGGCTCAAACGATTCCAAATTTAAAATTCAATAACGGCGTTGAAATCCCGCAACTCGGTCTCGGTGTTTTTCTTGTAAAAGAAGAAAATGAGTTGAAAAACGCTGTGAAAGCCGCGCTGGAAACCGGCTACCGCCATATTGATACCGCGATGATTTACGGGAATGAAACATATGTCGGCGAAGCAATCCGGGAAAGCGGCGTAGACCGGAAAGAAATCTTCATTACGTCGAAAGTGTGGAACTACGACCATGGCTATGAGGAAACAAAAGCCGCTTTCCAGGCGAGCCTTGACCGTCTTGGCACCGATTATTTGGATCTTTATTTGATCCACTGGCCGTCACCGAAATATATTGAAACATGGAAAGCAATGGAAGAACTTTACCATGAAGGCAAAATTAAAGCGATCGGCGTATCGAATTTCCAAATCCACCATTTGGAAGATTTGCTGGCCCATAGCGAAGTGGTACCGGTGATCAACCAAATTGAGACACATCCGGAGTTTCCGCAAAATGAACTGCATGAATTTCTAAAGCAACACAATATTTTACATGAAGCATGGGGCCCGCTCGGCCAGGGCAAGAACAACCTGCTTGAGCAGCCTGTTTTGGTTGAGCTTGGGAAAAAATACGGGAAAACCCCGGCGCAAATTGTGTTGCGCTGGCACGTGGAACGCGGTATTGTCGTCATTCCAAAATCGGTGACCCCGAGCCGGATTAAAGAAAACAGCGAGATTTTCGATTTCTCGTTAACGCCGGAAGATATGGAAAAAATTGCTTCATTGAACACCGGGAAACGGTACGGAAGGAATCCGGATGACGAAGAATTTTTAGCACAAACTTCCGTAAGGCCGGAATAAAGATGGGCAGCTGTCCTCTGGGCAGCTGCTTTGTTATTTGATTTTCCGGAATGATACCGGTTTCTCCCGGAGCGCCTCCCATTGCCAATTTCTTGCGGCTTTCCGGCGATTGATTGATTTTTCCAGAGATCCCCTTTGGTTTTGCTGTACTTTTCATGCCGGCTGCTTTTTTTCCAGCGAATGCGAAGCCACCATGGGAGGTTCATGCCCGCCGTTTCGCGGGGGGCTGTGCCTGTTGTTTTGGATCTTTTCGCCTGAACCCGCTGGTTTAAATTTTACGCTGGTTTTTCTCTGCCCCAAGGCAGCAAGATCAATCATCAAAATGGACGCATTTTCCAGCCATTGGTATACTGATTACAAAATACGAAAGGAGCGATAGAAATTGTCTATTTCCATTCCTGAAATCAAATTGAACGACGGGATGACCGTTCCGGCTGTCGGATTCGGCACGTACAAACTGAACGGGGCGGCAGGCGTCCAGGCGATCGTAAGCGCGATTGACGCGGGTTACCGCCTGATTGATTCAGCGTTTAATTATGAAAATGAAGGGGCGGTCGGCGAGGCGGTCCGGCGCTCTTCTGTTCCGCGTGAACAGCTGCGCATCACTTCGAAACTCCCGGGGCGGCACCATGCTTATAAAGAAGCGGTCCAAACCATTCAGGAATCATTGTACAGGGCCGGCCTCGATTACTTTGACCTTTACCTCATCCACTGGCCGAACCCTAGCAAAGATTTATATGTGGAAGCATGGCAGGCGCTTGTCGACGCGCAAAAATGGGGGCTTGTCCGCTCGATCGGCGTTTCCAATTTTTTGCCGGAGCATTTGCAACGGATCATAAAAGAAACCGGGGTTGCGCCGAGCATAAACCAGGTGGAACTCCACCCTTATTTTGCACAGGAGGAGCAGCGCGCCTGGCATGAGGAACATGGGATCGTGACGGAATCATGGAGCCCGCTTGGAAGAGCGAACCATCTGTTTGAAGATCCGGCGATTCAAAAAATTGCTGCAGCCCATCAGAAATCTGTCCCGCAAGTGATTTTGCGCTGGCATACGCAGCTTGGCGCCATTCCGCTCCCGAAATCGGCTTCACCGGAAAGGCAGCTGGAAAACTTGTCTATCTTTGATTTTTCGCTTTCTGAAGAAGAGATGCGCACCATATCCGGGTTAAGCCGCCCGGACGGCAGGACTTTCGGCCAGGATCCGGCAACCTATGAAGAATTTTAAAGACATATTTGTGAACGATGCAGATACGTATTTTGAGAAGGTTCCGGCAATCTATGAAAAATTTTTAAGCCATGTAAAAAAAGGGGCTATCCCAATAGTCGTTAAACGGCTGATGGGAGCCCCTTATTTTTGTAAGTATGATATAGTTGGTTGTTGGTTGTTCATTTCAGTCACGATGCCCACAAACGTTTCATGAATCTCACAATTATCTGTTCAGGAGCCAACGGGACTGCTCCTTTTTTTATAAGCACGATACAATTGGTTGTTCGGTTTCCGTCACGATGCCCACTAGCGTTTCATGAATCTCACAATTATCTGTTCAGGAGCCAAATGGGACTGCCCCTTTTTTAAAACAAGAACCGGACCGGATAGAAGCCGGTTCCGGCCATTAATAAACGATGACCGGTTCGTTTTGTTCCAGGTTGTCATAGACGGTTTTCATGACACTTGGCGGCGTGTTCACACATCCGCCGGAGCCGTGGTGGACATAGGCGTCCATGGCCCAGTTCTTCCGCCAGCTCGCATCATGGAAGCCAACACCGCCGAGCGTGAAAGGCGCCCAATATTTTACCTTAACGGAATAATTCGGGTTGCCCGCTTCACTGCCCTCCAATACAGACGGGGACTCTTTATATTCGATGTACCAAACCCCTTTTGGCGTATCTTCGTGTGTATCATGCCTTCCCGTTACAACCCGGGTCGTGACTTTCAGCTTGCCGTCCTTATAAATCCAGATGCGCTGGTCGGAAATCGACACTTCCGCATACGTATCGCCAATCCCGTTTTCGGCCAGGACATGGTAGCCGACGCCGATCGTGCTGTACCCTTCGCCGTAAATATTGTAAGCCTTGACGGTATCCTTGCCGTTTTGAAAGGCGTCCGCAATCCGTTTCGCTTCCGCTTTCGTATCAATCGCCCAGCCGTACGACTGGCCTTTTACGGAAATGACGGAGCCCGCATGCGTTTTGAAACTGAAGTTTTTATGGAGCGTCGATTTCTCCTTGTTCAACGCATCCAGCCGCGACTGGATGCCGGACGGGTCAATTGCTAGTTTCATATCTTTTGAGACGGATGCATTTTGAATTAGTTCACTTGCCTTGAACGGATATTTCTTTTCCTGCAGGATATAGTTGACAGTCTTGTTCGAGAGTTCCTCAAGCTTTTGCTTTTCCTGCTTTACAATTTTGCTGTTTTCGCGGACCGGTTGAAGTTTTACCGGACGCAAATGAATTTCACTATTGTATTTTTGTGTGTCATATGCCTTTAACATGGCGGAAATGTCGTATTGATTGCCGTTTTCGCTTTTCGATACACCAATTTTTCCGTCCTTCAGATAAGCCTGTGCATCTTTTGGTGCCTGCAGATGTTGATTTTGCTGTTCCAGTTTTTTGGAAACTTCCTGCTTCAGTGTCACATTGCGGTAGTGATCCGTCCGCCCCGGCATGACCATATAATTTTTCTCTTTAAAAGACGGAATCCATGTGCGCTGGGTTTTGAAAACGCGTTTTACCTTCGCCATATCACCGTCTGTAAAACGGACCTTTGTATCTTTCCCGTCCACCAAAACTTTGTTCCCGACATATACTTTATTTGTTAATGTCATAGACTTTAATTTTTTCATCGCCTGTTCAGTGGTCATGCCGCCGACTTTGACGTTGTTGATTTTGACATGCGGATTAAAACGGGTAGCCTGGTAATAGCCGGCACCGCCTAAAAGAATGATGACAACTGCCGCAATGATGCCAATAAGAAGACTTTTCTTCCTGGTTATGGCCGATCACCCCAATAAAGTAGTTTATGTTACAAAAAGATTACATCATTTACATATAAGATATATGAATCAGTCCGGTTATACAAGTCATTTATTCCATTTCATCCAACGTTCACAAATCTTTGGGAAGCGCATGACGCCATCCCCTGCTTTTTCCCCCGGAAACAGCGGTGTTTTAGCCTGACATCTCATCTGTCTGCTCCTATAAAAAAGAAAACACAATAAGCGCATTTGTAATGGCATGCCGTAACCACATCTGCCACCTCCTATAAAAAAGAAAACGCTAATCCGCATGCGGAAAGCGATTTTTCTTCATGATTTCTTCTTCCAGTTTTTTTGCCTGCTTCACCTGCTTTTCATTGATTTTCCGGAAAATGAAAAACACGAGCACCGCAAGCAGCACAAAAAAGGAAAGTGAGATCAACGCCGGGATATAATATTTTTTCTCCTGCGGAAATTGAACAAGAAATCCGATGAGATATGGAAACAATGGCACTTCCCCCTTTTCAACCATTATAACAGCCAGGGGCCGCAAATGAAACGGTTACAGCACCGCATTTTTCACGCGGTGCTGTTGAACAGGTTTCCGAAAAAAGCCGCAGGGCAGGCCGGCATGGTAACTCGCGATTAACGTATGGTGATTTTTTCGATGATGACATCGTGCACCGGTTTATCCTGCAGACCTGTACGGACGCCGGCGATTTCATCGACAACCTCCATGCCTTCCATGACCTGGCCGAATACGGTGTGACGGAAATCAAGCCACGGTGTCCCCCCTTTTTCCATATAAGCTTCTACGACTTCAGCCGGGTAACCCGCCTGTTCCATTTGCCCTTTCATGCTGGGATCAACCGTTTTGCTTTGGACGATGAAAAACTGGCTGCCGTTTGTGTTCGGGCCGCCGTTGGCCATGGACAAGGCACCGCGGAAATTGAAAAGCCGTTCTGAAAATTCGTCTTCGAACGGGGCGCCGTAGATGCTTTCGCCGCCGGTCCCGTTTCCGCTCGGGTCCCCGCCCTGGATCATGAACCCATCGATCACACGGTGGAACGTCAAGCCGTCATAGTAACCGTTTTTGCTGTGCGTGACAAAATTCTCGACCGTTTTCGGCGCAAACGCTGGAAACAGCTTGATCGTGATCGTTCCCATATTGGTCTGCATGTCTGCGACCGTTTCGTTTTCGCGCACGCCCGCTTGAAGTTGCGGATACATGGTTTCGTCTGCCATATGTTTAAAACCTCCATTTGTTTCACTATTCTTGTCTACTTTACTAAAATCCGGGCAAAAAGTCCAAACGTTTTCTTTTGCTTCTTTCCGGCTTTTTCACCATAATGGTAGTAAAAGCGCAAGGGGGAATCAGCTTGGAAGTTGGAGATAAGATTGTGACAACGAAAAAAACCGGGAAATATATTGGAGAAATTACGCAAGTGTTTCCCGACCATTATGTATTTAAGGTACTGGCCGTGTTAAAGCATCCCGCCCAGGGGGATTTGCACCACCCGAATGAAGGGGATGTACCGTTTTTCCATGAGCGGAAAGCTTTGGCCTTCGGAGAACAAGCGAATATCCCGCGGAAAACGGTCAAACCGTACAACGGCGAGATTCCGGATTACGAGGCGTCGCTAAAAACCGCTGTCCGCGAACTGATGGAAAAGCTTGAAAAAGAAGACACACTTTACAGCCGGAAAAGCATCGCCGCGTTAAAAAGTCTGATGAAAGAATACGGCATATCACCCGTTGGATGATTTTTCCAGCGGGTTTTATGATGCTTTTAAAAAAAGTCAACCTAAGGGAATTCTTCTTTCACCCCCCTTTGCGGTATAGTTACAAACTTTATACCCAAAAAGGACCAAGAAATTAAGAGAAATGATGATTTCATCTTATATAGTCATATTTCAATGTTTTTGTCCTGGTTTTTTTGTTCATGTTAAAATAAAAGAAAAAATAGGGGGTGGCTACCATTTACAAACTGGCTCCATATTTGTTGATGGCAGGGATGATTTGTTTGACAGCAGACGGCCTTTGGGTTGCGGACCACTATGATTGGATCCGTCCCGCTTTTCCTAAACAAACGTGGAACTTTTTGGCAATCGGGGTGCTACTTGTTCTCATTGCACATTTTATCATCCGGCTCCATGAAACGAACGGGGTGAGAGCTGAAAACCATGGTTTGAAAACAGATAATCGCCAATATTTTAACAAATTATGGGAGAAGCGAGAAAGGGTTGGTAACCAACTATGTGTAATCGTTCTTATTTTACTGGGGTGCAGTTTTCTGGTTGATATTTTATTTATGGTCTTTATCGCAAAACTTCTCGTTCTGTTGGGGATTGTAGGCATTGCATTTGTTTATATGGCCCATGATGACCATATGCCTGAACATGAGTATCCGTACGGCAAAAGCACGCGTATAAGACGGATCCTGAAGTGGCTGGACTACAGAAAACATCCTTTCAGCATATCGTTTTTTCTGTATCTTTTTATCGTGATTGCCATTTTACTGCAAAAGCCACTGGATTATGAGCTGGATCTCCAATCAAACGGAAGCTCAAGATACGCTACCGATGTCCCATTTGATATGTATGCACTGGCCGGTTTTCTTTTTGCCTGTACATTCCTCTATATATTCCATCACTGTGACTTTTTTGGCATCCGCCCAAAAAAACAAAGTGATGATAAATTGCTCTTTATTCATTTTGCTGAGATGATGATTTGCGGGATTATTTTTTTTATTTTTATCTTTTTGCTGTTTGAAGCATTGTTGCAAGAATAGTTAACTCTTTCAAGGCTACTCCCTCATCAAGCCGTATGTGCCTTATTAAGGCATACGGCTTACTGATTTGTTATGAATCAAAACACAGACCTTGAGGCAATTCTCAGTTCGAGACAACGATTTTCCCGAAACGGAGCGTCAAACAACTTTTTACGATACCTTTTTTCTAATTCAAAAGATGCTCAAAATCCTGCTAAACTAAAAATCAATCTATAGATTTATTTTAAAGATAAATATTCTTCACTGTCTTTGCCTATTAATCAGGATCCTCCATAATCTATAGTAGTTTACCTTTAAACTGACTGCTTTGAAAAACGGCTGATCTGGTAATCTTTTATAGAAATAGAAGTCGTATCTTTCATAATCAGTTCGGACATTAAAGTCCCGATTAACGGAGATAAAGTAACACCGCTATGGGTTACAGCAATATATAATTGATCTACTTGAGGTACTTTCCCTAAAATGGGAATGCCATCTTCCGGGATTACTCTAATCCCCGAAAAACACCTGACTACATTGGCTTTGGCCAGATCAGGGTAGTACTGTATTCCGAATTTGGCAGTTTCCTGAATAATATCGAGTGTGCTTCTACGATCATAGCCAGCCTTCTCCATTGAGTAGCCAATTAATACAGGGCCACACTGCATTTGTCTCATCATTCCGCCGATTGTATGGTGAATGAATGGTTTTAATGGCTCTGTCACGATGATCTGTCCCCTCACTTTTTCAATCGGGACAGATACATTAAGAAAAGCGCCAAGTTTCTTAGTCCAGAGTCCTCCAGCCAGCACGAGTTTTTCCGCCGTAAATTTCCCTTTTTGGGTGTGTACAACAAACTTCCCTGCCTTCTTGTCGATTCCGGTGACTTCGTTATAAAAAGAAAAGGTGACATCGTGGGCCCGATTCGCTTTTATATACTTTTCCAGTAATTTAAAGGGATTTACATTGCCGTCCACTGGACTATATGTAGCCCCTACAACATTTTGAGAAAAATAAGGTTCCTTTTTTAACACTTCTTCCCGGCTCAATAATTCAACTGGAATTCCTGCATTACTTTGAGACTGTACCATTTTTTCAGCTTCTTTCATTTCTTCAACAGAAAAAAATGGTTCGATACCACCCGTCCGTGCATATTCGATATCGCCAATTTTCCTTTCCAATTCAGGATAGAGTTCTGCACTGCACTTTGTAAAATAGGCATAAGTATCCGGTTTTTTACCATGTACCCATACCCAAGCTTGGGTTGCTCCGGAAGTTCCAGATAATGGGAATCCCTTATCAATGACAAGAATATTTTTCTGTTTCTTATCTGATAGGTGGTACGCAATTCCATTTCCAACTACGCCGGCACCTATGATGATCACTTCATATTCACGTTGATTATTCATTTGCATGACCTTCACTTAACGAAGTTTTCACTGGTTTTTCCTTGTCTTCTCCGAGCAAAGATTCCAAGGGTATCATTCTAAGCGGCAATCTCATATGAGTGTAGGGAATTTTCGATAATGGGATCTGTTTACGTTTGCTTATCAATTTGGAAACTTGATAAAAGCATGCCTTTGCCTGGCAGGACCCCATGCCACATCTTGTAAATCTTTTAACATCATCAAAGGTCTCTGCGCCCAATGAAAGAACGGATTCCAAATCCGAATAGGTAACATCTTCACAGGGACAAATAATCGTTTCTTCATTCAATATGACCGCCTCCATATGTTTTTCAAGACATTTGTTTGATTTTCAACTGTTCAAATTGCTTCACATGCTGAATTCTTGCCTGATAAACGGTTGAATCATAAGCCATTTCAACTGTTTTTAGTTCATTCCACCATTTTTTTCGCTGTTTCGAAACAGTTTCCTTATTTGAATATTTCCCGAGTGCCTCGGCTGCACTTAAGCCTGCGATCAGACCGGTAATCAAAATGGCCCCATGACTGGTAATTCCTGCAGCATTCCCAGCTACAAATACATTTGGCGCACTTGTATGAAAACAGGAATCATAGGATGGGATCCAATTCCCCAAATCAGAATTAAACTGCAATTGGTATCCCAATATAAAATTAGACTCGACAACGGGGGACAGACCTCCATCTATACAAACAAGCTCTGTATTTATGGATTGCTCCTTCCCATCACCGGCCTTAAAGTGAATGTTTTCCACTTCTTCTTCTCCTTCTGCTCTTATCTTGGATACACCGGCAAAGAGAGGAATATTTAACTTTTTCAGGTGCTGTAAATCTGATGGAGAACAGTCAAATTTGGCTTTCTCTTCTATCACCCCCGCAATGATTATGCCTGCCTGCTGCATCTCACTTGCAACTTGGCAGGTTCGACTGCTCGATCCAATCATTACAGCTGTTCTGCCTGGAACAATTTTTTCCCGATTGATTAAGATCTGCATCGCACCAATTGAAAATGATCCCGGTAAAGTCCAACCAGGAAACAAAATAGGTTCTTCCGCTGCTCCCGTTGCTACAATGATACATTTTGCCCGGATTTTCCGCGTTTCTCTTCCATTATTCACTCCTATTGTTCCATCCGCTTCTACACCAATAAAACTAAATCCGGTTAAAGGTTTTATATCATAAGGCTCAATCAGATGGATCAATTCATGCGCCAGTTCAAAACCTGTTAATTGTTGGTTTGTAAAGATATCTGGTAAATTTTGAATCGGTTGCCTCTGCTGCTTTAACTGTCCTCCAAGCATTTGATTTTCATCAACGATGATGACGGATAATCCTGTTTTCCCCGCTTGCCAAGCAGCTGCTAAGCCTGATGGTCCTCCTCCAATGATGCATACATCACAATCCATTGTCATCATTCCTTATATCAAAATATCCTTTTGCCATTTCAACTTCCATATTTTCCTGGACAGGGGTCATGCATGCCCTGACATGTGAGCAGCCATCAATGTTCACTGTGCAGCTGTAACATCTCCCTGTAAAACAGTACGCTCCTCTAGGCTGTCCGAACTTTTTGCTTACAGCTATTTTTTTTATACCATTGTTTATCAAAGCAGCAGCAACAGATTGACCTTTCCGTGCTCTAAGTCTTCTGCCTTCAAAAGAAAATGACACTTCTTCTTGGTCTTCTTGAAGACAGCTCGTTGGATTCCACTGTTTCATCAAATCTTCTCCTTTAAAAATATAAAGTTATAATATCATAATTCCAATTGAATTTTCCTTACCTTTTAAAGAAATGTTGGAAAACCATTTTTTGATTTATCCTCATCCAATATATTAAACGAAACATATAAAAGTTATAATTTTATAACAATTCAAGAGATATATCTAAGTAATAACTAGCATTCTCCTGTTTCATAATAAATTTCGAGTACTCCATGATTTCTTCTTTTCCCGTGTATGTGTATCTTTCCAAAATAAACAAGGGCTTGTTCTTTTCTATTTGTAAAATTTCCGCCTCCTCCACTATCCGGCAGTTCACTAGAAAAATAAATTCTGGCACGGCTTAAATGGACGCTATCGTCACCTTTCAGTACATGAAACATCAAATGATTTTCTGACTGCTTTACATTCGAAATCCGGGCAGAGAGAATAAGAAAATACAAATATTCAATTGCAACAGGGTGACCGATCAATTAAATTACTATATACACCCATTTCAAAACCATTTGTGCTATCGTGCCACCCTCCCGTTTCAAAGCCATCAGCCTTATTCTTTTTCCAACTCCTCCTTTATTTCAAGGATCTTTTTTTCGGAAAGGCCTGTTGCTTTTTTGATAAAATCAAGGGAGGACCCCAGTTTAATGAGGTTTCGGGTGATTTTGATTCTTCCTTCTTTTCTTGCTTCTTGTTTTAGTTCATCTTCATACGTTATCATCGTGCCGCCCTCCCAATTCAAAGCCATCAGCCCTTATTCCTTTTCCAACTTCTCCTTTATTTCAAGGATCTTTTTTTCGGAGAGACCTGTTGCTTTTTTGATAGAATCGAGTGGTATCCCAAGTTTAATAAGGTTTCGGGTAATTTCAATTTTTTCTTCTTGTCTCCCTTCTTTTCTCCCTTCTTCTCTTGCTTCTTGTTTTAGTTCATCTTCATACGTTATCATCGTGCCGCCCTCCCAATTTTTGATTTCCTGGTCAAATTCCTTTTGGTAATGACTTTCGAGTTTTATCATGTGGTCCATGAAAATGAAAAGTGTCAGTAAATCCTTTTTATCGAGCTGCAAGCGATCTTTCATAACAGTTAAAACCCGGAGCAACTGCTTTTTCAATTCTAATTTGGTTGGCTGTGCAGCTGTTTTTCCATACAGGGCTTTTTTTGCCGCAAGGATTACAAAAGCAAATGGATTAGTCGATTGCAACAATTCATTTTCATCTTGTTCCGCTATTTTATACACATTGTATTCATAATTCAATTTTGTCCCGAAAAAGTTGTATTCATAACGGGGTGGGGTATACGTTTCGGAGTAATCTTCGGTGTAAATCACAAGCGCAAATATCTTTTTATCATACGCATCAAAAATCCGGTAGAAGTATTGAAACATTCTTTCTGCAAAACCAGTATCTTTCCACCCCTGCACTTCGATATGGACAAGTATCCACTGTTCGCTACCATTTTTCAAATACACTTTAAAAAGCCCGTCTGCTTCCCGGTCACGACTTTTGCCGTCCGGATTCAGCTTTTGGAACTCCTTATCCAGGTCGTCAGGTGGCTTGTCCCAATCAATCATCTCATACAAGCCTGGTGAAAAAAACGCAACAAAATCTTCAAACAGCGAATGAATGACCCGCTTCCAATGACGGTCATATTCATTGCGCCCAGTCCGCATATCCATCCCATTCCCCCTTTTCAAGTATTAAAACTATTCCGTTTTTATTATACAACATTTTTGAAATGAAGGGAACACCAATTCGACAAAAATGATGATTTCAAAATTTTTCGTCTTTTTATCCGAAACGTAGATGGGTGTGAAAACGCGACTATATTTCAGATGTCTCCGCTGATGTCCGTGAAAGTAGACGTTACCCATGGAAAAC
>Ga0207747_1001425_pt1 | contig 16983 bp, 15 predicted proteins | sample HigsolmetaGSP11D_FD_184839 | JGI IMG/M metagenome (GOLD analysis project Ga0207747, IMG submission 184839) | High solid enriched microbial communities from the Joint BioEnergy Institute, USA - SP1-1-D (SPAdes) | ecosystem: Engineered > Bioreactor > SSF (Solid state fermentation) > Aerobic >...
TGCTCTTGCAGCTTCAATCGAAGCATTCAGAGAAAGCAGATTTGTCTGATTTGCTATTTCATTAATAATATTAACAAATCCTTCAATACTCTTTGATTGCGCTTCAAATTCCTGAATTTTCATGATTACATTCTTAGTAATTTCAGATGTTGCTTCCGATTTCTTATTCAATTCAGCGATGATTTCCATACCTTCATCCGCAACATTTTTGGTACTGTTTGCAATATCCTCAATTTCATGTGTACTATTGTAAACTCGGTTCACCTGCTCTGAAAGGCCATTCATATGTGCAAGGCAATCCTGACTATCCGATGCCTGTTGAACAATGCCTTGTTCAACGTTATCAATGGATTGGGAAATCTCCTTGGTAGCTGTTAGAATATTCTCCGATGTTGCAGACAATTCATCTGCAGAAGCACTCACCCTGATGCCTACCTCCTGTACTGCACCAATCAATTTACACATGCTTTCCATCATTTCTTCAAGTCCATTGGATAAAGCTAGGAATTCATCTTTTCTCTTGGTTTTAAACTTTGTTGTTAAGTCACCTTGAGAAGCTTTTATAATTGTTTTTCTAAATTCGTTGATAGTATTTCCAATACCACCGGCAATTACAATAACGGTGACAATAGCGCAGATGATAGCAAACGCGATAAAGATAATACTAACTGACCTAACCTTGGTGATATTGCCTATTATCTCATCTTTAGGAACCAAAGCACATACGGCTGCATCCACATTCTCTAACTTGCTATACAGGAATAAGTTATCTTCCCCATTATACCGAATATAATCTCCACCACTTGCTTCTTCAGATGATAGCATACTTTGGTATGCGTCTAATCCGGAAAATACAGACTCTTGATCAGAAAGATTCAGAACCTCTCTGCCATCATTGGTTACAAATCCTATGATTGCTTCTTCACCCAAGTCATAACTTACTAGTTTTTCTTTGATGTCATCCAAACTGATATCAATTACAGCAATAACATTACTTACTTTCTTTTTACGGATTACGGATAATGCATAATTATCACGATTATAGTCAATAACTCCATTCGATAATAGGCTATCTAAATCCTTGTGTTCTCCTACCCATTCTGACACTTTATTGCCACTCATAAAGGCTTGTCCATACTCGGATTCTATGAATGGTTGATAGATCACCGAGATATCCTTCGTTGTATTTGTGGCGATACCTTCACCATTTAATCCAAAGATGAATGCTTCCGCAATTAAAGGATTCACTGATTTTGCTGTATTAAGCGAATCTCTCAAAGCGGATTTTGATTGAAGCGCCTTTAGGATATCCTCTTCGGATCCGCTATGATTAAAAACCGCTTCCAAATCGGAATCCAACATTAATTCAATGGATTTCTGATTAACAAAATCCAATCCCAAATCCAAGTAATCTCTTAATGCATTTAATGTATCTTCCACACTTTTTTCATAATTACTAATGATCGTATCTTCAGAAACCGTATACGAAATAGCACCATACACAACTAACAAAAGTACAGGAACGGTTAATCCAATTGCCAGTTTAATTTTGATTTTATCTAATCGTCTGATAATTTTTTTGAATATTCCATTCCCTTTTGTCTTTATGTCTTTTGCATTTTCATCTTTTGTAATTATATCTTTTGCATTTTCTTCATCCCTATTAACTTCTTTCGGTTTCAATTTAAATATGTTCCCATTCATAGTCAAATCCTCCTTAGTGCAAAGATAGTGTCTATTGTCACTATTTTAGTCCTCAAATAGTACCAAAAGCCTGCCACTTCATGTGACAGGCTTTTTCAAGTCTAAAATGAATGGTATCATTTTAGACCCTTTAATATTATTTTACTAATACGCTTGGTAACCATAAGGTAAATTGTGGAACGAAAGTGATTAAGAGCAATACAGCTACCATACATAGATAGAATGGCAATGTAGCTTTAACTAATCGTTCAATTTTAACCTTAGATACCGCAGAACCTATGAAAAGTACCGATCCTACTGGCGGTGTTAGAAGTCCAATACCACAGTTTAGCATCATCATAATACCAAACTGTACCGGATGAATTCCGATTGACTGCGCAATAGGTAATAAAATAGGTGTTGCAATCAAAATGATTGGTGCCATATCCATAATACATCCAAGTACCAAAAGTATTAGGTTAAGTAATAATGCCAATAGAATAGGATTTGAAGTAATATTGATAATTGCTCCTGCAGCTATCTTAGGTACATTCAAAAGTGTTAGGCAATATCCAAATACATTGGAAGTTGCAATAAGAATAAGTACAATGGATAAGGTATCCATAGCTTCACCAAAGGCTTTCCAGATACCTTTTAAGTCAGTTCCTTTATAAATAAACAAACTCACCAGCATACTGTAGATAACAGCAATTGCTGCAGATTCTGTTGCAGTAAACAAACCGATAACAACACCTACAACTACGATTAACATAGCTGCCAGAGCCCAGAAAGATTTTCCTAATTGTTTGATGAAATTGATAAGACTGAATTTTTGACCTTTTGGATAGTTACGTTTTACGGAAATAATATAGGTACCAACCATCAAACTGATACATAGGAGTGCACCAGGAATATATCCTGCCATAAACAAGCTACCTACGGATACACCACCGGCTGCTGTTGCATAAATAACCATATTATGGCTTGGCGGAACAAGGATACCCTGTACCGAAGAAGTAATGGTTAGCGCTGCCGAAAAATCATCATCATAACCTTGTTTAACCATAATAGGAATAAGGATTGTTCCTAAAGAAGCAGTATCTGCTGCTGCAGAACCGGAAATTCCACCAAAGAAGAAAGAGTCCACGCAGTTAACCATACCGAGACCACCGCGCATCCATCCAACGATGGAGTTTGCAAGATCAATCAGTTTTTCAGAAATTCCGCCCGATCCCATCAGGACACCCATTAAGATAAAGAAAGGAACAGCCATCAAACTGAAAGAGTTGACACCTTTAACCATCATCTGAACAACTATGGCAAGAGATTTACCCATATACAATAGGCATAAAACGGATGAGATACCGACTGCATATGCAATAGGAAATCTTAATAAAATCATGATGAAAAACGAAGCAAGCAGGATAATTATTGCCATTGTATTTGCATTCATTGTACTTCACCCTCCTCTTCTTTATTTTGAAAATCTTTGATGTGATTATGAAGTGCTTCAATCTCAAAGAATATCATTGCTATACCTGATAAAGGCACAGGTAAATAGAGCCAGAACTTAGACAGCCAAGGAAGGCTCGTATAATATCCCTTTGCTCCGATACCAGTAGCATAAACAAATCCTTCTTTAAGGATAATAATTGCAAAAGCAAATACAGCAATATCTGCGAGTATATCAAGCACAAAAATCAACTTCTTTGGAAGATAATTATCAAAAGCTGTCATACGAATATGATTATTTTTACGAAGTGCTATTGTTGCACTAAGCATTGACATGTAAATCATGCAAGTTAATATAATTTCCTCTCCCCATCCGGGTGATTTATTTACTAAGAAACGGCCACCTACAACTATACATGCAATTGCAACTTCAGCTACTAATAGTAATTTGCACAATAGCATTACCAATCTATCTACAAAATCGTAGATTGGTTTCGCTATCTTTTCTAACTTAGTCCAAAAACCGTTCATATATTTACCTCCTAAAAGATACCTTTCTGTCATAAAACACGAGCCAGTACATGGTACTGGCTCATATTTAAACTATTTCACGCAATTATCTCTTGTAAATATATTATTTTGCAAGATCTTGAATTAGTTTTACATAGTCTTCCATACCTTCAGTAGCTTTCTTAATTGTCTCAGCGCAAGCATCTCTCCAAGGTTGTAGATCAGGTACTTCAACAAATGTTACACCTTCAGCTTTAAGTTCTTCGATACAAGCCTGCTCATTATCTTCAGAAAGGCTACCGTTAAATTCACTTGCTACTTTACCAGCTTCAATAACAGCTTGTTTCTGAGCGTCAGATAATTTAGCCCATGCTGTTTCAGTTATGATAACTTCAGCAGCACCCATGGTATGACCATCAAGAATCATGTAAGGAGCCACTTCGTTAAATGCGTTACTTTGATAGTTAGCGATAGGTTGTTCAGCACCTTCTACTACACCAGAAGCAAGAGAAGAATATAATTCGTTGAATGCGATTGATGTTGGGCTACCACCAAGGTTTTCAATCATACCCATCATAATCGGATCTGTTGATACACGAATCTTCTTACCTTTGATATCTTCAATGGACTTAACTTCTTTACTGAAGAATAAATGACGGAAACCTTCTTCTACGAAGAATAAACCACGAACGCCAAGTCCGATTTCTACAGGCTCATTTAAAACTTCTTGTCCATATTCAGAAGCTGCAATCTTCCAGAAATGTTCACGATTATCAATCATATAAGGTACAGATAAAAGAGAAGATAATTTTGTACCATATGGGTTCAAAGAGAATGCACTGATACGTGCCATATCGATTGTATCAGCTCCACCAATCATGGTATCCAATACATCGCCCTCTGCACCAAGTACACCGCCATATTGAACATCAACAGTAATTGTACCAGCAGAAAGTTCTTCTACAGTCTCTTTAAATTTAGCTGCAGTCTTACCCATTAAAGAATCAGCCGGGTTAACTTCAGCATAAACTAATGTTACATGCTCACTGTCAGCAACACCTTCGATTGCTGTACCATTGTTTGCTTCTTCATTTGTTTTGTCTTCTGTGTTTGTTTCTGTCTTAGTTTCTGTTTCTGTTTTTGTCTCAGTTTGTTGCTCTGGCTTTTTCAAACCACATGCAGCTAAACTTAAAACCATCACTGCTGCTAAAAACATAGAACTAAGCTTTTTGATGTTTTTCTTCATTGGAAATGACCCTCCCGTTTAATTTCTAATTAAGTATCACGAATAGTGATGTATACTAATGATAATATATAAAATATTAATTTGCAACTAGTATACTAGTCAAAAATTCCTGCTTTTTTTGTGCATAATATACAAAAAATCAATTGCTTTATGAACAATTTATACGTTAATATTTTCCATATACTTCATGTAATAGGTTGGTTCAATTATTATAACTTGTCGATTTACATCTCAGCTAACGCATTGAACAACCCTTTCTTTATAAATATAATATCCATATTTTTTCGTATCTATCATACATTTATTAAATTTGATTCAAATTCTTCTCTTGAAGATTTCAAATAAATTCAATGAAGGATAAAATAGTCAAAATCAAATAACTCCATTTCGTAATTTTTCTTCATTTATTATAAAAAAATCGACTAAATGATAATGCAGTGAACAAAATATTTTGTGCCACTTACAAAATCGTAGTCGATTTAAATTCTTTATATATTGTTCAGTAAAATCCGTCTGAATCCCCACTCACATCAATTCCTTACAAGAGATTTTAATAATTGAGCAATTTTATTTTTAAACGGACTCTTGGTAAGCATATAGTAATTTATTAACAATAGACCAATAGAAATAATGAGGAACATTACTTTTCCGTACATGTATCGCTATTTGCATATCCTTACATAAATAACTATTTTTTACTATTATATTAGTTTATCAAAATGTATCGAAAGCTTCAACCAAATGGTTCTTTTATTATTATTTTTATATTTTCTTTTTTAAAAGATGTTGTATTATAGATAAAAAAGTTAGGCAACGTCCTTTTAAGCCACTTTGTTTTTATGTATGTATATAAGCTTTAAAACAATATTACTATGTTAATGATAATATTTAAACAAAAACCGATAACGTCTATTACTTGCACCCACAAATAGTTGTATCTACAATTCTCATTACTCCACATACATTAATATCGTTGTATGAAAGGTACTTTCATCATACTCGCACTCTAATATACCATTATACTTTTCCAAAACAGACTTAATATTTTTCAGACCAAAACCATGATTACTTTCATCATCCTTGGAAGTAACAATTTCTCCATCTTTCTTAATAATTGTGCCATTATAGGAATTAATCATCTTTATGATCAGGCGCCCTTTTGTGTATTTCATAGCGATTTTAATAAACCGATGATTCTCTAATTTCTTAACAGCATTTAACGCATTATCTAATAAGTTACCTAAGATAACCGTCATATCAAATGATGGAATTTTTATTTCTTTTGGCACATTTAAATCCACATGGATATCAATATTATCTTTTTTGGCATTTTGGAATTTGAAATTAATAATACTGTCTATACATACATTTCCAGTCCGTGAAAATTCTTGCCTTTGATCAATGATATCAATAGCCTGTGATAAATAATTGAGCAATTCCTCTTTCTTATCTTCTCCTGCCAATGCATACAGCGAAGTCAGATGGTTTTTTAAATCATGCTTGATTGATTTATTGGCGTTCAGAGAAGTTTTCATTAACTCAAACTGTTTATCATAATATTTTTTTTGCTGATCAAGAAGTATTTTATCAGTCTTATCGGAAAGTATTTTAATGATGTCTTCATAAAGATAAAAAGTTGCAAAGTTAATGAACAGTACAATAACCGTACTTATAAATATCGATAAATTTGCAAGTTCATTCGACATAAATAAGCTAATTAACAGATATAAGGTTCCGATTGGTAAAACTATGATGCATAACCAATAGGTATTCGGTACTACATCTCCTTTGCGAATATTTTTATACCTGCCAATGATTAAAACAAACACATAGGACAATAACCTGACCATTATAATTCCTAATATGGATTCATAATTATTCCTTGTAGTAAGACCAAGATCAATATGTCCTGTTGCTATTATAACGATCATTTCAATACTTACAATCATGAGATATATCAAGAATGTGGTAAATATTCTCTTTTTAATATTACTTCTGTAATTGCATGTTATCAGAAAGAAGAGACCGATATTAGCAATCATTACAACAATAGGGACTTTTATAAGAATATGCAGCGAAGTAATAACCACAAAGTACATTGCATATGACGCAATTTCTAGTTTTCTATCCGTAATTTTTTCTGTATAAAATACTTCCATAAACTTATATATAACGTACGTCATAAAAAGATTTCCCACTGAATAAACAATATCATATAAACTCATGCTCACGGATCTTCCTTCCATTCATTAGAGTTCTAAGAGACTATTCCTTAATTGTATCTCTCTAACTTCTTTCCTTCTTGCCTGACTGATAGGTAATCGTACCCCGTTCGACATAGTAACTTCATCATATTTAAAGTGAGCCGTATGTAGGTAATTGATAAGATATGATCTATGTATTTGAATAAAATGGTATTTCGCTACCGTTTGATATACCTCACGAATTTTCCCGTAAAAAGAGTCTACATTATTTACGGTAACGATTTTAATTTCTTTATCAATGCTTTCAAAATAAAGAATATCTTTTGTAGGAATCCGATATATGTCCGTTCCTTTTTTATAGGTAAATATATGATTTCTTTTCTCTGCTCTTAACATAGCAAGATTTAAGTCTTCAATTACTACCTCAGGATCAATGGGTTTTGGAATAAAATGCAATGGTTGAACATCGAATAGTTGACGATCATATTCATCTCTGCCTGATATATACACAATTTCCGTTTTATGATCCATTAATGTTTTACGGATCTTCTTTCCAACCTCTATGCCATTCATTAATTTCAATTCAATGTCTAAATAAATCAAGTCGAAACCATGCTCAATTTCAATAAATTTGTACAGCTCTTCTCCGGAAAAGAATACCTCTATATCTAAATGAATAAAATTTAGCTTCGCATATTGTAATAAGATCCGTTCTACTTCAGCGCATATTGCGTACTCATCATCACAAATTGCAATCTGAAACATATCTATTACCCCCCCCCTTAAATTTACAATCCATTTACATTTTACGGCAATAGACATATGATTACAATCCCTTTTCCTATAGCATTCTTGTAAATTGAGGTTCGCAGTAATCTCATCCTATAGAATCAGTTTGCCATCTCTTAACTCCAAGATATAATCCGCATACTTTGCAATCAAAATATCATGGGTTACCATGATAATTGTAATATGTTCTTTTTGATTTAATCGTTTTAAGTACTCCATAATCTGGAAGCCACTTTTTTCGTCTAAATTACCGGTTGGTTCGTCAGCCAATAAGACTTTTGGGTGGTTGGCTATTGCCCTGGCTATGGCTATTCTTTGTTGCTGTCCTCCCGATAGCTCCGATGGTTTATGATGCGCTTTTTCCTCTAATCCTACTTCTTTCAGAAGCTCATATGCTCTAGCTTTTCTTTTTTCTTTCTTTACATTTGCCAACCCTAGAGGCAATTCTATATTTTCTACGGAAGTTAAACTGGGTATTAAATTGAATGATTGAAATACAAAGCCAATCTTTTGATTCCGAAACTTCGCCAGCTGTCTATTATTAAAATTGGCAATATCTTCACCATCAAAATAATAACAACCGCTATCAAAGTGGTCCATACACCCGAGGATATTTAACAACGTGGTTTTACCCGAGCCCGATCTCCCCATGATGGCAACAAAATCCCCATCCCTAACTTTTAAATTAAGATTTTTAATTGCCTCCGTATATATATTTTTTCCTTGATAAGTTTTTGCTATTTCGTTAAGCTCAATCATATTTTCCTCACTCAACTCTTAAAATTTCCATAGGGGTTAATTTTGCAACTGTTTTAGCAATAGGAAGCATGGAAATTACAACGATAATGCAGATAATCATTAATTGAATAATTATTACAAATAAACTAGGGCTTAAGGGTACATTAATATAATGCAATTTTTTCATACAAAACAATATATTGGAAGATAAACCTAATGCACATCCTAACAAAGCAAGGATTGCTATCTCAGCGAAACATTCCAAGCAGATTCTTATTTTGCTGGAGCCTAACGCCAAATGTATCGCTATTTCCTTTTTTCTTTCATTAATAATTAAGACAAATACTCCCGTTAAACCAATTGTGGTTATCGTTAGTAGAATAAAAGATATGAATCTAAAAACTTGATTATCTTCCATTACACTATGAAAATCTGCCAACGTTTCATAGAATTCGTTATTTAAAAAATATAGAAACCTGCTATTACCAGAGGAAAGCAACATTTGCGCTTTTAATAGAATGTCTTTACTTTCTTCTCTTAAATTCTTTAATACAACAGATAATCTTGTATTCGTCAAATGCTTTGGGTGATAAATTTGATAATACATATCATAAGGAAGATAAATCTCCAAATTCTCATAATGCCCAATCGTAATTGGATGGATACTTCCATCCAAACCAACCAAATTATTATCGATGATGGTAAATGGGAAATCATTTTGATTGATTACTTTATAGGTATTGCTGATAATCTCATAAGTCTCTTTACTCATAAGAATTTTATCCGTCCCTGTACTGTATATAGCAGTGACGGATTGCATCGACATTTTATCATTAAGTAAGAGATCCAACTTTAGAGTAACTTCTACTTTCCAATCGACATCAGAAAGTATTTTTGATAATTCTTCTAAGTTCTTATTGGAAAATGGAATATCTAAATAATCTCCTTTCATTAACTCCTCACTATATGGATCTTCGTAATAACTTCTATGGGAGACATCTTTAACGTTGATATAGTATTCCTCATTCTTATTGCTTTCCAGCAATTCTTGTAATCGCTTATCGGAATTGACAGAAAGGAGTAAACTGGCATTTAATATAAATATCGCAATGGCTATCTGCAATACAATGAACACATATATTTTTGCATGGCACTTTAACTTATGAAGTATCTGATTTAAAGAAAAAATCATATCCATATCCTTTCAAGCTAAAACATAGTTCTAATTGCCTTTTTTTGCATTGACTTTGTATTAAACCAGGCATAAACCAATGAATATATCTGCCCAAGGAATAAAATCAGTAAAAATATAAATAAATCCACTCTCATCACAATTCTGTTACTTACCTTTGATAAACTTAACAGATAGTTACTTAGATATAAGATGATAGATGTGAGGAAAGTTATCATACCAATTTCGTAATAAATTGCCGCAAATAATTGTCTGACCGTTGCTCCATAGGCCATTAAAGAGCCGTACATCTTTTTTCTTTTCATAAAATAAAACTTTTCAATATTATTGATATTAATAATTCCATAAGCTAAGGATAGCAGTGATAAAATAACAGACGCTCCCCAACCGGTAAAAAGCTGTTTCTTTTGCTGTATCATTAGTTTTTTCCCCATTTGAATATTGGCTGTTTTGTATTTTTCAATTATATAATTCTTTAATTCCAATATTTTATCTTCCGCTACTTTTTCGTTTAAGATAATGTAATACCATTGGGGCTTTCCTGTATAATCAAATCCTGCTGCAAAGGTTGATGTATCAAAGATACTAGCAGAATCAAATCTTTTACTGCCGGAGGTATCATCTATGAATATGTAATCTTCGTATTTCATAATTTTGTTGATACCAACGACAGTATAATCGTAATTGTCAATTCCAATCCTATCCCCGATCTTGATATGATGTTGCTTGGCTATTCTATTACCAATCACACAATCGTTCTCTGATTCTATCCATTTTCCATCAATTGTCGTAGGATTACGTAATATTTTTTGAAAAGCTCCATTGGTACCTATTAAAGATACCCCTGATAGCAAATTTTGCTTGTAAGTAATCAGATTGGTGATATATTTCCTGTATGGAGCCACATCATTAACATATTTTATACGCTGTTTTAAATCTGTATTTTCATAGAATTTGCTTCCCTTATCCTCTACTTGAACAACAACGACATGTTCATAATCGATGCTTTCTTTATAATTAAAATAGCTATACCATGCTTGATATGCCTGACAAAGAAACATGGTTCCGTTTAGCATTCCCAGTGCCAGACAAACACTTAGAAAGATACACTTTAATAAGTCTTCCCTGAGAAAACGAAGAATGATGGTTAGAATATACATTCCATGAATCTCCTTGCAGATTTTGGTATGCTTATTATAGCGAATTTTATTACCATGGGACATGATTTGACGTGAACGATATATTTTTTCGACGTAAACTAAGCTATGCAATTTTAACTTACAGCTATGCGGTTTTAGGAAACCTATGCTATAATGTTTCATATGTACAAAGACAAGATAGTTTTATAACACTGCTTATTTCATTAGAGAAAGGATGATGATACATGAAGCAAATCGCAAGCTTTACGATTGACCATATGAGACTTCTTCCCGGCGTTTATGTTTCGAGAAAAGATACCCTCGGCAGTGAAACCATTACTACTTTTGATATTCGTATTACCAGGCCAAACTTTGAGCCGGTAATGAATACCGGGGAAGTTCATGCCATAGAACACCTTGCAGCAACCTACCTTCGTAATCATTCGGTATACGGACCAAAAACCATCTACTTTGGACCAATGGGATGCCGAACGGGTTTCTACCTGCTGCTTGGCGGGAATTATGCTTCCAAAGACATCGTACCGCTTCTGACGGAAATGTTCGAGTTCATTCGTGACTATGAAGGCGAGATTCCCGGTGCAACTGCAATCAATTGCGGAAACTATACCGATATGGATCTTCCTAAAGCAAAGCAGTATGCGAAGCATTTCTTGGATACCGTGCTATATGTGATTGACGATGCACATCTAAACTATCCGGAGAATTAATCAGATAAACCAACGAACCAAAGCACTTTGGTAAGCGAAGCATGTGTTAGCAATATACCAAACTTAGATTTTATTAAAGTGATACCGTGAGCGTGTGTCTTATTATCCATATTATATCGTTATGGATTATATTACACATGCTCTTTTTCACTTGACAGTTGAACGGCTTGCCAACTCATCTTGATGACAAAGCTATAAACACATAGAGTAAAATGTTCCCATGTTATCCACAGAAAATAAATTTATTGGTATCTTTTTATAATATCTTCCAAGCCATAAAAATATCTATTACATATAAGGTTCTATTTCCTAATGCAATACATCTACTTAATTACTGCATTTTCGAAGTAAGCTTTGTCACAAAATGGCTGTGCATCATTATCATGCCGTTGAATATAATATTATGAGCACATTGATGGGAGGAGCTATGGCAGACATTGATTATTTGCAAACCGTAAATATTATGAAAGCCGCATCTCCATATTTTGATAGTCGGACAAGAAGGGTTGTGGACTTCCTTGCCAAAGCATTAGATGCCATTTATAGTTTTCAAAAATTGCGCCTACCTATCGATGTAGCAACCCAAGAAGCAGATAACTATAAATTAGATTTGGAAGGTTTATTAAATGGAATTCGGCCTCATTGTAACGATCGGCTGCGTTCGATCGTTGACCAGATGCTAGGTATCTTTAAAGCAAAAAAAATGTATGAGACTTTCCAGGCATATTCGAACCTGATGAATATGATGCAAAGTTCCAATCATTCAGATTCTGATTCTGAGAATTCCTTTAACAGCAGTAATCATAATAACACTTCTGGCATCGATTTATCCGCTCTTTTTGGTAATGGTTCAGGCAGCAATCTTGGTAATTTCTCAATATCAGATATTCAGAACATTGCCAAAGCTTTTCCATTTAGTAATGTAAATGGTAATGACAATAATTTGAATACTAATGCAGAAGAAACAGCGGATGCTAGCGAAGAAAATAACGAGCCACCCAGTAGCTTAAGCCGTATGATTGCTGACTTAACCCAACTCGTTAATCCATCATCTGAAAGTACGAAAAAAGAGGAAACCCCTATCGAACATAGTATTGCGAATGAAATTCAGGAATCTAATGAATGTAACGAATGTAACGAATGTAATGAACATAACGACGATTCGGATTCTGTGATTGCAGTGGATTTCACAACCGGAGCAAGGTCCGCATCAATCGCATCGCAACAGAAACATCCTTATTTCTATGAAACATTAGAAGCATCCGGCATACTAAAAAGCGAAAATATTCCGGATGATCAAGATAACTATAATACCTCCGATTATCAGAAATATTCTAATCCGTCAAATGACAATAGCTATGATTCAATGGGAAATTATGATGCATATACAACATATCAGAATATAGAAGATGCTTCGTTTAAAGAAAGCGAAACAAATACAATGGACGCAAATTCAGATGATAGCAGCAATTTGAGCATTAGTATGAGCAACAGTAATAACGATAATAGCAACAGCAAAAATAGCAGTAATCATAACGATAATTACAATAGTGACAATAACAGAAATAATAACGACAAGGTGATAGATTTACTCAAAACCATGGTACCTCCGGAACAGAGGAGTACCTTAGAAAACCTAAGTATGCTTTTTAAAGCCATGTCATATGATTATAATAATAAAAATCAAAAGTAAGGAGCGATATAGTGGCTGATAATGCTTGGATGAATAATCCAAAAATCAGAAATATTGACCCTCGGAAACTTTCCGTATTATTAGAAATAATGAAAGAAGCCGAAGGCAAATCCATGGATCAATTATTACCACTATTGATAAATGCGAATCAAAGATTGCAGAGTGAAAATCTAAATTTCTCTAAAGATGAAAGTGAAGTGCTCATTGATTTACTTACCAGGAATTTAACACCGAGAGAAAAAATGCAATTTGAAATGTTAAAACAGCTGATTATGGGCAGGAAATAACGATTGGCATTCAAAAATAGCGTATCATTTTTATCCATAAGCAAACCATTTGTCGACGTCGGGACCTTGATTGTAACAAAAATTAATAGTCACAAACTTATGTACCGTTACGTGCGACAATTGCGCGAGCGCGTGTTTGCTTTGATAAAAATGATACGCTATTCTTCTAATGCAAAATTCATTCTTGCCCGTTTATCTAACTCCAAAAGTTCCTGCAACTTTTATTACCATCAATTCTCTTCCTCCACTTTTACTTCCCGGTACATTAGTACATATTCTCTTACGTATAAGACAAAGGATAATAAAAGGAAGGCTCCACAAATCAGCATTAATATATTCGTTACAGTAGTATTCAGTGTAGGGATTGCGACTAAAAACAACATGGTTCCATAGAATACGGTGGTAGATATTTTACCAAACCATTTGGCACCGTTTAGCTTCTTCCCTTTCTTTAACATTACAATTCCGGCAATCACCATGAATAATTGCATAATTACAAAGAGTATTAATAATAGAAACATCCATCGTATTTTTAACAGAAGCACAAATATTAAAGCAGCCTGCGTAAGTTTATCTGCCAATGGGTCGATCAATTTCCCCAGGTCCGTAATCATATGAAAATGGCGTGCAATATAGCCATCAAAAAAATCGGTTAGTCCGGATGCAAAAACCACTGCTGCCGCTTGTAAGTATTGCTTGGGTTCGTGCGCCTTGATATACATAGCAACAAATACTGGTATCAATGCAAATCGGATGTAGCAAAGGATATTCGGAATCGTCCACAGATCCTTTTTACTAAATTTCGTTAATACTTTCATATACTGTCCTCCTACATCGAATGATATTTATCTTAACACCTATTTCCATTATAAGGGATAACTTCAAATATTTATATATTTTATCATAAAATGTACAAACTTACATTTAAATTTTTATTAAAAAACAGTGAGAAAATATAATAGGAAATTTTTCCTTCTATTACCAAATTATAACCATCCCAAAATGATGTTACCACAGGATTGAAAAAAAAGATAGCAAAATTCTGACTTTGCTATCTTTTCATGCGTTATTTATGCTCGATATCATTGCCCAAACGCAATGACAATTCCCTTTTCATATTGAGTACATGTTCAGAAAGTTCTGCTACTCTCTCATCGGTCATTCGATTTACCGGTGCAGAGATACTGAAAGCATATTTCGCTTTATTCTGAAAATCCAAAATTGCCGCTGCAATACAACGGACACCCAATTCATTCTCTTCGTTATCCATTGCATAGCCTTTCTGTTTTATTATTGCAAGTTCTTCTTCCAAACGATCAAGAGAGGTAATGGTATATTCCGTCTTTTTCTCAGGTCTACTCTGTTCCCATATAGCACGAACTTCATCCATAGGCAGCTCTGCTAAGATTGCTTTTCCAACACCGGAGCAATACATCGGCCGTAGCAACCCAATATGAGATGCCATTCGAATACTGCTGTCAAGACCAATCGGTTCGACTTTATCAATATATGCGACTTCATTTCCAACCCTTTGGACCAAATGCACTGTCTCTCTGCATACGTTTGCTAACCATTCCAAACGGGGATGTGCAATCGAATAGATATCCATTTTCGAAAGAATTTGACTTGAAAGTCTTACCATCTTGAATGTCATTTCATATTTTCCGGTTCTTTCGTCCTGTGTTATATATCCCAAGCTGATTAAGGAAAGTAGCATGCGATGCACCGTACTTTTGTGAAGATTTAATGCATTTCCTATTTCTACGACGCCACAGGGCCCATTCGCTACGATATATTCTAATATTTGAAATATTCTCTCAGCAGATTGTATGGGATTTTTCGTTTCCATATGGTTTCTTCCTTTCTGTCCTTACGTATAAAGCTTTTAATTTGTCCTACTGCACTTACTTAGCCAATATTTTATATCCATAGTTTATTATATCAAATAGATGCAAGAATTGTTCTTGACATATATCCATAATAAACCTATAATGATGATATAAGTATCACATTGCGATATGTGGTATCATATCATGAAACCCCACATATTGTCAATCACGATTTTAAGAGAGGTGTATTATGAATCCAGTATTAGAGCAAATCTCCTTATTAGGAATCGTACCTGTAATTGCTTTAGATAATGCGGAGGACGCTCTTCCTTTAGCGAAAGCACTCTATGAAGGTGGACTTCCATGCGCAGAAGTTACATTCCGTACCGCTGCTGCGGAAGAATCCATCCGTATTATGACAGAAGCATATCCTGATATGCTAGTCGGTGCAGGTACTGTATTAACAACCGAGCAAGTTGACCGTGCAGTAAAGGCCGGTGCTAAATTTATCGTAAGCCCTGGCTTTAATCCAAAAGTTGTTTCTTACTGTGTATCCAAGAATATTCCTATCACTCCAGGTTGCTCAAGCCCTTCCGACATTGAGCAGGCGCTGGAATATGGTCTTGAAGTTGTTAAATTCTTCCCTGCGGAAGCATCCGGCGGTTTAGCTAAAATCAAAGCAATGGCTGCGCCATATACCAATATGAAATTCATGCCTACCGGCGGTATTAATGCAAAGAATTTAAACAGCTATTTAGAATTCAAGAAAATTATCGCATGCGGCGGAAGCTGGATGGTTAGCAAAGACTTACTTGATGCAAAAGATTTTGATGGTATTAAGAAACTCACTGAAGAAGCTGTTCAGTTAATGCTTGGATTTGAATTAAGACACATTGGAATTAATACAAATAATGAAGAGGAAGCTAATACAGTTGCAGATAGTTTTGCAAATATGTTCGGCTTTACTAAGGTCGTTGGCAATAGCTCCATCTTCGCCGGCACTGGTATCGAAGTTATGAAAAAGCAATACTTAGGAAAAAATGGTCATATTGCAATTCTGACCAATGATGTAAAACGAGCAATGTATCATCTCTCAAAACGTGGTGTTACATTTGATATGAATACTGCAAGCTACGATAAGAATGGTGCCATTAAGGCTGTATATATGAATGGTGAAGTTGGCGGTTTCGCAATCCATTTACTTCAAAAATAAGTTATTATAACGGAGGCTATAAATATGAGTAAAAGAGTTATAACTTTTGGTGAAATTATGTTAAGACTTGCGCCAGAAGGATATTATCGTTTTCTTCAAGCAGAATCTTACGGCGCAACCTATGGCGGCGGTGAAGCAAATGTTGCTGTTTCCTTAGCAAACTTTGGTTTAGATGCTGCATTTGTTACAAAACTTCCTACCCATGAGATTGGTCAAGCCTGTGTTAATTCCTTAAGAAGATACGGCGTTGACACTTCCTTTATTGCCCGCGGTGGCGCTC
>Ga0207747_1001430_pt1 | contig 16929 bp, 12 predicted proteins | sample HigsolmetaGSP11D_FD_184839 | JGI IMG/M metagenome (GOLD analysis project Ga0207747, IMG submission 184839) | High solid enriched microbial communities from the Joint BioEnergy Institute, USA - SP1-1-D (SPAdes) | ecosystem: Engineered > Bioreactor > SSF (Solid state fermentation) > Aerobic >...
CGGGGCCGATCACGGCGCTGCAGGCGGCCAGCGCGCCGGGACGCCGCTTCACCGTGCGCGCGCAGCGCTATGTGCTGGCCGTAGGCGGGCTGGAGACGCCGCGGTTGCTGATGACCTCTGATCCCTCCCCGCGGCGCGGCGGGTTGGGGAACGAGGGTGGCGCCCTCGGCCGTTTCTACATGTGCCATATCGAGAACACGCTCGGCCGGCTGCGGCTCCTGCCGGCCTCGCGGCCGGTGGCGCTGGAGTACGAGCGGGCCGCCGATGGCACCTATCTGCGCCGCAAATTCGTGCTCTCGGCCGCGGCACAGCGGCGCGAGGGCCTGCTCAACACCGCCTTCCGGCTGCACTACCCGCCAATCGCCGACCCCGCGCATGGCAATGCGGTGCTGTCCGCCATGTACCTGGTGAAGGATGCCGTCCTTCCGGAGTACCGACGCAAGCTCGCCGCCATCGAGATCGCGCATCGCGACCGGCTGGTGCGCGATGCACGCTTCTGGCGTGCGCATATCGCCAATGTGCTGCGCGATGGCGGCCTCGGCCTGGTGCGCTTCGGCGTCGACTGGCTGCAGCGCCGTATCCTCGCCGACCGCAAGCTTCCCTCGGTGGTGGTGCGCGACCGCGAGGGTTGTTACCCGCTCGACGTCAATGCCGAGCAGGTGCCGAACCCGGACAGCCGGGTACGCCTGGCGGAGGCCGCCGAGCCCGACATCCATGGCGTGCCGCGGCTGCGCATCGAGTGGCGGCTGACGCAGCAGGACCGCGACAGCCTGCTGCGAGCCATGCGCCTGATCCGCGACGCCTTCGCGCGATCCGGCTGCGCGCGGCTGGAATTCGACGAGGCGGCGATCGAGGCCGAGATTGGCGCCTCCACACCCATCGGCGGCCATCACCTCGGCACCGCGCGCATGTCGGCCACGCCGCGCGACGGCGTGGTGGACCCGAACTGCGCCGTGCATGGCGTGCCCAACCTGTACGTCGCCGGCGGCGCGGTCTTCCCCACCTGCGGCCACGCCAACCCGACCCTGACCATCGTCGCCCTCGCCCTACGGCTGGCCGATCATCTGAAGCGCGAGGCGGCGCGCCGGCCCCTCGCCGACATCGCCACCCTGCCCTTCACGCTGGAGTCAGCGCGGCCATGAGGTGCCTCTGGCTCTCCCGCTTCCTGCCCTTCCCGCAGACTGCCGGGGACCGCATCTACACGGCCAGGCTGGCCGCCGCGCTGGCGGGCGCGGGCGCGGAGGTCACCTTCGCGGGGCTGGCCGGAGAGGAGGCGCCGCCACCACCGCCCCCCGGCCTTCGCTGGCATCTGGTGCCGGGGCCGCCGCGCGGGCAGGTCGCCGCGCTTGCCAGCATGCTGCCCCTAGTCGCGGCCCGGCATGCCACGCCGGCCTACCGCGCCGCCATCGGCGAATTCGCGCGTGCAGGAGGGCCATGGGATGCGGTCCTGCTGGACCAGTACGGCATGGGCTGGGCGGCACGGTACCGGCCCGCCTTCGGGCCACGCCCACCGGTCTTCGTCTTCATCGCGCACGACCACGAGGAGAGCGTGACACGCCTGCAGGCGCAGGATCCTTCCGCATCGCTGCCCGCGCGCCTCTACCTGGCGCAGAACCACACCAAGACCCGCAGGCTTGAGCGGCGAACCGCCCGCATTTGCGACCTGGTCACCACCATCACCGACGCCGACGCCGCCCTGTTCCAGGCGAATGCTCCCGGGCTGCGCACCGTCGTGCTGACGCCGGGCTATGACGGCCCACGCATCGCCAGCCGGGAGATCGGCCCGGCGACGCCGCGCGTGGCGCTGGTGCTCGGCTCCTTCCGCTGGTCAGCGAAGCAGGCGAACCTGCGCATGCTGCTCGACCACGCCGATGCGACGCTGGCCGCGGCGGGGATCGAACTGCGCGTGGTCGGCGACATGCCGGACGCCTTCCGCCGCTGGCTGGAGGGGCGCTACCGCTCCATCCGGGTCACCGGCCGGGTGGAGGATCCGATGCCGCATCTCGCGGCGGCCCGGCTTGCCGTGGTTGCGGAGCCGATCGGCGGCGGCTTCAAGATGAAGCTCCTGGAATACGTCTTCCATCGCGTGCCGGTCGTGGCGCTCGCTGCCTGCGCCGCCGGGCTGCCGCCCGCCATCCGTTCGGCGATGCTGCTGCACGACGACATGGATGCGCTGTTGGCCGGGACCGTCGCCGCCATGGACGACCTGCCCCGGCTGAACGCCTTGCAGCAGCGTGCCTATACGGCGGCCGAAGGCGGGTTCGACTGGGCCGATCGCGGCCGCGCCCTGCTGGACGCGATCAGGGTGGCCCGCTCCGTGGCGCCGGCGGGGCACGGGACGGCGGAGGCCGGCGCGGCGATGCCGCCGCGACCAGTCGCAGCCCTGAACCGCGCCGTGGACGCGTAACGCCCCATGCCGCGACCGGCCATCTCCCCCGCAGAGGAACATGCTCCGCCGGACCAGAAGGCGGCATCAGGCCGCGCCGTCGCAGTGGTGCCGCCCCTCGGCCCGGCCGATGACGCCTGGCCCTCCCGCGGCGGCGCTCCCACGTCGAAGGCGACGGCCCCGATGCCCCGCATCCTGGCCGTCTGGACGCGGGCCCTGGATGGCGTCGAGAGCGTCGGCCGCGTGAACGTCGCCCGCGCGGTGCGCGACGCCCTGGCCCGGATCGGCTTGCTCTCGAACGTGCAACTGCGCTCCGTTTTCGAGAGCCACAGCCTGGCGGCCCTGCCGCTGGTCGCGTGGAAGCTCGCCGGCGCCGTACTGCGCGGCCGGCCGATGCCGCTGCAATGCGCGATCTTCGCTGCGGGTACCGGTGGCAAGGAGGCGCTGCGCATTGCGACGCAGAGCGACATCGTCTATGCCGACGGCATCCGCACCCTGCCCTGGCTCAGGCAGTTGCGGCGGCACCGGCCGGAGGTGGACATCGTCCTCGATCTCGACGACCTGATGTCGCGGCGCTACGGCGAGGTCCTGGAGCGCCGGTTGCCGCTCTCGCTCGGCTATCTCGAACGCATGATGCCGCGCGGGCTGGTGCGGCTTGCCTTCGTCCCTGCCCTGGCCCGGCTCATCCTGGGCTATGAGCGGATGGCCCTGCGCCACGCGGAACGGGAGGCGCTGCGGATCGCCAACCGGGTCATCCTGCTCAACGCGCACGAGGCCTCGCTGCTGCGCAGCGCCGCGCCGAAGACGGCGTCCGGCAGGCCGGGGCGTGCCACGGCGCAGGTTCTCGCCATCCCGCCGCCTGCCGTTCCGAAGAGGACCAAGGCCGCATTGCGCCCGCCCTGGCGCGCCGTCTTCGTCGGCACGGATGCTCTGGTCCAGAACCGGCTCTCGATAGACTATCTGCTGGAGCTGTGGGCCCGCGAAAGAATCCCCCTGCCGCTGGTCCTGTACGGCCGGTGCACGCGGCCACCCCGGCCGGTTCCGGGCGTCACCTGGGCCGGCTACGCGCCCGACATCGCCACGATCTACGCGCCGGGCAGCATCCTGGTCACGCCCACCTTCCTGCCCGGCGGCATCAAGACGAAGATTCTCGAGGGCTTCGCCTGCGGGGTTCCCGTGGTCGGCAATCCCGCGAGCTTCGAGGGGCTTGCCCTGTCCGGCTATCCGCTGTGCTTCGAGCATGAGCGCGACCTGCTCGCCTTCCTTGCCGATCCGGACCGCGAGCAGGCGCGAATGATGCAGGCGGTCGAGATGGGCAGCCGCCTCCTGGAGGCAGAGCACAGCCCCGAGCTGTTCCGGCACCGCTGGGCGATGGCCTTGGGCGTGCCGCAGGCCGCCGGGCCCGCCGCCCACACCGCGGTGCTCCAGAGCATCCCGGCGCACCGGCCAGGACGGCAGCCGGACGATGCGCTGCCCGCGGCGGTCGCGCGGCCGCCGGCCCTAGCGCGGCGCCCGGGCGAGCCGATGCCGCCCCGGTTGCCAGACGACAGGATCGCGGCAGTTCCGCCCGGCGCCTCGCCCGCTGCAGCCTTGCAGGCGATGGGTATGGCCTCGCGCCCGGCTGGCGCATCGCCGCTGTCCGGCAGGACCGGCGCAGGGCAGCCGGACTAGCCCTCGGCCCGGCATGATGCCGGCAGTCGCACCGGCGCAACGGCAGGCAGGCTGCCAGCCACGACACACATGGATTTGTCGCATCGCGCGGTGATCCTGCAAATGCAGGGTGCGATAAATATTGGTTCCTTCGGCCGAGCGCCGAAGCGCGACGCATTGCAGCAGTAGATGCATTGAAAATCTGAAGGAGCGGGCGTCGTGCTTCGGCAAGCTCTGCAGGGATTCGACGTGTCCGCCCAGCACGCCCTGATCTGGCTGGGAGTCCTGAACCATGAATCGCTGATCAGCGCCGTCCGGCCGCTGCTCACCGGCCTCGATCCCGTCAAGCTCGGTCCCCCGGTGGTGTTCCTCCTCGTCACCTGGTTGCGGCGCGGACCCATTCCCGGGCGTAGCGGCGTTCTGGCCGATAGCGGCCTGGTCCTGCGCGGGCTGCTCGGGATATTGGCGGCGCTGGCGGTCGGACATCTGGCGCAGCATGCCTGGCCGGGGCGGCTGCGGCCCTTTGTCGAGTCCCCCGGTGTCTTCCCCGAGGTCCCGGAGCTGGTCTTCCTGCAGGATTGGGGCTCCTTCCCCTCTGACCATGCGGTGCTGGCGATGGCGCTGGCGACGGCCACCTGGGCGGGATCGCGCCCGCTCGGGCTGCTGTCCGCCGCCTGGAGCACCGTCTTCGTATGCCTGCCGCGCATCCTTTTCGGCCTGCACTACGCCTCCGACATCCTCGTCGGCATGGCGATCGGCGTGGCGCTGCCGACAATGATGTTCCTGGAACCGCTGCCGGCGGCACTCTGCACCTGGCTGCGCCGGCTCGACGAGCACAGGCCTGCCCTGGTGATCCTGGCCCTGCTCGTGTTCGGCTGGGAGGTCATCGACGTGTTCCAGACCGCGCGGCGGCTGTCCATGGCCCTGTGGAAGGCGGCGCTGCTGTCGGGCGGCGCCTGACGCCGCGGTGCGTGCGCCTTCCGAGCCCCGTTTGCATCTTGCGGGCGGATTCACGGCTGCGGGCACAGGTGCCCTCCGCCGACCGGGACCGCTCAGGCGGTGCCTTGCCGCTCCGGCTCCCTGACGGCGATCTCCGCCGCCTCAGCCGCAGCGACGGCGGAGGGCGGCAGCGCGCGCGCGCCGATACGCTGCGAAAGTGCAACCAGCACGGCGCGGTCGACATTCTCGTCGAATTTGCGGGCGAAGAAGGCCGGGCTTGCCCGCAGCATCGGCAGGTCGGCCTCGGTCATCACCTTGGGCCCCGGGAAGACGACCTCCCATGCGGGATGCGGGGCGACCCGCTCGCGGTAGGGCCCGTTATCCACCAGCGCCTGGAAGATCAGCTCATCGGAGATCATCCCGTGGCGCAGGAAGCGCGTGATCCGGCGCCGCACGGGCGCGTGGCGCTGCCACTCGCAGAAGGCCCGCGGCAGGATGCACCATTGGGAGCCCTTGTGCGCCAGCCTGAAGCTCGTCGGCGAGCGGCGCTTCCAGGGCAGCTTGATCGCGCGGTGCGGCAGCTCGATCATCCAGCGCTCGTGCCAGCCGGGTTCCTCCGGGGAGTCCAGGGAGAATGGCTCCATCTCCACGAACACCTGCTCGCCTGCATCGGCAACCGCCGCCCGGATCTCCGAAAGCGGCCTGATCGGATAGCATTGCCCACTGATGTTGATGAAGTGGGTCCAGTCCGGATCGGCATCCAGCAGCTCGGAAATCGCGTCAAGCTGCAGGCGGGTAAGGCTCCAGCCGCCCCAATTGGTCAGGCGCGGCCGCATCAGGCGGACATTCGGGCGGCCCTCGGCGAAGCGGCGGGCCGCCTGCCACACGCCCTGGCGGTGCGCCTTCAGGCCGAGGAGGGATTTCAGGTCCACATGGATCAGGAAGATGTCGCGGGGATCGTAGATCGCCTCAAGCAACCACAGGAGCTGCCGCGGCAATCTGTGCGCCAGGATCAGATAGGCAAGCCGGACGCCGCCGCGGTCCATGCACCGTCTCCCCACCACTCCGACCCTCTATAGGAGTAGTATAGGAGTAGGGGTGCACGATGGGGTGACGAACGAACATTTCGGTGAGGCGGAAGGGCCGTGCCGCACCCGGTTCGAGCGATGCGCCAGCACGGACGGGCCCCACCGCGCCGTCAACCCGTAGTCATTTGGCAAGTTGTCCATCGGCTGCGACCATCGGCCAGCGCCCCGTTCATCCGCTGGCCCACAAGGCATGGGACGGTCCGGCGTTGCCGCCCAAGGAGCGCAGAGAGGAAAAGAGGAATCGGCCGAGTGATGCCCTTGCCTCCTTCCGTCCCCGGACGGTTCAGCGGATGTCCCTGAAACTCCTCGCCGGGCGGGCCTCGCCGCGCCTTGCGCTGATGCTGTCCGTCGCGCAGCGGCACAGCGTCCTGCTGATCCGGCTCGCAGCTCTCATGATCCTCGCGCGGCTGCTGACGCCGGACCAGCATGGCGTCTTCGCGACCGCCGTCGCCATCAGCAACCTGGCCACGATCGCCTCCGAGGTCGGGGTGCAGCAATTCCTCATCCGGACGCCCGCGCTCAGCCTGCCAGTGCAGCGCAGCGCGCTCGGAACGAGCCTCAGCGTCGCCTGCGCGATCGCGGCGGCGGTGCTCGGCCTTTGCGCCCTCGCGCCCGCGCAGTGGCTGTCCCAGGATTTCCGCTGGACCCTCGGCCTGCTGGCGCTCAGCCTGCCGGTCCTGCCCTTCAATTCGGTGGCGATCGCCGTACTCCAGCGCGAGTTGCGCTTCGGCCCGCTCTACGCGGTCGGCGTAGCGGGAACCGCCGCCAGCGCCGTGACCGCCATCACCCTCGCCGCCTGCGGCGCCGGCCCGCTCAGCATGGCCTGCGGCGCCATCGCCGAGGCGGTGGCAAGCTTCGCCCTGCTGCGCCTCGTCGCGCCACTGGTGCGCCCCAGCCTCGACGGGTGGAGGAACATCTTCCGGTTCGGCTGGGTCTGGGCCACCGTCAACGTCCTGTCCGAGATCGGCCATTCGGTCACGCACGTCATCGTCGGCAGCCTGATGGGCTTCGGCGCGGTCGGTGTTCTGGCGCGCGCGCAGAACGTCGCCTGGCTGTTCCATCGGACATTGCTGGACGCGATCCATCCGGTGGTGCTGCCGATCGTCGCCGAGCGCCTGCGCAGCGGGCAGGAGATCGGCCCCATCTACAGCCGCCAGGCCGCCTACCTGGCGGTGGTGGCCTGGCCCTTCTTCGGCGCCGTCGCCCTGCTGGCGGAGCCGCTCGTGCGGCTGCTGCTCGGCCCGGGCTGGGACGCTGCGGTGCCGGCGGTGCGCATCCTCAGCGCCGAGGGACTGTTCCTGCCGCTGGCCGGCCTCATCATGCCCTATCTGGTCGCCCTCGGTCTGCTCGACCGGTTCCTGCCGGTGCAGATCGGCCTCCAGGGGGGCAGGCTGGTGCTCGTGGCCGCCGCCAGCCTCGTCTCGCTCGAGGCCGTCTGCGCCGTCCTGGTCGTGGAGGTCGCGGTCCGCCTCGTCTTCGTCCAGCTGATCCTCCGCTCCGCCTTCCGGCTCCACGGCACCGCGCTGCTGGACCTTCTGGCCAGGAGCGCGGTGCCGGCGCTCGCCTGCCTTGCCGGCGCCGCCGCCTCCCAGCAATGGCTGGCCACCCCGGACACCCCGGCTTGGCTGGCCCTGGCGATGGCGCTGGCGATGGGAGCGCCGCCCTGGCTCCTCGCCCTCGTGGCGGTCCGTCATCCGCTGCGCGAGGAAGCCGGCAAGCTGCTGCAGTTGGTGTCACGGCGCCAGGGCGCAGCGACGGCGTCACCGAATGCGGCAGGCGGTGATGCGAATGTCCGGGCCGCCGGCCCCGTGGGACGGCGATAACCGGCAGGCCGGGCCAACGGGCGGCGAGATGGATCAGGCCCGCGTGACGAGGCGCCGGACTCCGAGCAGAAGGTCCGAGGAGAACCGCGACAGGCCCACCCCCCGGCGGTCACTGGCAAGGCCATAGAAGATGTCGTCCGGATCGGACCATGGAGCGGCGGATACGTCCGGCCAGGCGCGGCGGGCGACCGGCTGATCCAGCGCGCAGGGTTGTGCCACGACCAGCCGCAGCCTCTCCATCGCTTCGGAGAATCCTGTCTCCGGCACGCGGGCCGGCGTCTTCCCGGCAGCGATGCAGCTCTCGCAGAGCGGCTGCCCCCGGCCGAACGGCGTGCGGAGCGGGTTCGGGCACGCCGAGCAGCGCCTGGGCAAGGTCATGCGCCGCGATCCCCATCGTCGCCACCACATCCGGGGCAATCACAGCCGATCTGCTGCAATGGGCCTGGACTTCGATGTCGGTGCGCCACGGACAAGTTTCGGGCAGCCTCTCGAAGATAGCTTGCCGGGAGAGGAGGTCTCCCACTCCGATAGTCTAGAACAGCGTCATCCGCTCCTGACTCCCCCCGCGAGGCCTGCGGGCGGCGTGTCGCGCAGGCTTGAAGAGGGCGCCGGCCCTGGTCATGCGGCCGGCGCGTGGATGGTCCAGGGCAGGAAGGAGAAGGCGTATCCCATGCCCCAGCCTGCGATCATGCCGGGCGTTCTGGCCAGATGCGTGAATGCCAGCTCAAAAAGGACTGGACCCGGACCAGCCTGATGACTCTCAGGCCGGTCCGGGTCCAGGGATTGTCCTTGGCTGCGGCTATTCCGCCGTCATCGGCTCCGGAACGGGCGGCTCCTGTCGGGACCGTAGTCGCCGCCGCGGCCTATGCCGCCGATGCCTCTCGGCACCGGCGGCAAGCGGGAGCTACATCCACCACTCCCCGGTCGCGGCGTGGTTGGCCATGACCTGGGCCGCGATGGCGTTCCAGTCGATCGGCCCGGAGGCGACCGGCGCCGCGCTCGGGGCGGGCGAGGAGCCCGCGACGGAGAAGGCGAAGTCCACCGGCCAGTTGTTCATCAGCGCCGCGGTGGCGCCGTTGACCGCCTGCCCGGCATGGCTGATCCCGTCCACGTACAGGTTGCGGTCGGTGTCCGGCGTGCCACCCCAGGCATCGTTCAGCATCTGCACCGTGACCTTGTGCTGGCCGGCACCCCAGTCGCCGTGCACCGTGATGGTGTCGGACTGGCCGGAGGAGTGCAGGGCGGACGCAGTGAGCGTGCCGCCAACCTGCTTGCCGTCCACCTTCACGACGTACTGCGCATCGCCCTGCCATGCATCCTGGCTGATCTTCAGCACCAGGCTGTCCGACCCGCTGCCGATCTCCTGCGAGGCCGGAGCAGGAGAGGGCGCCTGCGGTGTGGGTTCGGGTGCCGGCGCCTGAGTCTCGGGGGAGGAGCTGGGGCCGGAGAAGAGCTGCTTGAAGACGGCGCCGGCATTCGGCTCCGAACCGTCGGACAGCTTGCCGGGATAGGCAGCGTCAGAATTCCAGTAGCCCTGGTAGACGGGATTGTGGCTGTCGAACCAGGCCTTGACGTTCTGGAGGTAGGGCCCGGCATTGTCCGTCATCACGCCCCATTCGGGATAGGCGGTCGGCTTACCGTGCGAGGCGGCGAAGGACTCGATCCACTTCAGCCCGTAGGGCCGGTTCACCGCCCAATCCCAGGCGGTATTCGGGTCCCGCGAATCGCCGGCGTTGATATCCCAATAGAAGTCCTCGCTGATGACGTCGACGTAGTTGTCGCCCGGATAGGCCTTCGAGGGATCCATGTAGTTCGCGCCGGAGATATTCCAGTCGAACTTGAAACGGCTGTCCACCGAGCGGAAGGTGTCCACGAACTGCCGGAAGGCCCCGATATAGGCATCCTCGTGCCCGCCCGCGTACCAGGTGGACCAGGGGCCGTTGAGCTCCCAGCCGACGCGGACATAGATCGTGGAGTCCTGGGGGCGGTGCCCGGAAATCGCCTCCGCCACCGTACGGTAGTAGTCGTTGAAGGCGCCGGTGGCGGCCTTCTCCAGGGTCGTTCCCTGCACAATCAGGGGAACGGTCCAGTAGACCTGTCGGTCAAGCTGGCTCCAGACAGAATCCGCTTCCCATTGGGCGCTGGCGGTGAAGTCATACCAGCTCTGCTCACCGATGAACGCGGTGATCGCGTCAACCTTGCGGCCGAGCCAGTTCTCAAAGTCAGTGATCTGCTTCGGGTCGTTCTCGCCGTACACACCGAGCAACGTCAATGTCGTCTCCTATACTGTAAATGGTATTCGGACTTCTATGGTGCGCGGAGATTGCCCATCCGGCACCGGCGGCTCAACCATATGTATATTAAATATTGTTCATCTTCATCCGGCCGGTTCGCCATGCCCAGAACCAGACAATCCGGCCGCTTCAGGCCAGGACGATCAGTGTCCGCGTACAGGCGGACTGCCCGGGAACAGCGCAGGCCGAGGGGATCGGAGCCGGGACGAGCCGACGAGACCGCCGCGCCGCAGCTCGGGAAGCCCCGCCTCCATCAGCTGTGAGATGCCGGAACCGCGGGAATATGCATTCCTTGGAATGGGAGAGGGCGCCTGGTCATCCCCTCCCGCCGCGCAAGACAGGATCAGCAGGCGCGGCGAGGGATGTGCCTGCCGTGGGCCCGCCGCTGTGACCCATGGCATCCCTGCGCAGGCCACACGGTGCACATGGCTGCGCCGGCGGGCCGGCGGGAAACGCGTCTGGCAGACATTTCAGAGGAAGGAACGCGTTACCTTACGCCGCATCGGGCACCCCGCGATGCATGCCGCCAGAGGCCCGATGCCCGCATTTGCACGTTCCGCAGGGATATTCCCGACGGAGCCTTCTTTCCTGGTCCCCAGCCGAAATCCCTGCATTCGGAGAGCATCGGGTGGTGCCAATCATTTCAGTCAACATTTCTGCCCCTGACGGAGAGCGGATGGTCCGGGGCGCGATAGCTCCGGCGCTCGGCCAGACATGCCCCGAGATCGAGGTGATTGCCGTTGACGACGGCTCCACCGACCGCCCCTGGGATGTCATCACGCGATGCGCGACGCAGGATACGCGGGTCGTGCCGCTCCGCATGGCCCGGAACAGCGGGCCCACGGCGACACGCAACATCGCGATCACTCGGGCGACGGGACGCTGGCTCGCGCTGCCCGGCGCCGATGACGCGCTCATGCCGGAGCGCCTGTCGGCCATGGCCGAGCCCGGGAACCATGCCCTGGAGCGGGCGCTGCTGCACCGGCAGACGGCGGTCGATTTCGCGATCCTGCGGGAGGTGCCGGTGCAAGGCGACCTCGCCGCGAGGATGCACCGCATCCAACGCGTCTCCGTCAGCTATCCGCTGTGGCGTGCTCGCGCCTTCATGGCCCGGCGGCTCGGCGTGCCGCGGCGGACCGGGATGGCGCACTGATGGGAACCGGAGCCCGGCAGCCGTTGTGCGGAACATGACCTGGGCGCGCGACAGCACCGGCGAGGATGCCGGCACGCAGGATCAGGGAGCCATGCCGGCGCCCGGATCATCCGCGCGCGGCTCGGTCCGGGTTTCGCTGGGCCTGTCCTTCGCGCATCGCTACTGCGTCATGCTGCTCCGCCTGCTCATGCTGGTGGTGCTGGCGCGCCTGCTGACCCCAGCGGAATACGGGACCTTCGTCGCCGCAGCCGGCTTCGTCGAGCTTGGCGGGCGGCTCGTCGACATGGGCGTGACGCAGTACCTGGTTCGCGAGCACGAGCTCACCGTCGCGGCGCGGCGCGCCGCGCTCGGCCTCAGCCTCGCCGCCGCCGCCGGGGTCATCGCGCTCACGCTTGGCGTCTGCCTGCTCGCGCCGCATGGCTGGCTCGACCCGGGCCTGCGGCGGATCCTGGCCATCCTGGCCCTCATCTTTCTCTTCGAGCCCTTCGGCCTGGTCGCCGCGGCAATCCTGCAACGGGAAATGCGCTTCGGGCTGCTCTGCTGGGCGGGGCTGACCGAGGCCGTCGCCCTGTTCGCCACGGCTGTCACACTCGCCGCAGCCGGGTTCGGGCCGTACAGCCTGGCGCTGGCCCAGCTTGCCCAGGTCGCCGCGGCGACCCTCCTGCTCTGCACCATGCGGCCGCCGGTCCGGCCATCCCTGTCCGGCTGGCGCGAGATATTCCGCCTCGGCTGGCTCTGGGTCGCGATCCAGGGCTCGACGAAGGCAGGCCAGGCGCTCTCGACCGGCCTCATCGTCGGCATGATCGGCTTCGGCGCGGGCGGCCTGCTGTCGCGGGCACAGTCCATCGTTCAGATGTTCGACCGTGCGCTTATGGACGCCATCAACCCCGTGGTCCTGCCGGTGATCGCCGAGCGGCAGCGCGCCGGCGCCGATCTGGCCTCGGCCTATCTGCACCAGGTCACCTATATGGCGGCGGTCGCCTGGCCCTTCTTCGGCGCCGTCAGCATTCTCCTGGCCGAGCCGCTCGTCCTGCTGATGCTGGGGCCGGCCTGGATCAGCGCCGTCCCGGCGGTGCGCATCCTGGCGCTCGCTGGCCTGCTGCTGCCGGTCGGGGCGTTCCATCTGCCCTATTTCGTCTCGCTGGGGCTGCTGGGGCGCTGGCTGCCGATGGAGGCCGCGTTGCAGGCGGCGAAGCTGCTGCTCCTGCTGCCCGCAGGCCTGGTCTCGCTGGAAGCCGCCTGCACCGTGCTCGCGGCGGAGGCTCTTGTCAGGGCGGCGCTCGTGGAGCGGCTCATGCGGTCACATCTGGGATATGGGGGGCGCGACCTTGTCCGCACGCTCGCCACCGCTCTGGCGCCGACCGCCGCCTGCCTTGCCGGCGCGGTCCTTGCGCTGCACAGCCTGGGCGGTCCAGGCACCGCGCCTTGGCTCTCTCTCCTCGTGGCCGTGGCCGGGGGAGGCATGCTGTGGCTGCTTGCCCTGGCGGTAGCGCGGCACCCCCTCATGGATGAGGTCACCCGCCTCTGGCGGGCGCTGCAGCCGTTCCTTCCCGGGCGGCGCCGCACCCTGCCCTCCGCTGTGCACGGCGCCACTGATGCCCGGCACTCCGCATTCCCATCCGGCCGGTTCTGACCGCCATCGCAATGGTGTCGTCCAGGATCAGCAGTTTCCGAGGGGTAATGTCTTCACTTATACATTATGCCTTATTCTGACTATTGCCTCGCAAGAAATTAGGCAGATATCCTCGGACTCGAGTTGGCAACGTCATGCTTCGTCTACTTTCCCGCAGAAGTTCATGACCTGCAGGAGACGCAACCCGTGGTTTGTTAACAGGCCTCGAATCTCCGCCCGAGCCAGAAACTTGCACTTCTTCCCGGTGCAGTGATGCGGGCCGGTCGAATCCCTCGTCGGAGGGAGAGGCTCACGACCGTGGGTCAGCCCACCCGGCTAGCGCAGGCTATCCATGGAATGCCGAGGGTTTCACCATGAGCGAGCAGGCTGTCCGCCGCGCGACGTTACCCGAGGACGATATCGAGAACTGTGCTTCCAGTCCTGTCCGCGGCAACACCACTGCCCTCGTGGCGGTGAGGCCCAGCCTCAGGCCACATGTCAAGCGCGGGATCGATGTCGCGGGTGCGTGCCTTCTGCTCGTGCTGACCCTGCCGGTCTTCGTCCTGGCGGCGCTGCTGGTCAAGTTGGATGGCGGCACCGTGTTCTTCAGGCATCCCCGCATCGGGCGGGGCGGGCGCCACTTTCTCTGCCTGAAGTTCCGCACCATGGTGCCGGAAAGCGAGCACCGGCTGGCGGCCATGCTCGAGAACGACCCGGCCGCGCGCGAGGAATGGGAAAGGACGCGCAAGCTGCGCCAGGATCCGCGCGTCACGCGCATAGGCCGCTTCCTGCGCGCAACCAGCCTGGACGAGCTGCCCCAACTCATTAACGTGCTGCGGGGCGAGATGAGCCTCGTCGGCCCCCGCCCGGTGCCGGAGGAGGAACTACGCACCTGCTACGGCGATGCCGCGGTCCACTACCTGAGTGTGCAACCCGGGATCACCGGCCCCTGGCAGGTCAGCGGCCGCAACGACACGACCTACGAGCAGCGCGTCGCGCTCGATGTCCACTACGCGCAGAACCCCTCGATCCGCACCGACCTGCTGATCCTGCTGCGCACCTGCCAGGCCGTGCTGCTGCGCCGGGGAGCGTGCTGACGGTCATCCCGTGAGGTGCCGGATCCCGTGGGGATGGTCGGGCTGCGGCAACGGTACTCGCCACCGCGCGACGCGCCGCCGGGTGGCGCCATGAATGCCATGCGGGGCTGCTCACCCGCGCTGCAGGCGATGACTGTCATCCCGATCGCCAGGTCAGGGGCGATGGGCAGGAGGCCAGGCGGATGGCGACCTATCTCGTGACGGGTGGCTGCGGCTTCATCGGCTCGCACCTTGTTGAGGCGCTGCTGCGTGCCGGTCATGCCGTGCGTATCCTGGACAACCTTTCGACCGGCCGCCTGGAGAACAAGCCGGCCGCGGCCGAGCTGCTGCAGGGCGACGTCGCCGATCCTCGCCTCGTCGCCGAGGCGATGCGGGGCGCCGATGGTTGCTTCCACCTCGCCGCCGTCGCCTCCGTGGAGCGTGGCAACCTGGATTGGCTCGGCACGCACCGGACCAACCTGACCGGCAGCATCACCGTATTCGACGCGGCGCGGCGGGCGAATCCGAGGGGACCCATACGGGTGGTCTATGCATCCTCGGCCGCCGTCTATGGGGACAATCCAACCTCGCCCCTGGCCGAGACAGCCACGCCACGCCCTCTCTCCGCCTATGGGGCCGACAAGCTGGGCAGCGAGCAGCACGGCTTCGTTGCCGGGTGGGTGCATGGCGTTCCGACCTGCGGGCTGCGGTTCTTCAACATCTATGGCCCGCGGCAGGATCCGAAATCGCCCTATTCAGGCGTCATCTCGATCTTCTGCGACAGGCTCAGGGCCGGCCAGGGGATCACCATCTTCGGCGACGGCAAACAGTCACGCGACTTCGTCTTCGTTGGTGACGCCGTGCGGGCGCTGCTTGCAGCCATGAGCCGGGCCAGCACCGCAGGGCGCGCCTACAATGTGTGCACAGGCCGCTCGACCACCATCCGCGAGCTTGCCAACATGATCGGCCGGATCCTGGGGAGGCGCGCGGAGATCACCTTCGGGCCGCCGCGCGCGGGTGAGATCCGGGTATCGCTCGGCGATCCCACCGCTGCCCGGCGAGATCTGGGATTCGAGGCGCAGACCTGGCTGGAGGATGGCCTGGTACAGACCCTGGCGAGCCTGGAGCAGACCGTTGCCGCGCCGGCGATCCAGCCGAAGCGGTCGCCGGCCAGGCCTGCCGCCGAACGGGACATGCCATTGACCCGATGAGTGGGGCCATGCGCCGCCCGGCAGCAAATCGCTTCTCGGGCGATCTGCTCTAGTCGCCCCCTCCGGTGCTGGGGGCCTCGGCTGTTGCCGCGCCTCCCATGCCGAGGGCGGGGGCGGTTCGGACGCGGCTCGGCATGGTGATGGTCGTGGATGCGGGGCCGAGGCCGAGCGTGCGGCGGAAATAATCCACGGTGCGGGCGAGCCCCTCGGCCAGCGGGGTGACGGGAGCCCAGCCGTCGAGCAGGGCCTTGGCGCGGTCGATATCGGGGCGGCGCTGGCGAGGATCGTCGGCGGGCAGCGGCCGGAATTCCAGGCGGGAGCGGGAGCCGGTCAGGCGCAACACCAATTCGGCCAGCTCGCGGATCGTGAACTCGGCGGGATTGCCGAGATTGAGCGGGCCGCAGACCTCGGCGGGCGTCTCGATGAAGCGCAGAAGCCCCTCGACCAAATCATCGACATAGCAGAAGGAGCGGGTCTGCCCGCCATCGCCATAGATGGTGATTGGCTCGCCGCGCAGCGCCTGGACGATGAAATTGGAGACCACGCGGCCGTCGGCGGGGTGCATGCGCGGGCCGTAGGTGTTGAAGATGCGCGCCACCTTGACCTCCAGCCCATGCTGGCGGTGGTAGTCGAAGAACAGGGTCTCGGCGCAGCGCTTGCCCTCGTCATAGCAGGCGCGGGTGCCGATCGGGTTGACATTGCCCCAGTAGGACTCGCGCTGCGGATGCTCAGTCGGGTCGCCATAGACCTCGCTGGTCGAGGCCTGGAGGATCCGTGCCCTGGTGCGCTTCGCCAGGCCGAGCATGTTGATAGCGCCATGCACCGAGGTCTTGGTGGTCTGCACCGGATCCCGCTGGTAGTGCACCGGAGAGGCCGGGCAGGCGAGGTTGAAGATGCGGTCCACCTCGACATAGAGCGGGAAGGTGACATCGTGCCGCATCGCCTCGAAGCGGGGATCGCCGAGGAGATGCGCGATATTGGCGCGCGAGCCGGTGAAGTAGTTGTCCACGCACAACACGTCGTGGCCCCGCTGCACCAGCCGCTCGCAAAGATGCGAGCCGATGAAGCCAGCACCGCCGGTCACCAGGATCCGCCCGTCCATGCCAGTCATGCCCGTCCAGCTCCCATGCCCGGAGGTTATGCGTATGCCGGAAATGCAGCCCCGCTCACCGCCCCGTCCCGAACCCACTGGCCGACGAACGACCGCTTTCGGCCGGCGCAAGGATCAGGCGCGAAGAGCAAGCGCCGAGATGGAGAGGGGATTGACACAGCGCCCGGAAGTCAACAGTCGGGCTCATTATAAGAGAGAGGCGTCATTCCCTAATAATTAATGTAATTTTTTCTTCACAAAAAAGCGATCAAACCCATAAATATTAAAATTATATCGGCATATTCGCTTCTCACTTGGCAACGGAATCCTCGCCGCAGCGGCAGCGATAGCAGGCGCAGGCAACAGGCAGCCCTTGCCCGCGCCGGCAGGTCCGGTGTTCTCCGAAGGCGGCAGGGTTGCACATGCCCGGGTCCATCCACCATCCGGGCGGGACCACTGGCTCTGTCGCATGAGGCGACCTGCCGGGCCATGATGCTCGCTGCGGGCAGCGGCTCCCGGCCGATACCTGCGCCGCGGCGCGCTGTTTTGAACCCCGGCGCCCGGTACCGGCCGGCATCCGCTCGGGACGGAGCGGGCGCGCTGCGCG